>Ga0137409_10004001_pt1 | contig 15587 bp, 8 predicted proteins | sample CZODoug1_16funga_FD_122059 | JGI IMG/M metagenome (GOLD analysis project Ga0137409, IMG submission 122059) | Vadose zone soil fungal communities from Angelo Coast Range Reserve, California, USA - CZODoug1_16fungal (Hybrid Assembly) | ecosystem: Environmental > Terrestrial > Soil > Vadose zone... | reverse complement strand
TTCCTCCATGGGCACCGGCTCGAGCTACGACCCCCTGACGGACGCCTGGACGACCATCACGACCACTGCAGCTCCGACAGCGAGGCGAGAACACACCGCGACGTGGACGGGGCGCGAGATGGTCGTCTGGGGCGGGATTGACGGATCCCCTCAGAACACCGGGGCGCGCTACGATCCGCAGGTCGACGCATGGGTCCCGCTGCCGGCATCGGGAGCTCCTCAAGCCAGGACGCTGCATACGGCGGTCTGGACTGGATCTGAAGTCCTCGTCTGGGGCGGGACCGACGGATCCTCACCTCTTGGGACGGGCGCCAGATTCGATCCGCTCGCCGACAGCTGGACCGCGGTGATTCCGGCTGGGGCACCAGCAGGGCGAGCCCGGCACACTTCGGTGTGGACGGGCAGCTCGATGATTGTTTGGGGAGGCGAGCCGGAAACCAATACAGGCGGGCGGTATCGGCCTCCCAATGGCCCCTTGGACGCCTGGACTGCCACGCCGACGGCCGGAGCCCCCTTGGGTCGACGGCTTCATACGGCAGTTTGGACGGGGCGTGAGATGATCATTTGGGGTGGCTACAACGGGAACAACCTGAATACCGGCGGACGATACGACCCGGTGACGGACTCCTGGAACCCGACCTCCATCATCGGCGCCCCGTCCGCGCGGTACAGGCACAGCGCGGTATGGACGGGTCGCGAGATGATCATCTACGGCGCTGGTGCGGGGGGTGGTCGCTATGATCCCCTGACCGATTCCTGGTCGACCATGTCAGGCGATGGGGCTGACTCTGGAGACCTGGCCGTCTGGACCGGTCGCGAGATGATCAATCTCTACGGCGCCTACGATCCTCGATCCGATACGTGGCGCAACATTCCGAACTTCATGAATCAGAGCTTTACCTCCGCAGTCTGGACAGGACGCGAAATGATCGTCTGGGGCGGCTATCAGGGCGCATCCACCGACACGGGAGGACGCTACGACCCGGTAACGAACGCCTGGACGCCCACGACCCAAACGGGGGCTCCCTCCCCGAGGGAACGGCACCGCTCCGTCTGGACTGGAAGGGAGATGATTGTATGGGGAGGGCACCTCACGGCTCCCGGAAGCAATCCCCTGGGAACAGGAGCGCGATACGATCCGCTGACGGATTCCTGGGCGGCCACCAGCCTGACGGGAGCACCGACACCGAGGTTCGACCACGCGGAGGTCTGGACCGGCCGGGAGATGATCGCCTGGGGCGGCAGCAACAACTTCGACTATGACACGCTCGGTGGAAACCGCTACGACCCCGTCTCGGACACCTGGACGCCGACCACCCTGACCAATAAACCTGTGGGTCGTTTGGATTTCACCGGCATCTGGACCGGTCGGGAGATGATTGTCTGGGGAGGGCAATACCCGGATACGAATACGGGCGGTCGATACGGGATTGCGTACAGTCCGACCCCGGTCGTGGGCTCCTTGAGCCAGTTCCAGTCTGACGGTTCGACTCCCCTGGTGGTCGGGACCGCGTCCAATTCGACGACCGTAATTCTGAAAGGCGACCTATCCGATCCGGATGCGGGCCAGACCGTCGCGCTCCAGGTGGAGATCCGACCGCTGGGAACGCCGTTCACCAACATCCCGACTGCGGTTGGATCGTTCGTGTCCGCATCGGGGGGCACCTCGGCCGTCACAGTCTCAGGGCTGAGTCCCGGACAGTACCATTGGCACGCACGCGCGATCGATTCCGCTCACGTCTATAGCGCCTTCGTTTCCTTCGGCGGAAATCTGGAGGATCAGCCGGACTTTCAGGTAGGGACGGTCAATCCGACCGTGATTTCAGTTTCATCGATCAGTCCGGATGGAACCTACTCTTACGGTCAAACGATCACGATTGCCGTGACGTGGAGCGACATCGTCTTCGTGACGGGCACCCCTCAAATCGTTCTACAGACGGGAGAGTACAGCGGAGTCGCCACCTATTCGAGCGGATCGGGGACATCCACCTTGCTGTTTACGTACGTCGTCGGGTCCGGCAACACGGCCTCCGACTTGAGCTACGTCAACACCTCTTCCTTGCAGCTCCATGGCGGCACACTGACAGGCTCCTCGGGCCAGGTGGCCAATCCGACGCTGCTGCCGCCGGGTGGTCCGGGATCCTTGTCCGGCGCCAGCAATCTGGTCATCGATACCACGGTCGATCTCAACACCGAAACGTGGAAGGGAATGTCCCTGGGGGGTGCCCCGTCGGGACGGACCGGCGCGACGGCTGTGTGGACGGACCGCGAGCTCATCGTCTGGGGAGGGCAGGGCGGAGGAGCGGCTCTGGGGACCGGAGCCCGCTATGATCCCTTGGCCAACACGTGGACGGCGTTGCCCGGGGCCGGAGCGCCGTCCGCCCGATTCAACCACACGGCGATTTGGACGGGCCGCGAGATGATCGTCTGGGGTGGAACCGATGGGACGACGCCCGTCAACAGCGGCGCCCGCTACGACCCCGCCTCCAATTCCTGGTCGCCGCTGGCGACCGCCGGGTCTCCTACCGCGCGCCAGGAGCATTCAGCCGTTTGGACCGGACGGGAAATGATCGTCTGGGGCGGCGCCGGCGCGTCGGTTCAGAATACGGGAGCACGCTACGATCCGAAAACGAACTCCTGGACGCCGATCTCGGGGACCGGGTCCCCATCCGCGCGCGCGCGTCACACGGCGGTGTGGGCGGACCGCCGGATGATCGTCTGGGGCGGATGGGATGGGGCGAGTCCTCTGGGGACAGGGGCCTCGTACGATCCGGAAGCGGATGGTTGGACGCTGGTTTCAGCGACGGGTGCACCTTCGGCTCGCTCGAGACACACGGCGAGCTGGACGGGACGGGAGATGCTCGTCTGGGGCGGCACCAACGGCACGGCACTCGCAAGCGGTGCGCGCTATGAGCCCCGATATGACACCTGGGTCCCGATGCCGGCAGCGGGATCTCCCTCGGCCCGGCTGCTCCATACTGCCCTTTGGACCGGGCGTGACCTCCTGATCTGGGGCGGGATGGACGGAGCCTCGCCCCTGAGTACAGGGGCTCGGTACGATCCGGTCGCCAATGTCTGGTCGTCGGTCCTCGTGACAGGGGCCCCCGCAGGTCGCAGCGGGCATGCCGCCGCGTGGACGGGCCGGGTCATGATCGTGTGGGGGGGCACCCCCGAAACAAACGGAGGAGGCCGGTACCGGCCCCCCAACTGGCCTCATGACGCCTGGGATCTTACGCCGACTGTGGGAGCCCCGGTGGCTCGCCGTCTCCATTCGGCCGTCTGGACGGGCCGCGAGATGATCGTCTGGGGCGGCTGGAACGGTTCGGCGGATGTCAACACGGGAGGGAAGTACGACCCCGTGACAAATTCCTGGACCACCGTCACGACGACCGGGGCTCCTGGGGCGCGGTCCCGCCATACGGGAGTCTGGACGGGTCGCGAAATGATCGTCTGGGGCGGCGGATTTTCGGATGGAGGCCGCTACGACCCCCTGAGTGATTCCTGGGCGCCCATGGCTTCCGCCAATATCAGCCTCACCGCCAGTATTGCGGTTTGGACGGGGTCCGAGATGATCGTGAACGGCGGAAATGGGCAAGCCTACAACCCTCGAACGAATACTTGGAGAACGACCGGAAGTTCCCCGCCCGCAGGTCGTTCCTTCTTCGCGGGAGTATGGACCGGTCGGGAGATGATCATCTGGGGAGGCTATGCGGGGACGGGCCTTGATTCCGGCGGGCGCTACGACCCGGTGACGGATTCATGGACGCCGACCACTCAGGTGGGGGTTCCGCTCGCGAGGACTCGGCACAGCGCCGTGTGGACAGGCCGAGAGATGATCGTCTGGGGCGGGTTTGTGAATGGCCGGCTGGATACCGGTGCGATGTATAACCCGATCACCGATAGCTGGAGTCCCACCAGTCAGGTCAACGTCCCGGAACCGCGAAGCGATGCGGTGGCGGTCTGGACGGGGCGGGAGATGATCGTCTGGGGCGGTGACGGTGCCCTCGGACCGATCGCGACCGGAGCACGGTTCGAGCCGACCTCCAACACCTGGCAGGCCACGACCCAGACCGGGGCTCCTCCGTACCGCACGGACTTCGCCGGTGTCTGGACCGGCCGGGAGATGATCGTCTGGGGCGGCCAGTACCCGGACACGGATACGGGCGGGCGCTATAGCGGCCTGTCTCCAGTGGGTCCTGCCTGGATCCAGCCCGAACAGCTTCGAAATGACGGGGTCACTCCAATTCCCGTTGGGGCGATCGCTTCCGATTCCACCCTACGATTCCGCGCATTCGTCTACGATTCGAACCCTGCCACAACCGTCGCGCTCCAGGTCGAAGTGCAGCACGTGGGGACTCCCTTCACCGGCTCGCCCGGGGGGACGGGATCCTATGTCGCGGGTAGTGGAGCCATTTCCGAGGTCATCCTTTCGGGGTTGACGACAGGTTCCTATCACTGGCAGGCACGGGTGATCAATTCCTCCTCTACCATCGGAGCCTTCGCTCCGTTCGGAGGGAATTTGGAGAGTGCGGCGGATTTCCGACTGGACACCACTTCTCCCGTTGCGGGGGTGGTCCTGGACGGGGTCTCCGCGGACATCTCATTTCAATCTTCCACGGCAACTGTTCAGGCGAACTGGTCGGGATTCAGCGACCTGGAGAGCGGGGTCGCCGGATATGAATGGGCGATCGGGACGACCGTCGGGGGAACCCAGGTGCAAGGGTTCGTCCCGGTAGGCTTGTCGACAAATGCAACGAACTCGTCGCTGTCGCTGACGTCAGGGGTGACCTATTACGTGACCGTGCGGGCCACGAACGGAGTGGGTCTCCAGACTGTGGCAACCAGCAACGGAGTCCTGGTGGATGCCACAGCCCCCGCGGCCGGTGGCGTGAGAGACGGTCCTGGAGCCGACATCGATGTTCAGACGTCGACCACGACCATCGAGGCCAACTGGTCGGGATTCTCCGATCCCCAAAGCGGAATCGTCCAGTACGAATGGGCGATCGGAACCACGCCCGGAGGCCAGGAGCTTCAGGCATTCGAAGGAATAGGCCTCTCGACTCACGCGTCGACCAGTGCGGTCGACCGTGTCCTCGCCCTTCACAACGGCGATCAAGTATATGTGGCCGTTCGAGCCACCAACAGCTCGGGATTGGCAACGGTTTCCACCAGCAACGGGGTACGGGTGGTCACCTCGGACGCCTTTGCTCCCCCGCCTCCCGCCATGTTCGTGGCTCTGGGAGCCGACCGGGCGGTTCTTCTGGATTGGGTCCCCGGGCCCGGCTTGGACGCGGCCTATTACCGCCTCTGGTGGAAACCGACGCCCTGGCCCTGGACGGCGGCGACCTTGGTCGACAGCCTGGTCGGAACATCGACCACGGTGTCGGCATTGACCAATGGAACACTGTACGACTTCATGCTGAAGGCCGTGGACGCATCGGGCAATGAATCCTCCGGAGTCATGGGGAGTTCAACCCCTCAGGACGCCATCCGGATCCAGGGAATCGGGGGATCTTTTACGTCGATCCAAGACGCGATCAACCATGCGCTTCCCGGTCAGATCGTTCTCGTCGGGCCGGGAGTCTACATCGGGAATCTGACCCTGAATGCGGGAATTTCGATCCAAGGAAGCTCTCCCAAGCACACCGTCTTGCAAGGGACCGGGTCGGGCTGCATCATCACCGTCAGCGGCTCCTATCCCACGAGTCTCTTGTCGATGGTGGCCATGCTGACTCTGGAGAATGGGATCATGGGCCTGGATGCCGCCACGGCGGATGTACTCGTCCGGAACGTGATCGTTCACGATCTGGGCGGGACCGCGTTCATGGCTTCGAACGGAGGCAGGTTCCAGGTCATCAACTGCACAGTGATGAGCAATGCAGGGGACGGAATCGCGTCGAATGCCGTGACGACGATCCGAAATACTGTCATCGGAAAGAACCTGGGCACGGGAATTCTTGCACCCTCCGCTTCGTCGGTGTCGTATACCGATGCCTATCACAACGCGACGGATTTCGGACCGGGTCTCTCCGGGACCGGGAACAACTCCTCAGGGGCCTCGTTCGTGAACGAAGCAGGCCACGACTATACGGAAACTGGAGATTCCGCAACCGTCGACCATGGCGATCCCGTGGACGTTTTCTCCTCGGAACCGCTTCCCAATGGAGGTCGGATCAACGAGGGTGCCTACGGCAATACTCCCTGGGCGGCATCTGCTCCCTCCGGCAACGGAGGAAGTTCCGGAACCGGAGGAGGGGGCGGCGGAGGGTGCGGTTTCACCGGACTCGAATCAATTCTTGTTCTGGCCCTCGTGCGTGTTTTGAGTCGCCGAATCGCGGGAACGCCCCCACGCTGACAGCTTCGCAGTCGGCGTTGGCGTCTCTAGTGAATCAGGGCCCGGGTGGTTGCGAATCCCGCGCGGAATTCAACGGAGCATTCTGCCGCCCGGACCCATCGGGATGAGCTGCATCTTCGCGATAGCGGTGCTTCTTGGCATCCCCCAAGGGGTCCCTTCCAACGCCCTGCTTCGGCTTTGACTTCATCGGACCGATAGGGGTACGTCCAACAATACTCCTTTTCGGCGTATTCCGGCTTTAGGCTTCTCACCAGATCCTATGACACCCCCGCAGAGGGTCTGATCGAGGGAGCGGACAGCATCCTATAGGATTGTCCTCATCGGAGTCATTTCCGTCTCGGGATCCCTCACCCGACGTCGTCGACGTTCCCCCCGAATTCCTGCGAGATCTTCGCTCCCCGTGCAAAAGACTGTCGATTCCCAATCTGTCGAAGGAGCGGAGATGCTGAAGAACTTGGGCGTCCGATGGATCCTGCCATTGGGCCTCGTCGGCCTCCTCCTGGGCGCTCTCCAGGCCCAGGACAAGAAAGGATTCGACACCGTCGACATCGCGAAGGTCGACCAGGCCATCCGCGCCGGCGTCGAGTACCTGAAAATCACGCCCTCTCCCGCCTCGCACCACGAGATCGCGCACACCGACGAGCTCGTGCTGCTCACCCTCGTGGAGGCCCGCGTCCCCGACGAGGATCCCCTGATCCAGAAGATGCTCGCCGCGATGCTGCAGGCGCCCCTGGAGCGCACCTACAAGGTCGTCCTCCAGGCGATGGTGCTCGAGGAACTCGACCGGGTCAAATATCAGGATCGTCTCTGGCAGTGCGCGCAGTTTCTCGTCGACAACCAGTGCCAGAACGGCCAGTGGGGCTACGGCGAGCCCACGAGCGCGGCCAACAACATCCCGACCCTCGCGACGAAGAAAGCCGTGGCGACCAAGGGTCCCAGGCCGCTCACGCCTCCCGTGACTCCCGAGGTGCTGGCCGCAATGGCGCGCGGGGAGCGAATCAAGCCGAAGCCCCTGAAGACGATGCCCGTCGAGAAGACCAAGGACGGGCCCGCGGGGGGCGACAACTCCAACAGCCAGTACGCGGCGCTCGGCCTGCGTGCCTGCCACGACGCGGGAATCAAGATTCCCGAGAAGGTAATCACGCTCGCCCGGAAATGGTGGTACGACACGCAGCATCCGGGCCCCGACGACGGGAAAAAGGACGACGGCAAGAAGAAACCGGACGCGAAGCCGGCCGTCGCCACGGGGAAGGGCGACGCTCCGCTCCCCCCGGCGCCCCCGCGCGGCTGGTGCTACGGCGACGTCTATGGTGTATGCAAGGGCGGCCCCGAGTATGCAAGCATGACCGCAGGCGCGGTCGGTGCCATCGCCATCTTCGAGTACATCCTGGGGAAGAACGGGAAGAGGAACGAGCACGTCCGCAGCGGCGTCGCCTGGCTGGCCGCCCACTGGTCGGTCACGGAGAACCAGGGCCCTTCCGAGGTCGAAGGCGGCGTCCCGAACGCCTACCTGTACTACTACCTCTATGCCCTCGAGCGCCTGGGCATGCTACTGGACGTAGGAGAGATTGGCGGCCACCTGTGGTATCCGGAGGGAGCGGCGTACCTGCTGGGCGCCCAGCAGAAGGACGGATCCTGGAAGGGAAGCCGTCCGGAGATTCCCGTTTGGGACACCTGCTTCGCGATCCTCTTCCTCAAGCGAGCCACCCGAGGCCTTGTGGCCTCCGGGGACGTGAGCGCGCGCAAGTAGGGAGCCGGACGATGACGCGGCAGCAACGCGCCTGGTTGGGGATCGCCTTCATCCTCCTCGGACTCCGTCCGCTTGCCGGCGAGGGGCAGGCGGACGAGCGCGGGAAATGGGTCTGCATCTCCGACTCCCTGACCCAGAAACTCGAACAGGATGGGAAGAAGCCCGCTTGGCCGGGACTCACGGGCGGGATCGCGGTCGATCGCGGTTCGGGCGACGTCTATCTCGTGGTTTGCGGCCAGGGTCTGTGGAAGAGCACGGACCATGGAAAAACGTTCGAGCGCGCGGACGGGGGGAAGATCGGCGGACGCTGCGAGACGGCCTATTCCATCGACGTCGACGTGGCCGCCCCGCGTCTCGCGTGCTTCATGCTGGACGGGGGAGCCGCGCTCACGCTGGACGCCGGAAAGTCATGGCAGCCGCTCAACGACGGCACGCGAGGCCAGGATGTGGCCGCGGTGGACTGGAGCCAGGCCGCACCCCGCGGCATGTTCGCGATCCGCCACGAGAGCGGCGGACTGGGGATCTACTCCGGCAACGGGGGGAAATCCTGGAAGGAAGTCGGCAAGGGGTACCTGGCGGCGACCGGGCTTTTCGATGAGCGGACGCTGGTGACGTCGAAGGGGACGGGCATCGTCCGGAGCCTGGACGCCGGGGTCACGTGGACGCAGGTGTCGGACCTCACCCCGACGCCGTCGGCGGTGCGCGTATGGAAGGGCATCGGGTACTGGATGACCAAGGACCACGTGATCTTCTCGAAGGACAAGGGCGCGACGTGGTCGAATCTGGGAAGCCCCGTGCGGGCCGGATGGGGGCCGTACTTCGGCAAGACGGAGAAGCACATGGTAGTGGTGGGGAAGGAGGGCTTCTTCGAGTCGGTGGACGGCGGCGCGAACTGGCGGAAGGCGGCGCCGCTCCCGGACGCGTCCAACGGCACCTGGCCCACCAACGAAGGCATGGACCGCTCGGGCTGGTTCCTGAACTTCGGCTGGGACCCCAACGCCGACATCTTCTACGCCTCGAAGATGGGGAAGACGGCGGTCCGATACCGCCGCTAGATCCCGACGTTCACCCAGCACGATGAGGCCTTCAGCCGCCATCCGTCGGAGCTTGCGCTCTGCGCTCAAGAGCGCTTTGTAGATATCTTGGCGAGCGCATTGGTACAAGCTCATCGGAACAAACAACGCTCCTGACGAACGTCCGGATTTTGTAAAGGATGAAGTGAAGTACAACTACTCAGTCAACGAAGAAGAGGATCTGAAGTACTCCTATCGGAACACCCCCCCTGTAGCCTCATTTCTTGACCCTATGCGACCCCCGCAGAAGGTCAATGAACCAGCCTTCCGTGGGACGCCGAAGCGTGTCACCTCCGAAAATGCAGAGGATTCTTTCGACCATCGCGCCGCGGCGCGACGCCCGAAAGAATCCTCTGCACTTTGATCAGGTTCTAGGTCGCGAAAATGGGAATTACATCCCCGAGGCTGACATGAATAATGCGGGTAAGGACGCCCGGCTTCCAGCATCCGGGAATGGCGAGGGCTTGGCGCAAATGCAGACTTTTCGGGAAACGCCCGGGTTACTTTCCCGATACCAATTCAGCAAGCCGCTCTTTCGGATCACATGCGTATCCGAAAGTTCGCAGTCTCTGCTGCTCAAAAGGAGTGAGTATGCCTCCCATCCTGGCGAAGGCGACTAGAACGTCGTCGTAAAACTCGTCTTCGCGTTGGACAAGAGTGGTCGACGTGACCAACTCCCTGACCGCCTCGGGGAGCTCCAGGCTGCCTAAGGCACGGATCCGGATGTCGTCGAGGTGCCCCCGGGCTTTAGCCTCATCGGCATCGAGGCGTTTGCGCATGGCCGGCAAAGTCCCGTCCAAAGCATTTAGCTCGGCTGCCCGGAGCGCCCAACCGGTGCTTGGACTGTCTCTAGCGTACTCTTCGATGATACGCAGGATTTCCGTCTGCCCAACCGCGGAGCTTACAAGCCTGGTCTTTGCCAGGGCCTCCTCGGCCGTAAGTCGCACCTCATAAGCGGGGAACTGCTTTCCCTCCGGGAGGGAGCCAGGAGCTGATTTAAAACTGACTCTGTCGAGCCATCGGCCCAATAAGACAATGCCTTGATCGATGTGACGGACCCCCTTAAGGCGCTTTCCCGATAGAGATCCCGATGCTTGCCCCCAGAATCGGATGCGAGGAGATTTCCGAGTGCCTGCTCCGACAGGCGCTGATCCTGATTCCGCGAAACCCCAACAAGTACCGTCTCGGCCTCCGAATCCCCCGCATGAGCCAGTACTCCCAGAGCATAAAATGCGGCGAACCGCTCTAACAAGTCGGCCGTTTCATCCTTCGCGAGTCGGAGAATTTCTCCGCGGATTGCCTGCGGGTACCCAAGGGCCAGGAGTCGGAGTTCTCTCTGCTTCAGGAATGTCTCATTCGCAAATCGTCCTGAAACCTCGTGCTGCGGCTCGTTAACGTTCCGCTTGTAGTCCGCAAGAGTGGTGCTCAAGTAGGATTTCCAGCGTCTTTCGTCCCCGTCAACTGAGGATCCTTCCTGATGGGCAGGCTGATCGCGCAGGAGGCTACCGGTAACCTCTTCAGGTGCGACAGCCGTATGGACGATTTCTGCTTGCTCAGGAGGCTCGAACTTGCATCTCCTGGCGATCAGGGTGGCGAGAAATAACCCGAAGGCGACGGCAACTCCGACGGCCCACGGAAACCTTGGCGAGCGGGTCACGCCCTAATTCTCCTGGAACATGAATTTCCTTGATTTAACGATACCCCAAGCGTCCCGTCCCAGTAAAGAGGGCTCTTTCTTCTATTCCGCGACCTGCGGGTCGCGGGTTTGCCTCGAAGCCCGATCGGTTTTCCCTCCTCCGCCCCCTCCCTCTTATCTCACTCCCCCCTCTAATATCGTCTATCCCCAGTGGGCCGAGGGCGCCTGGAGCGGTCTCACCTTCGACCTGAGGACGGGAATCCCGACATCGACGCCCGCTCCGATCGCGCTGGTCCGATCGTGCCGTGAAGGTCGCTCGCGCGAACAACTCCCTCTACCATACTGCCGTCTGCGCCGACGCCCGGGTCGGTCGCATCAAGGACGCGCTGAAGATGTGGCGGGAGGCGATGCGGAGCGGCTACGAACATCTGGAGCGGCTGTAGTCCGACCCGGATCCGCGGCCGCTTCGCAGGATGCCGGCGTTCAAGTCACACGAAGGGGACGGACTTGTCATTCGAAACAGCGGATGGGACGCCCCCATGAATGACCTTCTCGAAGTCGACGATGCCGTGGATCGTCCCTCCCCCCCTTCTTGCCCCGCCGGGGATGTCCTTCCCAAGCCGTCATCCTGTCCTCGTGCGTTTTATCGGGACGACGAGAACGACCCTGAACGGCACCGCCGTCCCGGCACCCGACCTCCGTTGCGATTCGTCACATGACGTGACGGGCCCTCGATCTTGCGCGCGCCACCGGAAGGGCCTAGAATGCCGTTCCATTTTCAGGGGATGGAATGAGTCACGTGAGGCTGGTCTGGATGCTGGTGGCGCTCGCCGTCCAGGGCGATGCGGCCGTCGTGGAAGCGCTCAAGGGCTACAAGCACCCGTGGGAGGACTTCGGCAACGGCAGTTCGGTCACCGCGAAGGAGACGATCATGCGGCCGGACATCGACAAGTCCGGCAAGCTGGTCTACAGGCCGGTGGCGAACGAGATCACGTCGACGGTGATGGCGGCGGCGGGGGAGAAGACGACGCTGAAGATCGAGGGCGCGGGCCAGGAGTCCTATATCCCCTACTACCTCGCGCAGCCGAGCTGGGCCCGCGGACGGGGGGAGCTGAAGGGGACGGAATCGATCGCGATCGGCAGCGCGAAGCACGAGTGCCAGGTCTATCAGATCGCGCTGGACCTGAACAAAGACGCGGGCCAGGTCACGGTCATCTGCAAGTCGCCGACGGTTCCGTACTGGGCGGTGAGGTGGCGGACGGAGACGCTGGCGCAGGGGCGGCCGAACACGTCGGAGGAGGAGCTGGTCCTCGAGGTGGACGCGAAGGTGAAGGTGGGGGACCGGGACGTTTCGTGCGTGCTGGTACAGTCGACGGTGGAGGCGGGGGCGACGAAGACGGTGAAGAAGGAATGGCGCTCGGAGGAAGTTCCGGGTCGGGTGGCGAAGCGGGAAGTGCGCCAGTACCGGGAGGGAAAGGAAGTGGAGTCGTCCTTCAGCCAAATGGACGTTGTCAGGTTCAAGGGGAAAAGGTAGACTCTCGGGCTCATCGGGCCGTAGCGCAGTCTGGCTAGCGCGCTTGCTTGGGGTGCAAGAGGTCGCGAGTTCAAATCTCGCCGGCCCGACCATATATGACCCCGTCCTATCCAAATATTCATCCCACCACTTTCCGGTGATAGAACTTCAACAATCCTCCCAGTCGCACGCGACAGGTGATCGGCCCGTCGCGGCTTCTGACGCGATCCTCCGCTCGGGGGAAGGGGATGGCGTTGGCGAGGCCTTGATGGCTCCGATCGTGCTGGTGGTGGGCGATGTACTCATGAACGGCCAATCGGAGAGATCCTTCGCCGAAGAGGATGAGTCGATGCAAGCACTCGTCCTTGACGCTGAGCACCCAGCGTTCCGCGAAGGCGTTCAAATCAGGGGACCGAGGCGGCAAAGGCAAGCACTCCACGCCCGACAATTTCAGAATGTCCCGGAAGGCCGGGCCATACTTGCTGTCCCGGTCGTGGAGAACGAATCGTCTGCCCCGAAGAAATCCGTCTTCGGCGTCGCTGAGATTTCGGGCGATCTGCTTCATCCAGGCTTCGTCGGGAGAAGGGCTGATCCCGGCAAGATGCACCTTGCGGGTGTCCAAATGGATGAAGAAGAGGACATAGTAGGTGACCAGCCCCTTGAGGGTCAGGACCTCGGCGGTGAAGAAATCGGTGGCGGCCAGGACATGCAGGTGGGTTTGGATGAAGTCCTTCCAAGGCATGCCCTTCTTGCGTTCCGGCGCGGGGGGAAGCGCGTGTCGCTTAAGGATGTGGGCCACGGTTTGAGGGCTCACCTGGATTCCCAGGTTATTCAGGGCTCCTGCGATCCGCTTGTAGCCCCAGGTCCTATTTTCGCGGGCCATCTTGAGGACGAGGTCCTCGATCTCAATCTTCGTCCGAGGACGTCCGGGACCGCGTCTCTTTTTGGAGCCGTCGAACTTGCGGGCGATGAGCTTCCGATACCAGCCCAGAAGAGTCTCGGGCGTGACGAGGGTCGCAACTTCACGGAGAGCTCTACGACCGAGACGCATAGCGATCTCCGCGAGGGTCTTGCGCTGGGGGTCCGTGAGTCGGAGGCGTCCCCGGAGATGCCGCCGGAGGATCCTGTTCTCCGCGAGGAGGTACTCGTTCCGAAGCAGAAGTTCCTGGTCGACCGTGCCGGTGATGTAGGCGAGAGTCCGTTTCCAATCCAAGCGTCCTCCTCGAATTAAGGAGGGCCAGAATACCTGGCGATCTGGCCTCGGACGAAATATTTGGCAGGATGGGGTGCAGCGATCAGCCGCAGTTTACCCCTGCTGTCGATGCTTCCAATAGTCGGGGCTTCGTTGCAGGTGCATCACGGCCAGGATCCGAATGCCCGCCGGCTCAAAGATGTAGAGGATGCCGTAAGGGAATCGGTGGACCAGGCATCGCCGGATTGGCCCTTCGATCGCAGGCCAGCCTTCGGGGGATGCGACGACCCTTTCGATGGCCGTCTTGACTTCGGCGGCAAGGTCGAGTCCCAGCCCTGCCTTGCGCTCCTCGTAATAGGCGATCGCCCCCAGGAACTCCGCGCTCGCCTCGGGATGAACGGAAACCGTCATGCCCCGAAGCGGTTTCGGATTTGATCAAACACCTCGGAGAGGGGGATCGGGCGGACGGCGCCGGACCGAAGTTCGTCGAGCCTGCGCTGAGCCAGGGCGACCCACTGGCGATCAATGTCGGGTTCAGGTGGGTTGAAGGTCTTGAGGAGGGAATCAATCACGAGAGCCCGCTCTTCGATGGGAAGCTCCGCGGCTTCCCGGATGATCTCGTTGGCACCGTGCATCTGGTGGACCTCCGTAAGCACTATACTTCAGTTTCCCCTCGGCTGCAATGGGGCCCTCCGCCGTAAATGCGTGAGCGTACGACGAACACCAGTGGTGTTCAGGCCTGGGGCGAATTAATAGATAGACGACCACTCTTCCGAACCTCGGAAATGGACCACGAGCTGGGACAGGCGCAACTCTGCGCGATTCCGGGCAACGCGAGTCAAACCGCTATCTTTCGTATAAGAGGCTTTTCAGGCGCGCCAGACGCGTTCAAGCGGAACGGGGCGACGTGCGACAACGGCGGAAAAATGCTGAGTTTTCGGATCAGCAAGCCCTCCCCATTCGCCGGACCTTGCCTGGTTTCGCTCCGTCTCGCCTGACAGCTCCCGAGACGGCTTACCGAGACAGGCAGCACTTCTTGTACTTCTTGCCGCTGCCGCAGGGGCAGGGGTCGTTGCGGCCGATCTTCTGTTCCACGCGTACTACGGGGGAAGGGGCCTCCTCCTCACCCTTGTATCGATCCAATTCTTCCGGATCGAAGTGTAGGCGCGGATCCAGGTTGAGGTCGCCGAGGATCTTCTCGAACGGCTCCTCGTACAGCCTCAGGATCTCGGCCTTGTCCGGCGGGTCAAAGTCCAGCCGCTTGTCCTTGAAAGCCCGCTCAAGTAAGGGCCGAGCTTCCTCGTTGTGGAGCTACACATACGATGCGCTCTACCGTCGGACCAACATCGCCTATACCGTTGCTGGGTCAATCGTCTCGGCCGGTCTTTCGAGTGCGCCGTACTTCGTCTATGACCAATTGGGGAATGTAACCCAAATAGGAGACCTGTGGGGCCTCCATCTCATAGGTTACGATGCGGCAAGACGCCCGATTAGGCGCCAGTTTCCGAACGCGAGAATCCTCTACTTCGAGTACGACACCCGGTGGAATACGACCACTCTCGCTTATCCCAGCAGCGCAGGGCGGCAGGGAGCCGCGTACGACGCAGTCGATCGCCAGACGCGGGTCCAAGCTCCTTCGGGAGCGACGGCCTACTTTGCATACGACGCAGCTTCCAACCAGACCCAGCGCTTCCTGGGGAACGGCGCTAAGCTTGACATGACTTATGATGCTGTTGAGCGGGCCGTGACTTGGCGCAATTCGGACAAAAACAGAGCTCCTCTGACGTATTTCGACTACACGCGTGATGCAAAGGGACTGATTACGAAAGCGGTCCGAGAAGCGACACACACGGTTTACTACACCTATGACGCCAACGACCGCCTAGCCAGCGAGATCTGGGCAAAAACCGGTGCCAGCCCGAGCGAAGTATATGGCTACCGCTACGCCTATGATTTGGCCGGCAACCGAACCAGGGCTATGGTCAATGGAGCGTCCACTTATTATTTCTACGATGCGGCCAACCAGCTGCGGCTGACCGGAATAAATTCCATCTTTGCCACCCCGACC
>Ga0137409_10004000_pt1 | contig 15588 bp, 15 predicted proteins | sample CZODoug1_16funga_FD_122059 | JGI IMG/M metagenome (GOLD analysis project Ga0137409, IMG submission 122059) | Vadose zone soil fungal communities from Angelo Coast Range Reserve, California, USA - CZODoug1_16fungal (Hybrid Assembly) | ecosystem: Environmental > Terrestrial > Soil > Vadose zone... | reverse complement strand
ATCATTTTCGCTTCCTTGCCGACCGCCTGGATGGTTTTCTTGGAGTTCGGACCGCCCTCCTGCCTGATCGCGACCACCGAGGGTTCGTCGAGCACGATGCCCTTGCCGCGCACGTAGATCAGGGTGTTGGCGGTGCCGAGGTCGATCGCAAGGTCGTTCGAAAAATAGCCGCGCAGGAAACCGAACATCGTCAGGGCATCATGGTATTAAAGAGGGGTATCAGGAGCGTCGGACCGGCCAGTGACGGTCAGGTCTAACGCACGCGCTCGCGATTGTCTTCATCTCGCTTGCTCTGCCGAAGAAGCTAACCGCCGTTGCCGACAGCGCCAGCATCGAACAAAGCCGCTGTGCAGCGGTTCAGCACAGCGATTCACTCTCGGCGCGCACCATGGCTTGTATTATGGCAGTTTGTGTTTACGCACGTTCGGCGACCGGCTTGGCGAACCTGATCTTGAGCCCATTGCCGCTGCCGTATCCCTCTAATCCGCGCTATTCACCCCTGCATTCGGATGGCCCTCACCCTCGCCGACGTGCGCCGCATCGCGCATCTGGCACGCATTGAGATCACAGCGGAACAGGCGCAAGCGACTCTGGCGCAATTGAACGACATCTTCGCGATGATCGCGCAGATGCAAAAGGTGGACACCACCGGGGTTGAGCCGATGTCGCATCCTCTGGGTGGCGTGCAGCGGTTGCGCGTTGACGCGGTCGTCGCCGAGGACACGCGTGGCGCCGCCATGAAGAATGCGCCGGCTGGGCGTGACGGGCTCTTTCTCGTGCCCAAGGTGATCGAATGATTTGCCGGGGAGTGTCGACCGCGCGCATACCGCACGTGTGGCTGCGCGCGCGACTGACTGGCGCGCGCGCGGAGTACGACCGCGCCACAACACGCGCATGAGCGGTTTGGCACATGCCTCTGTTGCGGAACTGAGCCGGCTTCTGCAAGCGAAGAAGGTTTCGGCGGTGGAGTTGGCGCAGTTGTTTCTTGCGCGATCGGCAGCCAACCAGCACCTCAACGCATTTCTCGACGTGCGCCCCGAGGTAACGCTGGCGCAGGCGCGCGCGGCCGATGCGCGGCGCGCACGTGGTGAATCCGGAGCGTTGCTCGGCATCCCGCTCGCGCACAAGGACATCTTCGTCACCCGTGACTGGGCCAGCACTGCGAGCAGCCGCATCCTGCTGAACCAGAACGGCCAGGGTTACCTGAGTCCGTTCGATGCGACCGTGGTCGACAATCTGAAGCGCGCCGGCATGGTGTGCCTTGGCAAGCTCAACTGCGATGAGTTCGCGATGGGTTCATCGAATGAGAACAGCGCCTTCGGCAACGTGCTCAACCCGTGGGACACGAACGCGGTGCCGGGCGGTTCATCGGGCGGTTCCGCCGCGGCAGTGGCCGCGCGCATCGCGCCGGTGGCGACCGCCACCGACACCGGTGGCTCGATTCGCGAGCCGGCGGCTTTTACCGGGGTCACCGGCACCAAGCCCACCTATGGTCGGCCGAGCCGCTGGGGAATGATCGCCTTCGCGTCATCGCTCGACACCGCGGGGCTGATGACGTATTCGGCCGAAGATTGCGCACTCGTGTTCAACGCGATGCTGGGCTTCGATCCGAAGGACTCGACCAGCCTCGATCGTCCGCGCGAAGATTTCGCCCGCCTCCTTGGTCTCGATCTCAAAGGGCTGAAGATCGGCGTACCCAAGGAGTTCTTCGGCCCCGGCCTGCAGCCGGATGTGGAAGCGGCCGTGCGGGCTGCGCTCGCTGAATACGAAAAGCTCGGCGCAACAATGGTGCCGATCTCTTTACCGAACGCGGAACTCGGCATTCCGGTCTACTACGTGATTGCGCCCGCCGAGGCCAGTTCCAATCTCGCGCGCTTTGACGGCGTGCGTTACGGCCACCGGGCGAAGAACTACGTCGACCTCATCGACATGATCAAGAAGTCGCGCGCCGAGGGCTTCGGCGCCGAAGCCAAGCGTCGGATCCTGGTGGGCACGTACGTACTGTCGCACGGCTATTACGACGCCTACTTTATCCAGGCGATGAAGGTGCGCCGGTTGATCGCGAGTGATTTCGCGCGCGCCTTCACGCAGTGCGACCTGATCGCGAGTCCCGTCACCACCAGCGTCGCCTTCGGCTTTGGTGAAAAGGCGGCCGATCCGCTAGCGATGTATCTGGCGGATCTGTACACCGTACCCGGTTCGCTCGCCGGCATTCCGACCATGAGCATTCCCTGCGGCTTTGGCCAGGGCAAGAAAAACGGCAAGCGGCCGGTCGGACTGCAGCTGATGGCCAACTACTTTGAAGAGGCTCGCATGCTCGGCGTCGCACACGCCTATCAACGCGCCACCGATTGGCATGTTCGGGTACCGGCGGGACTCTGATGCGGCGCGTCCGTACGACGATTGCGATCGTATTCACGCGCGTGCATCGCGCCGATCGCAAATTTTTCTGCTCACCGACGACGCCATGACCACCGCCGATTGGGACGTTGTGATCGGTCTGGAATCGCATACGCAACTTGCGACCGCAAGCAAGATCTTTTCGCCGGCCGCCACCGCATTCGGCGGCGAGCCGAACGCGCACACGAGCGTGATCGATCTGGCGTTGCCGGGCGTGTTGCCAGTGTTGAATCGCGCCGCGGTCGAATACGCGATTCGCTTCGGTCTCGCCGTCAACGCGACGATCGCCGAGTGCAGCGTATTCGCGCGGAAGAATTATTTCTATCCCGATCTGCCCAAGGGTTACCAGATCAGCCAATACGAAATTCCGATCGTCCAGGGCGGCCACCTGTCGTTCCTGGTCGCGCCGCGCACCGGGCCGTCGTACGCGAAGACGATTCGCTTGACTCGTGCGCACCTGGAAGAAGACGCCGGCAAGTCCCTGCACGAGGACTTCGAAGGTGTAAGCGGCATCGACCTTAATCGTGCGGGCACGCCGCTGCTGGAAATCGTCTCGGAGCCGGAGTTGCGTTCCAGCACCGAGGCCGTCGCGTACGCGCGCGCGTTGCACGCGCTCGTGGTCTGGCTCGGCATCTGCGACGGCAATATGCAGGAAGGTAATTTCCGCTGCGACGCCAATGTCAGCGTACGCCGGCGCGGCAGCGAAAAGTTCGGCACCCGGGTCGAGATCAAGAACCTGAACAGCTTCAAGTTCCTGCAGGCGGCGATCGACTATGAGGTGCGGCGCCAGATCGGACTGATCGAAGACGATGGCACGGTCGTTCAGGAGACGCGCTTGTACGACGCTGAGCGCGACGAGACGCGCTCAATGCGCAGCAAAGAAGATGCGATGGACTATCGCTACTTTCCCGATCCCGATCTGCTGCCGCTGGCGGTCTCGCCTGACTGGATCGAAGAAGTACGCACCTCGCTGCCGGAGCTGCCGCAGGCGATGCGCGCGCGCTTTGCGCGCGACTACGGCCTCCCCGAGTACGACGCCGCGGTGCTGACCGGCGATCTGGCGCTGGCGCGATTTTTCGAAAACGTCGCACGGGCAGCCAAGGACCCGAAGATCGCCGCCAACTGGGTCATGGGCGAAGTCGCAGCACAGCTGAAGAAAAACGACCTCGACATCGTCGACGCCCCGGTGGCCGCAGGCGAACTCGCCGATCTGATCAATCGCATTGTCGACGACACGATCAGCAACAACGCCGCCAAGGCCGTCTTCAAGGCGCTATGGCAACGCCCCCCGGCCGCTGCGGCGAGCGACAGCGTGCAATCAGGCGCCGTGGATCGCGTGATCGCGGAACTTGGTCTGGTGCAGGTTTCTGATCGCGCTGCGATTGAAGCGATGATCGATGCGGTGCTCGCGGCCAACACCAAAATGGTCGGCGAATACAAAGCCGGCAAGGAAAAGGCGTTCAATGCCCTGGTCGGCCAGACCATGAAGGCCGCGCAGGGGAAAGCCAATCCAGCGCAGGTCAACGAAATACTGAAGCGCAAACTGGGCACCGCGCGAGCTGGATGACGGGTGCATTGAGTCACGCGGGCTTCGACCGGCCGGCCAATGCGCTGGTTGCGCAGCTGCCGATTGATTACGGCGTGTTGATCAATTGCCAGCGCCTGTTGGCCGAACTGGCCGCGCTTGCGGGCGGAGAATATCGACCGCGGCAGGCCACCAGCTGCTGCGATCACTTCACCGGCAGATCAACCGTGCGCGGCGTGGCACCGGAGTCAACCAGCTCACGCCAGCGCTTCTTCTCAGCGTCGTAACGCTCGTTGATGCGCTCCATGTCGGCCCGCACATCGCGGATGATTCTTTCTTCGCTGCGAATCAGCGACGCGTTGGTCTCGAACTGCCGCTTGAGCGAATCGGGCATTGGCCGCTTGGTGTAGAACTCGGCCTCCGCGTCGAGCCGCTTTTTTTCGCGCATGTGCTCCTCCATGTGTTGCAGCGAGCGCTCGATCATCGTCTGCCGACTCGCCAGCGCGCGCTGGCGTACCGATTCAATCTCATTTTCGTTGGCATAGGCATCGAGCAGCGCCAGGTCCTTGCGCATCGATGCGCGCCGCTTTTCCGCGTCTTCGATCCGCCGTTTTTCTTCGGCTTCCCGCGCTGCCCTTTGCTCCGCACTGGGCGGGGGCTCGATCACGCGCTTGACCGAGCCGTCCGAGCGCAACTCGCGCACCGTTCGCTCGGCGCATTCCGGCGGCGGCCGGTCGCCGCTGATCGTACGGCCGCGCGCGTCGGTGCAGACAAAGAGTTGCGCCGCTGCCGGCGCGCTCAGCGCGACGCCGAGCAGGAGCGCGGCCAATGGCACCAGTCGATCACATCGCTCGCCGTGCCGTCGCTTGCTGTGCGGCCGATCAGTGCGCGCCATACTTCTGCCGATACGAAACTATCGCCGCCTGATACGGCCTGGCCGGCGCGGCCAGCGGCGATCCGGATTCGAAAAAATCCATCAGGTCCGCCAGTGTCGCAATCGCCAATACCGGGATTGCCGAAGCGTTCTCAAATTCCTGCACGGCCGAGTGCGCGCTCAACGCATCGTCCGAACCAGACCGTTCCATGCGATCCAGTGCGATCAATACGCCACTGGGCGTGGCGCCATGGGCACGAATCAGTTCGGCCGATTCGCGCTTGGCCGCGCCGTCAGTAATTACATCGTCCACGATCAAAACGCGTCCCGCGAGCGGGCTGCCGACAATCATGCCGCCTTCGCCGTGATCTTTCACTTCCTTGCGGTTGTATGAGAACGGCAGATCATGTCCCAGTTCCGCCAAGGCCACGGCCGTGGCGGAGGCGAGCGTGATGCCTTTGTAGGCGGGGCCGTACAACATATCGAACTGCACGCGGCCGGCGGCGCGCGCTGCGAGCAGAGTCTGTGCATAGAATCGCGCCAGGCGCCCCAGTGTGGCGCCGCGATTGAACTTACCGGCATTAAAAAAATACGGTGACTTGCGCCCGGTTTTGGTCACGAATTCGCCAAACCCGAGCACCCCCGATTCGAGCGCAAATTCGATGAACTGCCGGCGCAGTGCATCCATGAAAGTCCTCTGCAATTCAATTGATCTCGCGCGTGCGCGCAACGGGCAATCACGCCGTGTGCCACAGCGAGCGGCAGGCGGGCGCTCGCATTATGCCGGGCGAATCTGCCGCGCCGACTCGCGGACCGGTCCGACATTGGCCGCGCTGCAACGATGGGTGGTGGGCGCCCAGGCACAACCTTTTTCGGAGCGCGTTGTGAAGCGCATGCGATCGTGCTGCGCATTGCCACGCTAAACGTCAACGGCCTGCGCAGTGCCGCGGCCAAGGGCGTGCTGCGCTGGATGAGGCGCGTGGATCCCGATGTGCTGTGCGTGCAGGAGATCAAAGCGAACGAGGCCGACCTACCCGCCGCGTGTCGCGTGCCGCGCGGCTGGCACGCGGCGTTTTGCAGCGCGCGCAGGAAAGGATATGCCGGCACGGCGCTGTACGCGAAGATCGCGCCGCGGCGCGTGCAGCGCGGTTTCGGCGTTGCCGAATTCGACGATGAAGGCCGCTATCTTGAGGCCGAGTTCGCCAAGCTCACGGTGATCTCGGTCTATTTTCCTTCGGGCTCAGCGGGCCCGGAGCGACAAGCGTCGAAGTTTCGATTCCTCGCCGCGTTCCTTCCGCATCTCGCGCGACTGCAAGCAAGCGGCCGCGAAGTGATTCTCTGCGGCGACGTCAACATGGCGCACCGGGAAATCGATTTGAAAAACTGGCGCGCCAATCAGAACTACCCCGGCTTTACCCCGGAAGAACGCGGCTGGCTCACCGAACTGTTCGACCGCCACGGCTGGGTCGACGTGTTTCGCAAGGTTGATGCACGACCGGAGCAATACACCTGGTGGAGCAATCGCGGTCAGGCCTGGAAGAACAACGTCGGCTGGCGCATCGACTACCAGATCGCAACGCCGGGCATTGCCGCCCGGGCCCAACGCGTGGAGATCTACAAGCGCAAGCGCTTTTCCGATCACGCGCCGCTGGTCATAGACTACGATGCCAACCCCTGATGTCAGCTCGGATCGAGCCGGCCAAAATGAGTTACGGTGTCACGGGCGTGTGCCGGCTCCCGCACTGCGCACCGCCGCCTGGTACAGCGGCAACACGCGCGGCAAATTGGCTTCGATCTCGTGAATTCGCGTTGCGTGTCCGGGATGAGTCGAAAGAAACTGCGGCGGCTGACTGCCGCCGATCGTTGCCATCTTGCGCCAGACATTGACCGCGCCGCGCGGATCGAAGCCGGCGCGGGCAGCAAGCTCTATGCCCACGAGATCGGCGTCCGTTTCCTGGCCGCACGAATAGGGCAGCGACACCGCGAGCTGGGTGGACCTGCCCAGAGCGGCGGTGCTGACATCGGACAGCCCGAAATAGGCCGCCGCGAGATTGACGCCGACGTTGCTCAGCAGCTGCTCGCTCATGCGCGCGCGGCCATGCTCGAGCAGCGCATGCGAGATCTCGTGCCCGACCACGGCCGCGAGTTCGTCGTCGGAGAGTTGCAGGCGCTCGATCAACCCCGTGTACACAATGATCTTGCCACCCGGCATGCAGAAGGCGTTGACAGTCGGCGCCTCGATCACGTTGACTTCCCACGGCCAGTCGCGGCTCCTGCCATTGAAGCGCGCGCCCTGCGGGATCAGACGGCTAGCGATCGCGCGCACGCGTCGCACCGGCAGTTCACTCGTGTTCAGCACGCGCTGCGCCGCGGCCTGCGACTTCAATTGCACGTACTGCGCAGCGGCGGAATCGTTGACCACGCTTTCCGGCACCAGCAGCAGGCGCGGCTTGTGCACCCGCACGCCGCTGTCAGCGGCGGCAGTCTGCTGCGCGCCGGCGGCGCTCGCCAGAATCGGCGCGGCAACGCCCAGCGTGAGGGCGAGAAGCGCGGCAACGCGGCCACAGCGCATGAGAATCGAATTTGAAGTGAACGATGTCTTCGGACCACGAGTATGTCGTACTCGCTGGATATCAAGATCGCGCGACGGGATTCAATTGAGATCGGTAGACTGGTTGCGTATGTCGGGCGACGCTGATGAGGTGAATTCGAGCGCCAACGCTTCAAGGAAAGCGGCGAGTGGCACAGCGAGTGGTGCAGCGAGCAAAGCGTCGGACGCAAGCATGCAGCCTGCGGTGGCAAGCGACATTGAGGGTTCCGCACCGCCCTTCGCCACGGCTTTTGCCCCGGCGGGGGAGGTCAGCACTGATATCGCCCTCCCGCGCGCTGCGCGCTGGCGTGCGGCGCTGGCTGTGTATCGCGAAGCGCCGGTTCTGCGCATGGTGCTGTTGGGATTTTCCTCCGGCCTGCCCTACCTTCTTGTATTCGGCACGCTGTCATTCTGGCTGCGCGATGCAGGCATCGACCGGACCACGATCGGCTTTGTCTCCTGGGTGGCCCTGGCCTACGCGTTCAAGTGGGCCTGGGCGCCGCTGGTCGATCGCCTGCCGCTGCCCGGATTGACGGCGCGGCTGGGCCGGCGGCGCGCCTGGCTGCTGGCTTCGCAATGTTTACTCGCGTTCGCCATCGTTGCCATGGCGTGCACCGATCCCGTCGCGCACCTGCGCGTGCTGGTCGCGTTGGCGCTGCTCACGGCGTTTGCGTCGGCGACGCAAGACATCGCGCTCGACGCCTATCGCATCGAGTCGGCTGCAGTCGCCAAGCAGGCGGCCCTAGCGGCTGCGTACCAGGTCGGTTATCGCGTCGCGATGGTCTGGTCCGGCGCCGGCGTGCTGGCGATCGCCGCCGGCGCGGAAGAACTGCATGGCGGCTATGACTACGGGTCGTGGTCCGTTGCCTATCTGGCGATGGCCGCATCGATGCTGGTGGGCATCGTTGCGACATTGCGCGCTCCGGAGCCGGCGCTGCCGAACCTGGACGCACTGTTTGGCACGACCGCAGACGACGCGTGTCCGCGCACGCAGCGCGACGTTTCGCCAGCACCTTCTGTGCGGTGGTTGCGCGTGAGCACGTGGATCAGAAATCCCTTCGTTGGCCCGTTCGTCGAATTTTTTGTGCGCTATCGCGCGCAGGCGCTTCTGATATTGGCTTTGATCGCGACCTACCGGATGAGCGACGTGGTCATGGGCGTAATGGCCAATCCGTTCTACAAGGACATGGGCTTCAGCAAGGACGAAGTGGCGATGGTGTCGAAGCTCTTCGGCGTGGTGATGACGCTCGTGGGCGCGGCCGCGGGCGGCGTGTTGAGCCTGCGCTTTGGCGTCGCGCGTACATTGTTGGTCGGCGCCGTCCTATCGGCGGCGACCAATCTCTTGTTCGCGATGATGGCAGGCTTGCCGAAAAGCGTGCCGCTGCTGGCCGCGGTGATCACAGCCGACAACATCGCCGCCGGCATCGCTTCCAGCAGCTTTATTGCGTACCTCTCCGGCCTGACCAACGTGGCTTATTCGGCCACGCAATACGCGCTGTTTTCGTCGACCATGCTGCTGCTGCCGAAAATCCTGGCGGGATTTTCCGGACTCGCGGTCGACACGTACGGCTACCCGGCTTTTTTTGTCGGCACGGCGTTGCTGGGCGTGCCGGTCTTGATTCTGTTGCTGCTCAACGCGCGGGCAACAGCATCCAAGTCGCTATCTGCGACCGTGGCGACCGCCGCGCGGCCACCGACAGTACCGAGCCAGTGATCCGAATATTCAGCCGTTCGTGACCGGCCCGGCCCCGCGCATCGCCGCTGCCGTCCGCGTTTCCACGCCCAGCTTGACGAAGATGTGCTCGAGATGCTTCTCGATCGTGCGCACGCGCGCGCTCAACAACACGCTGATATCGCGATTGGTTTTGCCCGCGGCGACCCAGCTCAGGACCTCCCGCTCGCGACTCGTCAGATTCGCACCGGCCGCAGATCGGAGCGCCGCCTCGCCCTGCGCGTGGCGCCGATAAAGTGCGGCCAGGGTCGGACGCAATAAATCGAGCAACGTCACTTCAGCGTCGGAGAAATCGCGCCCGGTCCGGTTAAAGACGAAACTCACCAAGGTATTGCGATCAACGTACAGCGGTACCGCGAGCGCGCAATCAAGACCCACCGGACGGTAGTAGTCGGCATACAGCGCACTGGCACGGAATGCACGCGGGCTCAGCGAATCGGAGATGCGATGGCTGTCGACGCCGCGCCGGTAAGCGTGAAAGCGCACCAGGGGATGCTCGGCAAAGTGTCGATCGAAGGCCGCGAGATCGCGCCTTGAGATCGCACCTGGCCGGTCACTGATCACGCGGCGCTGGCCGCCGCGCAGATCGCAGATCGACAGCGTCGTCAGTTCGGAGGCGACCAATCGCGGCAACCGCGCCACCCCGACCGCACCGAATTGCGCCACGGACATCGTCGCCGCCAGATCGGCGATGCAATCGATGGCCCGGCGCAGCGCGCGATTGCCAACGGATTTCATGACCGTGAAGTGTCGTTCGCCCACAAGACAAGCCGTTCCGCGAAGTTCCGCGTTGGTCACCGCTTGACGCTGCGCCTTCATTCTCGCGCAGGCGCGTACGTAAGACTACGTATTCCGCCATGCGCCAATAGCGGAAACGATACGCTTGGCCGGTGCCACGATGCGGCGGCTACGTCGTCAACCAAGCCGTGAATTCGGGAACAATCCCGCTGGGAGCATCCATGTCAGTTGCTTCGCCGATCGCCAACGCGCCGGTCACAGCCATCCTGCCAGTGCGCGACATGGAGCGCGCACGCGGGTTTTATCAGCAACGCCTCGGCCTTACGCCGCGCGGTCAGACACCGGATGGCAAATTCGCCTTCAGCGCCAGCGGCGTCACGATCGCGTTGATGTTCAAGCCGGAGGGCACCAAGGCCGAACACACAGCGTTGAGCTTCGAGTTGACCGACATCGCCGAAAGCATTCGCGCCTTGAAGGAGCGCGGCGTCGTATTTTCCGACTACGACCTGCCGGGCTTCAAGACCGTTGCGCACGTCTGCGTGTTGGGATCGGAAAAAGCGGCCTGGTTCAACGACCCGGAAGGCAACATCCTCTGCCTGCACGAACCGTTGCCCGCTTGATCGCGCGACCCGCCGCGCGACCCGCGCCACCCACAAGCGACGCGCGAATCAGGCTTCGCCGTCCCAGTAGTCCAGATCAGTGTCGGCACGATGCATGCGCCCGCCGGCGACCAGTCCGCGCTGGTCCCCGGTTATCAGCAGATATTTGCCGCTGTCGGGGTATTCACACACCTCGGGCCGCTTCTGCGTGCTGATCGACAGATACGCGAGCGGCGCAACTGATGTGTTGATGATCTGATGGGGATATTCGGGTCCGGGCGGGATGTCGATCACGTCACCGGCACGAATCGCAATCCGCTCATCGGATACGCGCAGCGTGCCTTCGCCGGCGAGAATGATGAACATCTCCTCTTCGCCGTAGTGGCAGTGAAACGGGCATCCCATCTTGCCCGGCGGCAGGATGTCGTAGCCGGCGCCCAGATCGCGCGCCACCGTGCCCGCCACGCGCGGTCCTATCACGCGCGCGCTGCGGCCACCGTCATAGTGCGGCGCGCGCTCCTCGGCTTTCAGTTCCAGGTCGTGGATGTTGCGAACAAGTTTGTCCCGCAGCGACATGATGACCCCTCTCGCGTGTTCAACGCACTTCGAATTGATAGACCGCCAGCGTGGCGCGGACGCTGGGGAGCCATTTGACCGGATGGTTTTCCGCGAGCAGCGCCCGCCGCGTGATCACAAACCCGAGCTTGGCGGCGAGGATCTCGAAGTCGTTCGGCGTGCACAAGTGGATATTGGGCGTGTCGTACCACTGGTACGGCATCTGCGGCGACACCGGCATGCGGCCGCCGAGCAGCGCCAGCAAATGGCGCCAGTGTCCGAAGTTCGGAAACGACACGATCCCCTGGCGACCGACGCGCGCCATTTCGCGCAGGATTTCTTCAGTCTTGTGCATCGCCTGCAGGGTTTGCGACAGCACCACTGCATCGAACATCCGGTCAGCGAACATGCGCAGGCCTGACTCCAGGTCAGCCTGAATCACGTTGACGCCGCGCTGCACGCACACATGCACGTGGGCATCGGCGATCTCCACGCCGTAGCCGCGACAGGCGCGAGCGTCGCGCAGGTAGGCGAGCAGTTCGCCGTCACCGCAGCCGAGATCGAGCACGCGCACATCGGCTCCGATCCAGTCGGCGATCAGGGACAGATCGGGGCGCAAGTTCCCCGGCGGCGCTCCGGCGGCACGCGTGCCGGGCGCCGCACGTCCGTTGCGACTATCGCCGGCCAGCGTCGCCGCGCTCATCGCGCGATGTCCTGCGCGATGCGCTCGAAATACGCGCGCACCACGTTGTGATACCGCAAATCGTCGAGCAGGAACGCGTCGTGTCCGTGCGGCGCGTCGATTTCGGCGTACGCGACCTCGCGCTCGTTGGCGATCAGCGCCTGCACGACCTCGCGCGCACGCGCGGGCGTGAAGCGCCAATCGGTCGTGAATGATGCCAGCAGAAACTTGCAGCGCGCCGGTGCCAGCGCGCGCACGAGATCGCCATCGAAGTCCTTGGCCGGATCAAAATAATCCAGTGCGCGCGTGATCAGCAGATACGTGTTGGCGTCGAAATATTCGGAGAATTTGTCGCCCTGATAGCGCAGATAGCTTTCGACCTCGAACTCGACGCCATAGCCGAATTGATAGTCGTCGCTGCCGTTGCTGCCCTTGCGGCTGCGGCCGAATTTCTCGGTCATGTCATCACCCGACAAGTAGGTGATGTGGCCGATCATCCGCGCCAGACGCAGGCCGCGCCTTGGAACCACGCCGTGCGCGTAAAAGTTGCCGCCATGAAAATCGGGATCGCTCTGGATCGCTGTGCGCGCGACGTCGTTGAAGGCGATGTTTTGCGCCGACAGCCTGGGCGTGGTGGCGATCGCCACACAATGGCCGATGCGGTCTGGAAACTGGATCGCCCAGGACAGCGCCTGCATCGCGCCGAGCGACCCGCCCATCACGGCGGCGAAGCGCTCGACGCCGAGCGCATCGGCCAAGCGCGCTTGCGACTGCACCCAGTCCTCCACGGTGACCACCGGAAAGTGCGCGCCGTACGGCTTGCCGGTCGCCGGATCGGGCGACATCGGTCCGGTCGAGCCGAAGCACGATCCGAGGTTGTTCACGCCGATCACGAAGAAGCGCGCCGTATCGACTGGCTTGCCGGGACCGATCATGTTGTCCCACCAGCCCACGCTATTCGGAGGGTCGGCCGCGCGGCCGGCGACGTGATGCGACGCGTTCAATGCGTGGCACACCAGCACCGCATTCGACCGATCCGCGTTGAGCGTGCCGTAGGTTTCATACATCAGTGAGTAGTCGGCGATCTGCGCGCCCGAGGCGAGCGCGAGCGGCTGCGCGAAACGCAACGACTGCGCCTGCACCACACCAACTGACCCGGCACGCACCGCGGTTTCTCCGAACAAAAAAAATGGCAATGCGAGGCGTCGCAATTGCGACGCGGCCGATTCCCGTCGACACGATCAGCGAGGCGATCCGAAGGGTCTTGCCGGGGCGAGCGCAACTGCCGTTGCCCGCTTCCTCGGTCGCGGATCTCTTTAGCGGCTTTGCCGTGAAAATCGAGCCGGCGCGCCCGCAAGCGGATCAACAAATCAGCGCAACGTGTAGCGATGGCGCGAAAGGTAGTGGCTCGCAAGGAGGCTGTCAAACGACGGCCGCCGCCGACCTGTCCGAGCGGCAACCGCGCGCTCACGACCGACGCAGGTTTGCTCCGTCATCAGCTAGCATCGCCGCATGCCTGCATTCAATCCGATCCTGCTCGATCTGCCACAGGAACTGACGACCAATCGCCTGCTATTGCGCCCGCCGCGCCCGGGTGACGGGTCGGTCGTGCACGCGGCGGTGATGGCGACCCTCTCAGACTTGCGTCGCTTCCCGGCGTCGATGATCTGGGCGATGTCGGAGCAGACGCTGGAGTCCGCCGAAGAGTGGTGCCGGCGCGGCGCCGCCGGCTGGCTGCTGCGCAATGATTTCCCCCTGCTCGTGTTCCGGCACGGCGATGGCGAACATGTGGCCAATTGCGGCCTGCACCGCTTTGACTGGGAGCGCCGCGTTTTTGAAATCGGCTGGTGGTGCCGCCAACCGCATCAGGGCCAGGGCTACATCACCGAAGCCGCGGCGGCGGTGGTCGAGTTTGCCTTCGCGCACCTAGGTGCGCGCCGTGTCTGGTGCTTCTGCGATGAGCAGAACGCGAGCAGCTGGCGCGTGGCCGAGCGTCTGGGGTTTGTGCACGAAGGCACAACCCGCAGCGACCGCGCTGATCCGGACGGGACGCGGCGCGACATGCGCCAATATGCGGTCGTTCGTTGAACGATGAGTTGCGGCACAGTGCCGCCGCCGCGCCTTACTGATCAGTTCCACGTACGTCGAGTCACGCGCGCCGAACGCGCCAGCGATTGCCGGATCTTGCTCGGATCTTCTTCGCGCAACACGCGCTGCGCCAGCAGATTGGCCGCACGGCGCGAGGTCGCGAGCACACGCTGCTTGACCGCGAGAATCTGCGCCGGGTGCATCGAAAACTGGCGCAAGCCGAAGCCGATCAGCAACTCCGTGAGATCGAGTTCGCCCGCCATCTCGCCGCATACCGAAACCGGGACGCGCGCCTTTTCGCCGGCCTTGATCGTGCGCGCAACGAGTTGTAATACCGCCGGATGAACCGGCTCGTAAAGATGCGCCACCGCCGAGTCCGCGCGATCGATGGCGAGCGTGTATTGGATCAGGTCGTTGGTGCCCAGGGAAAGAAATTTCAATCGCTGCACGAAGGCATTGACACTGAGCGCCGCCGCCGGCACTTCGATCATGCCGCCGACCTGCACGCGCGCGTCGAATTTCTGGCGCCGCTCCTTGAGCTGCTCCTTGGCGCGGGCCACAAACTGCAGCGTCTGCTCGACCTCGTGCACGTGCGACAGCATCGGAATCAGGATGCGCACCGTGCCGACACTGGACGCACGCAGGATCGCGCGCAATTGGGTCAGAAACAACTCCGGGTAGTGCAGGCAGTAGCGGATCGCGCGCAGGCCGAGCGCGGGATTTGCTTCCTCGGTGGCTCGACCCACGGCCAGGCCGAAGCTTTCGCGCGCCACCGCGTTGAGCACCTTGTCGGCGCCGACGTCGAGCGTGCGTATGACGACCGGCTTGCCTTTCATCGCCCGCGCGACCTTGGCGTACGCCTCGAACTGCTCGTCCTCGGTCGGCAGTTCATCGCGATTCATGAACAGGAATTCCGAGCGGAACAGACCGATGCCATCGGCGCCGGCGTCGAGCGCGTCGCGTGCGTGATCCGGCATTTCGATGTTGGCCAACAACTCCACCGCGATGCCGTCGACCGTACGCGCGATTTTGCCCTTGAGCTTGCGCAACTGCGTGCGCTGTTCATTTTCTTCGCGCAACTGGCCACGAAAATGCGCCAGCGTTGCACTGTCGGGATCGACGATCAGCGTGCCCGTGCCGGCATCCATCACGATCCACGCGCCCTCGGTCACATGGGCGCGCGCGTCACTCGCGCCGACCACTGCCGGCAGTCCCAGGCTGCGCGCGAGAATCGCAGTGTGCGAAGTGGGGCCGCCCAATTCGGTGACAAAGCCAGCGAACTGGCTGTCGGCGCGCTCCCGCAGTTGCAACATGTCGGTGGGCGCCAGATCGTGCGCGATCAGGATCACACGCTCTTCATCGCTCTGCCCATCGACCTTGCGCGGCAGGATCGCAGTCGGCCCGCGGCCGCCCGCCAGCGCCTTGAGAATCCGTTCGACCACCTGTCGCACGTCCTGCGAACGCTCGCGGAAATATTCGTCGCTGATCGATTCGAACTGACGGCACACCTCCTCGAGTTGGATGGTGAGCGCCCATTCGGCGTTGATCAGCCGCTGCCGCACCAGGTCGCGCGGCACGTCGGACAGCAGCGAGTCGTCGAGGATGATCCGATGCAGGTCGAGAAAGGCGCGCACCTCAGGCGGCGCCGACGGCGCCACCGCGTCGCGCATTGAATCGAGCTCGGCGCGCACCAGCGAAAACGCGTTGTTCAGGCGGGCCACCTCGTGCAGCACGTCATGGCGTTCGATGTTGAATTGCCGCACCTCCAACTCGCTCGGCGCGAGCAGATGAGCGCGGCCGATAGC
>Ga0137409_10003999_pt1 | contig 15589 bp, 11 predicted proteins | sample CZODoug1_16funga_FD_122059 | JGI IMG/M metagenome (GOLD analysis project Ga0137409, IMG submission 122059) | Vadose zone soil fungal communities from Angelo Coast Range Reserve, California, USA - CZODoug1_16fungal (Hybrid Assembly) | ecosystem: Environmental > Terrestrial > Soil > Vadose zone... | reverse complement strand
TACGAATTGACGAAATCCGGCGGCGTGGTGATCGAGCAGATCATCCGCCCGACCGGACTGCTCGACCCCGAAGTCGAAGTCCGCCCCGTGCGCGGCCAGATCGATGACCTGCTGCACGAAGTCCGCGAACGCGTCGCCCGGGGCGAGCGTACACTGGTCACGACACTGACCAAGAAGATGGCCGAAGATTTGACCGATTATTACAGCGACCTCGGCGTTCGCGTGCGCTACCTGCACTCCGAAATCGAGACGCTCGAACGCATCAAGATTCTGCGCGACCTGCGCAAAGGCGAATTCGACGTTCTGGTCGGAATCAACCTGCTGCGCGAAGGCCTGGACCTCCCCGAAGTCTCACTGGTCGCGATTCTCGACGCCGACAAGGAAGGCTTCCTGCGCAGCGGATCGTCGTTGATCCAGACCATAGGTCGCGCCGCGCGCAACTCCCGAGGCAAAGCGATGCTCTACGCCGACAAGATGACCGATTCGATGAGCCGCGCGATCAACGAAACCAACCGCCGCCGCGCCAGACAGATGTCGTTCAACGAAGAGAACGGCATCACCCCGCAATCCATCATCAAGCCTATCGAGGCCACGCTGGTCACGGCTTACGAGGCCGATTACTTCAAAGTGCCCGTCAACCTGGAGGATTTTGAAGAGTACAGCGCCGAGAAACTGGCCGAGACCATCGTGCGACTCGATCAGGAGATGCGCGACGCGGCGCGAAAGTTCGAGTTCGAGCGGGCGGCGGAGTTGCGGGACAAGATCAAATATTTGAAGGAGAGGGAACTTGAGGTAGCATAGTGAATATGCTTATTGGTTAACTTACTTATCAGGGGTGCTGAGATATGCCAAGCTGTGACATTTATTCAAAGAGACAGAAAAAGCTGCGCGGGCAGATCCCTGACGTCTATATATACGATGAGATACCGCAGCCGTTACGCGTTCAAATAGTTCATATATGGAAAGATGCTTTTGGAAACATTCACAGGCCCGACAAGGTTGTAAGTCAAGCGGGTCCTGCTTATCAGTCCATCTACAAAATTTTATGTCATGAGTACGGTGTCTTTCATTTGAACAACGAGCATGAGTTAAAGATTGGCACGTTCTCAGGGTACCTTTCTGCACTTTCAGACTTCTTTGTTTCTGTGCAAGAAACTGAGAAGGCCTTGGATGTAATCGAACTCTCTTTCCGATTTATAGACTCCCATACACGAGGTGATGGATACCGCTTTAACTCGATGCCTTTGATTACGGCTGATGCCGCCATTGAAGACTTGAATCTCAGGTTTCTTGAGCACGGAGTAGGATACAAATATGAAGCCGGCACGCTGATTCGTATAGACTCCGAGTTGGTCCACGCTGAAGTAGTTAAACCTGCCCTGAACCTACTTCGCGCCAAAGAATATAAGGGAGCAAACGAGGAATTTCTCAAGGCGCACGAACACTATAGACATCAAAGATATCAGGAATGCATGAATGAATGTCTCAAAGCGTTCGAGAGTGTGATGAAGGCCATATGCCATAAACGTAAATGGCAATACCAGCAAAAAGACACGGCCAAGGTTCTGATCGATACATGTTTCAAGAACGGCTTGATTCCTCAATTTTTAGAGAGCCATTTCACCTCTCTTCGCTCATGTCTTGGAAGCGGAGTGCCGACGGTCAGAAATATAATGAGTGGTCATGGGCAGGGAGTACAGCCGAACGATGTTCCAGCCTATATGGCAGGATACCTTCTTCATTTGACGGCAACATCTATTCTTCTGATGATAGAAGCAGAAAAACAGTTACCCTGAATTGAGAAAGAGGGTATATGACCCAAACAATCGAACTGCCCATAGAAGTTTACGAAAGGCTGGAAAAACAAGCGCAGGCGAACGGCCTGACCGTTGCAGAAGCAATCACCCGCTTGGTTGAAGAGATGGAGGCCGCGCATTTATCAGCAGTCATAAGTCAGATGCAAACTGAAGGGCTCTTTGCACAACCACCACTTGCGCCGCCGCCCGCGCCGGCCGATTTCCAACCTGTTCAGGTATCGGGCAAGCCGCTATCGGAAGTTATCATTGAGGAGCGGCGTTGAGTGGTTTTTTAGACGGCGCTAGGAGCTGGAACCATTGCGCTTTTGCCCTCTTGCTGCATACACTTTAGCAAATTTACAAAGGAGGAAAACCAATGAGCATCACAATTGATTTATCCAAAGAAGTTTACGAACGGTTGGAAAAACTGGCGCATCTACGCGGTGTCACACTTTCCGAAGCCATCGCACAATTATTGGAAGAAGTCGAGACGGCTCATCGGCAAGCAGTTTTCGAGCAAATGCGCGCGGAAGGATTATTGCTGCCGAAAAAGCCCTTGCCGCTTAACCAGGAGCGGCGCTACCGGCGAATAGATGTGCAGGGCAAACCGGTATCCGAGTGCTTGATCGAGGAGAGGCGCTGATGGCGGCTTTCTTTTTCGACAGCAGCGCATTGGTCAAATATTACGTTAATGAGGTCAGTAGCGCCTGGGTCGAATCCATTATTGACGCGCAACCGCCTAACGAAATCACCATTGCGCAAATCACCGGCGTTGAAGTCGTCGCCGCTATCTCGCGCAGAGTCCTAACAAAGATGACCACCGCCGCTGACGCCGCGTCGGCTATCCAACTCTTTCGTGGTGATTTTCAAGCGATCTTCAACGTGATTCCCACAGCGCCACAACTTATTGAAGAAGCGATGAATCTGGCTGAATTGCATAGGTTGAGAGGCTATGATGCGGTTCAATTGGCGGCGGCGACAGCTTTTGATGCGCAGATGACTGCTAGAGGAATTGGCCCGCTCACACTGATCTCCGCTGACGGCGATCTCAATCAGGCTGCGGAGGCGGAAGGCTTGTTGACGGATAATCCGAATCAGCACTGATGGAACCTCGCCATTTAACAATCTTCGCGAGCTATGGATCCCCAATATTCACGATATCGCGACATCACCGTCGGCGCGCTCCTCACGCGTCTCGCCGAAACTCTCCCCGATAATGAAGCCCTCGTCTATTCAGACCGCGGCCTGCGACTGACTTTCGCCGAACTTGAATTGGAAGCCCGGTTGATCGCGCGCGGGCTGATGGTTTGCGGCGTCGAACGCGGCGAGCGAGTGGCTTTGTGGGCGACGAATGTTCCCGAATGGGTCACGCTGCAATTCGCGCTGGCCAAGATCGGCGCGATACTGGTAACGGTCAACACCGCTTTGCGCGCCCACGAAATCGATTATTTGCTGCGACAGAGCGAGTCGGCCACGGTCATCACGATCCGCGGGTTCAGAGATGTTGATTACATCGGCGCGTTGCGCGAAATCGGCGCCGCGGGAGACCTGAAATTGCCGAACCTGAAGCGCGCGATTTTCATCGGTCGCGGCGAAGACGATGATTGTCCTGAAGGTTTGACGCCGTATGAAAAGCTGCGCGAGATGGCGACGGACGTCACGGAGGAGCAATTAGACCTGCGTGAACGCGAAGTCGGGGTGGACGATGTGATCAACATGCAGTACACGTCGGGTACCACTGGATTTCCGAAAGGCGTAATGTTGTCGAGCCGTAACATCGTCAATAACGGTTACTGGCTCGGACGCGGGCTGGGCTATACGCCGCAGGATCGGTTGTGCCTCTGCGTGCCGCTGTTCCATTGCTTCGGCTGCGTGATCGGCGTGATGGGGGCGTATACGCACGGCGTCTGTCTGGCGCCCATCGAATATTTCGACGCGCGAAAAGTCCTGGAGACGGTCGAGCGCGAACGCTGCACGTCGCTTTACGGCGTGCCGACGATGTTCCTGGCCGAGATTGAAGAAGGCGAATTCCGGCGCTTCGATCTTTCATCTCTGCGCACGGGCGTGATGGCCGGCGCGCTCTGCCCAGAAGCTTTGATGCGGCGCGCGATTGATGAAATGAACCTGCGCGAGATCACGATCGTTTACGGCCTGACCGAAGCCTCGCCCGGCATCACGCAGACCGCGCGAGACGACACTATCGAACGCCGCACACAAACCGTCGGCGTAGTGTTGCCAGAAATGGAAGTCAGGATCATCGACCCGGCGACCCGCGAGATTCTCGGCCCGAATCAGCCCGGTGAACTGATCGTGCGCGGCTACAACGTGATGAAGGGTTATTACAACAACTCAGAAGCCACTCGCGCGGCGATTGACGGCGAAGGCTGGTTGCGCACCGGCGACCAGGCGACGATGGATGAGGAAGGCTATGTGCGTATCACGGGCCGCATCAAGGACATCATCATTCGCGGCGGCGAAAACATCTCGCCCAAGGAGATCGAAGACCTCATGCGAAATCATCCGGCCGTTTCGGACGTCTACGTCTATGCCGTGAAGAGCGAATTCTTCGGAGAAGAGGTCGCGGCGGCGGTCAAATTGAAACCCGGAGCGACAACCACGCAAGAAGAGTTGAGAGATTTCTGCCAGGGCCGCTTCGCGCGGTTCAAAATTCCGAAATACATTCGCTTCGTCAGCGAATTCCCGATGACGGCCTCCGGCAAGATTCAAAAATTCAAGCTGCGCGAGGCGCACGAGAAAGAGATGGAATCAAGCCGATAATATCGAATTGATTTGGGGGGTGGTAATGACACCGACAAGTAGAAGGCTCGTCAGAATGCTTATTTTTTTTGTAACCCTGATCGTAGGGGCAATCGGGTTATATCTATGGTTTAGTAAAATGGCCTTGTAAAACTGGGCAGGAGATTGCTGTTTAGTTAACTCCAGTCTTGGGTTAAGCAAAAGAACCACGGGGAACACGGAGGACACGGGGGAAAAAAGGAAAAAGGCTTGATGGAAGAAAGGTTCGGCGCATCTTTTTACCAAGTTCATCCCCGTGCTCCCCGTGTTCCCCGTGGTTGGGCTTCATTCTGAGTTCAACCCAAGACTGGGATTTAGTTGACTCCTGGGTCATTTCTCCGGCATTTGCGAAACGAACCAGGCCATAATCACAATGAAGACGATCGCCAGGATTGCGATGACTGACACTACTCGTCCGGGCATCAGGCTGTTCGATCCGATCTCGCCGGCCTCAGCCAGAGCTTCGGGCAAGCGCGACCCTTCCGAGTCGAAGCGTATGATGCCCGTGCGCGAAGACTCTTCTTCGGCGTCGGGCGCGACTGCGGCTTGAGGTTTCTTTCGCAGCCTGAGCGTACCGCCTTTGACCGCCTGGAGAGGCCGGCGCCTTGCGCGCTTTGTTCCTTTGTTCCGTTTCACAGCCATTTGATTTTACGGAAGTAGAAGTAGAGAGCCAACCCGATGACGAGCATCGAGGCCAATGCGCCGATGTAACCGTAGCGCCAGCGCAATTCCGGCATAAAGTTGAAATTCATCCCGTAAATTCCCGCGATCAATGTGATCGACATCAGGATAGTCGCGATCGAGGTCAGCCGCTTCATCACGAAATTGGTCCGGTTGCCCGAGACCGACAGGTAGGCGTCCATCGTCGAGCCGGCGATCTCGCGCAGCGCGTCGATCGAATCGGCGACGCGGATGAGATGGTCGTAAACGTCCTGAAAATAGACCAGCGTCTCGCGCGAAAAGATCGGCTGCTCGCGCCTCAGCAGCGTGTTGAAGACGTCGCGCAAGGGAACCACGGCGCGGCGCAGAAAGATCAATTGCTTTTTGATTCTGAAGATGTCGTGGATCGCTTCGGGCTGAAAGCTCTCGAAGATCTGCGACTCAAGTTCGTCCAAACGGTCGGAAAAGTCGTCGAGCATCGGCATGTAATCGTCGACGATCGCGTCCATCAGCAGATAAGCGGGCAGACCCGTTCTGCGCTCGGCGAGGTCGGCCCAGTGCCGCCAGAGGGCCCTCGCTTTTTCGATATTGCGGATCGGCTGGCTGTGAACGGTGACCAGGTAGTTCGGTCCCAGGAAGACGCTCAATTCGCGTAGCTCCAACTGACAACCGGCCTGAATCTCGGCTTCGTAGAGGACGATGAAATAATAGCCCTGATACTCTTCGACCTTGGGGCGCTGGTGTTGGTGGCGGCAATCTTCGATGGAGAGTGGGTGAAAGCCGAATTCGCGCGCCAGGTCATCAAAATCACTGCTGGTCGGGTCCGCGACGTCAACCCAGAGAATATTGGACTGGCGGGCGCAATGATCGGAGATGAGATCGGGTTTGCGGATGTGGGTGAATGTTTTTGTCGACCGGTCGAGTATGAGAGTGTTGATCATTGCAGGCTAAGCGGTCAGGCGGAAATTGTGAGGCGTTTTCATTTTCCATTTTCCATCTCAGGTTTGTCATTTGTCGTTGTCGGAGTAGAGACGCAAGATTTTGCGTCTCTACAACTCCCGAAATGACAAATGACAAATGTAATATGCAATATGGAAAATGAAACGCGATTACGCCTCGGAATTTTTGCAGCGGCGCTTAATTCGGTGAATTGATCACCTGACCCTGGCCCAATAGATCATTAATTGCGCGGAGCCGGATTTTTTTCACTTCTGCGATCTGAGCTTCGGCCGTTTCACGCGATTCCAGCGGCAGCGCGCGCGTAATGGAATCCAGGTTGCGCGATTGTTTGAACACCGCCTGCTCAATCTGCTTCAGGCAATGGTTGCGGTCTTTGTTCTTCGAGGCGAGCGTTTTGCGAGCGTACGTGTCGGCGTAAACGATCAACGCTAAAAAGGCGTCCAGATCCTGCGCCGCCGCGCGCATTTGGTTCTCTTGCGTGAGCTGGAGCGCGTTTCTGACGCGCGCCTCGGCGACTTTAAGAGCGGATTCGACATGGGGCTTCGGGTCTTGCTCCTTCAAGATTGCCTGCTTTTCCATCTCGCTCAGCATTCCAGGCAGTTGGCCGGGCAATGACTGACCGCCAACCTGCGGTTCGGCGCAACCCAGAACGACTCCCACGAGCAATGTAAATATTAGTTTCAGCGTCATAACTGAATTCTTCCCAGCGATTGAATGTCGGGTTGTTGATGATTCTGAAATGGGGAGACGCTACAGCCAATAAAATATCATTCGGAGATTGCGAAGCCAAACGTAACTGGACAGGACTAAATCAAACTACGCGAAACTGGCCACGCGAGAGGCGCCGCGCCGCGCGCCGCGCTTCTTGAAATCTACAATCTCGATCCCAGGTCACGGCGCATCCTTAGACGCCTGGCTTTCGGCCCAATCTCCGATAAGTGGTAATTTGAACCACTCATTATGGTAGGCCTTGTACATCAGCCATCCCGTTCCGCCGAGAGCGAGCAATCGGAACACGGAGAGAGACATCCAGTCCAAAGGCTCTGGCAGGATCCGCAAGACGAAGCTCAATATCACCATTGCAAGGGAGAAGAAGATTGATTGCCAGGCGTGAAACCTGACGAAGCGGTCTCTGTTATATGGCGTGAGCACTAGAAAGAGGATGCCGGTGACGAATGACAGCGGATAGCAGAGCATCCCCGCGACATTCGGTTTCAGATCAGCTTGCGAAGCCGGTCCTTGATAGGGCGCCTGATACGGTTGTTGATACGGCGGCTGACCGGAGCCGAAACTCGCCGGCGCCTGGTAATTTGAGGTTTGATGATTGATCGTGGGAGCGCTATATCCCGTGGGTTGCGTAGGCGCCAGTTTGGCGCCGCACTTCTTACAAAATTTGGCGGTCTCGTCCACTTGCGCTCCGCATTGTGTGCAGAATTTCGCCATTAGAGGCTCCTTTGGTGGTTGGTGGTTGGTTGAAAATGCAATGATATTGAAAGTGGTTGGTAGTTGATTGAAGATGCAATGATATCGAAAACCGACCACCAACCACCAACCACCAACCACCAACCACTATTAGAACGTTTGTCCGAACCTAATATGAATCGCCCCACGTGGTTGACGCAAGAGCGCGCCGGAGGAAGTGCTGAAGGCGGGCGGGTCGATCAGGAAGCCGTAATCGACTCCGACAGGCCCGAGCGGCGTATTAATTCGCATTCCGATGCCGACCGTGTTTGTCATGTCGCTGAACCTGAAATTGCTGGCGCGCTTGAAGACATTACCGAGGTCGTAGAACGGCACGATCCGCAGCCGGCTGGTCAAGGGATAACGCAATTCGAAGTTGAAGACGGCAAGCGCGTCGCCTCCTAGCGGGAACAGCGTCGGCAATACACAGGGAATGGGCTTCGGGTTCTTCGGGTCATTCGACATCCTCGCAGGGGTATCACAGCGGTCCGGCGAGCCCGGCGGCGGTTCGACGACAGCCTGCGGGCCTGCCGCCTCGAAACTGAATCCGCGCAGCGTCGTCGCGCCGCCTGAAAAGAACCGTTCGCTGATCGGCAGACGGCTGTCGTTGTCGTCAATCACGCCATTGTTATCGCGGTCATGCGCGTTGAAGGTCGACGCCAGGCCGATGCGGGCGGCGAAGGCCAGAGTCGAATTGCGGAGCAGCGGCGTGGACTGGTCGAGCGTATTGTACCGCTGATAAGTCGCGAAGAATTTGTTGAACGATTCCGTGCCGCCGAAAATCCGCGCGGCGACCGAATGGTCCGCGCTGAAGAGTTGTCCCTTGGTCGGATTGATCGCGCTGTCGCGCGTGTCGCGCGAAAAGCCGGCTGAAAACATCCCCAGTCGAATCGATCGTTCGTTGCGCGTGACCACGGATTCGGGGATGTTTCCCATAATGCCGTCCGAGCTGAGGACCCTGGCGCGTTCCAGATTGTAGCGGAAGCGCATCGAGGTCCGCTCGTCAAGCTTGCGTTCGGTTTGAATGAAGGCCGCGAATCGTTCCACGCCGAATGAATCGGCGCTTTCCTCACTGCCGTCAGACAACCGGCGGCGCAAGAATGCGCGCAGGCTGTCATTGCGGTTATAGAAGACCGAGAACGTGGTCGGCAGCTTCCAACTGAACGGGCGGAGGTCGGTGAATGAGAGCTGCGCGAAACTCTCCCGCTTGCTGGCGCGCCCGCGCAGGCTGAGCGAGTCGAGCGAGCCGCCCAGGTTGGTGTTCGTGATCTCGAGCAATCCGCGCGGGCTGTTACCGTCGGTTGAATAGCCCAGGCCGTAGACGAAGAGCAGCGGCTTGGCTTCGGTCAAATTGACCAGGACCTTGTGCGCCGTCCCGTCGCCGGCCATCGGTTCCATGCGGATGTTGACTTCGCGGAAAGCGTTTGTCGCGTAAAGATCGCGCTGCGTCTGACGAATCTTCTCCGGCGTCAGGACGTCGCCTTCTTTGAAAGCGAGGTAGCGGCGCACCCATCCGTCGCCGGTCTTGGTCGTCCCGTTGATCTCGATCTCCGAGATGACGACGCGCGAGCCTTCGTTGATGTTGTAAACGAGGCGGATGCGTTCCCCGCCGAGTTCGATGAACTCAGGCTCGACGATCGCTTCCAGAAACCCCCGCTCCGCGTAAATCTGTTTGATCCGCTGGGCGCCGAGCTGCGCCCGGGAGAACGAGAGCGCGTCGTTGGGTTGAACCGGGACCGCCGCCATCAATTCCGAGGCCTGCGCGACCGAGTTGCCGCGCAAGTCGACGTCGGCGATTTTGGATTGATCGCCCGGAATGACGTCGAAGATCAAGATCAGATCGTCGTTGTCGGGTTTGAACGCGAGCCGCGACTTGACGCGCGCGCCGCGATAGCCAATGTCTATCAGTTTGCGCCGGATCATCTCTTCGTCGCTGTTCAACCGGTCGCCGCTGGTCAACCCGCGCGCGTAGCCGCCGACCATGGGCAGGCTTTTCACAAACGGGATGCTTCCGGCGGCGCTCGCCGGCTGCGATTGCAACTCTTCGGCGATGTCATTCAACTTGATCAGGTCCGTGCCCTCGACACGGATCTCCTTCAGGTCGTATGTCACGCCCGGCTCCACGTCGTAGAAGACCCGGAGGTTCTCGCCGGCGCAATTTTCCGGTTCGCACCGCGCCTTGACCTCGGCGAAGAAATAGCCGTTCTCCTGCAGGTGCTCCTTCAATCGCCGCTCGCCCAGCCGCATCAACGAGCGGCTGAAGCCCTGAGCCATGACGGGCAGCAACTCGCGCATCTTGCCCTGGCCGAGCTTGAAGTTTTGAATCTCGCTGACCTTGACCTGCGCCTGCGGGAGCTTTGGCCGAACGATGCGCGACAATGAATCGGAGCCCTCGCCCGGCGCCGAAGTCCGTTCGGGGTTGAACCCGAGCGAGAACCGCTGGCGCCCGCGCAACTCAATCGTGAACGCTTCGTTCTGGCCCTGAGTGGAGGCGCCGCCCTGCGTGTAAGTCGCGAGCGTCGAGAACCGGTTCGAGAGCGTGTATTCGGCCAGCGCCGTTTGCTGCGCGGCGGAACCGAGGTTGGTCGAATAGCTAAAATAGAGGTTGCGGGAGAATTGCTGTCCGACGGTAAGGCGCGCCGCCGGGTTCGCGTTCGGGCCGAACACCGGATCAATCTGAAACCGGCTCAGTCCCAGCAACTGCTCGGTCGGGCGCGAGATCAACCCGGACGAGAGCAACGAGGCCGCCGCGCCCACGCTCGGATCCCGGCTCACCGTTCCGGCTTCGGCGCGCCCGGTGGTGATCAGCGCCAGAATCTCGTCGCGGGTCAATTGCGGTTCGGAGCGAAGAGTCAGATAGAGGTCGTCTACAGGGCCGCTCAGGCCGATGGTGACGCGATAGCCGCTGGAGTCGCCTTCGGCTTGCAGGTTGAGCAGCGCCGTCGAACCGCTCGGAGGAAATTCGAGCGAGCCGGCGATGATCTCGTACCGCTGTCCGCGAAAGCGCCAGGTTCCGCCGTCGAGAGTTATCTGCCCGCTCTTATCGGGCGCGGTAATCGGCCCGGTCACTGTCAGGATCGCGGAGCCGACGGTGTTGATCTGATCGTTTTGAACGATCAGCGAATCGCGAGCTTCGACACGCACGTTCATCTCGATCGGGGGAATTTTAAGTTGAGCCGGCGACGCCGGCCCGGAGGGGCGTCCTAGCGAGAGGGCTGCTCCATTGCCCAGCGCCAGGTTGTCAATATCGATGCTCGGCTTGTATTCGGCCTGCGAGATCGTGATCGGGCCGGTGAGCGTCTGTCCCTCCGGCGTTCCGGCGAGCGTCAGGTCGCCGTTGACGGTCGCGGTGACTTCCTGATAGGCGATCACCGCGTTCTCGGCTGTAAGCTTGTATCGCCACTCTTTCGGGCGCAGCCTGTCGAGCCTGAGCGAGCCTTCGGCTTTGATGCGCCCGTCGTTGGCGTCGGCGGCGAAATTGTCGAGCCTGATCTGGTCGCCGGCGAGCGTCAACCGTCCGGCCCCGTTCGAGATGAATATCGGCGATTCGCCCATCGAAAGCCCGAACCCGGAGACGTCGACCCTTCCCTGCGTCTTCGGGTCGTCGAAGGTCCCGCTCAAGCGCGCGTCAATCGCCGCCGATCCGAAAAGAAGGAGGCCGTCGGCGAGTGGGGGCAGACGGTCGAGATTGACCGCGCCGGCGAGCGAAAAGTTCATCGCGGCCTGATCGCTGAGCGCCAGCGTCCCGCCGAAATTCAGGTCGACGCCTTCGCCCGAGACTCGCACGGGCGGGATTTTGATCTGCGAACCATCGATCGTGATCAGGGCGGGCGTTTCGACCTTGACCGGATTGTCCGCGACGAGCAGCGCGACATCCATCAGCGTCAAGGAACCACGCAGCCGGTCGAAGGTCGGCGAGCCTTTCTCGTCCAGCGACGGCCCTTCGACTCGCAGACTGCCCGTGACCGCGCCCTTGAGGATCGGATTCAATTCGGGGGCGAGCGCGTCGACGAGCGGCGCGATGTCTACGTTGGCCAGGTTGCTTTCAATCGTGATGGGGCGGCCCGGCGCGCGGAGCTCCACGCTGGCTTTGATCAGGTCGGGTTTGCGCTCTGATTGCGACTTGCCGTTCGCGGCCAGAATGCCCGTGAGCAATTGGGCGTCGAGACGCCCGCCGGCGCTGGTGTGCGCGGTCAACTTCAATTCGCCCGTGTCACGCCCGTTGACCTTCACGCCGCGGCCCTGCGCGGTCAGTTCGAGTTTCAACGTTTCCCAGTCGAGGTCGACCTGTTTTCCCGTGAGGACCCTGCCGCTGACCTGGAAATCGGCGTCGGCCCCGCCTTCGACGCGCGTCTCCTTAAACTCGAACGCCTCGGCGAAATTGCCGAGCGAAATCCGCTCGGCCTTGCCCCCGACTTTGAAGGAATAGTCGTCGAGGTTCATCGAGCCGCTCGCGGTCAGACGCTGCGGCGGAGTTTGAACTTCCAACTGTTCGAGCGTCACGTTCTTGCCCTCGAATTTCACGCTGGCCGTGGCCAGTTGGGCTTCACGGTCCGCGATCTTGCCGTTGACGAGATTGAGCCGGCCCGAGCCGAGTGGCTTCGCCGGCAGCCCCGTAAGGTGGACTTCGCCCGAAACCGCGCCGGTGATGAATTGATTCGCGCTCGGCGAGCCTGACGCGGCCAGGAGCATTTCCAGATTCATTCGATCCAGCGTCGCGTCGAGCCTGCCCGTATTCGCGTTCTGGTCGAGCGGCGTCGCGAAGTCGAATTTTACGGACTCGCCGTTGGAGGCGGTGATCGAACCATTCTCGACGCGCGCCTCGGATGGAGAAATAAAGACGTGACCGGCGAGCGAGCCGAGTATCGCGTCGCGCAGCCCGAATATCCCCGCCTTCACGTCGGCATCGATGGAGGCCTTCTCGATCGGCCCCGTGACCCGGCCTTCGAATTTAAAATCGCCTATGATCTGCGGCTCATACCGTTCGATGTAGGATCGCGCGGTCTCGAACCCGCGGGCGATCTGAAGCAACTGCTCGGCCGAAGTCGAATTGAGAGAGACACGCAGATCGGAATCGCCGTCCACGGAGAGCGCCCCTCCGCCGATCAGACTCGAGCCCGAGGCCGCGAGTTTAAGTTGATCGATGTTGAAGACGCCGTTGACGGCCTTGATCTCTAGGTCGCCGGTGATCGGTATCGCCTCGGACGCCTCGTCCGATTTGCCGTCGAAATGAGCCGCGATGCGGCCATTGAGGCTGCGCGGGTCGGCGCCGACGAAGCTCAGGTCGACTTCTCCGCTGATCTTGCCGGAGATCGGCAGTTCCTTCTCATTCGGAAGCGCGGCGAAGAGCGTCGTCGCCGATTTGGTCTCGACGTCGGCGAAACTCGCCTTCACTCTCTGCGCCACGCCCGCGGCGAGCGGCAGAACGTATTCGCCCGCCACAGTCCCGCCGAGGATGGCGCCTTTGACGGCGCTCAGGGTGAGCGCCGTGTTGTCGAACGTGGCCACACCCGCCGCGCCCGTGAATTGCGCGCCGCGAACCTCTCCTTCAGCGAGCGTCGCCGAGGCTTTGACCTCGTAATTCGCGCCGCTGACCTTCGCGGCCAAATTGTTGAGCGACAGGTTGTTGAACTTGCTCCGGGGTCCCTCGATCGCGGCGACGCTGACCTTAGGCGCGCTGATGGCTGTCTCTCCGCCGGCCATTTCACCCTTGAGGTCGCTGATGACGATTGCGCCGAGTTTCACCATGTTGACCGTCGCCGACCGCGCGCGGATCTGATCGCTCGCGAAGGCGATTCGATCGCCCTTGCCCGCGCCGGAGAAGGGAATCCTGGCGTCCGACAATTTTACGTTTGCGAACGAGCCTTCGGCGCAACTCGCCTCGCCTTTGAAAGTGTAATTCGCGCCTTCGCCGTCAATGCGGCCATTGATCGCGGCCTCTCCTTTGAGACCGTGGTTCAAGGCCCCGTTCGACCCTAAGAGGCGCGACGCTTCGTCGAGTTTCAGGCGCGAATCGAAATCGAAGCCATAGCGCGGCGCGGCCCAATTTTCGATTCGGCCCTTGGCCTTAATTTGCGCCGCGTTTGATTCGAGACTCAGTCCTTCGACTTCGACGCCGTCTTTGGAGACGCGCGCCGTCAGATCGAGTTTGCCGAGTTGGCTTTCGCGGCCTGTATAACTGGCGCGACCCGCCGCGCTGTTGAATCGCAGATTGATGACGTTCGGATTGTTTGGCTGCGGCTGGGCGGTCGCTTGAGCCTCCCGGACCTCCGCCTCGATTTGCCGCGAAAGGTCTTTGAAGTGGATTGCGCTTCCGTAGATCATCGCGACCATGCGCGTCATGTCCAGAGTGATCGCTTCCGATTTCGGCGGGACGTAATGGACGCCGTCGAGGTTCGTCCGGCCCTGACGGTCGATCTCATAGTGGAAATCCGCGCCCTCGCCCTCGACATTTTTGATGACAATTTCGCGACTCGTCTCCAGCGCGAGGGGGTCGCTGATCTCGATCAGCGTGTCGAGGCGCCCGATTGTGGCCACAAGCTGGTTCGTCCGCTCGTTGTAGATTTTCAGGTCGCGCAGCCGCGCTGTTTGCGTGTTCCAGCTTATGCCGAAGCTCCCGATCTCCGCCCGCAAGCCGAATTCGCGGAGCTTGGATTTGATCTCTCCGGCGACGTAGTTGTTGAAATTCTCGGATCGAATGTATACCCAGACGGCGAACGCGAAGGTCCCAACAATCAGGGTCGCGGCCGCGATTATGAAGATGAGGCGCTTGAGCCGGCTTGGGCGCAGGATGGGCCATATTTCCGCTGATGAAGTCGATTTCATGATTCAGGACCAACAAAGCTAATTATGAATAGGACGGGGGGCTCTATTGTTTACAAAGTGGCCGCAATGTTCAAGCCTGTTGATCAAGAAATTCGGCGGAGCGCGGCTTGATACTCTTCCGGCGTGTTGAGATTGATGAAGAATCGTTCAGCATCGCGCAGATGAGCGAAGTCGGCGAAGACGATCCGGCGCGTTGAAACCCGCGAGTAGAGCAGATCGACCTTGAGTTCATTGGCCGCAAGCATCCGCTCGACCCTCGCTTCCAACGATTGATCATAGATCGCCGCCAGAGGCTGCAGGCGGTTCGATTGATCCAGCGGAACCGTGACGGGTTGCGGATTTTGGGTTTGATGAATATCGCGGATAAATGACAGGAACTCAGTTGTCATGAACGGAAGGTCGCAGGCCAGGATCAACGCCGATTCGCCGTCTCCGCAATTCGCGAGCGCCGTGTGTATTCCCCCGAGCGGGCCGAGGTGTTCATGCAGATCGAAGATCAACCTCGCGTCGCGGGACTCGGCCAGCTTCTCATACCGCTCGACGTGCGGATTGGCGGCGTTGACGATTATTCCCAAACGGCCCGCGGCCGGTCCGGCCGCGGCGATCACCCGCTCGATCATCGGGACGCCTTCAATCTCGATCCAGGCCTTGTCTTGATTCATTCGCGAACTTCGACCGCCAGCCTGAATAAACCCTTTGATTGCGGATTGCGGATTGCGGATTGCGGATTGTCTCTCAGTATTCATGGTGTTTTACTACTTGTGCGGCGCGCTGCGCCTAGATCGGTTATCAATTGCATATACGGGCCAGCAATCGATGTTCATGGCCAAGAATGCGTCAATGGAAAGCGGATGACACGGAGGACGCGGATCATCACGGATAAAACCCAAAAAGATCAGCGTCAATCCACGTCCTCCGCGTCATCCGCGTTCCATGAACTCGTACACTGATCTGATAGCCGGTCTAATTGTGTGATGGGTCTTATCTCGGCGCATTTCTTTAAATCCGCAATCCGCCTCTCTGCAATTTGGCCGCAATCCGTAATCGCTTATGTTATATTCCCCGGCGAGGTTGCATTATCCGCAATTGGC
>Ga0137409_10003998_pt1 | contig 15589 bp, 13 predicted proteins | sample CZODoug1_16funga_FD_122059 | JGI IMG/M metagenome (GOLD analysis project Ga0137409, IMG submission 122059) | Vadose zone soil fungal communities from Angelo Coast Range Reserve, California, USA - CZODoug1_16fungal (Hybrid Assembly) | ecosystem: Environmental > Terrestrial > Soil > Vadose zone... | reverse complement strand
CAAGCTCGCGCGGGCCAGGAACAAAACGTGGTACCTGCGCAATCAGGCAAGAGCACTGGCGTCGAGCTGCCCCGAGGTTGCTCTACGGCTATTGGATCAATATTTCGCCTCGGGCGGCGACCTGGATGAAGCTCAGGCGCACTTCTATCGAGCGCGCGCCTATCTTGCGCTTCGCAACGTAGATGCTGCAGTCGTTGCCTTCGAGGCGGTGCTTGCCCGCGAGGACGCTGTTCCGAATTTTCGGACTTGGGCTTTTCACGAGCTGCCGGTTCTCATCGCGACCGAGCGCATGAGCGCGCGTTACGACAGAGCCATCCAAGTACTGATGAAGCACAAGGATTGGCTGACTTTCCCGGTCCAGCTCTATCAATGGCACGGTGCGCTGGCGCTCATCCTCCATGAACAAGGTCAGACGTTAGATGCTGAAAACGAAGCCAAGCAGGCGCTTGAGGCTGCGAAGATGACGCACTCGGGATTTCAACATCACCCGAATCTCGGTCTGGCGGGCGATACCGCGGATGAGTTCGGCAACCGTCTCAGGCAAATCGCGGGCAAACCGCGTTCCCGTTTTCACTGGTGGCGGAAGTGATGATGATGTGGTGCCATCGGAGCATCACGGTGCGGAGCGAAGGGGGGTGCGACTGGATCCGCTTACCGGGATACTGCGGCCAGACAGCCCCGTCGCTTAATCCGATTTGATCGGCGTCTCACCTCACTTGCAGGCAGGCGCGTCCTTCAAGTCGAGCTGCGACATGGTGCCGGACACGACGAAATCGCCGTAGTCGAGGCTGAGCGCGCGGGAAACCCCGTTCTCGTACAGTTCGAAGCCGATGGCGTAGGCCGGCGTTTGTTCCCCGGCCTTGGCGGCGCCCTGCTCGAAATAGCTGATGGTGACGGGCCAGCGCTTGAGACCGGCCAGCGTTGCATTGCCGGCGGCGGCATCGTCCGGCAATTTCTCGCCCGGCCCGATGGCATTGCCGATCACCGCGAGGGTCGAGAACACCTTGTCGCCGGATTCCGAGCCGTCGAACACCGACAGCTCAAGCAGGGTCTTGCCGGCCGCCGCCGCCTCGATGACGCGCCTGACATGTTCGGTCGGGAACACGATCTTGGCGTCGACATCGAAGTTCTTCGGCTGCGGCTTTACGAGCTTGACCGATACCCCGGAACCGTCGCGACCGGCGCTGCCGTCGACGGTATCGACGACGTGTTCATTGACCTTGTTTTCGGAGTTGAAGCGAAACGATTTGGCGTCGCCGTCTTCCCAGGTGGCGGCCCGCAGGTCGCTGAGAGCCACCTTGCCCTCGCCGCTGTCGATCTCCGACACCTGGCGGAACTGCAGAGCGTAGCCTTCACAGGCGCTGCCGGCGAAATCGTAAAGAATGCGTCCACGCACCGCCTCGACGGACCGCTTGCCATGCGACTTCAAAAGCTTGAGGTCGTAGACGGCGCGATGCGGCGCGAGCGCTACCCCTGCTGCAGTCGCCGGCGCGGCGGCAAAGCACGCCCCCGCCATCCACGCCCCCGCCATCAAGGAGGCCGCGACCACCTGCGAAGCGATTTGAACGCGCATCCTTAAAAACCTCCTGACGCCGCCAGCCCGACATCCCGGCAATTTGTGGCGCCCAGCTACCCAACATAAGATTCGCAAGATAGCAGCGCAACCCGCATCGGCGCAGAGTCTCGCAGGCATGGACGCATTTATCGGGCGGTCCCCATCACCTGTTACCGAAACATCTGGCACCGAAACGTCGCAAAGTCGCGTATTTACCATAGTCGGGATTGGCAGATCGCCGGCGTAATTATCGGCATGAGACACCCCCCTACCGCTTGCAAGGCGTGCCCCGATGAGCCAAGGTCCGGCCAGGTTGCGACTGATTTGACGGGTGGGAGCGCGATGTCTGGAGCCTTCGACAAGAAGCTTGAGGAATTGGGGATCGAGCTGCCTGTTCCGGCGGCGCCCATTGCCAATTATGTGGGCTTCGTGCGCAGCGGGCGCCTGTTGTTCGTATCCGGACAAATTTGCCTGGCTGATGGCGCCCTGGTTGCCACCGGCAAGCTCGGCTCGCAGGTCACGGTCGAGCAGGGTCAGACCGCCGCCCGCGCCTGCGCGGTCAACCTGTTGGCGCAGGTAAGGGCCGCGCTCGGCGATCTCGACAAGGTGGTCCGCGTGGTGCGGCTCGGCGGCTTCATCAATTCGGCGCCGGATTTCCTTGACGGCCCCAAGGTGATGAACGGCGCGTCAGACCTCATGGTGGCAGTGTTCGGCGAAAGAGGCCGCCATGCCCGTACCACCGTGGGCGTTGCCGTACTCCCAGCCGATGCGGCGGTCGAAGTCGAGGGAACGTTCGAAGTCTCGTGAGCTATGACGCCCGAGAGGGGATTAAAGAGCCGGGGTGTGACACCGTATCGAGGGTCGAAATCCGCCCTCGCGTGGCTGACGGATCGCCCGATCGCCCATCGCGGGCTCCATGATCCTGCGCAGGGAATAATCGAGAACACGCCATCCGCCGCGGCGGCGGCCGTCGCGGGTCGATACGGCATCGAGGCCGACCTGCAGATCAGCGCCGACGGCGAGGCCATGGTGCATCACGACGATACCCTCGGCCGCCTGACCGACGGCAGCGGTGCGCTCAGCGACCTATCTGCCGCGGCCCTCCGGCGCGTGCCGTTCCGGGCGACCGCCGACCGCATGATGACGCTCGGAGATCTGCTTGATCTCGTGGCCGGCCGCGTCACCCTCCTCATCGAGATCAAGAGCCGGTTTGACGGCGACCTGCGGCTCGCGACGCGAACCGCCGCCGTGCTTGCGGGTTATCCCGGCCCGGTCGCCGTCATTTCGTTCGACCCGGCGCCCATCGCCGAACTGCGGCGCATCGCTCCTCGCATTGTCCGCGGTATCCTCGCCGGACGCGGTCATCCACCGCATGTTTGGAAGTTTCTCAATCCGGCGCAACGCTTTGAGCTGACATTTCTGCTGCACGCACCGATGAGCCGCCCCGCCTTCCTCGCCCATCGGGTGGACGATCTCGCCGCCATCACGCCGCGGGCGGCGCGGCTTCTGTTTGGTTTGCCGCTCCTCGCCTGGACTGTGCGCAGCGCGCAAGACCGCATGATGGCGGCACGCTTCGCAGATCAGGCGATATTCGAGGGGTATCGGGCGTAGGATGGGTTGCGGAAGCGAAACCCATCATGGGCCCTCCGCGCGGCGTAGTCGATGATGGGTTTCGCTTGCGCTCAACCCATCCTACGCGCCCCTCACTCCACCTGTTTCAATCGCTCCAGCGCTTCCACAATCTTCGCCCGCCGCGCCACCGCCTCCTCCCGCTTCTCGCGGTCGGCCTCGACCACTTCCTCGGGAGCGCGGGCGATGAAATCGGGGTTTGCGAGCTTGGCATCGACGCGGTTGATCTCGGCCTCGGCCTTGGCCTTTTCCCGCTCCAGGCGCGCCTTCTCGGCGCCGAGGTCGATGATGCCTTTGAGCGGCAGCGCCACCGTGTCACCGCGCACCAGAAGCTGCACGGCGCCGGCGGGCGGCGCATCAGCGGTCGACATATCGGCGATCTTCGCCATCCGCTTGATGACGTCACTCCAACGTTGTGCACGGTCGCGGGTTTCGGCCGTAACGCCGGCCAGCACCATGGGGATCTGCATGGACGGCGTGATATTCATCTCGGTTTGCACCGAACGGATCGCGGTGATGACATCGACCACCCAGCCGATCTCGGCTTCGGCGGCTTCATCCTCAAGCCCGGCGAGCAACGGCCATGGCGCCAGCGCCAACAGGCTCTCGCGGGCGACGCCGCCTTCGGCCGTCACGCTCCACAACTCCTCGGTGACGAACGGCATGAACGGGTGCAGCAACGCCAGAATCTGGTCGCGCACGAACGCCACCATGGCCTGAGTTTCAGTCTTGGCGGGGCTGTCGGGGCCCATGAGCACGGGCTTTGAAAGCTCCACATACCAGTCGCAATAGACGTTCCAGACGAAGCGGTAGACCGCGCTGGCGGCGTCGTTGAATCGGAAGGCCTCGATCGCCTCGGTAACCTCGCCCACCGCACGGGCGGTCTCGTGGCCGATCCAGCGATTGAGGGTCTCTTCCACCTCGTCCGGCTCGAACCCCGGCAGCGTGGCGCAGCCGTTCATCTCCGCAAAGCGGCAGGCGTTCCACAGCTTGGTCGCAAAATTGCGATAGCCCTCGACCCGCGACGTCGCGAGCTTGATGTCGCGGCCCTGTGCCGCCATGGCGGCAAGCGTGAACCGCAGTGCGTCGGCGCCGTAGCGGTCGACGAGCTCCAAGGGATCGATAATGTTTCCCTTGGACTTCGACATCTTGGCGCCCTTCTCGTCGCGGACCAGGGCATGGATGTAGACCGTGTGGAACGGCACCTCCTTCATGAAGTGCAGGCCCATCATCATCATGCGGGCGACCCAGAAGAAGATGATGTCGAAGCCGGTGACCAGCACATCGGTCGGATAGTAGCGCTCAAGTTCGGGTGTCTCGTCGGGCCAGCCCAGCGTCGAGAACGGCCACAGCGCCGAGGAGAACCAGGTGTCGAGCACCGCCTCGTCGCGAATAAGGAAAGGCGCGCGGCTGGCCGGATCGAGCGCCATGTCGTGACCCTGCATCGGCGTGATGGCCTCGGTCTCGGCGTAGTAGGCGAGCGCGCGCGACACCGCCGCTTCCTCGGTCTCGGCGACGAACGCCTTGCCGTCCGGCCCGTACCAGGCGGGAATCTGGTGGCCCCAGAACAGCGGACGCGAAATGCACCAGGGTTGGATGTTTTCGAGCCATTCGAAATAGGTCTTCTCCCAATTCTTCGGCACGAACCCGGTGCGGCCGTGTTCGACCGCTGCCATCGCCTGGACAGCCAGCGCCTTGGCGTTGACAAACCACTCATCGGACAGGAACGGCTCGATCACCGCAGCGGAGCGGTCGCCGTGCGGCACCATGTGGGTGTGGGGCTCGACCTTGGCGAGCAGCCCCGCCGCCTCCAGCCGATCCACGATCTTTTTGCGCGCGACGAAACGATCGACGCCATGGAGTTGGAGCGTTTCGTCGAGCTCCATGGAAGACGGCACGTCCTCGAGGAACGCGATGTTGCCGTCGAGGTCGAGCTTTCCCTCCACGTCGAGCACGTTGACCATCGGCAGGTGATGCCGCTTGCCGACTTCGAAGTCGTTGAAGTCGTGAGCTGGCGTGATCTTCACCGCCCCGCTGCCTTTCTCGGGGTCGGCGTAGTCGTCGCCGATGATCGCAATGCGCCGGCCGACCAGCGGCAGAATCGCGGTCTTGCCGATCAGGTGCTTGAGGCGCGGGTTTTCCGGATGGACCGCGACCGCCGTGTCACCCAGCATGGTCTCCGGCCGCGTCGTGGCAACCGTGATGAATTCCTCCGTTCCCTCGATCGGATAGCGGATGTGCCACAGATGGCCCTTGGTCTCGACCTGTTCGACTTCGAGGTCTGAAATCGGCGTTTGAAATTTCGGGTCCCAGTTGACAAGGCGTTTGTCCTTGTAGATCAGCCCGTCATTGTAGAGGTCGACGAACACCTTGAGCACCGCGCGCGCCATTCCTTCGTCCAAGGTGAAGCGCTCGCGGGACCAGTCGCAGGAGGCGCCGAGCCTTCTCAGCTGATTGACGATGGTGCTGCCGGATTGCGCCTTCCACTCCCACACGCGCTTGACGAAAGCCTCCCGCCCGAGAGCCCGCTTGCCCGGTTCCTGCCGCTCCATGAGCTGGCGCTCGACCACCATTTCGGTGGCGATGCCCGCATGGTCGGTACCGGGCTGCCACAGCACGTCGCGCCCGCGCATGCGCCAGAACCGGCACAGCACGTCCTGCAAGGTGTTGTTGAGCGCGTGCCCCATGTGGAGCGAGCCGGTCACGTTTGGCGGCGGGATGACGATGGTGAAGGGCTTGGCGTCGCGCCGTTCCGGCCGGCCTGCGGCAAACGCCTGCGCATCCTCCCAGGCCGCCGACATGCGGCGCTCGATATCGGCGGGGTCGTAGGTTTTTTCAATCATTGCAGGCATCCGGCAAGAGGTGCGCCAAAAAGCGCCGCAGGGCGCTGGTTGTCAACGGGCGCAAGCACGGGGCGTTGCAAACGCGACGGCTATGTCGACGAGAGAGAAACCATATGGCTTCGCGATGCGGCGAACTTCATCTTCACATCTCGTCAAAGCAAAGCAGGACCTTGCAGCTCGGATCGATGCGGTCGGCGGTGGACCGGACCATAGCGCCGCAGCCACATAGGGACGTGCGTTTCCTTGAAAGTCAGACCAGAATGTCTATATTCATGGTCTGACAGGACAGAACGACGATGGCGACGTGGCAGGTCCAGGAGGCCAAGACGCGATTGAGCGAGGTGATCGAGCGTGCCCGCACCGAGGGACCGCAGACGATTACGCGTCACGGCACCGCGCGCGCGGTCGTGCTCTCGATCGAGGACTACAGTGCGCTGGCGGCCCATAAGCCGGACTTCAAGACCCATCTGCTTGGTGGTCCAAAGTTTGACGAATTCTCCGTCGCCCGTGACAGCGATACCGGCCGTGACATCGAGATTTGATCGTGACGGTCGGGTACCTTCTCGATACGAATGTCGTGTCGGAAACGCGCAAGAAACGCCCCGATCGCGGCGTCACCGCTTTTCTCGCGGCGGCGGATTCGGCGACATTGTTCTTAAGCGTTCTTACGATCGGAGAGCTGCGCAAAGGCGTTGAGGCCAGGCGCAACACCGATCCTATTGCCACCGACCGGCTCAGCGCATGGGTCGATACCATCGAGACAGAATTCGCGGATCGCCTGCTCTGTGTCGATGCTGCCACCGCAAGGCTGTGGGGCGAACTGTCAGCCGGCCGCAGCCTTCCGGTGATCGATACGTTGATCGCAGCCACAGCAATCCGGCACGGCGTCACACTGGTGACGCGCAACACAGGCGACTTTGATTCTACAGGCGTGCCGCTCGTGGATCCATGGCAGACTCGATGAGCGATCGCGGCGCAGCCCCGGGCGGCCGGCGCTCCCTACCCGCGTCCGCGCGAGACCCGCTCGATCTCGGCGCGGACCAGGCGTTCCACGATGATGGGCAGGTTGTCGTCGAGCCACGCCTTGAGCATCGGCTTGAGCATTTCGCGCACCAAGTCTTCAAGGGTGCGGGGGTTCTGCATCAACACGGTGTGGGTCAGAGAATTGAATGCGGTGTCGACGGCCACCGTCGTGCGCGGCGACAGGAGCGGACGATCCGGCACAGGCATATCCTGCGGGGCGCGCGGGCGCTCAGGTTCCGGCGTTCCGTCGAGGCCAGCGTCGGTTGAGTGATCCATCCCGTTGAAAGCCGACGCCTTGGCTTGCATCGCCTCCGCAAGCGCGATCACATCGGCTGTGACCTGGGCGTCAGCCGGATCGTCGGGCTGTTGGTCCCCGGCTGCACCGAAACCTCCCGGCATGGCATCGCTGTCATTTTGGCGGTTCTTTGGATCAGCCCTGGCGGTCGCCGCTATCGACGCGGGTGCCGGCTTTGAGGAATTGGGCTTGCCTGCATCATCGTCTGAAATGATGCGGCGTATGGAGGCCAAAATCTCCTCCATGGACGGCTCTTGAGCCTTTACGGGTTGAGACATCGGCACTTTCCTACCGAGACCCCCTCCCTACCCTCCCCCGCATGCGGGGAGGGTAGGGAGGGGGGCGGCACTGTGGGCGCGCCCAGCGTGCTACAGATCGCTTCAAGCAAGTATCCCGCTCTTGCGGTCGAACGAATCGCGATCGAATGCTCCCGCGCAAGCAATGCGCAAAACTTATGCCGAATCTGCGGCGAATTGGTGAATTCTTCGCAAGTGGAGGCTGATCAGCGCCCGTCAGGGGTGCGCACGCCGATCCACGCATCACGCACCTGCTGATAGTGCACCATCGGGTCGTAGAGCGGGATGTTTATCCCGAGCTTCGGCAAATTCAATTCACCGACCGCGCCCAGGAGCGAATACGACGCTACGACCCGATCATGCTGGGCGGTGACCGACGCGGTGCGGGCATTCACCAGTTCCTGCTGGGCGTTGAGCACGTCAAGCGTGGTGCGCTGGCCGACGCGGGCCTCCTCACGTACGCCATTGAGCGCAATCTCGGCCGATGCCACTTGGGCGTTGGTTGCGAGAATCTGCGCCTTCGCTGCTTCCAGTTGCCCCCACGCCGTCACCACGTTGGCCTGCACCTGGTCGCGCGCGGTGTCGAGGTCCATGCGCTTTTGTCCCACCGTCTCCTTGGCGGCGCGGATCGACGAATATGTGTCGGTCGCCCCTGTCGGGCCTGCATTAAAGATCGGGATCGTAACTTGCGCCGCCACAAAGGCGTTGAATTGCTGCAGCTGGGTGGTGACGTTGGTTTCCCAGTTTTGCTGGACGGTTCCGATGAGACGGGCCTGGGGATAGAGCGAGCCCTCGGTGATCTTGACCTGGAGGACAGCCGTATCGATGCCGAACATGGCGACGCCCACGCTCGGGTGGCGCGCCCGGGCAATCTCGATCGACTCTATCAGGCGCCGCGGCGTCAGGCGATCGACCGGGGCCCCTGGCTGCAAGACACCGGCCTCCACGCCGACGAATTGCCGGTAGTTGGCGCGCGACCTGGCATATTGAGATTCGGCCGACAGCACCGTGGCGCGTCCTTGGGACAAACGGGATTCGGACTGCGCCACGTCGGTGCGCGTCACCTCGCCGACATTGAAGCGATCGCGGGTTTGCCGCAATTGCTCCTGCAGCACTTCGACGTTGCGGCGCTGCAACTCGAGCAGCGCGCTGTCGCGCAGCAAATCCATGTAAGCGGTTGCGGCGTTCTGCAGAATGGTTTGCTCGGCCACGCGCAGAGTCTCCCGCGCCGCCGACGTATTGGATTCCGCCTGACGGACCCGATTCGCAGTCTGAAATCCGTTGAAGAGGGTCTGCGAGATGGTCAGGTTGGCGCTGCTCGGCGAAGAGCCGAAGCCTATGCGCGGATAATTGGGGCCTGTTGCAGCGTTTACAGACTTCGAGACGGTACTGGTGTACGCCTGCCCGGTCTGTAACGTCGCCGTCGCGGTCGGCTTGTAGCCGGAGAGCGCCTGGGGCACCGATTCATCGGTCGATCGTACCACCGCGCGCTGGGAATTAAGCTGCGGGTTGTTCTGATAGGCGTTGATCAACGCGCCATTGAGCGTGTCCGCCCGCGCCGGCAGCGCCACTGTGAACCAGATCACCAGTCCTATGCCGCCCGACGCCATCCCCCAAGCAACATCGCCGGCACTTCGCGCCATAATCGCGCACCCCAATTCACACCACGCTACAGGAAGCACAATACGCAACTCCACCTCTCGGCAAAACCCTATTCCGACACCTCTGTCGGAAATTTCACAATTGGGTCAAAAGGGCAACACCGTCGGGCAACGTCAGGCCGCCGCTTTCTAAAGCACGCGCAGCCGCTTTCTGCAGCGTGTAGCCCGGATTGAGCGCAAGCGAAATCCGGGACCGCCTTACCAAGGTGGCACGGCCGCCCCCGGGTTTCGCTAACCGCTCAACCCGGGCTACACGCCCGCGAAACTGTCCTCTGGAACGCACAAGTGGCGGAACCGACGGAATCAAAAAACGAAGGTTGGCGCCAAGCTGAAGCCGGGCAACACGGGTGCATTTGCGTCGAACAACTCCCTGCCGCTGCATTTCCCGTTCACCGGCTGAAATAGCTTTGCTTTTCCGAGCGGCCCGGATCTCACGACAGCGACCAGCCTGCCGCCTGACGTGAGCTGCCCGCAAAGCAGATCCGGCACGATTTCGACGCCTCCGTCGATCAGAATCACGTCGTATGGGCCCGCGGCCGGCGCCCCATCCGCGAGCGGGCCGTGGATGACCGTGACATTGTGGCTTCCGAGCGAAGGAAGGACCGACCGGGCCTGTTGAAGAAGCGACTCATTCTCTTCAAGGGCGACCACTTTGCCGGCCAGCCGGGACATCACTGCCGCGGCATAGCCGGCGCCGGCGCCGATCACCAACACGCTATCGCGCGCACTTGGATCGGCCGCCTGGATGAGGCGGGCCAGCACCATGGGCTTCATGAGATATCGTGCCGGTGCTGTCGCGGTGGCATCGGCAATCACGACATCGCGATCAAGATAGGCGAGAGCCGCTTGAGCTTGCGGCACGAAAGCTTCACGCGGGATTTCCAGCATCGCGGCAATGAGACCGAGATCGGTGACGTCGCTGGTGCGCACCTGGCCGTCGACCATCGCACGGCGGGCCTGCTCAAAATCCACCATCACTGCCTCACGCAACCCGCCTGCCTGACACTCGAACCCTGCCCCCCTGCCATCCCGGCTTGCCGGGAGGGTCGGGAGGGGGCGACCGCGTTTTGCGGCAAGGCCTGGAAAAAGGCAAGGCACCCCGTTTGTCGGCATTTGCCACCTAACCATCTCGCCAGTTGTCCGGGAACCGGAACGATCCCATCTTCTGGACAAACACGGAGGTACCAATGACAGAGGCCGCATCGCCCAATCCATCCCAACTTCAATCCCAACTTCAATCACCCTTGCAGCTTTCCAATGAACTCGCCGCGTTAGTCGCCAACGCCGCCCAATCGGTCGTCGCCGTGCATGGGGGCGGTCGCCGGCCATCGAGCGGCATCATCTGGCAACCCGGTATCGTGGTAACGGCCGAGGAAACGATCGCGCGCGATGCCGATCTTGCCCTTGCGCTGCCCGGCGGAAACCAGGTCCCGGCCACGCTCGCGGGACGCGATCCTTCCACCGATATCGCGGTGCTCCGCTATGACGCGACGCCGGCGCCCAAAGCGTTTGCAACGACCCCGTTCGCCACCGACCTGCGGGCGGGCCATTTTGCTGTGGCGATCGGCAGCGCCGAGGGCGAGGCCGTTGCAACCTTAGGGATCGTATCTTTGGCAGGCGGCGCGTGGCGCAGCCGCGATGGCGGCCAGATCGATGCCAGGCTCGTCATCGACGCGCGCCTTCCGACTATTGCGGAGGGCGGTGCGCTGATCAGTGCCGATGGCAGCTTGATAGGTATCGCGGTGTTCGGGCCGCGACGGCGCGTGCTCGCCATCCCGGCGGCGACCATCGCCCGTGTGGTGCCGATCATCGAGGACCGGGGCGATGTCACCCGCGGCTACCTCGGGGTCGGACTGCAGCGTGTCCCGCTCGCCGCTGCCGAAAGCGCCGAGACACGGCGCGGCGCGATGGTGGTGACGCTCGATCCGGCGGGCCCAGCCAAGGCCGCAGGCATTCTCCAGGGCGACATCATCGTGCGGCTGGGCGGCTCGGCGGTGACCGGCCTGCGCAGCCTCTACCAGCAGCTCGGATCCGATGCGGTAGGGAAAAAAATGGCAGTCGATCTCATCCGGGCGGGGGAGCACAAGACCGTCGACGTCACCATCGCGCCGCGTCCACAGGCCTGACTTGTGACACTGCCGCCGCGACCAATCCGCGTCGTGCTTCACATTGCGGATTGCGCCCTTCGCGCTGACATCGCCGATGCCTGCGAAGGCGCCGGCATTGCGGTGGCGGCTTCCCGTCCCTTCCCGCCCCCTTCCCTAACCCTCCCCCGCTCGCGGGGGAGGGACGGGTGGGAGCCAGGGGCGGCGGATGGCGATGTGGTCCTGACTGATCGGCCCATCGAGACCGCCGTTCCGGCCATCGCCCTTGTGTTGGGCGAGCCCCCCAGAGTTTGGCCAGCAAATGTCCGCGCCGTGGTGCCGGCGGATGTGGATGCCGCGACGCTGGTGGCGATCATTACCGTCGTCGCCGCCGGCTATGCGCTAGCGCCCCCTCCCTCCCCTCCCCCGCCCGCCTCCCTGACCCTCCCCCGCAGGCGGGGGAGGCAGGGGTGGGGGCCAGGGGAGGGTAAGGGAGGGGGAACGGACGAAGACCCCTCCCCTTTCGCTGATCCCGGCGACATCGCCGATGAACCAGCCAACGCCCTGTCGCTGCGGGAACGCGAGGTGCTGGCGCTCTTAGCCGAGGGCGCGTCCAACAAAGACATCGCGCGCGCCCTCGCGCTATCGATCCATACGGTCAAATTTCACGTCGCCGCGCTCACCGAAAAACTCGGCGCCCGCAGCCGCGGCGAAGCCGTCGCGATTGCGATCCGCGCCGGCCTGGTGATGGTGTAAGCCCCTCACCCGCAGGGGACGACCTGGAGGCGACCCTTGTGGTCGCCCGGTTTGCGCACAGTGTCCGCCGAACACAGGGCGACCGCAAGGGTCAGCCCTCGTTGGCGCTAACTAGCTCTGCAGCCCCCCGTTCATATCGCCTGCTCCCGGCGCAGCGCCGCGATCTCATCCGCTCCGTAGCCCGACGCGGCAAGTACATCTTCCGTATCGGCTCCAAGCCGGGGTGGCGGCACGGCTGGCGCCGGATCGCCGCTCTGCAAGCGAAAGCCTGAACGCACCACCGCGACGGGTTTGGCCACGCCGGGCGCCCCATCGAATGTTTGCACCAACCGGCGCGCCTTGATCTGCGGGTGCGCCAGCGCTGCCGGAATATCGAGCACCTCGCCGGCCGGAACGCCGTGCGCGTTGAACAGCGCCGACCATTCGCAAGCCGGTCGTTCCGCCAGCGCCGTTTCGATCTCGGCCTTGAGGGCGAACCGATTGCGCTTGCGCGCCTCGCGTCCGCAAAAGCGCGGATCCTCGGCGAGTTCTGGCCGGCCGATCAGCCGCGCCAGAGTTTCGAACTGCTGCTGTTGATTGGCCGCGATGTTGAGCGGACCGTCGCCAGCGGCGAACGTTCCGGACGGCGCCGCCGTCATGTTCTCGTTGCCGAGCGGCTGCGGCCGAACCCCTGCGATCAGCCAATTGGAGACCTGCCAGCCCATGGTGACGAGCGTTGCCTCCAGCATGGATACGTCGATGAACTCGCCCGCGCCGGTGCGTCCGCGCCGCACCAGGGCCGCCGCGACCGCAAATGCCGCCGTCAGACCGCCGATGGTGTCGGCGACCGGATAGCCGACCCGCAGCGGCGCCGTGTTTGCGTCGCCGGTCACGCTCATGACGCCCGACAGCCCCTGCACGATCTGGTCATAGGCCGGATTGTCCTTGAGCGGACCGTCCTGCCCGAAGCCCGATATGGCGCAGTAGACAAGGCCCGGTCTGATTTGGCGCAAGGTGTCGTAACCGAGGTTGAGGCGCGCCATGACGCCCGGCCGGAAATTTTCCATGACCACATCGGCCGACCCCACCAGCCGGCGAAACACTTGCCTGCCGGCCTCACTCTTGAGATTGACCGTCACCGACCGTTTGCCGGCGTTCTGAGCGAGAAACGAAGCGCCCATCAGTTCGCGATTGAGATCGGCGTCGGCGCCGAGCTGACGGGCAAGATCGCCGCAACCGGGCGCCTCGACCTTGATCACGTCGGCGCCAAGCAACGCGAGCTGATAGGCGCCGAACGGCCCGGCGAGCACGTTGGTCAAGTCGAGGACGCGAATTCCTTCAAGCAGCCGATCCATGTTCGTCATCCCTCGACTGAGCTGCACTGACGCGAAATGATAACGGTATAAAAATACCATCACGAAGCTGCGGGGGCGGATTTTGGCAAAACGAACTAATTTTGGAATTCCCAACGAAATCAATGCCGTCCAGTGTCGTTGGGAAGGCGCTGTGTCGGCTCCATCCTAGTGTTCTGGCACTAACAGAGGATTCCCAAATCGTTGAAACGGTGCGAGTCTGCGCGGATGAAGACGCAGGCATGCATCTGGCTGTCTCCTGAAGTTCGGGCGACGCTTGAGGGTTGGGTGGCGGACCGTAATACGCCACAGAAGCTGGTCTGGCGATCGCGGATCGTGCTGATGTCGGCGGACGGTGTCGGCAAGATGGCGATTGTTCGGGCGGTTGGCAAAAGCAAGCGGACGGTGGATCGCTGGCAAGACCGCTTTATTACACACGGACTTGCCGGGCTGCAGCGGGACGCGACGCGACGCGGGCGCAAACCGCCACTCGCAGCGTCGGTGATCGAGAAGGTGGTTCACATGACCTTGCATGAGAAGCCGCCGGCCGCAACGCACTGGAGCGCTCGCAGGCTGGCCAAGGCGGCTGGTATCAGCCACACGAGCGTGCAGCGGATTTGGAGTGCGCACGGCTTGAAGCCGCACTTGGTGAAGACTTTCAAGCTGTCGAACGACAAACGTTTTGTCGAGAAGGTTCAGGACGTTGTTGGGCTTTATCTCGATCCGCCTGACAAAGCCATCGTGTTCGCGGTCGACGAAAAGAGCCAAATCCAGGCGCTTGACCGCACCCAGCCCGGGTTGCCGATGAAGAAAGGTCGGGCCGGGACCATGACCCACGATTACAAACGCAATGGGACGACGACACTGTTTGCTGCTCTCGATGTCGCCACCGGCCGCGTCATCGGCCAATGCATGAAGCGACATCGCCACCAGGAATGGCTCAAATTTTTGCGCATGATCGATCGCAACACGCCTCTGCGACTTGATGTGCACCTGATCGCCGACAATTACGCCACGCACAAGCACCCTAAAGTCAAGGCGTGGCTCAAGCGGCATCCACGTTTTCATATGCACTTCACCCCAACATCGGCGTCTTGGCTTAACCAGGTCGAGCGCTTCTTCGGGCGCATTACGGCGGAACGCATCCGACGCGGTGTCTTCAAAAGCGTCACCGAACTCGAAACCGCCATCCAAGAATACCTCGATCACCACAACGCTGATCCAAAGCCCTTCATCTGGACCGCATCGGCGACCGCGATCCTCGAAAAAGTCGCTCGTGGGCGACAAGTGTTAGAGTCGGTACACTAGCGCCTCGGTCTTCGTGACAAGCGTGGTCGCAACCATTTCGGCGCTTCCCGAGTAGTCCTCCCCGGCGAGCTCGGCGTAGAGTTGAGCGTCCATCAGCCAGCCCTTCACCGACAAAGGCCGTGCCGTCCCGTCGGCGATCGTAAGGCGCGCCGCGAGGACATTGACAAGAGTCCTGCGCTCGTCCTCGCGTAATACGAAGGCGGCGCCCGGTTTCGGTCTGGCTGCGTCCGTCGTTGCAATGGGCTTTGCACCAGCTCCGGCACGGACGGGCGCCAGCCGCGAATCCTTTCTTTTCAGCTCTCGATCGAGGTCCTCGACTATCTCCCGAATGCTAGTCGTTTCAGCGCTTCTCGTTAGATCCACCGCCTGGATGTCGAGCCCCAACAGCGCGACCTTGTCCCACAGTCCCGAGTCGAGAAGGTACGGATGAATCCGCAGCTTTTTCTCGGCTTCGCGTTTGCGAGCGGCCTGCAGCTCGTACGTGCACCATGGGCTTTGCAAGAACTCGGTTGTGATCAGCGCGATGAAAATACCGGTCTCCTCGATCTGCCGCTCGAGCTCCGGCAGCCATCGATCGCCAATTGGAATCGCGTTCTTCACCTGATAGTGAAAGAAGTCCATACTTTCGAGACGCAACTGGACGATCAATTTCTGCACGAGCATATTAGATACAGCAGCGTTGCTGATGAAGACCTTCGCTTTGCGCCGCCCTGCCCGGCTGAAATATCGAATCCCCTCTTCCTTGGTGTGAAACTCGATTCGTTTGGAATTGAACTTGCTGACGTGTTTGGTGACGCCTTCGAGAAGT
>Ga0137409_10003995_pt1 | contig 15597 bp, 30 predicted proteins | sample CZODoug1_16funga_FD_122059 | JGI IMG/M metagenome (GOLD analysis project Ga0137409, IMG submission 122059) | Vadose zone soil fungal communities from Angelo Coast Range Reserve, California, USA - CZODoug1_16fungal (Hybrid Assembly) | ecosystem: Environmental > Terrestrial > Soil > Vadose zone... | reverse complement strand
GGCCTGTTCGCGGGTGAGGGCCTCGCGACGGTTCGTGGGGTGGGTCACCGCGAACAGGATGTTCAGCAACGGGCTCGGCGGGCCGTCCGAGCCGATGGCGACGGGCACGCCCGCCGCCAGCAGCGACTTCATGGGCTGGAACGTGGCCATGTTCTCGTAGCCGAAGCGCGCGAGCATGACCTCGGGGTGCGCGAAGTGCGCCGGGTTCTGCACCACCCCCACGCCGAGGGCAGCCGCGCGTACGATCAGGTCCGGCGCCAGGCCGTCCCCGTGCTCGAAGCGCGGCCGCAAGGGCCGCCAGACGTCCGGCCCCCCCGACGCCTCCAGCGCGGACAGGGCCGCCGCCACCGCGGCGTCGCCGACCACGTGGAGCATCAGCGGCTCGCGGTCGCGGCGCGCGTGCTCGACCGCGGCGCGAATCTCCTCGGGCGGGAAGTCGAGCCGCCCGGTCCAGGCCGGCCGGTCCGCGTAGGGCCGCCGCGTCGCGGCCAGCCGCTCGATCGGCGTGCCGTCGAGGATCCACTTGCGCCCCCACACGCGCACGCCGTCCTTTTCGTCCAGGCCGCGACCCTCCGAGGCGTCGTCCGCGCTCGGCGGCTCCAGGGAGAACCGCATGACCCGCCAGCGCAGGGGAGCCCCGGCCTCGCGCAGCAGGTCGGCCAGGCGGGGCGCGGCCAGCGCCGTGCCCATGTCCTGCACGGACGTGATCCCGAGCTTCAGCGCCTCCTGCACGTAACGGCGGACGTTCGCCACCGCGTCCGCCGGCGGGACGCGCTCCCCCAGCCGGCGCTCGAGGCGCCACAACGCGTACTCGTGGGCGACCCCGCTGAGCTGAGGCGTGCCGCGTGTGCGCACGAACCATCCGCCCGGCGGATCCGGCTCCTCGTCCGCGACTCCCAGCGCGCGCAGCGCGGCGGTGTTGAGAAGGCCGCCGTGGCCGGTCCAGCCGATCAGGAGGACGGGATGGCTCGGCGTGACGGCATCGAGATCAGGCGTGAGGGTCGTGAGCTTCGCGAAGAGCGTGCTGGCCTCGTTTGGCCCTACGGTGAATGTTGCCGGGAAGAGTTTGGCCGCCCTACGCGGCACTGGCACCTCCACGAGCTTCGTGCCACCTCCCTTAGTACGCGTGCCCGCCAACGCCCCGCCTAGCAGCATTACACGCCGCCCCGGGTCGTAGCGCCCCTGCAGCACCTCCTTCAGCCGGAGGCCGGTATGCAGCGCGATCCTGAAGGCGTGGATGGCCTCGGCCGTCTTCCCGCCCCGATCAGCCCGCAGCACTCTCTTGATCTGCTGCCACCGCCAGACCACCGCACGCGGGTCGTTGTCCTCTGGCATGCGCAGGCCCGTAAATGGGCTCGTGGAAATCCATTTCCATTCGTCGCGAGCGAGAGAGAACATATGCCGGAGCAGATTGATCTCGCGTAGCACGGTCGCGCCCGTCACCGGATCGCGCTTCTCCGCCGCATCTCCTGCCATGCGCCAGTCCCGCCACAGCCCCAACTGCGCCGTGGTGACGCTCGCCAGCGTTGTCTCGGGCGCGAAGTAGACCATGAAGTCCTTGAAGCGCCGCCGCTCCCATTCAGGGTCGGGCTTGGTGCTGCTGACTGTCTTCAGGTAGTGATCGACTGCCTCCTTGAATGTGCGTCCTAGCAACACTCCAGCATCAATTTCCCTCTCGACTTGGTTCGCCCAGTCCTGCGCCTGGCGTTTCGTGTCCCAAACGGCTGAGCGCCGGATGCCCTTTCTGGATACCTGTGCCCGCCACTTTTCGCCCTGTTTCTGGATGGATGCCATGCCTCTTCATTCCCCACGCTGCGTAAATTTCTGGGGAATCATGGCACGGGAACGGGTGAAATGGCCGACAAAGGCAGAAAAGGCCAACAACGCCAGAGCGACCTAAGTGGCTGTCAGCGAATGAAAAGACGGGAATCGTGGGGATGTATTACAACCCCAAGAAATGGGGGTGGTGCCCGGGGCCGGAATCGAACCTCATTGGGCCGTCCGGGCATATGGGTAAAAAAACGGGGAATCAGCGAGCCTGTTTTTTGGCTTGCTTCCTCAGCCAGTCCTCGAAGTCATCCCGCCGCCAGCGCCGACACTTCTGGCTCAAGGCCAGCGCCGGCCTGGGGAAATCGGCCCGCTTGACTACGCGGTCGCGCACGTAGGCGTGTTCGAGGTTCAGCCGCTGGCTGATGTCTATGGTTCCGATCAGGTCGTTCATTCCTTCCCTTCCCCCTCGCGATCCAGCCCGATCTGAGCTGCGGCGCGGACATTCCAGGCTGCTGCGACTTCTTCCTTCTCTCGGAATCGCCGGTCGCTTGTACCGATGCTGACGCCGCAGGATTTGCAGGAGATGCCGTGCCACGAGTCGTAGCCCATCGTCCCCTTTATGCCAGCCGCGTGACGCACGTAAGCCGCATGGTTGGCGCACATTGGGCATGGTTTCAGTTCAGTGCTCATGCAAATAACTCCCCGTTGTTGAGCTTCGCGCGGCGTGTGGCCTTCGCTGAAGCCTTATGGTGTTCGGCGTCGTAGGCGAGGTGGCAGCGCTGGCAGAGCGCGCGTAGATTCATCGGGTCGCAGTTCTCGGGCGTGTGGTCGAGATGCGCGATGGTCAGCACGATCTCAGTCATGCGGCCGACTTCGTATTCGCTCATGCGGCAGCGGCCCAGATAGGCTCCGTCCTCGGCGCTGTAGACGTCTGCTTCCTCGTTCTGATAGGAGCCTGCGTCCTTTCCTTCACCGCGCGCGACGATCTTGCGGTTGGGAGCCTTGCACTGCTCGCAGCGATGGCTAGCTCGATCAAGGATGCTCGCGCGAATCTGCTTCCAGTCGGCCGGATAGCGGGCCTTGTTCTCAGGCTTGATCGGCATGTGCCTCCCCTCCCTTGGCCCTTATGGCAGCGGCACAGTCGTCGCAGGCAATGGATGCGCCTCCTTGCCAGATCAGTGCGTGGGTTTCTGCTTCTTTCTCGCACAGCTTTGCGGCGCGCTCCGTAGCGGCGTCGAACATGGCGCGCATCTGGTCGGCGGTGTAGTAGTCCCTCTTTGGAAAAGGCCACGCCGGGTGAGGGGCCAATCCCCGGAAAGCCGGCTCAGGCAACAGCGCCTCAAACTCATCGCGAATGGTGCTCATGAGGGCTCCTTCAGGGCAGCGGCAAGGCGTTGAACGAATTCGCCCTTCACATGACCAGCCTCAGTGATGTAGCCGCCAGTGGTCGCGGATGGTCGTGATGCCATCGCCTTCAGAGCCGCCATCACGAAAGCGTCACCCGTGATCTGTGATGTGAATAGCGGGGCGGCAAGTTGCAACTGGCAAACATCCTTCGGCGAGTCGGCTTCTACGCAGACGATGCCGTGCAACTCCATGCGCGCCTTGTCGTCTTCCGAAAGCTGGCCGCGTGGAAACACCACGACCACCGGAAGCGCCTCGCGGATGGGATCGATTGGGGTGGTCATTGGGTCTTTTCCTTCGCGACGTGGCGGCATGCATCGAGATTTGCATTCACTACGACTTCCGTGTCGCTCATGCCAATGCTGGCCGCGCATGCACCGAACATCGCGCCCATAAAGCCGGCCCAGAACTGCGCCTGCTCGATATGGTCCATCGAGTCGATGTAGGGACGCAGGTCACGCGAAATGGCGATCATGGCGTCGGCGCCGATCTGTGTGTTCTTGGGTGCGCTCATGTCTTGCTCGCTTTCTCAGGAGTGGGTCGGGAGGCTTTCGGGGTTGGGGTGGGCATCACGCTGCCTCCATTACTGCTTCGATGAACGCTTTGGCGGCTTCTGCATTGATTGCATTGCCGTAACCGCGCAGGCGTCCCACTCGGGCGGGAGACCCATGAGCCAGCGGGAATGTGCCGGGTTCAACTGGCCGCCACTTTCCATCCCTGCAGAAGAGCCAGTCAGCATCGCGCCAGAGACCGTTAGTCGGGCCGGCCCCGGTGTCTGCGTCGAAGGTGGCGCCAGGTGCCATGCGCAGGCGTCCACCGTCTTCCGGCTGCTGTCGTTGTTGCCCGCCGCGTTGTTGCCGTTCTGCGCTGGTGTACCCGCCATCGGCGTCGGCCAGCCCGCAAGCTTCCCCGCTAGGTCCAAGTCCAGGTTGTGCCCGTTCATCGTCTTGCCGGCTATCCAGTCTTGCGTTGCTGTCTCCGAGTAGCCCCGGCCATCTCGGGCCGTCGCTGTCGGCCAACCCGTCAGCCACGCCACGCGCGGCAAGTCGCGCGGATTCGTCCCATCGCCCCCGCTGTTTCGGTGATCCCTGACTACTGGCGTCGGCCACCCAGTACGTCCGGTCTCGGATGTGCGGCGCACCGATGCCCGCAGACGGGAACGCGACCGCCCCGAAGGCATAGCCCACGGCTTCCAGGTCAGTGTGTACAAGGTCGACCCAAGGGTTTGCGTCTTTACTCGCAACCTGCTCACCAATGACGACTCCAGGGTGGCGCTGGCCGATGAGGTGGTAGAGGTGGGGCCAAAGGTGCCGCTCGTCAGCAAACCCAGCGCCTTCGCCTGCCTGGCTGAAAGGCTGGCAAGGACAGGAAGCGGTCCAGGCCGGGCGGTCGTCGGGCCAACCTGCTCGACGTAGTGCGTAGCTCCAAACGCCGATTCCAGCGAAGAAATGGCACTGCGTGTATCCCACAAGGTCATTTGGTATGACGTCCCTTTCGTCAACGATTCCGGGAGCGATGTGCCCGGCTTTGATGAGCTCGCGCAGCCAGGCTGCGGCCTTCGGGTCGAACTCGTTGTAGTAGACCGTCATCCTTGGCGGCGAGGGCGGTAGATTCGCCGTGATGCCACAAGAACGCGCAGTAGGCCGCCACATCGCGTGGGTCGCCCTTGGCAATGTGTTCGATCAACTTTGTCCGGCACTCGTCCATCCAGTCGGGCGAGAGCCAGCCGTCGCTGTAGCCGTACTTCTTTTCAGCGGCGGCCAGCTTTTCGAGCAGCGCAGCAGAGAAGCGGATCACAAGGGCCGCCGTTGCGGGATGCACATCGGGTGCAGTGGAGGCGGAGCGGTCAGCTTCTACATACGTGCGCACGGCATCGAGCGTCATGACCTCACCGGTGTACGTGGGGCTCATCACATAGAGCCGGCCTTCTCCTAACCTTGGCAGGGGTGGATGCTCCCGAGTGCGCACCGCTTTAAGCAGAGCCTTGTCGTCTTGCCATTGATCGTGACGACCCTCGGCATAGATTTCCTCAGGCGTAAACCGGTCGCATCGGTCTACGATGTCTGGTGCGGCTCTTGAACCCGCAAGGCGGCCAAGCGGCGTCACCGTCCAATCACCTCGCTCGTGGGGTCGGTCGAACGTCAACTGACGTTTCATCTTCGGGTGTGACAGTGCATTCGGCTCAACCAACCATGCCACCGCCTCCTGCTCGCCAGCAGCGTCCATACACAGGGTTTTGTTGTCGGTCATACGACCTCCGTTTGTTGGGCTGCTGCACGGTCTGCTGCCTGAAGCCGTTTAATGGCGGAGCGCAACTTTGAATGTGGCTTGAGGAAGTTCCAGACAAAGAGAACCTCATCGCCATCTTCGACGCCCGAGACTTGCTCATAGGCAGCCACTTCATTGCCTTCACTGAAGCGATGAATCGCCATCTCGCAGGCCTCGCGAAGCTCCTGCTCGCGGGCTTGGCTGATGCTGGAGACTTCATCGATGGTGCGCGTTGGGCTGTGACGGATGCCTGCCTCATCCACATTCAAGACCTTCCCCTCCATCTCGTCGGCGGTTGGCTCGCTGCCAATCTCTGGGAACGCCTTGCGCAAGGCTTGAGCTTCTGCACACTTGGCGATCTGCCCATAGGGACGCTTCGACCACATGGCATTCGGAGCGATGCTCTTTTCCTTGCCCCCGCGAATGGCGTAGTTCTCCTTCCAGAACTCTTTCGCAGTGAACTCGACAATCTCTCCACTCACGATCCTGCGTTTTACCGTGACCTTGCACCATGCTGGATAGGTCACATCGGCGCCGCCGATCTTCTCTTGCACGTCGGGGCCGAACTCGGGCTCTGACACGCCTGCGCAGCCATTCCGGGCCGCCTGTGTGCGATAGAGACCGATGCCCGGCATCACCACGTCACGCATGCAGCCGGCCTTGCCGTCCCACATGGGAACGATATGCACGGGCTTCTGCATTGGGTCAAGACCTGCGGCCTTGCAGTAGCCAAGAACCATCTTGATCGAGGCTGGTGCAGCACCTGGATACAGGCTGGAGCCAAGCACGGCCAGAAGTTCTTCTTCGCGCAGTGCAAGCGCACTTCCATTTTGAATTGCAACTTGATTGCTCATACCGAAGCTCCCCAAAGGCCAGCGAACATGCAAGCGCCAACCAAGATCAAAGAAATGACGAGACTGCCAACCCACGATGAGGGCTCTTCCTCGCTGTGGGCGGTGAAGGGGCTGAAGAGCGGACTCATGCGGCCTCCTGCTTCGTGAGTTCTTCGATCTGTGCGCGCAACCGGGTTAACTCGTCCTTGGTGTAAGACAACTCCGTGCGGAGACGCGATTCTTCGGCTTCGTGCTTTTGGCGAAGCTTGAGATTACTCACCAGAACTTCTGGCGTCGCGTTCTCGAATTCTTCGCCCAGTACGGAATCGACAGTGGCAATTGCCAGCACTTCGTCGCTGCCATCAATGCGATACGTAGCGCTGAGTTCAATGCCCATCTTTGGAGTGACCAAGCTGAATTCCCGATAGCCCGCACGAATGAATGTCGAGTTCTCTTCGAGCATTCGAGCCAACGCAGGAAGCGACTTTTCAGCGCCTTCGTGAGGGATGTTGATAACGATGTGGCTTGCGCCGTTGGTTTCGATTACTGCGAACATGGTTCACTCCTTCGCCACAAGGGCACGGTTGTTAATAGCCGCGTACTCAGCGGCTCGGTCTTGGTCGATATGGGCGATGCGTTGGGCTGCATCAACCTCGTTTGGCCCGAGTAGTGGTGACATGGCAGGCGCTACTACGAACAGGACGAACAGCAGGAGGCACATGGCCCAGTTGGGGAGATGGGCGAGGCTCATGGCGTCCCCTTGGTGGCGAGGCGGATGACGTTCTTTGCCGTGGCGAATCGGTAGCCTGTCGGCGCGCCTTCGACATATGCTGTCTTGCGCTTGCTCATCGGCCACCAATGCACGTTCACGAGACTACCAATCACTAATACGCGACCATCTGCGTACTCCAGAACTTCAAGCTCTTCTTCGCGCGCCAGCTTCTTGAGAGTGGCGATATGGCTCATGGCGCATCCACCCGTGAATCCAAAGCCGAAGGAACGAGGCAGCCTTTGAAGGCGTCTGCGTCGGGCTCGTCTTCTTCTAGGTCGCAACAGATCGTGGAAAGCTGGTCACGGATCGGCCCTTGCTTCTCATCGCGCTCATCGCAACGAGACAGCAGGAAGTTCAGTTCGTCCAGCAGTTCCTGATTCGACATGCCGCCGAAGTTGAAGATGCGTTCACGTTCGGAGCGCATCAAGAACAGGCGGTCACGGCGAATGGCTGGATTCAGCTCACTTGCCGAAAAGCGCGGGACGCTCTTCATCGATTCGACGTTTGAAGGTACGGCGCTCATGATGCAAGCTCCAACTCATCGCCAGCCAGAACCACAGCGACGTAATCCATGGCAGCGAAGCGGTCCGAGTGCTCGGTGATCGTCACATCGCACGATTCGACAAACAACTGGCCTTCGAGTGTGAGAAGTTCGGGCATCGGACGGATGCAGACGGGAGAGGGGAGGGCAGACATGTCAGGCCTCGACCTCAACGAACTTCCCTTGCTTATCCAGCGAGTACCACGTATCCGCTTTGATGCCGTCTTCGCCAACATAGGCCACACTCATGCGAAAACGCTTCTCCGCTTCGACCCATCGAGGCAGAGAAATGCATCCGAGTTCGCCGGCCTTGGCTGTGCAATTCGTCGCCGCCGCTACAACAATTGAGGACTTGCCCGATGCTGCGAGCTGGCTGGAGTGGCCCGATGCTGATTGCACCTTCTCGCCATCACCCTTCGCAAGCGGCAGCAGATATGCAATCCCAGCGCTAATGAAGTTGGGAAGGCCAAGTTCATCCTTGACCGTGATCTTGCCGCCAGCAATTTTGCTGTCATCGCCATGGCGCGAGATCTCGCCCGACAGTTCTACAGAGGCGAACTTCGAGTCGCACAGGTCGTAGTAGTTCAGAACATCGAACGGATTCTCACAGGCGTGGAAACCACTGTCGCAAGCCTTGACGCTGCCAGCATGCTCATAAGAGCCGCCAACCGCGTACTGGAAATCGAGGCACTTCCAGTCGGAGCCGAAGGCCTTGTAGGCCGTGATCGTGGGCTCGGGTGCGGCAGACTTTGCCGCCTTCTTCGCGGCGCTCATGCTGCACCTCCAACACGACGAATCGAAACGATCGCGTCATGAACAACACCAGCGTTCTCAAAAGACTCGATAGCGATCTCTTGGGCTGCTTCGTGATCTGCTGCCAGCGCTGTGTACGTCTGGCCGTCTGCGAAGGTGATGAGGAAGCGGGTCATGCTTGCTCTCCAGCCGCGCACATGCGCTTGACCAGATCGACAGCGCTGGTTTGCAGCCATTCGGTGGTTGGCTTGAGAACGTCCCATGCGGCGCCCCCTGCGGCGGCCCATGCGGCGCCCCCTGCGGCGCCCCCTGCGGCGGCCCGTGCGGCGGCCCGTGCGGCGCCCCCTGCGGCGGCCCGTGCGGCGGCCCGTGCGGCGGCCGCATCCTTCGATGCCAAGCGAACCCTCACGCCTGCAGCAGTCGCGCCGGCCATGTCCACGATGGCATCGAGTTCGCGCAACTCCTTGGCGCGCTCGTGCAGCGCCGGCACCATATCCAACCACTTCGGCGTGTAGACGCGGATCAGCCAGTCCAGAGCCATATAGCTCCGGCGCTCTTCGACTTCCTTGGTGCTGCGCGTGCCGACGATCAGCGGAATCAGCGGCTTCAGCAGGCGGTCGCGATCAGCATCGTTCGGCAGCGAGTCGTTCCACGAAATCATGAATTCCGTGATGACGGGGCAAGCACATGCAGGGTGATCGCTCCACGGTTCACCAGCGACGTATGCCGCAGCTTCCATGACACACATTTCCAACTCAGCGTTTGCCGAGTGGTCGCCCTTGCGAAGACTGACGCCTTCGATGGTTGCAAGACGTTCGGGGATCAGTTCCATGCTCACTCCAGGTTGATGCCGCGTGTCTGCGGCTGGTGAGATGGATAATAGCCAGCAGCTAAAATATAGTCAATAGCTGTCCGCTAATTTAAGGCAAATATTTTGCTAAGTGCTAACCCTAGTACGGAAAAAAGCCGCCCTTATTGGCGGCCTAGTGGGAGAATGTCGTTAGGAGGTCGTTATGGCGACAATCAATTCGGCGGTGTGTCAGGCGGGGCGCCTGAATGGGATGCGCGCCGAGCAGCCACTTGCCCCATTCCCGACAATCTGTCGGAGTCAGTGGAACAACCGAATGGCCGTAGAGATGATTGTGAACAATCAAACCGGCGCCTGCCTGTTCTGGATGGGTTGCGCCCCCAGGAAGGCGGAGTGATCCGGTGGCTTCCAAGAGGCCGCTGGGCTCTGGTTGGGCTGGGATTGGTGGAATCTCAAAGCCCTGAGCCCAGAGGTTGCCGGCTTCGTTCAGAATTTCGCGGTACTGCTGGCCCGTCATCGTCACAGTGTTGGCCCCCACAGTCACAGTGATGATCCGCCGATCATCACTGAGTTCGATCTTCATTTCATTCACACTTCACCATGTGTTGCAGGTAACGCTGCCATCCCAGGGATTTTTCCGGCATGTCGTGGTTGTGTTCATGGGCATTGGCGGCGGCTGATAGGCGGGCGCTTGGTAAACAGGGCGCGCCTGCGCGCCAGTGGCCAACCCTTGCATGAAATTGGCGCGGAATTGGTCCTGTTGTTCTGGGGTCATAGCGCATCCAACGAGCAAGACGGGGAGCAAAGCAATCCAACGCATGGTCTTCTCCTCTCGATCCCATATTCATGGGATAGTTATAAAGTAATACTACTTAGTCGCCCCTGCAAAATTCACCCTTACCCCCACGCGAGCCGTGAAACGCCGCGATTGTCCTGGGCCGCGGACATCTGCGCAGCCTGGACGGGCCAGGCCAGCAGCGCGAGCAGGCGCAACAAAAGGCCCTTTAGGCCCAGACGGGCGATCGCACGCAGCAGCCAGCGCAGGTTGTAGCCCGCCGCGCACAGCACCGCGTGCAGCGCATCCCCGGTTTGCCCTTTGAGCCAGCAGCGATCCATCCCGTTGTCATGCTTCAAGTGCCCGATCGCCGGCTCCACCGCCTGGCGTCGTTTGAGCCAGCGCCACTGCTGTTTGGTCAAGCTCTTGAATTTGCCCCGGTGAATGACATCGATGCCTGGGTTGTCCGCATCCACGCCGCGAAACCCCAGATCCACCGTCACCTCCTTGGGCTTTCTTCCCACGTCCTCGGTGAGAATCGAGACCTGCTCCAACTGCTCGGCCAGTGTGTGGCCGTCATAGGGATTTCCAGCGAAGCTGCGCGCCCCGACCATCAGGCCCTGCTTGTGCGTGATGGCTACGCTCACTTTCACGCCGAACTCATAGGGCTTGCGCGCCTTGCCCTTGCCGATGCACTCCACTTCTGGCGCGTGCAGCGCATACAGCTTGTTCTTGTCATGGCGCTGCTGGCTGCGAATGCGCTCGGCGCGCCCCATCAACTCGCGCAGGTTGTACAGCGTCAACGCAGATGCATCCGCATGCGCTGCCTGGTCCATCTTGCGGGCCACCTCGCGCAGCACGATGCCCAGCACCGTGCGCTGGCGCTTCAAGACCTTCTTCAAGCGCTTGAACTGCTTGGCATGGGCGTAGCCGCCGGCCTTGCGGCGCAAGCTCTTGCCCTCACGCATGAAGGTCTGTTTCAAGGCAATGCCGGCGCGCTTGGCCGCCGCAACCACTTTGTGGCGCGCGATCTCCAGCAAGCGCGAGTCCACCGGATGGGCAATGGCCTTCTCCTGTACGGTGGTGTCCACGATCAAGCGCTCGAACTCAGCTGGCTTGATGCTCTTGGAGGCAACGGCCGTGTCGATGGTGGCCTTCAAGAGCTCTTCGACGCCGGCCTCGCCCAGGGCCGCGCGAAAGCGCCCGATCTGGCTGGCATCACAGGGCAAGCGCGGCTCGTAGTAGTCCATGCCGCTGAAATGTTGCCACACGACGTTCTCGGCCCAGCGTTCAACCAGTTCTTCGTCGCTGAGCTTGAAGGCGTGCTTCAGATACAGCAAGCTGGCCATCAGGCGAATGGCAAGGCGTGGGCGCCCGGCTGCAGCGACACCGGCGCCGGCGAGCTGCAGCGAAGGGCCAAAGAGGTCGTCTTGCCGGACAACCCGGCCATCGCGACAGCGCCGGGCAAAGCAAGGGGCCAGAGCAGTCTCGATCTGGACCCAGGGCAGGCGACTGGCGAGTACCGCCAACGGGTGGCGCAGGTCGATCAGCTCGGCCAGGCGCGGGCGAAAGAAGTCAGGGGTGTCGGCAGGCTCGGGCATCGGCAAAAACTCCCAGAAATCAATTCGATATTCAACGATTCCCGAGAGATTCGGTGCACAGGGATTGCACCGAAAACCCAGTGTTCATGCGGGGTGCGGGGGATTTGCAGGGGCGACTACTTAGAAACACTGAGTAACAATCCTGACGGAAAAGCGTAAAGTCGGAAGGGGCCTATATGTCTTATGCGGCCTTGGGGTTGAGATTGGCCGAGGATGCGGACATCCCCCCCAATTTGGATTGCTTTTCTGCCTCGAATTCCATAAGCATTCGCCGGACAACCCCCTGTATTTCCAGCTGCTGATCCGTTGACAGATTTTGGAAGCGGGCACTGTCGATGCCAGGAAAGGGCCAGAGGGAGAAATCCGTGTCAAGCCACCCCTCTGGCTTACTCGCCGCAGCCTCTATCTTGCGAGCGGCCTTGCTGTCTATCGAGTCGCGCGCACCCTTGTTGAGCTGCCAAACATAAACCGCTGAGATTCCGAGTGCCGCCGCCAACTCGGCCCCCTTCATCTCGTGACCTCGCTCACGCTCAATCTCGGCGATCAGAGCGCGGTAGTTTTCAAGTCGAACGGTCTCGATAGTCCTCACGGCAGCAGCGTAGCAATTCGTGAGCATAAAAAATTAGCTGGACGCTATTGACTGGACGTTAGCAGTTGGCTAATCTTCTGGCATGCGGCTATCAGAACTTCTACCTTCGCTTTCCACGAAGCAGCGCGATGCGCTCGCTGTCAAGGCGGGCACCAGCTCTGCCTATCTGTGGCAACTCTCCACTCGCTGGCGCGACAAGAAGCCATCCATAGATTTGCTCAAGAAGCTTGCTGCCTCCGATCAGCGTCTGACTGTTGCTGAGTTGGTCGAGGAGTTTTCTGCCGCAAAGCCTGACAACAACGAGCGCCGCACCAAGCAGAAGGCGGAGGCGTGAGATGAAGCCGCTCAGGCCGTATCCGGGGCATCGAGGCAAGAAGCCAACGCGACGTGTGTGCGATCCGCTCCATGAGCTATTTAACGCACAGGCATACGGCGCCCAGGCCCACCGTTCCAACCAGATGTTGGCATCCCAGTCTTCATATTGGTCCACATCTGCATGCAACCAATACAACACAAATTTCTTTAATGCATGGCCTTCGGCGCCGGCATCAGGGGAGTTGGATCGTCTTGATACAGAGCAATCGTCAGGATCAGCGGCACCGCAAGCCACAGTTCCTTTGGCGCTGGCGCCCCAGCTTGATGCAACGCTGCTGGCAACGGTTCGGGCTGGATTCGCAGAAATCCGGGCGTTGACCAGTCGAGTGTTTTGCAGAGATAGGAAGGGTTTGTGATGTTCCCTGTCTTCCATTCTCTGGCTTGTGAAAACACTGAGGCTGCGGTAGCCGGGTTCGTGCCGTCCAGGATAACTACATGCATGTCCGCTCCTTCCGTTGATGGCTGTGTCAGAAGCGCCATCGTAAATCGGAAGCAGCGGGCGCCCATCAGGAACTGCCCCATGACCGCCTATCTCGTGACTGCTCTTGTTCTCAATTTCATGTCCTTCTGTGGCGGCCTGATTTGGCTTGTCACAGCCAAAGTGCCAGTCCGAACACCAACTCTGATCGCGTGGCAGTGCGTCTTTGATGTTGGCGCGCTGATCTGGACCGCTTGCCTGTTGCTCAAAGGCTGACCCATGTTCTGGATCTTCTTCACCATGTTCATTGGCCTGTGCCTCGCTCTCGTAGCAGTAGGCAGTTCCTCTATCAAGCAGGCGCTGGACGAATGCGGGCAGGAGCCCGACGAGGGCTAGGTCGTAAACAGTTTTCATGGGCCGGATGGTCCTTTTTATTTGCCCAAATCCAAAGTCAACCAGCGTCAACCATGAGCAACCATTCGCAACGTGAGATGCCTTTTCTCGCTGAAGCCCGCAAGGCAGTTGATGTGCCGATTGAGTTCATCCGTGCATGTCCTGATGAACTCGCTGCATTGAATCTCTGCATGAATTTGTCGAACCTCAGTGACGAAACGATCCGCGACAAGCTTGGGATTGACAAAGGGCACTTCAGCCGGATGCGCAAGGGGCGCGGCAACTTCCCGGCGAACAAGCGCCTTCAGCTGATGGCGATCTGCGGCAACCGTGCGCCTGTGCAATTCGAGGCAATGCATCTGCATTGCGATCTGGTCGAGAAGTCCAAGGACGCTCTCATTCGTGAACTTGAAGCCAAGTTGGCAGAAGCAAGGATGGCCGCATGAATCTCCACCAAGACGCCCATTTCGACGGCACTACTTACGACCACGCCCGTGATGGCTGTCGTCTTGCCGAACAGACGCAGGCCGTTTACGCGGTCATGAAAGATGGTCGCTTCCGCACCCTGGCGCTGATCGCTCAGATGGTCGGCGCTCCCGAAGCATCCGTGTCGGCCCGTCTCCGCGATCTGCGTAAGCCTCGCTTCGGTGCCCACACAGTTAATCGCCAGTACGTCAAAGACGGCTTGCATCAGTACCAGCTCGTGGTGCGGGCGACGGAGCACTAATGGCCGGCGACTGGATCAAGATGCGCTCCGATCTTCTGACGCATCCGAAAGTTGTCCGCATTGCGTCCGCATTGCGTGCGGACAGATTGCGCATATCTGGCGGACTGTTTGCGGTCTGGTGTCTGTTCGATACCCACTCTGTTGACGGTCGTCTTGAGGGTTACACGCTTGAAGCGGTGGATGACCTGATCGGATTCCCTGGCTTTGGCGCTGCGATGCAGGCCGTTGGCTGGCTTGAAATCGACGGTGATTCCCTCTGTACGCCCCGCTTTGAAGAGCACAACGGGCAATCTGCCAAGCGTAGAGCAACGGAATCCGAACGAAAGAGGAATGACCGCAAAGCGTCCGCACCGGATGCGGACAAAAAGCGGACCAGAGAAGAGAAGAGAAGAGAAGAAGGTAATACCGTCCCTAACGGTACGGACGGCGATGCCGTCAAGCCAGCACCAGCTTTGTCCAAAGACGAACTTTGGAAAGCAGGCAAGTCGCTGCTGAACCAAGCGGGCATGCCCATCGCGCAATGCGGGTCGTTCGTCGGCAAGCTGGTCAAGGACTACGGCGATCAGATCGTGGTCGAGGCGGTGCGAACTGCCGTCGTGTCGCGGCCCGCAGACCCTGCGGAATACCTCAAGGCCACCTGCATGCACGCTGTTGGCCAACGTGCTACGCCTGAGCCTGCATGGCGTGCCGAGCAGCGCGCCCGAACCCATCAAGCCGCACCTGGTGTTGCTGCCGGCGTAATCCCTGCAGACCAATTTTTCGTTGAGACGGAGGCTATCCATGTCACTACCCGCCGCCTGGGTTGATCGCCTGTTCGACAAGCTGACGCTGACCTACGGGCAGTCGTTCCTTCGCCGTTGGCAAGACATCGACATGAACGCTGTGAAGTCCGACTGGGCGCACGAGCTTTCGGGCTTCGAGCGCTTCCCGAAGTCCATCGCGTGGGCATTGCAGAACCTGCCGCCCGAGAAGCCGCCAACGGTGCTGGAGTTCCGCAACTTGGCACGCCGCGCGCCGGAAGAAGAGCAGCCGCGCATTGAGCATTCCGCTGCGGGCAAAGAACGCATCGTTGAAGAACTGCGCAAGCTGGGGCCGATTATTGAAAGAACGCGACCTTCTGGTGACTCGCTGGACTGGGCTCGTCGGCTCATTCAGCGCCATGAATGCGGCGCTTTCCCTTCCACGCTTGCCGCGCTGTCGATGGCTCGCGATGAACTTGGAGAGACGGCATGAGCGAGTTCAGCGCCGAATGCCAAGCGGCAAACCGCATCGCCGCGCAACTTCGCGGCCTCCCATCGCCGAAGCATCAGGCCCGGATTCAGGTCCCTTTGGCACCGAAGGGCAGGAAGGCTCGGGCGTATGCCACCGGCATCCCGGGCAAAGGTGTCTACCTAAAGCTGGTGAAGCAGGCGCTCATGTTGCAGGTGTTGGCTTACTGCCAAGAGTTTTTCGCGGAGAACGACCAACTGCCGCCGCAAGCCTGCACTGCCAAGCGGTTCGGAGTGACCGAGCAGACCGCGCAGGAGTACATGCACCGGCTGGCTAAGGATGGGCATATCGAGCGCAACGC
>Ga0137409_10003994_pt1 | contig 15600 bp, 16 predicted proteins | sample CZODoug1_16funga_FD_122059 | JGI IMG/M metagenome (GOLD analysis project Ga0137409, IMG submission 122059) | Vadose zone soil fungal communities from Angelo Coast Range Reserve, California, USA - CZODoug1_16fungal (Hybrid Assembly) | ecosystem: Environmental > Terrestrial > Soil > Vadose zone... | reverse complement strand
ATCATCACGTCGGCGAAGTTGAAGAGGAGAAGCGCGTAGCTGGGCAGGCCGTCGCGGCCGGCGCGGCCGATCTCCTGGTAGTACGCCTCCAGCGAGCGGGGGACGTCGAAGTGCGCGACGAAGCGGATGTCCGCCTTGTCCACCCCCATGCCGAAGGCGTTGGTAGCGACGATCACGGGCGCGTCGCCGCGGACGAAGCGCTCCTGCACGCCCGTGCGCTCACCGTCCGCCATGCCCGCGTGGTACCCGAGCGCGTCCACGCCCGCGCCGCGGAGTGCCGAGACGATCTTCTCCACGTTCTTGCGGGTGGCCGCGTACACGATGCCCGGGCCGCCGCCCCTCGCCAACGCCAGAAGCCGCCCGAGCTTGTCCTTGTCGCCGGAGACCCGCAGCACCTCGATGAAGAGGTTGGGCCGATCGAACCCCGCGACGAACACGCGCGGGTCGCGCAGCTCGAGCGCGTCGGCGATGTCGCGGCGCACCTCCGGAGTGGCGGTGGCGGTGAGCGCCAGCACGCGCTCGGCGCGCAGCTGCTCCCGCGCCCGCGCCAGCTGCTGGTACTCCGGCCGGAAGTCGTGGCCCCAGGCGGAGATGCAGTGCGCCTCGTCCACGGCGAGCAGAGGGATGCTCAACCCCGCCACCGCGGAGAGGAACGAGGGCGACTTGAAGCGCTCGGGCGCCACGTACACGAGCCGGTACTCGCCGCGGCGCAGCGCCGCCTGCCGCTCTTGCCTCTCGCCGTCGCCGAGCGAGCTGTTGATGAACGTGGCCGCGATCCCGCGGGCGCGCAACGCATCGACCTGGTCCTTCATCAGGGCGACCAGCGGCGAAACCACCACCGTGGTCCCCTCGAGGAGGAGCGCGGGAAGCTGGTAGCAGAGGCTCTTGCCCCCGCCCGTCGGCAGGATGGCGATGGTGGGCCGCCCGGACAGCACCGAGCGGACGATGGCCTCCTGCCCCTTGCGGAACGACTCGTAGCTGAAGTGCTGCTTCAGCGCCTCGCGCAGCTCCATCTCCCTCCTCCTTACCCCAAGTCCGGGGGACACGAATCGCGGCTCCGCCGCTCATCATGTCCCCTACCCTCGAGCGAAACCGGAAGAGGCGGCGGGCACGCGCCTTCCACCGCGCTGTGGACACCGCCTTCGGACAGCACCAGGTGATCGACCACCCGGACCGCGAGCGCGCGCCCCGCCTCGTCGAGCAGCAGCTGCAGGCGCTGGTCCTCGCCGGAGGGCGCCGGATCGCCCGATGGATGGTTGTGCACGAACGCTACCGCCGGCGCCCGATGCAGGAGCGCGGGGGTGAACGCCTCGCGCGGGGACACCGAACATTGCGTGAGCCCGCCCCGCGCGATCTGCACGCAGCGGATTTCTTGCAGGCGCGAATTCATCAGCACGGCCCAGAACTCCTCGTGCGGCAGGTGCGCGAGCCGGGCCCAGAGCACGCAGGCCACGTCCTGCGCGCGCAGCAGGCGCCGCCGTTCTCCCGCGGGCGCGAGCGCGACCCGGCGGCCCAGCTCGAGCGCGGCGAGCACGCGCCCGGCTGCGCTGGAGGTCATGCCGGCCTCGAGCAGCAGCTCGCCCGCGCTGGCCCTGCGCAACGACGCCAGCCCTCGCGACAGCAGCCGTCCGGCCAGCAGATCGTCCCGGGCGCCCAGCACGATGCGCAACAGCTCCGCATCCGCCAGCCCCGCCGCTCCTTCGCCCAGGATCCGATCCGCCTTCGGCACGCTGGGGGTGGATTGCAGCGCACATGCCACGCCGCTTCCGGGCGGAGGGTCCCGGAATGGAGCTCCGAAGACGGGCCGGCGGTCTCAGAATCGGGCGCTGAGCGCGAAGAACGCCTTGATCTTGTCGTTGGTCTCGCGCAGGCGAGCCGAGAGCGTGCGCACGAAGGTCCAGAGCAGCTCGTACGCCAGGTCCTTGTGCAGGAACATCAGCTCTTCCAGATCCGCCTTCTGGATCACGTAGAGCGTGCAGGGCATGTGCGCTGTGGCGTCGGCGCTGCGCGGCGTGTCGTCGATCAGCGCCATCTCGCCGAAATAGCTGCCGGGCTCGAGGATGGCGAGCGCCTCTTCACCCACGCCCGGCACCATCTTGGAGATCCGCACCTTGCCGGACCCGATCAGGTACATCTCCGTCCCGACCTCGCCCTCGTGGAAGATCTTCTCGTTGGCGCGCACCTGCTTCTGGCTGGCGATGTTCGCCACCTTTGCCAGATGGTCCGCCGTCAGGTTGGCAAACAGCGGAATCTTCTTGAGCTGTGCGGGATCCAAGGAACCTCGGCGCTCGGCAGTCTAGCAGAAGCGCCGGGCAGGCGCGCCTTTTCCGGGTTAGATTACGCGCCCTTTGGCAAGGAGATCGGCGTGGAGAAGGAGCAGGTCGTCATCATCGGATCGGGGCCCGCCGGTTACACCGCGGCCATCTATGCAGCCCGCGCCAACCTCAAGCCGGTGCTCTTCACCGGCATGCAGCCGGGCGGACAGCTCACCATCACCACCGACGTGGAGAACTACCCCGGGTTTCCCAAGGGGATCCTGGGGCCGGAGATGATGGAGCTGTTCCGGGCGCAGGCCGAGCGCTTCGGCACCCAGATCATCGACGGCATGGTCACCAAGGTGAACTTCCAGAAGCGTCCCTTCCACGTGGTAGGCGACAGCGGCAAGGAGATGCTCGCCGAGACGGCGATCATCGCCACCGGCGCCTCCGCGAAGTGGCTCGACATCCCTTCCGAGAAGCTGCTCTCCGGGCACGGCGTCTCCGCCTGCGCCACCTGCGACGGTTTCTTCTTCCGCGGCAAGGAGCTGGGCGTGGTGGGCGGCGGCGACACGGCGATGGAGGAGGCGACTTTCCTCACCAAGATGGCGAGCAAGGTGACGGTCATCCACCGCCGCGACTGGCTGCGCGCGAGCAAGGTGATGCAAGACCGGGCGAAGGCCAACCCCAAGATCGCCTGGGCCTGGAACCAGGAAGTGATCGAGGTGCTGGGCGACAAGCAGAGCGGCGTCCGCGGCGTGCGCACGCGCGACACGAGGACCGGGGAGACGCGCGAGCTCCCGATGGGCGGCCTGTTCGTCGCCATCGGCCACCAGCCGAACACCGACCTCTTCAAGGGCCAGCTGGAGATGGACGAGGTCGGCTACATCAAGGTGAAGCACGGGACCACGAAGACCTCGGTGCCGGGCGTGTTCGCCTCGGGCGACGCGGCCGATCCGGTGTACCGGCAGGCGGTCACGGCCGCGGGGACGGGGTGCATGGCGGCGATCGACGCGGAGAGGTTTCTCAGCGGACACTGAGCCGCGCCTGCGGCGCGGCAGCGCCTACCGATGAGCCTTGCGCCGGGAGATCGGCGGCATCAGCGGCTGGTTCGCGCGCGGCTGCGGCGCCTCGTCGGTCCGGTTCCAGACGCCCGAGCGCCCGCCGCTCTTGTGCACCAAGCGGACCGACACGACTTCCATCCCGCGATCGTGCCGCTTCGCCATGTCGTACAGGGTCAACACCGCCGCCATCGCGGCCGTCAGCGCTTCCATCTCCACGCCGGTGCGCTCGACCGCGTGCACCCGCGCCTCGATCCGCACCACCCCGGCGCTCTCGTCGCAGGCCACGTCCACGTCCGCTCCCACCAGCGAGATGGGGTGGCACAGCGGCAGCAGGTCCGGCGTGCGCTTCGCCGCCTGGATCCCGGCGATGCGGGCCGTCGCCAGCTCCCGGGTCGCAACTCGCAGTGCCGCAGGAAAGTTGGGAGCGGTTTCAAGCCCCGTGGTAGGAGCAAAACTCCCACCATTCAACTGCGCTTGCCCAGCCGCTGACGGCTTCAGGCGAATCTGAAAACTTCCCGAAAGCCAGATTAGATTCTTACGACCCGGATAACTCGATACCGCTCGCGCCAGCGCGCTTAAAGCATCGAGCGTGGTGAATACTCGCTCAGCCGTACGGTCCGACTCCATCATCCCGTTGGTGCGCTGGCGAGCGTGTGCCGACCCAAGGTCAATGCCGGCCTCGCCGACTCCAAGGTGAAGGCGCGGTTTGCGGATCTCGGTGGCATCGCGATGCCGGGCTCCCCGGGGGACTTTGGCAGGCTCATCGCCGAGGAGACCGAGAAATGGGCCAAGGTGGTGAAGCTCTCCGGCGCCAAGGCTGACTGATCATAAGGCAGACTGATCATAAGGCGGACTGATCATATTGAATCGCTGGAATTGCCATCGCACAATGCGTCCGGGCTCCATCTGCCGCCGTTGTTCCTGATTAGATCGAGGGTCTTGCCATGGGCTATGAATCCATCAAGGTCACGCCGGTTACGCCTCGCATCGGTGCCCTGGTTGAAGGCATCAAGCTCGTCAATCCGCTTAGCAACCGTGAGGTCGAGGAGCTGCATCAGGCCCTTGCGGAGCACCAGGTTCTGTTCTTTCGCGATCAGGCGATGGACGTTGAGGCCCACAAGCGGTTCGGCCGCCATTTCGGCGAACTGCATATCCATCCCAGCACGCCCGGGCCCGCAGGACATCCCGAGATCTTGCCGATCCATGCCGATGCCAATTCCAAGCGCATCAACGGCGAGTACTGGCACTCGGACGTCTCCTGCGACGAGGAGCCGCCCGCGGCGAGCATCCTCTATCTCCACACCGTGCCGTCGTGCGGCGGCGACACGCTCTTTGCCAGCCAATACGCAGCTTATGATGCACTCTCGCCCCGCATGAAGGCCTATCTCGAAGGGCTGACCGCGACGCATTCTGGTGACCATGTTTATCGCCGCAACAATGCGCTGATGGGCCTGCAGGAGACCGGCAAGGTCTATCCGCGGGCATCGCACCCGGTCGTGCGCACGCATCCGGTGACAAAACGCAAGGCGCTCTATGTCAATGGCGACTTCACCACCCACATCAACGAGCTGCCGCGAGAAGAAGGCCGCGCGATCCTCGAGTTTCTGTGCGAGTTTGCTACCCGGGAGGAATTCCAGTGCCGGTTCCGCTGGCAGCCTCATTCGGTCGCCTTCTGGGACAACCGCTGCGTCCAGCATCAGGCGCTGTGGGACTACTACCCGCAGACGCGATCCGGCCGTCGGGTGACGATCAGAGGCGATCGGCCATATTGATCTAGCCAGCCAGCGTGGGGCGGAATGAAAATCACGAGCGTTGAATGTCTCCCGGTCCATTCGGGCTGGCGGAAGAATTTCGTGTTTGTGCGCGTTGCGACCAATGCCGGCGTGGTCGGTTGGGGCGAGGCCTACAGCCAGTATGATCGCGACCGCGCCGTCACGGCACAGGTCGAAGAGTTGGGTCGCTACCTCGTCGGTCGCGATCCGTTCCATATCCGGCACATCCTGCAAATCGCATTCGACGACTATGCGCAGCGGCGAGGCTCTCTGGAATTCTATTGCGCCACCTCGGGCATCGAGCAGGCACTGTGGGACATTGTCGGCAAGGTCACGCAGCAGCCGGTCTACAACCTCCTCGGCGGGCCCTGCCGTTCGCGCGTGCGCGTCTATGCGAATGGCTGGAGCTACAAGATGCAAAAGCCTGAGGATTATGCGCGCGCCGCCGAGGCCGTTCTCAAGCGTGGTTTCACCGCCCTAAAGTTCGACCCGCTTCCCGGACCGTGGCGGACTTATATTCCAAAGCAGCACATCAGAAGCGCCGTGCAGGTGACGCGCGCGGTCCGCGACGCCGTCGGTCCAGACGTCGATATCCTCATCGAGGTGCACCGGCGGCTCGCACCGATGCACGCCATCGATCTCGCCAATGCGCTGGCCGAGTTCGAGCCCTACTGGTTCGAAGAGCCGTGCCAGTCCGAGAACGTCGAGGCACTTGCCGAGGTTCGGCGCGCGAGCCGCATTCCGGTCGTCACCGGCGAGGCGCTGCTGACGCGCGCGGGCTTCCGCCCGATCATCCGGGCGCGCGCCGTCGACATCCTCAACCCCGACGTCTCAAATTGCGGCGGGATTCTCGAGCTCATGTATATTGCCGCCGCGGCCGAAACCGAGGCGATCGCGGTGTCGCCACACAACTACAATTCGACCACCATGGCGCTCAGCGCCACCGTGCACGCGTCTGCCTGCATGCCGAATTTCATCATTACCGAATATTTTCTTCCATTCGAGGAGCTCGGCCAGCGGCTATGCCCAGACGCGCTGCGTCCGGTAGACGGATACATCGCGCTGCCGCAGGGCCCAGGCCTTGGCCTGAGCGTTGATGAAAGCGCCGTGCGGGCCGCAAAGGGCAAGGAATTCCCAGCCCGGACCTTCAGGTCTCCCGAAGATGAAGGGCCATAGGACAGCCCCGCTCCGTGTCACGAACAGAACAGCTCACGGCGATTAACTAATTGCACCAAGCTCGTCACCGGGTTTTTCGATCCGCACTGTGAAGAAAAATCGTTGGCGTCATTCAATCGACGGGCGCGGCGGCGCTATGGCGCCTGTAGTATCGAACACCAAGTCCTGGGACGACGGAGGCCTGGGAGACCTTAGCAATATGCGATCAACTGAAAGGGAATTCATTGCCATGCGTGCCGTCACCTACGCCGCCCTGGTGATTATGGGAGTGGGCATTTCGGACCAACTGTTCTTTCGCGGTTCGTTTTTTCAAACTGCTGATGCGCAGCAAGTCCGGCAATTCCAGCAAGTCCCGCAAGTCCCGCAAGCGCAGCTACCTCAGCGGCCGCGGCAAATTCCAGCCACTCGCCCGACGGCGGCCACACCCGTCGAATCCACCACTCCGACCGCGTCGTGCGACCAGCAATCCCCGAGAACCGATCTTGTTCTGCCGGGTTTAAGAGGCCCGATCAAGTTGGACAGTTGTTATCGAGGGCGAGAACACTTTGTTTGTAGCGTGAACGCAATTATCGCCGAATCGCAAAGACTCAGGTCGGAATACGAGAAGATCGTGAAGATGAATTATCCGAGCCTCAAGACCATCGATCCCGTCTGCAGGCTGTCATCTGAGGGCGTTGCGACCGACATACAGCTGGTCAAGGATTTCTTTCCAAGATTTAGAGCAGTCAAATCGGCTTTCGAGCGGCAGGCCAACTGCGCAGTCACCGTTGGACGTACGATCAAGGAACTCAATCTGGCAACCCTGGCCAATGGCGCTGATATCGTCAGGTCCATGGTGGAAGCAATCGATGGAGATATGAAACAGGTTCCCGACGAACGGCAAGATTCTGCAGATCTTGCGGAAACCATCGAGTCCGCGCGGAAATCACTCGACGCGATCGAGAAACTTCACGCCGCAATGTGCCCGGCGCAAGGCAAAGGCAAGTCGTGAAGCGCGTCAATGTGCCGATGTCCTAGAACCTCAGCCCGATCTTGAACACCTCGATGGCGTAGAAGGCGAGCTCGGCATCGAGGCAGCGCTTGATGGTCTCGGCCTTGCGGAAGCCGTGCTGCTCGCCGGAGAACAGGAAATAGCCGACGGCACGGCCCTTGCGGCGCAGCACTTCGACCATGGCCTCGGACTGGTTCGGCGGCACGACCTCATCCTCCTCGCCCTGGAAGAAGATCACCGGCTTCGACAGCCGCTCTGCGTGATAGAGCGGCGAGCGCTCGCGATAGCGCTCCGCCATCTCCGGATAAGGCCCGATGAGCCAGTCGAGATAGCGCGACTCGAACTTGTGGGTGTCGCGGGCGAGCGCGATCGCATCGCTCACGCCGTAGTAGCTGGCGCCGCCGGCAAAAAAATCACGGAACACCAGCGCGGCGAGCGTGGTGTAGCCGCCCGCGCTACCGCCTCTGATGACAGCGCGCTGCGCGTCGATCAGGCCCTGCTCCGCCAGAAACCGGGCGCCGTTCACGCAGTCATCGACGTCGACGATCCCCCAGTTGCCATAGAGGCGCTCGCGGTACTCACGGCCGAAGCCGGTGCTGCCGCCGTAGTTGACATCGAGCACCGCGATGCCGCGGCTGGTCCAGAACTGCGTCGAGAGGTTCAGGCTGCTCGAGGCCGCGCCCGTCGGGCCGCCATGACACATGACGAGCAGCGGCGGCTTCTCGTCGGCCGGGCCGGCATAGTCGGGATTGTGCGGCGGGTAAAGCAGGCCATACGCGGTCTTGCCGCCCGTGGTAGGAAACTCGACCGGCCGCACCGTGGTCAGATAGTTGCCGATGCGCAAGTCCGGATTCAAGTCCGACTGATCGAGCATGCGGGTGGCCTTCTGCAGGACGCGATGGCTTCCCGACGCCAGATCAAGCGCCACGATGCTGAGCGGGTGATTGGGCGCGGCGGCGCGAAACAGCACGCGCTCACCCAGCGCGCGCACCGAGCCGAACTCAGTGAAAGGAAGCTCGATGGGCGTAAGCGCCTTGCGCTGGAGATCGAGCACCGCAAGGTGACCGAGCCCATCGGCGACATAGCTCGCCACGATGCGATCCGGCCCCGCCCAGGCATAGGTTGCCGCTGCAAGGCTCCACTGCGGGACGCCGAATTCCGCGTTCATCGGCGCGAGCGACTGCGTCGTGCGCGCAACACGGTCGTAGCGATAGAGGTTCCACCAGTTGGTGCGATCGGACACGAACATGATCGCCTGCCCGTCGGGTGACCACTCGGGCTGGAAAATCGATTCTGCCACGCCTCCGGCGATCGGCTGCGGCTCGCGCACATGGCCAGCCGCGTCAAGCTCGGCGACGAACAGCATCGTGCCGTTCCACGGCATATTTGGGTGTTCCCAGGCGAGCCAGAGCAGCGCGCGTCCGTCCGGCGACAGCCGTGGCGCCGCGACGAAATCGTGCCCGCCGACCAGCACCTGGCCGGCATCGCGGCCCGGCTGCGCGAGATCGACCGCCACGATCGTGTTGACCGCTTCGCCGCCTCCCGTATGGTCCTCGCGCACGCCGATCCAGCGATTGCGTTCGCGATCGACGATGCCGTCGGCAAATCGCCATTGATGCTCGCGATCGCTCGGAGCCGCGGTCAGCGCCTCCGGCGCAGACACGCCGTCGCTCGTGCGATAGAGGCGGCCATCGGCAAAGTTCGAGAAATAGACCACGCCGTCAGCCACGGTCCACGACGCGCCGCCATATTCCTGCACACGCGAGCGCGCACTGAACGGCTTCGGCGTCAGGTCTGTGGTCCCTGCAGCATCGCTACGCACGACGACGAAGCGGCCCTGCTCCTGCGGCCTGCCCTCGAGCCAGTAGCACGTGTCGCCGTCGAGACGCGTCTCCGACAGCGCGATCGATTGCGCCACGATCAGCTCGGAGGTGATGGGTGACTTCCAGCTGCCATAGCGCGCAATGGTAGGCATGACCATGATACCCTCAAGATGGAACTTCGAACGGCGCCGCCGATCGACGGATCTATTCAAAAAACCTATAGACCTCATTTCTTGTATGTGCAGGCCGTCTGCCGGTAGCGTGCCAAATGTCAGGCGCCTCCCCGGCGCCTGACATCCATTGGAAATGAAAGGAACAGATCATGTGGTCCACGCCAATCCTTGTTGAGATTTGTGTTGGTCTTGAGATCAACGGCTACCTGCCGGCCGAGTTCTAAGGCCGTATCGCGCGCAAGTTTTGCTTGATGGGACGCCTCACCGCAATCGTGCTTGGCTCGGCAGCGGGTGGGGGCTTCCCGCAGTGGAACTGCCGGTGCCCGGTCTGCCAGCTGGCTTGGTCTGGCGATCCACGGGCCCGGCCGCGCACTCAAGCCAGCCTCGCCGTTTCCGCAAATGGCGAGGACTGGGTGCTCATCAATGCATCACCTGATCTGCCGGAGCAGCTGCGCCGCTCGCACGCGCTCCATCCGCGCGGCAAGCCGCGCGGGAGCCCGGTAAAGGCGATCATGCTGACCGGCGCCGAGATCGATCAGGTGGCCGGGCTCTTGAGCCTGCGCGAGCGCGAGCCGTTCATGCTGTGCGCCACGGCGTCGACCATGGCTCTCATTGACCAGAACGGCATGTTCGAGGTGCTGGCGCGCGATCGGGTCGAGCGCCGGGTCGAGGCATTCGATGTGCCCTGCTCGCTTCCGGGCGGCCTGACCGCGGAGCTTTTCGCCGTGCCCGGCAAGGTGCCGCTCTATCTGGAGGGGGAGAACCCCGACACCCTGAGCGAGGCCAACGGTATTGCAGGGCTCGAGCTGCGGGCCGGCGGTGCGCGCCTCGTCTTCATCCCGGGGGCGGCCGCCGTGACCGCGTCGATGTGGGAGCGCATGGATTGGGCGGATGTGGTGCTGTTCGACGGCACGCTGTATCGCGACGACGAGATGATCAGGACCCGTACCGGCAGCAAGACCGGCCGCCGGATGGGCCACATGTCGATTGATGGCGAGGACGGATCGCTGGCCGCACTCGCGAAGCTCCGCGCCCGCCGCATCTACATCCACATCAACAACACCAATCCCATTCTGGTGGAGGGCTCGCGCGAGCGTGCCCGCGTGACCAGCCAAGGCTGGGAGGTCGCCGAGGATGGGCAGGAAATCGTGCTATGAGCCACTTGCTCAGTGAAGCCGAGCTGGAAGCGCGCCTGCGCGACATCGGCGCGCGGCGCTATCACCGCAGTCATCCCTTTCACCACCGTCTGCATAGCGGCCGATGCACCAAGGGGCAGGTGCAGGCCTGGGCGCTCAACCGCTACTACTACCAATCCAAGATCCCGCAGAAGGACGCCAACCTGATCGCGCGCTGCAACGATCAGGAGCTGCGGCGCGAATGGCGCAGCCGGCTCCACGATCATGACGGCGAAACTGTCAACGAGGGCGGCATCGCGCGCTGGCTGAAGCTCACCGATGGGGTCGGGCTTGATCGCGACTATGTCGTCTCACTGCGCGGACTGCTGCCAACGACGCGCTTTGCGGTCGATGCCTATGTGCATTTCGTCGGCGAGAAGCCGCTGCTGGAAGCGGTCGCCTCCTCGCTGACCGAGCTGTTCTCGCCCGGCATCATCACCGAGCGCATCGAAGGCATGTTGAAGAACTATGATTTCGTGAGCGCGGAGACGCTCGATTACTTCGCCAAGCGCCCGCCGCAGGCCGAGCGCGATTCCCAATTCGCGCTCGACTATGTCAAGCGCCATGCCAAGACGCCGGACCAGCAAAGCGCCGCGATGCGCGCGCTCGAGTTCAAGTGTGACGTGCTGTGGTCGATGCTCGACGCGCTCTACTACTGCTACGTCTCGCCCGCGCACATCTCGCCGGGAGCTTTTGCACCAAACGAATAAGGATGGCCGATGAGCGAGCAAAGCACCGCCACAACGCCGATCGCGCCCGATGCGCGCCCTCGCCTGCCGCATGGCGTGCGGCTCGTGCACAGCGAGGCGCAGGGCGGCTGGGTGCTGCTGGCGCCCGAGCGCGTCTTCAAGGCCGACCCGATTGCGGCCGAGATCGTCAAACGCTGCACCGGCGAGAGCACCTTCGCGGCGATCGTCGATGATCTTGCGCAGGCCTACGCGGCCCCACGCGAGCGTGTATTGGCAGACGTCACCGTGATGTTGCGCGGCCTGGCGGACAAGAAGCTTCTGGAATTGTAACGTGGCGAGCAACGGTTCATCGACGCTGTCGCGGCCGCTCGGTCTCCTGGCCGAACTCACCCACCGTTGCCCGCTTGGTTGTCCCTACTGCTCCAATCCGCTCGCACTCGAGCCGCGCGAGCAGGAGCTCGATGCGGCCACATGGGCACGGGTGTTCTACGAGGCGGTCGCGCTCGGCGTGCTGCAGGTGCATCTCTCCGGCGGCGAGCCGGCGGCCCGGCGCGACCTCGTCGACATCACTACCGCCGCCCGCGTCGCCGGCCTCTACACCAATCTGATCACCTCCGGCATTGGCCTCACCGCCAAGCGGCTCGCCGAGCTGCGCAACGCCGGGCTCGATCATGTCCAGGTCTCGATCCAGGACAGCAATCCGAAATCCGCCGACCACATCGCCGGCTATGACGGCGCCTTTACCCGCAAGTGCGAGCTTGCCAATGAGGTCGTGCGCCTGAAGCTGCCACTCACCGTCAACGCCGTCATGCATCGCGCCAACATCGAGCGCATCGGCGAGATGGTCGATCTCGCGCTGCTCATGGGCGCCGGCCGGGTCGAGATCGCGCATGTGCAGTACTATGGCTGGGGACTGAAGAACCGCGCCATGCTGATGCCGGAGCGCGCTCAGGTCGAGCGCGCGATTGCGACGGTCGAGGAGCTGCGCAAGCGCTACCAGGGACGCATCGTCATCGACGCGGTCGTGCCGGACTATTTCGCGCGCTATCCCAAGCCCTGCGTCGGCGGCTGGGGCCGCCGCTCGCTCAATGTCACGCCGACCGGCCGGGTACTGCCGTGCCACGCGGCCGAGAGCATTCCTGGTCTCGAGTTCTGGTCGGTGCGCGAGCGCTCGCTCACCGACATCTGGGAGTACTCGCCGGCCTTCAACGCCTTTCGCGGCACCAGCTGGATGAAGGAGCCATGCGCGAGCTGCGCGCGGCGGGAGCAGGATTTTGGCGGCTGCCGCTGCCAGGCCTTCGCGCTCCTGGGCGACGCCGCGGCGACCGATCCGGTCTGCCACCTCTCGCCGCATCGGGCGCAGGTCAGCGCACTGGCGCTCGTTCAGGACGATGCGCCTTATTTCTATCGGCGCGTGTGAGCAAAACGCTTGAGCAAAACGCTCACCACAGCTGCGGCTTGAAGATCATTATGGCGAAGATCGCGATCACGCCCAGGAAGGCAGGCCAACCGAGCGTGAACCAGATGCGGAACAGCCGCTCATAGTCCGGCGGCAACGGCGTGCCCGCACGCGCGGCGGTGGCCGCAAGCTCGCGCAGCCGCAGCTGGATCGCCAACACGGGCAGCCAGCACAGGCCGATCGCGACATAAAGCACAAGCGAGAGGACGATCCACGACTCCCACAGCGAATAACCGATGCTGAGCGCAAGCGCCGCGCCCGACACGGGCTGCGCGATCACTGCATTCAAGGTGAACATCGCATCCGCGATCACCACCGTACGCGCGGTCGCTGCGATCGTCGCGGCATCGCCGCTGCGGTGCGCCATGTACATAAAGAATGCAATGCCGAGCCCGGTACCGAACAGCACCGCAGCGCCGATGAGGTGGACAAGCTTGAGAACCAGGATGGTGGTCATTGCCGTAGTCTTTACTGGGTCCAGCAGTTGCTGTCGCCCCTCGAAGCCGCGCTCAGGACGGCAAAGACGCGCGTGAGCGCGCTGAACTGGCAAGAGGAGCGTGGCGCGGAGGACGCAGCAGATCCGTTCGCTCAGTTCGGGCAGCGCTGACGGGTGCGCGACCAGCGGATGCGATCAAGCACGATGCCCTGATTGCAGACTGAGGCCTTGTCGGTCACCGTGCCGCGCACGCGAATGATGCGGTCGAGCGCGCGCGGGCGCGGATTGAGCGCGCTGATGTTGTAGAGGGTGCCGTCCGGGCTCTTGATCATCAGGCACATGTCGGGCGTTCCGGTGAACGCGCAGCCGGAGAACGTCACCCGCTGGCCTGCAGCAGTCGCCGCCTGCGCCGGCAGCGCCGTCAACCCCAGCATCAACGCAACAAACACCACCAGCCGAGTGCGCATCCCGGTCCCCTCCAAAACTACGGCCCCACGCTTGCAACTCACAAGCCTGCAACTCATAAACCTGCGGCGCGCCTGTCCCGTTCCCCTGTTCGGGACAAGCATCATAAGCTTTGATCCGATCAGATTGAATCGGATCAAAGTCTAACTTTTTTGTTGGAGCATGATCTTTCCGAAAACCGGCGTCCACCCCGGATCAAGCCCGCGGCAGGCTTTTTCGGGATCGTGCTCTTAGAACGGAATCTCGTCGTCCATGTCGCCGCGCTTGCCGCCGGCCCCGACCGGCACGGGCTTGCGCGTCTGCGGACCGGAGGAGCCGAAATCGCTGCCGCCCGGCTCGGAGCCGAAGTCGGCGCCGCCGCCACCCATCTTGTCGAGCATCGTGAGCTGCGAGTTGAAGCCCTGCAGCACGACCTCGGTCGAGTAGCGGTCCTGCCCGTCCTTGTCCTGCCACTTGCGGGTCTGCAGCGAGCCCTCGAGATACACCTTCGAGCCTTTCTTGACGTACTGCTCGACAATCTTGCACAGGCCCTCGTTGAAGATCACCACCCGGTGCCACTCGGTCTTTTCACGGCGCTCGCCGGTCGCCTTGTCGCGCCAGGTCTCGCTGGTGGCAACGCGCAGATTGGCGATCGGCCGGCCGTCTTGGGTGCGGCGGATCTCCGGATCCGCGCCCAGATTGCCGATGAGGATCACCTTGTTGACCGAACCCGCCATAGCTCACTCTCCTGCTGCCCTGCTGCGATGCCCCGAACGCGATGCCAGACAGTGGCAAACGCGATGCTGCGTACGTAATGCCGCGATCAATGCGCGGCCACCCTAGCCCCAAGAGCCCCCCACGCCCCAGCCCCAAGCCACGCCGGGCTCGGTCCGAGCGGCACCTGTTCACACAAATCTTGACTCTGTTCGTGTTTTGTTCTAGCAGAGTGCCACCCCGTTCGCAAGGCCAAGTTCCAGGGCGGGGGTTGGTGAGGATTGGGGTGGTGGCATGATTGCGCATGGCCGCAGAGCTTTGACACAAGACGTGGAGCACGACGCTTTCCGGTCGGGTGAGCGGCGTCTCAACGCCAAGATCACGCTTGCCGAACAAGGCATTGGCGCAAGCCTAGCCCGGCTGCGGCGAGAGCTGGCCGTGATCCGCTGGATGCTCATCGGCGTGTTCGCGGCGGTCAGCATCATTCCCCTGGTCATGCCGTTCGTCGTGTGAGGCGTTCCCTCGTCGCAGCCGCTCCTGTCACAACCGTTCTTGCAGGAAGCGCAGGACACGCGGAGCGGCGAGACCACTGAAGCTGCCGGGCTCGTCGTGCGGATCGGAGGAGAAGAAATGCCCGGCGCCCGGGATCACGAGGCGGCGCGAATAGCTGCCGGCCTGGTTGAGCGCCTGCCAGAGCTGCTGGGTCTGTGCCGGATCGACGATGTCGTCGGCGGTGCCGTGCACTAGCATGAACGAGGTCTTGTTGCGGTCGATGGTGGCGTAGCTGATCGGCGACGACTCGAAATAGAGCTTGCGGTTCTGCATCGGCGAAGCGCCGAGGAACTTCTCGGCGATCTGGTCACGGGGCCTTGCGATCTGGTCATGATGCCATTGCGCCAGCAAGTCATAGACGCCGTAGAAGCCGACCACCGTCTTCACGTTGACCGGAACTCCGGCATGCGGGTCGTTGCGGTATTCGGCCGTGAACTGATCAGCCGCCAGCCCTGCCAGCGCGGCGAGATGACCGCCGGCGGAATCGCCCCACAGCCCGATCCGGTCCGGGTCGACATCAAGGTCGCCCGCCTTGGCGCGGATGAACTGGATCGCCGCCTTCACGTCATAGACCGCCTTCGGGTAGCTGCCGGCCTTCCCGAGCCGATACCTGATGGCGAACAAGCCGTAGCCGTTGCGGGCGAGATAAGGGCCCCAATGCTGGTAGGCCGCCGGGCTCCCGTTCTGCCAGCCGCCGCCGTGGATGGCGATGACCAGCGGCGTCTTGGCAGCGCCCGCTTTGGTATCCTTGGGCAGGTAGAGGTCTCCCGTGAGCTTCACCCCGTCGTGCGCGACATAGTCGACATTGTCGAGGCTCGTCACCTCGCCCGGCTGCGCGAGCGCCGGATTAGCGAACAGCAGCACGGCGCAAAGCGCC
>Ga0137409_10003993_pt1 | contig 15602 bp, 13 predicted proteins | sample CZODoug1_16funga_FD_122059 | JGI IMG/M metagenome (GOLD analysis project Ga0137409, IMG submission 122059) | Vadose zone soil fungal communities from Angelo Coast Range Reserve, California, USA - CZODoug1_16fungal (Hybrid Assembly) | ecosystem: Environmental > Terrestrial > Soil > Vadose zone... | reverse complement strand
AGGCTGGCGGCTTTTGGGATGATCGTAACTGCTGTCGCGATTGCGTTACTCGGGCCGGGTGCATTTTCCCTCGATGGTCGGCTGTTCGGACGCCGCGAAATCGTGATTCCGCCCTCATCGCGTCCACCGGAATCGTGACCGCCTGTGATTCGGGAGCTAGTTCTTGTATTCAATCCCGAGATCTGTTTGTTATTTGCCAAACGATGTCTCCAACAACCGAAAGTGGTATTCCGAGTCTCCCCCTAGGGTGGTACCCAAAAACCATTCCATCTCGTGATGTGCTCCTGGATTTGATCCCGCATAGTGCAACGCGAAAACAAACTGCAGTGGGCGGGGGCCACATGATCTTGGAAAACTCAACGATGTCGAACGGGAGAAGGAAGGCGCGCTCTGTGATGTATAAGTCTCAGGAGCCTGCCGAAAAAAGCCTGGTGGAAGCCGCCAAGGGCGGGCACTCGACGGCCTTTGGCACACTTTGCGGGCGATACGGCAAGCAACTCCTTCGGGCTGCGCATCGCATAACCAGAAACCGCGAAGACTCGGAGGATGCGGTTCAAGACGCACTGCTCAGAGCATTTGTTCACCTCGGGGACTTTGACGGCAGGTCAAGCTTCTCAACCTGGCTCACGCGTATAGCGATCAACTCGGCGCTCATGATTCTCCGAAAGAAACGAACTTCGCTGGAGACCGCCACGGTCGGCGCCGATGATTTTGGCATGGATGGTCCGGTCTACGAAGTAGCGGATCGTGCACCGAATCCGGAAAGGCAGTACGCCCAGAGCGAAGAACAAAAAATTCTGAAGAAAGCCATCCGCAGCCTTCGACCATCGCTCAGGGAGGTGGTTGAGGTTCAGCAACTGCAAGAGCGCTCCATGCGGGAAACCGCAAGAGCAATGTGCATCTCGGTGGCCGCGGCCAAAGGGCGGCTGTTCCACGCAAAAGTGGCGCTCCGCAAATCGTCGATCCTGAAACTAATGCATCGGCCGCGATCTGGCGGCGAGTTTCGTATTTTGTCGGCTGCGTGATGACCGATCTCATGTGGGGCGAAGAATGGCTTGCATTTCGGAAAGGAGCATAAGAGATGACAAAGAATGAGGCAGCTGTATCCAAAGTTTTGGCACGGGCCGGCTCAGAGCCAACCGCGGACCTCACCCGTGATGGTGTGGCAGAGATCTCCAAGGAACTACGTCATCTTCTTGCTGACGTGTTCGCACTTTATCTCAAGACCAAGAATTTCCACTGGCATATGAGCGGGGTTCATTTCCGCGACTACCATCTGCTTCTTGACGAGCACGCCGAGCAGATCTTCGCCATGACTGACGATGTTGCGGAACGAGCCCGTAAGATCGGCGGCAACACACTTCGGTCAATCGGCGACATCGCGAAGCACCAGCGCTTAAAAGATAGCGACAGAGAGTCCTTGAGCCCAAAAGATATGTTGATTGAGCTGCGTACCGACAACCGGGAACTGACCCGGTTTCTGAGACTGGCGCACGAGATCTGTGAAGAGCACAACGATGTCGCGACAGCCAGTCTGATTGAAAACTGGATTGACCAAACAGAGCGCCGCTCGTGGTTCCTCTCAGAAATAGCGACTGGCCAGTAGGAGTGACCGGGTGCGATTTCAGTGCTGTCGCTGGAAAAAGTATTCGTACAAAAAAATAGATGAGCCCAGAGAATTCAATAGAAGAGAACTTGGTGACACGACGCGACCTCCTCATCGGTGGGACTGCCACGGTTGCAGCCGTGGCGCTTCCTTGGGCATTGACTGGCGCCGTGGCCAAGGCGGAGAATTCGACATCCCCCATCAGTTACAAAGGAGAAAAACACATGACGACAATTACGACCAAAGATGGCACACAGATCTATTACAAGGATTGGGGAACTGGCCAGCCGATCGTTTTTTCACACGGTTGGCCGCTGACCGCGGACGACTGGGACGCGCAGATGCTGTTCTTCGGGCAGCACGGCTATCGCGTCATCGCCCATGACCGGCGTGGGCATGGGCGCTCTACCCAGACGTGGGACGGGAACGAGATGGACACTTATGCGGACGATCTGGCGGCACTGTTCGAAGCGCTCGATCTCAAGGACGCCATCATGGTTGGCCATTCTACCGGTGGGGGCGAGGTCGCCCGCTATCTCGGTCGCCATGGCGCCAAGCGTGTTGCCAAAGCGGTGCTAATCAGCGCCGTGCCGCCGCTCATGCTGAAAACAGAAAAGAATCCTGGCGGTTTGCCCATCTCGGTTTTCGATGGCCTCCGGGCAGCGCTCGTAGCCAACCGGCCGCAGTTCTATAAGGACATCACTCTGCCGTTTTACGGGTACAACCGGCCGGGCGCAAAGATTTCAGAGGGTATCCGCGAACACTGGTGGTTGCAGGGCATGTTGGGAGGCGTCAAGGCGCATTATGACTGCATTAAGGCGTTTTCGGAAACCGACTTCACCGAGGACCTGAAGAAGATCGACATCTCGGTGCTGGTGATGCATGGTGACGACGATCAGATTGTGCCGATCGGAGCCGCCGGCCTCATGTCCGCGAGGATTCTGAAGAACGCAACGCTGAAGGTCTATCCAGGCTATCCGCATGGCATGCCAACGACCAACGCGGACCAGATCAACGCCGACTTGCTCGCGTTCGCACAGCGCAGAAGTCAAGCGTCGGCGTGACATGGAGCGCAGGGCGATTAGCAAAATCGGTCGGCCCGCAAGTGCGGCGTGGAATCTCAGCGGCCAAATCTTAGGGTGTTACGAAAAGGAGGCATCATGCTTTTAGGGATGACGGCATTTACACTCTTTCACGTCGCCTTGAGTTTGGTAGGAATCTTGTCGGGATTCATTGTCGTGTTCGGCCTGCTCACCGGGAAAAGGCTTGATGGCTGGACCGCACTCTTTTTGGTGACCACGGTTCTGACAAGCGTGACCGGATTCCTGTTTCCCTTCCACAAGTTGCTGCCTTCTCACATTCTAGGGGTCTTGTCGCTGATTGCGCTGGCAGTGGCGATCTTCGCCCGCTATGGGCGTGAGTTAGCGGGTGGCTGGCGCCGCGGGTACGTGATCTCCTCCGTGATTGCCCTCTATTTCAACGTGTTCGTTTTGGTTGCGCAGTTGTTTATGAAGGTGCCTGCCCTGAAGGCGATGGCCCCGACCCAATCCGAACCCCCATTTAAGGTCGCGCAGCTCATTGTTCTGGTGGTTTTCGTCGCACTTACCATTGGGGCGGCAAAGAATTTCCGCAACGAGCAACTGCGCACGGCTTGATCTGCAGCATCATGCTTGACCAATGGGTTTGAGGTCTTGGACTATATTGAGCGCGGACGCAGTGCAGCGCGCCGGAGACTTGGCATTTCTGTTTTATCGCCAGGGCGCACTGCCGGGGGAGAAGATGAACATGCTTTCCAAATACAAACTCTGGATAGGCGGGGCGCTTTGCTTGGTTGTCATCGGCCTGATTGTTGGGTCGACGCGCCCAAAGCGCGTATCGGGGGCCCCCGGGGCTTCCCCGGACGTTGAGGTCGTGCAGATTGAACAGAAGGATGTTCCGATATTTGGCGAGTGGATCGGCACGCTCGACGGATTCACCAATGCCGACGTCAGAGCGCAGGTCACCGGCTACCTGCAAAGGCAGGGCTACCAGGAAGGCGCGTACGTCAGGAAGGGACAGTTACTTTTCGAGATCGACCCGCGACCCTTTCAGGCGGCGCTTGACCAGGCCGAAGGGCAGTTGGCGCAAGCCAAAGCCGTCCTGGCCAATGCCCAAGCGGTGCAAGGCAGGACCGAACTTGACGTCAACCGCTACACGCCTTTAGCCAAAGAGCAGGCCGCTAGCCAGCAGGATCTCGACAACGCTATCCAGAACAACATGGCGGCAAAAGCAACGGTGGCCACGGCCAACGCGCAAATTAGAACGGCTGAGGCGGCCGTTGAAACGGCCAGGATCAATCTCAATTTCACCCGCCTCATTGCTCCCATCGACGGCATTGCTGGGCAGGCGCAACTTCAGGTGGGCGCCTTGGTCAATCCGAGCAGCGGGGCCGTGACATCTGTGTCGACTGTCGACCCCATCAAGGTCTATTTCACTGTCAGCGAGCGCGAGTATCTCGATTGGAACAAACGGTTCCCCACGGAGACGACTCGGCAAGCGGCTGGCAAGAGTCTGCACCTCGAACTGATTTTGGCCGACGGCTCCTCCTATCCACGTGAGGGTACATTCTACTTTGCGGACCGCCAGGTGAATCAGAGCACGGGCGCGATTCGCATTGCTGCATTGTTCCCCAATCCCGGAAATATTTTGCGCCCCGGCGGCTATGGCAGAGTTCGGACAGCTGTCCGTGTGCAAAAAGGCGCGCTACTTGTTCCTCAGCGCGCGGTGTTGGAGTTGCAAGGCAGCTATCAAGTAGCGGTTGTGGATGGGGAGAACAAAGTGAGTGTCCGCACGGTGCAAGTCGGCGACCGCGTCGGCACCCAGTGGATTGTTGCGGAAGGACTAAAGCAGGGCGAACGCGTAGTCGTCGAGGGAGTGCAGAAGGTGCGTCCGGGCATGCAGGTAAACCCCAAGCCATTTGCCGCGGAAACGAAGGAAAGGTAATCCGATGTCAAAGTTTTTTATCAACCGTCCCATCGTCGCCATGGTGATTTCCATCGTCATGGTGATCGTCGGCACGATTACCATATTGAGTCTCCCCGTTGCCCAGTTCCCCAACATCGCTCCGCCGGAGATTCAAATACAGGCGACCTACGTCGGTGCGGACGCACAAACGCTTGAGCAGGCAGTGGCCACTCCCATCGAACAGCAGATGAGCGGCGTGGACAACATGAATTACATGTATTCGCTGAATGCCACGGGCAACTCGAACACGACTCTGATCGTGAACTTCGACATAAAAACAGATCCCAATACTGATTTGATTCTCACGCAGGCACGCGAGACGCAAGCCGCGTCACAGCTTCCCGCGGATGTTAACAATTACGGGGTCACCGTCCAAAAATCTGTAACGTCTCCGCTTATGTTGGTCAGTCTTTACTCGCCGCACGGGACTTACGATGCCAAGTTTCTGGCGAACTACGCTTACATCAACCTCCGGGACCCGATCACGCGCTCGCAGGGCATTGGCAACGTCCAGATATTCGGGGCGGGGCAATACGCAATGCGGCTATGGGTAAAACCAGACCAATTGGCAAAGCTGGGCATCACCGTCCCTGAAATCGTCAGCGCTATTCAGGCGCAGAACACCGTGAACCCAGCCGGGAAGGCGGGCGGCGAACCTGCACCCAAGGGCCAGGAATTTACTTATTCGGTTCTCGCACAAGGCCGTCTTGTGTCGCCGGAAGAGTTCGGACAGATCGTCCTGCGCGAGACTCCCGATGGGGGGATCGTGCGGGTGCGGGACGTCGCCCGAATCGAGCTGGGCTCCCAGGACTACAGCGTCGCAGGCCGCCTGAATGGGAAACCGAGCGCTATCGTTGCCACCTACCAACTCCCCGGCTCGAACGCGGTCGATGCGGCGGCCGGCGTGAACAAGCTGATGGCCCAGATGAAGCAGCGCTTTCCGGAAGACATGGATTACGCCATCGCGTTGGATACGACGCGCGCGGTCACGCAAGGCATGAAGGAAATCGTCATAACACTTTTGATTGCCCTCACGCTGGTGATCCTTGTGGTCTACCTCTTCCTGCAGGGCTGGCGCGCCACGCTGATTCCCCTGCTTGCGGTGCCGGTCTCGCTCGTGGGCACTTTCGTGTTTTTTCCCCTCTTTGGTTTTTCCATCAATACGCTTTCCCTTTTTGGGCTCGTGCTGGCGATCGGCCTCGTGGTGGACGACGCCATCGTCGTCGTTGAAGGCGTGGAACGGCACATCGAGGAAGGCATGACTCCGAAGGACGCGGCGTTGAAAGCAATGGAAGAACTGTCCGGGCCTGTCGTCGGGATTGCGCTGGTTCTCTCCGCAGTATTTGTGCCGACAGCCTTTATTCCCGGCATCACCGGCCGGCTCTACCAGCAATTCGCCGTCACGATCGCGATTTCGGTGCTCCTGTCTGCGTTCAACGCACTTACGCTTAGTCCCGCTCTGGCAGCACTGCTGCTCAAGCCACGGACACAGAGCCGAGGATTGCTGAGGCGATTTTTCGATTGGTTCAACCGCGTCTTTGAGCGAGCCACCGAGGGCTACGTCCGTTGGAGCGCGGTATTAGTCCGAAAGACCGTCGTAGTAGTCGTGCTGCTCGCGGCCTTTGGCGCGGCGGCCGGCTTTTTTGCCAACCGAGTGCCGTCGAGTTTCCTTCCGGACGAGGATCAAGGCTACGCCTTTGTCAATCTCCAGCTCCCCAACGGAGCTTCGTTGGAGCGCACGACTGCGGCTGCGGCTGATGTGGAAAAAATCCTGGCGAATACCCCGGGCGTTCAATACACGACCAGCGTCGTCGGCTTCAGCTTGCTTAGCTTTGTGCGTACCAGTTACAACGCGTTCTTTTTTGTTACGTTCAAGCCCTGGGATGAGCGCACGTTACGCGCCGAACAGTTCCAAGCGATCAAGGCACATCTGAACCAGGAATTGAGCCGGCTGCCTGCGGGGATTGCATTCAGCTTTTCGCCGCCCGCGATTCCGGGCGTTGGCGCTTCCGGTGGATTCACTTTCGTCCTCGAGGATCGCGCCGGAAATGATGTGCAGTTCCTGGCCAAGAATCTGGGCACGTTTCTGGAAGCGGCCCGCAAACGCCCGGAGATTGCGGGCTTGTTTACGACGTTCTTAGCCGGCGTGCCACAGGAGTTCGTCCAGGTGGACCGCGACAAAGTCCTGAAGCAAGGTGTGCCCCTCAACGATGTTTACCGGACGATCCAAGCTTTCATGGGCGGTTATTTCATTAACTATTTCAACCGCTTCGGCCGTCAGTGGCAGGTTTACATCGAGGCGGAAGGCGAAGATCGCGCCAAGATGGAAAACGTCGGACAATTCTACGTTCGCAATAACAAAGGAGAAAACGTCCCGTTGTCTACATTAATCAGCGTGAAGCCGCGGCTCGGGCCGGAGTTTACGATGCGCTTCAACGAGTACCGAGCGGCACAAATCAACGGGAGCGCAGCGCCCGGCTATAGCGCAGACCAGGCTACGGCGGCCCTTGAAGATGTTTTCAAGCAGACCATGCCGCGCGAGATGGGCTTCGACTACTCGGGCATGTCCTTTCAGGAACAGAAAGCGCGGGAGGGCGTGCCAGCTTCAGTGATTTTTGGACTTTCCCTGTTATTCGTGTTTCTTATTCTCGCCGCATTGTATGAAAGCTGGTCGCTGCCATTCAGCGTGTTGCTCAGCACACCCGTGGCAATCGCTGGAGCCTTCGGGATCCTTTGGTTGCGCCGCGTGCTTCTCGGTGTTTTCCTACCGCCTTACATGGTCCAGATCGAGAACGACGTATATTCGCAAATCGGACTCGTCATGTTGATCGGCCTGGCGGCGAAGAACGCGATTCTCATCGTGGAGTTTGCCAAGGACGAGTTCGAGAAAGGAAAACCTCTGGCCGATGCCGCGCTCGAAGGAGCCAGGCTCCGTTTGCGGCCGATCCTGATGACGTCTTTCGCGTTCATTCTCGGTTGCGTTCCGCTGTGGACAGCGACGGGTGCCGGATCGGTTGCCCGCCAAATCATGGGCACTACGGTTATCGGTGGGATGCTGGCCGGCTGCGCGATTGGAATCTTCTTTATCCCAGCGATCTTCTACCTGGTGGAGAAATGGTCAGGTGCCGGCAAGGAGCACGCTTCGGGAGCGTTGCCGGCAGCGCCCGCTCCAGCGGAGGCGGACTGAGATGGACCATCGCGAGAACGCCGTCAAAGAACTACGGAGCAACTCATGAAAAAGGTATTGCCATTCCTAACCGCTATTGTGGCCTCGGGTTTAGTTACTGGATGCAAAGTGGGACCGAACTACCATCGACCCGCCGTTCAACCTCCAACGGCTTACCGTGATCTGAGCGAAAACCCACAGGTCCAAGCCCAGGCAGTGTCCTATGCCGATCTGCCCTGGTGGCAGGTCTTTCAGGACCCGCAATTACAAGAACTCATCCGCACAGCGCTAAAGCAAAACTACGACTTGCAACTTGCGACGGAGCGCATCAACGCCGGGCGCGCGCAGCTTGCCGTAACGCGTTCGAATCTATTCCCGCAGGTGCAGGGCAACGCCGATTTCAGCGGTGGGAAAGAACACAATTTCCAAACCAAATCTAATTTTCTGACCCTTACTGCCGACGCGGCCTTCCAATTGGACTTCTTCGGCAAGTTGCGTCGCGCGACAGAGGCGTCACGCGCCCAACTCCTTGCAACTGAGGATGCGCGGCAGACGGTCATATTAACGCTCGTAAGCGACGTGGCGAGTGACTATTTCGCGCTCCTGCAACTTGACCTTCAACTCCAAATCACACGCGAGACCATAAAGACGCAGGAAGATTCAGTCAAGCTGACCAAGCTCCGTGTCGATCACGGCGTAGCTACAAAGCTTGACGTTTTGCAGGCTCAGCAAGTTCTTGATACGGCGAACGCCCAGATTCCCGACCTGGAGCGGCAAATCGCACAGGAAGAGAATGCCATCAGCATTCTTCTTGGCAATTACCCGCAGGGTGTACCACGCGGACGCCCGCTGGTGGAACAGTCGCTTCCGCCCGAAGTGCCGCCGGGCCTGCCATCATCGCTACTCGAGCGACGGCCTGATATTCGCGAGGCCGAGCAAATCTTGGTCGCCGCAAACGCCGAAATCGGAGTCGCCAAGGCGCAGTTCTTTCCACAAATCTCGCTGACCGGGTCTGGTGGCGGGTCGTTTGGACGGAGCAGCGCCTTTTCGAGCCTGATGAGCTCGCAGCTTGGAATCTGGTCCTACGGCGCCCAGGTGAGCCAGCCCATTTTCACGGGGAGCGCCCTCCGCGGGAATCTGCGATTAGCCGAATCGCAGCACCAACAAGCTCTGATCGCCTACCGGCAAACCATTCAGCGCGCATTCGGGGATGTGTCCGACGCCCTGATCGGCTATCAAAAATTGCATCAGGTCCGGGTTCGCCAGGAGGATACTGTCGCGGATTTGCAAGAGTCCGTCCGCCTTTCCAACTTGCGCTACAAGGGCGGGACCACCACCTATCTCGAAGTCTTGGACGGCCAGCGGTCGCTCTTTTCCGCTGAGCTGACACTCGCCGGAGCGCGAGGCAACGAGTACCAGAGCTTAGTTCAACTCTACCGGTCACTCGGCGGGGGCTGGCAGCCATAGCGGTGACCATGGCGATTCGCGCTCGAACTCCCCTCCTGACCCGCCCGCCGAAGGAGAAACAAGATGACAGACCTTCGCAAGGAAACCGATAGCCTCGGCGACGTAAATGTTCCTGCCGACAAGCTCTGGGGCGCCCAAACCCAGCGCTCGCTTGAGCACTTCAGCATCGGCAAAGACCTAATCCCGAGGGAGATGATTGCCGCATACGCCATCCTGAAGAAAGCCGCCGCCAATGCCAACCGTGCCGGCAAGCGGCTCGACGAGCAGCGCCACAAGTTGATCGTTCAAGTCTGCGACGAGATCCTCGCGGGGCAGCATCAGGACATGTTCCCCCTGCATGTGTGGATGACAGGTAGCGGCACGCAGTTCAACATGAATGTGAACGAGGTTATCTCCAACCGTTGCTGCGAGCTCGCCGGTACGCCGCTCGGGAGCAAGACGCCAGTTCACCCCAACGATCACATCAATATGTCGCAGTCGTCTAACGATTCCTTCCCGTCCGCAATGAACATCGCGGCAGCGGTCAATGTGAAACAACGGCTCATCCCGGCCGTGAAGGCACTGCACGATGCAATCGCTACGAAGGTCGAGCAGTGGAAGGACATCGTCAAGATCGGCCGCACGCACATGCAAGACGCCACCCCACTCACTCTCGGGCAAGAGTGGTCGGGCTATGCGGGCATGCTCGCGGACGACCTCGACCGGATGGAAGATACGCTGAAGGGCGTGTACCGCCTCGCACTCGGCGGAACGGCGGTGGGCACCGGCATCAATTCAGCGCCCGGCTTCTCCGAGGCAGCTGCGTCCGAGATCGCCAAGCTCACAGGTCTGCAGTTCATCACCGCGCCGAACAAGTTCACGGTGCAGGGCGCGCACGACGCCCTGGTACAGCTTTCCGGCACACTACGCACGCTGGCCGTGTCGCTATACAAGATCGCCAACGACATCCGGCTAATGTCCTGCGGCCCGCGAGCGGGATTCGCCGAACTAGTGATTCCGGAGAACGAACCGGGCTCCTCGATCATGCCGGGCAAGGTGAACCCGACCCAGGCCGAGGCGCTAACGATGATAGCCGTGCAGGTGATGGCGAACGACGTGGCAGTGGGTTTCGGAGGCGCCGGCGGCTACCTGGAGATGAACGCTTACAAGCCCCTGATCATCTTCAATGTTACTCACTCCATCGCGATCATGACCGACGGGTGCACCAACTTCCGCAAGTTCCTGGTCGAGGGGACGAAGCCCAATTTGAAGAAAATCAACGAATACGTCGAGCGTTCGCTGATGCTCGTGACGGCGCTCGCGCCGGTGATTGGCTACGACAAGGCGTCTAAGATTGCGCACTACGCCATGGACAACGACCTCACGCTAAAGGCCGCCGCGCTGAAGCTCGGCTTCGTGACCGAGGACGAGTTCGACCGCATCGTCGATCCAACGAAGATGATCAAATCATATGTCGCGACTGCTTAGTGTGGAAGACCTCGGGTTCTGACTCACAAGAATCGAAAGAAAGGTAATCAAAATGACTAGCACCACCAAACACGGAATCGAATTGCCCCACGATCCATCCCTCAACAAATCGACTGCCTTCAGCGAGGCCGAAAAGCAGGCACTCGGCCTCGTTGGCCTCGTGCCCGACGTAACGGAGACCGAGGAATTGCAGTTGCAACGCGTGATGATGCAGCTCGGTCACAAAAACACGGACCTCGAACGCTACATCTACCTCATCAATCTGCTGGACCACAACGAAACGCTCTTCTACCGCACCGTCATGTCGGACCCGGCGCGATTTCTACCGATTGTGTACGACCCAACCATCGGCGAGGCATGCTTGAAGTTCGGCCACATCTACCGCCAGGCGCGTGGCATGTATCTCTCGATCGCACGGCGCGGTGAGGTAAAAGACATTCTGAAAAACTGGCCGCAGAAAGACGTCCGGTTCATCTGCGTCACGGACGGCGGCCGAATTCTCGGCCTTGGTGACCTGGGGGCCAACGGCGCCGGCATCCCTATCGGCAAGCTGCAGCTTTACACAGCCTGCGCCGGTGTGCCGCCGCAGTATCTGCTCCCGATGTACCTCGACGCGGGCACTAACAACGAGCAGTACTTAAACGATCCGTTGTATCTGGGCTTACGAAAAACGCGCCCGCCCACCGCGGATCTTTATTCGTTTGTTGACGAGTTCGTCGAAGCAGTGCAGGAAGTATTTCCGAAGTGCTGCATCCACTTTGAGGATTGGACGGGTGCGGATGCCGTGCACTTGCTCCAGCGCTATCGCGACAAGTTTTGCGTCTACAACGACGACGTGCAAGGCACCGCTGGGATCACTCTTACGGGGATGATCAACGCGGCCAAGCTGAAAGGCACGAAGCTGAAGGACGAAAAGTACCTGTTCCTCGGCGCCGGCTCGGCGGGTATTGGCCTTGCGAACCTGCTCTGTTCCGCACTCGTTGCCCAGGGCATGGGCCTCAAGGAAGCGCAGTCTCGCGTCTGCATGTTTGACATCAGCGGTCTGCTGGAGGCGTCCCGCACTGACTTGCTCGACTTCCAGAAGCCGTACGCTCACCAGCACGCGCCGACGCGGGATTTCGTTGCTGCCATCGAGAGCATCAAGCCGACGACAATCATCGGTGTGAGCACGATTGGCGGCGCCTTCACGCAGAAGGTCATTGAGAGCGTGTCGCGCATCAATGAGCGCCCTGTGATCCTTGCGCTATCGAACCCCACCGAGCATGCCGAATGCACGCCCGAGCAAGCCTACACCTGGTCGAAGGGCAAAGCGATTTACGCAGCCGGTGTGCAGTTCGCGCCGGTCCATTACAACGGCCAGACATTTCTTCCGGGGCAGGCAAACAACTTCTACATATTCCCGGCGGTCGGTATGGCGATCTTCGCCACCCAAGCGAAGCGCGTCACAGACGAGATGTTCATTGAGGCCGGGCAGGCAGTGGCGGATCAGGTGCCCTCCGAGTTGCTCAAGCAAGGCCTCTTGTACCCGTTGCAGTCGAATGTTCTTGAGACCGAGATTCAGACAGCTGCGCGAGTGGCCAAACTCGTCTTCGACGCTGGCCTGGCTGGGGTAGCTCGCCCGACAGATATGGTGGCGTTCATTCGCGAGCATGTCTATACGCCGGAGTACCGCAAAGAAGAGGTCGGGGTAGGCAGAGGTGCCTAGATTAGCTCATTCCGCGAGAGTGCAGTGCAGCGCCGGCATGCCGGCAACAATCTCGTGAGCAGACGAATCAGGATGCTGGAAGCGGAAGACAGAAAAAAGGACGCGTCAGCGGTAACTAGGCAGAGGGCTGCTCTCAGTGACTATCTGGCTGCAGAGCGGACTCTCCTCGCCTGGATTCGCACTGGGCTGGCGTTGATGGGATTCGGCTTTGTTGTGGCGCGGTTTGGGCTTTTCCTGCAGCAACTGCGACTCATTGATCATGTTCCCTCAGTGCCGTCTTATGGGGTTTCGCTGTGGTTCGGTACGGCGCTCATTGCAGTGGGAGTAGCCGTGAATCTCTCTTCCGCTTGGCGCCATGTTCGATTGGTTCGTGAACTGGACCAGGGCGAACCCGAGTGTTCTCGTTCATTGACCCCAGCCGTGGCGACGGCTTTATTCCTGGCGCTGGTCGGACTCGCTATGGCCGTCCACCTGGTTTCCGTGCGCGGCACTGCGAATCTTCAATCCACAAATAGTGAGGAGGTATCTATGGCATTGGCGTCAAGTAAGGAAGCACTGGCAGGAAGCAAAGGAATCATCGACAAGCCGAGCAATCACTCGGTCGAGCAGACAGTGGAAAAACTCAAGAATATTCTGCAATCCAAAGGAGTCACCTTGTTTGCGCTAGTCGACCACAGCGGAGAAGCGGAAAAGGCGGGAATGAAAATGCCTCCTACCAAGCTGCTCATCTTCGGCAGCCCCAAAGCAGGCACGCCTCTGATGCTGGCTGTTCCCAGCATCGCCATCGACCTCCCCCTGAAAATCTTAGTTTGGGAAGACGCTCAGGGAAAAGTTTGGGTCTCGTACAACAGTCCCGATTACTTAAAGGAGCGGCACGGCCTGCCGCAGGAGCTGCTGCAAAATATTGCCGTCGTTGAAACCTTGGCAGCGAAGGCTGGAGAGTAGTCCTTCCAGATGGTGACTTGGAAGGCTGGCTTCTTTACCTGGTCTGCTACCTTCTCGATTAGATCAAAGTTGCAAGAAAAAACGGAGTGAAGGCGAATAAGGAGCGAGACATGGTTACAACAGCGTCAGCCGAACTTTCACGCCGTCAGTTTCTCGCCGCAACAGGACTCACCGCTGCAACAGCCTGGCTTACTCCAACGGCTTTGTTCGCTCAGTCGGACGATGTGCTCGTTCCACACGCGTTAAAGGAAGCTGCTACAGCCAAGGTCACGGTTCAAACCCTTCGTCGTAATATCAGCGTCCTTTACGGTGCAGGGGGAAACATCGCTGTCCTTACTGGCCCCGACGGAAAGCTGCTCGTGGATGCGGAAATCGTCAGTGCGCGTCCGAACGTGTTCGCGGCTCTGACGAGCATCGATGCCGACCCCATCAAGCAATTGATCAACACTCACTGGCACTTCGATCACACCGGCGGGAATGAGTGGCTGCACGAAGCCGGAGCCGGCATTCTGGCCCAAGAAAACACGCGCAAGCACCTTTCGAAAGACACGCGCGTCGAAGGTTGGAATCACACTTTTCCCGCGGCGCCGGCCGGTGCCATTCCCTCAACCGTTTTCAAAGAGGACCACACTCTGCAGGTCAACGGCGCCACTCTGATTCTTAAGCACTACATGCCTGCTCACACAGACTCCGACATCTCCGTGCACTTTACAGAAGCCGACATTTTTCATACGGGAGACACATTTTGGAATCGCAATTATCCCTTCATCGATTACTCGACCGGCGGCAGCATCGAAGGAACCACACGCGCGGCAGAAGCAAACCTCGCAAAAGTAACCGACAAGATGATCGTCATTCCTGGACACGGTGCTGTGGGCGGCAAAGCCGACCTGATTCTATTCCGGGACGTGTTGGTTGAAATCCGCGACAAGGTAGCCGCACTCAAAAAGCAGGGTAAATCTTTGGCGGAAATCGTGGCCGCCAAGCCTGGCGCCCGCACGGATGAGGAATGGGGCAAGTCTTTCATGACGCCCGGCGCATTTATCGCCTTGGTGTACCAGGGCGTCTAAGAATTTGTTTCTGAAACCGATGCAAGTTATTTAAAGAAAATGGCGGGGACGACGGGACTCGAACCCGCGACCTCTGCCGTGACAGGGCAGCGCTGTAATGTAATCGATTGATATCAAACGGTGTCGGCGGACATCTTTTGATACCACAAGGGACCGCATGTCACTTCTTATCGTCCCCTTATTGTACCCAGATTGAATCAACCTATTTTTTGGTCCTAAGACGCTCAAATTCTGTGAGTTCTGTACTACTTGACATTCAACGCGACGCAGTATAGTGTTGGATTGTGATTCAGTCCTTCCGCTGCGCCGATACCGAGCGCCTATTTCATCGAGAGTCTGTCCGCCGGTTCAAAGCTATCGAGCGCCAAGCTCTGAGGAAGCTGGACATGCTAGATGCGGCACAGGACATCCGGACGCTCTCAACGCTGCCAGGAAACAGATTAGAGCGCCTGACAGGGGACCGGAAAGGGCAGTACAGCATTCGCGTCAATGACCAATGGCGCGTCTGTTTTGAATGGCGCGATGGGCATGCCTATGAAGTTGAGATCGTGGATTATCACTAGGAGACAGCAGGATGACGAAGAAACTTAAGCCGGTGCATCCAGGAGAAATTCTCCGAGAAGAGTTTATGGTCCCTCTGGGACTAAGTATGAACAGAGTTGCTATGGACTTGCGCGTCCCTGTGACGCGGATCGCCGATATCGCCAACGAGAAACGCGCAATTACTGCTGACACGGCCCTTCGTTTCGCGCGCTACTTCAACAACAGTCCGACGTTCTGGATGAATCTCCAAACGCGCTATGACCTGGAAGTTGCCGAGGATGAGATTGCTGATAAGGTTAAACGCGATGTCCGCCCTCTGGAAGCAGTGCCAGCAAGGTAGTTCAAACGAAGGATGGGCCAAGTAAATCCAAGCGGCAACGCCCGCGTTGGGGTTTTCGTCTGAAACCCGCTTCACTACAACAACATACAAGACCGCGGGGACTGCCAAGGGCCGCCTAAGTTGTTAAAAATCGCACAAGACACAGTATTCTGTGGGTTGGGTTGTGGGTTGGAAATTTTGCGACTGAAGTGGCGAGGGCTAGCTCGCCATCGACCTATCGACAGGAGATTTAAAGGTGATCAAACCTCAACTGCCTGGCCGAAGTTTCTTCCACGGTACCAAAGTAGACC
>Ga0137409_10003992_pt1 | contig 15602 bp, 14 predicted proteins | sample CZODoug1_16funga_FD_122059 | JGI IMG/M metagenome (GOLD analysis project Ga0137409, IMG submission 122059) | Vadose zone soil fungal communities from Angelo Coast Range Reserve, California, USA - CZODoug1_16fungal (Hybrid Assembly) | ecosystem: Environmental > Terrestrial > Soil > Vadose zone... | reverse complement strand
CGGATACTCGGCTACATGCTCGACGAGAACGAGTTCCTGAGCCCCTACGGGATTCGCTCGCTGTCGCGCTATCACGCCGAGCACCCCTATATCTTCAACGCCGGCGGACAGGAGTATCGGATCGGTTACGTCCCGGGCGATTCGGATAGCGGAATGTTTGGGGGTAACTCCAACTGGCGCGGACCGATCTGGATGCCGATGCAGCTCATGCTAATCCGCGCCCTAGTCAATCAGTATGCCCACGTGGGAAACAGCTTCAAGGTCGAGTGTCCGGTCGGTTCGGGCCGCCAGCTGAATCTCTTGGAGGTGGCTCAGGAGCTCGCGCGAAGGCTGGCGCGCCTGTTCATCCGCAATAAGGAAGGGCGCCGGCCGGCCCACGGCAATCACAACCGCTGGAACGATGAGCACTGGCGCGACCACGTCCTATTCTACGAGTACTTCCATGGGGACACTGGTGCAGGGATCGGGGCCAGCCATCAGACCGGCTGGACCGGCGTCATCGCCTTCCTGATGCAAGGATTCAAAGAGGTCGAGGCGGAGAAGGTCCTGGAAAAGGGGATGATCGCGGTGGCAGAGGTAAGCGCCGAGCTCGCCAAGGAGACGGACAAACCCAAAGCCGTCGAGGTCGCAAAGGAGGTCCACGAACAGGTGGCCGAGAAGGTCGTTGCCCAAGTGCTCGAAACGGTCAAGAAAGAGGTGACGAAAGCCGTTCAGGATCAGGGTGGGCAGGCAGAGAAGCTCCAGGAAAAGATCCAAGAGATCGTTATCGAAAAGGTAGTCGAGGACGTCCAGAAGAAGGCCGAGGAGGTTCAGCAGGAAACCGAAAAGCCGGCCGAGGAAAAGAAGGACGTCCTCTAGACGAACCTGGACAAGATTTCGTACCGGCCAATGACAAGGCGCGGCCGTGTCGGAGATGAAGTAGCCGTAGACCGCGGCGGGTTCCCGGATAGCTGACATTGGTGACTGGCCGGTCCGAGTCCGGCCAAATGCGATCGCCATCGCCGTGCAGGAATCACACGTAGTATTTTTTCGAGATCGCTGCGTGTGACTGTACGTGTGATTAGTGGGGCTACTTGGGGATATGTGGGGACACGAGACCGCCGCCGAATCCACGTCCGTTCCCAACGCTTTCCCACAGGATCAACGTGTTGACCCCTATCTCGTATCCCTACGGGTCCTGAGGCTAGCCGGAGAGTGGAGCGGGCGATGGGAATCGAACCCACACGGGCAGCGCCTCCGGAGTTCGAAAACAAGCGATTTGACGCGATAGCGGGATCCCAAGTGTGATGGGCGTGTGAATTTTCGCGGTATGTGGGGCCACGTGGGGCTGCGTAGGGATACATCGGTGAGTGAATTCCAGGGCTCGTGCCTACCAGTCGCAGGTCTCTAAGCTGCCGTTCAGTGGCCGTTGCCACGTTTTGAGGTCGAGGATGGTATGCGCACGGCGTGCCTGAGCGATTGTCGTGGACACGGGCGCGCCCCGAGCACACTGCTCAAGTCGGTTCGAGCGGATTCATTTCCCCGCTCTTGGCTGGTGCTTCCTTCGCCGCGCCACCGTCAGAAAAGTACGGATCTCCCGCCTCGGGTCGGGCGGTAACTGGACGGCCGCTCTCAGTCCCTCGCTTCGGCCGCAATGCACTCAGCAACGCGGCGTACTTGCGGTGATTGAACCAGTAGCGCACCGCTTCCATGACGAGGAAGCCCACAATCAGCGCCAGCAGCCACTCGAGCCAGTGCGGCACCACGTGAACGACGAATTTCTTCCTCGGCAGGACGCCGAAGAGATTCCTGATCGCGCGGCGTTCAACCCCGTGATGAGTGGATACAAGCGTGACCAGTGAGCCGGCGACATAGCCCGCAAAATTGCCGAGGGCCGTGTTGATAAAGAGTCCGTGGAATTTTTCACGGTTAAAGGTCGCTCTCAGGAAACCGTTCATGTGTAAATCCCCGTCGATTCAAATGGGTCGTGGGCAATCAGTGCATCCAAAAGAAGCCCACCCGCTTGAACCGCAGACCAGGCACCTCACCCGGCCGCCGCACCGCCCAAACCATTCCTTATCTACCGCAGACGCAGGGACGGCCACTGTGATCACCGTCACCATTCTCTGCTCGGGAGATCGCCGGTTGCGGCCGGACGGCGGCGCCAATTCTCATCGGGAGTAGTTCATCCTCGAAGCGAGCGTCTGGGGTTAGCCCCACCGGGTAGCGTTCTTCGGGAAACCGGGACGTTGTACCCTTACGACGCAAAAGCGTTGGCCGGTCGGCGCCTCCATCACCACCCACCGCTCGAGGCGGTCCACCACCTTGGCGCCCAACTTTGGGCCAAGACCGGTAATTCGGCATGCTTGACTGCCCTGCGGATTGCAGACGTTCGCATGAGGTTTGACGAGCCAAGCCGTAAGTGATCTAGTGGCAGCAATGGACGCAACGAGAGCCGGCGGGATGCCAAAAGTCGCAATCTCGATGATGTCGGATACTGGCCTCGCCTTGGTTTATCCCGGTTCGGTCGCGACGCTTTGTGTAGCGCTAGATCGTGCCTTGGCCGGCAGGGTTGCGTTACTGCGCACCGCGTACCTCCGGGCGGTTACAGCCCTTTCTCGCGTTAGCCACGGAATTCCGCAAGCGACGGCAGCGCTCGCATTGGGGAGTTCACTGCACCCCAGCCGCGCGGGACACCGTGCCTCGCTGTGCGGTTCCTTCTCGGAGTAACAATCAGGTTGTTGTCATGGTGAAGACAATCGACACGCACCGACTTTGGTTTCTCGTCGGTGTCTTTCTGACTTGTATGTGCGGTCTGATGTTGCAGATCATCGAGACGCGCGTGCTGTCCGTGCTAGCTAATTATACGTTGGCGTTTGTTGCAATCAGCGTTGCTATGCTCGGCATGACGGCAGGCGCGCTCCTGGTCTTCTACCGATTCGAAACGACGTATTCCCCCGCCCGATTATCCGGCGCGATGGCGCGCGTGATGTCCTACTTCGCTTGGTCTGTGCTAGGTAGTTTCGGCGTCTTGTTGAATCTGGCCGTAATACCGACCTTCGAGCCGACGCTGGGCTTCGTCGTCTCATGGACGCTCACTCTCCTTGTGTTGCTACCGCCGTACGTTCTGCTGGGCGTCGCTGTCAGTCTCGCATTGACGCGCAGCTCGCAGAATATAAGTCTGGTGTACGGCGTCGACCTGATAGGTGCGTCGTCAGGCTGCATTGTAACGCTGGCGCTGCTGACCGCCATCGATTCGTATGACGCGATCTTGGCCGTTGGCGCCATCGGAGCCATTGCCGCGAGCGCGTTCAGCGTTGCCGGCCGGATTGGTGGAGTCCGAACGCAGGCGACGGAACTAAAAGGTACGCCGAGCTTCCTAAACATGCCTGGTCTTGCGCTCGGTGTCCTGGTGCTTGTAGCAGGGGTGAATGCTCTGTCGGGGACCCATGGCGTGCGCCCAACCCTGCTGAAGGGCTGGATAGCACGGTCCCATGAGCTCACTGAAGAACGGTGGAATTCATTTTCTCGAATCGCAATGACGATGCAACCGCAGTCAGATGCCTTCATGTTCAGCGCATCCGAGATCGCGCCGCACGTGCAGTTGGATCAAGGGATGATGACCATAGATGCAGAAGCGAATACGGCGATGTACAGGTTCAGTGGCGATCCACGCGAGATGGATTTTCTACGGTTTGATGCAACTGCACTCGCCTATTTCATCCGACATCAGGGACGGTCCGCCGTCATCGGAATTGGCGGCGGTCGAGATCTATTGACCGCAAGTATTTTCGGGTTCAGAGATATTACGGGCGTAGAATACAACCCCATTTTCGTGCGCTTGTTCGCTCACAACTACCGCGACTTTAGCGGCGCCCGGAAGATTCCCGGGTTGCGGCTCGCTGTCGATGACGCGCGCAGCTGGTTTGCACGAAGCCACGAACAGTTCGATCTTATTCAGATGAGTATGATCGACAGCTGGGCAGGGACAACGGCCGGAGCGTTCACGATTTCCGCGAACCCATTGTACACGGTGAACGGCTGGAAGCGGTTCGTTTCCCGTCTCACCCCCGACGGCGTGTTCACTGTTTCTCGGTGGTACCACCCAGAGCATCCGGATGAGGCTGCGCGCGTCCTGTCTCTGGCGATGGCAACGCTGATTGAGATGGGAGAACCGAAGCCGGCGGAACATCTATATCTTGCAGCAAACGGGAGGCTCTCCACGCTGATCGTTGGGCGCGCACCGCTCTCGACGACTGACCTCAGTACACTCGACGAGACAGTTCGGTGGCTCCACTACAAGACGCTCGCTGCGCCCAATCGAGTGTCGGCCGACCCGGTTATCGAACGTATCCTGCACGCCGGAACGATCGATGAACTAATACGCATTGGCAGGGAGACGCCGCTCAATCTCGCACCGACGTGGGATGCAAACCCGTTCTTCTTCAATCAGCTACGTCTTCCCGATCCCTCCTTTCCCACTTCGAGGCTGCACGCGGCCCTTAGGGAATCGGGTGTGCTTCACGGAAATCTGAACGCGTCCCTAACATTGTTGACTCTGGTGTTCATATCGATGGTTGTGGTTGCGATGGTCATCATTGGTCCGGCATTGAGTTCGACACGTCGGTCTAGTGCGAACATCACCCTGTGGAGCAGCGCGTATTTCCTGCTGATCGGAGTGGCTTTCATGTTCGTTGAGATCACTCTGATCCAACGCATGTCGCTGTTCCTCGGGCACCCAGTATACAGTCTCGCAATTGTGCTGTTCAGCGTTGTCCTTGCCACTGGGGTCGGCAGCCTGTTCTCTCATAGAGCAGTTCCGTTGTCCGTCAGTTCGCTGGTGGGATGGCCGTTGGTACTGGCTGTCTACCTGGGCCTGCTGCCGCTGTGGTGGGGAAAGTTGTTGGACGAGACGGAGACGGGCTCGCTGATCGAGCGTGCTTCAGTTTGCCTTGCGATGACTGTCCCGGCCGGCGTGCTTATGGGCTTCATGTTTCCAACGGGTATGCGGCTTTGCACCCGCATTGACTCCCGCATCACGCCCTGGGTATGGGCCGTAAACGGCGCCGCCGGAGTGCTGGCGACCGGCGCTGTGGTTTTGGTGAGTATAAATACGTCGCTCAATGATTCGCTGTGGGTCGGGGCCGTTGCTTACGCGCTATTGGCCGTCGTCGGCCCGCAGCTTCTCAAGCTCGAACAGGCCTCTGAGGACAAAATGAACCCGTCGAGCGCAGCTCGATAAGCTCGCTCTTGCTCACTCCTGGTGGACTTGCTGTGGACCTGGAACAGGGCACACAGGATCCGTAGTGTTCAAGAATCCGGGCGTGAGCGGGTGAGGCCTCCTGGAAGGGAAGGGGAATCATTGCGCTGAGCGAGCTCACGGGGGGACACCGGTAATGGGCGACCCGCAAGCTGCCGCTCGCGACAGGCAACTCAGGGTCGACCGGGAATTGACTGCATCGGGCAACTGACGGCCAGGACCGGCCAATCAGCCTGGTAAATTGCGCGCTCCGAAGCAGACGGCCGAAACATGCGGTAGGCTTGCGGGGAGGAAAACAAGCGCAGCAGCTGAGGTTTCCGGAACAAACAACAACGGCCGGCGAGAATCTCGCCCGCGTAGGGGATATCAACATGAAACAAAAGGCTGTGTGGGCGTGCACACTCCTCTTGGCGGGCCTATCGATCGGCGCAGCGCAGGCGACCGACCTCACGGTTCGAGTTGATGCGCGTGAGGTCGCTCGCAAGCGCGTTCACACCGAACTGACGCTTGCCGTAAAGCCAGGACCACTCACCCTCGTCTATGCCAAATGGATGCCGGGCGAACATGGTCCGACCGGCCCACTCGAGTCGATGATCGGCCTCGAGATCAAAGCCAACGGCGAGCGACTCACTTGGTCACGCGATCCGCTTGACATGTATGCGCTGCGAGTCGCAGTACCACGCGGCGTTAACCATCTCGACGTGTCGATGGAGTCGGGCCTGGCGACAGAAGGAGCCGGGTCCACGGCCGCGCCGACTAGCTCGGCGCAGCTGGCCATCGTGTCCTGGAATCAGTTTCTGCTCTTTCCAAAAGGCGTGGATGCCGACAAAGTTTCGGTCAGCGCAACCATAATTGCGCCCGCGGACTGGACCGTAGTGTGCGCGCTCGAGTCGAAGGCCAGCCCGGGCGGCGCCTACGAGTTCGAGAGCAGCACAGTCGCGCAACTCATCGATTCGCCGGTGCAGATGGGGCTCTATGCGAAGCTCATCGAACTCAAGGGCTCCGAGCCACACGCCGACCTCACACACCGTCTGTCAATCATGGCGGACAGTGCGGCGGCACTCGCGTTACCGGGTGGGCTCGCACAAGGGTACAGCCGTTTGGTCGCCGAGAGCGGCGCGCTGTTTGGCTCGCGTATGTACCGTCACTATACCTGGCTCCTGTCGTTGTCGGATCACATCGCGCACTTCGGGCTCGAACACCACGAATCGAGCGACGACCGTACCGATGAGAACGCTCTCAGCGAAGCCGATCTGCGGATGGGTATCGCAGGCCTCCTTGGCCACGAATATGTGCACAGTTGGAACGGCAAATACCGCCGTCCCAAGGGCCTACTGAGCCCCGACTACCAAAAGCCCATGGACGGTTCGTTGTTGTGGGTCTATGAGGGCATGACGCAATTCTGGGGCGCGATACTGCCGACCCGCGCCGGTCTCATCACCCCCGAGTATTTCCGCGACACGCTCGCGGGCTGGGCGGGTCATTTCGACACGGAACCGGGCGCGCGATGGCGCCCCATGGCCGACACGGCAGTGGCTGCCCAAGTGCTCTACGGCGCACCCGATGCTTGGGAAGCTAGCCGCCGCAGCGTCGACTACTACGAGGCTTCCGTATTCCTTTGGCTCGACGTTGACGCCGAACTTCGTGCCCGGAGTCAGGGCCGAATAACGCTGGACGATTATGTGAGGCGCTTCTACGCGGGCGCGAGCGGCGCACCTCAGGTCAAACCCTATGTCGAACAAGACGTGTACGACACGCTCGCCACCGTAGCACCTGGCGACTGGCGACGTTTCATTCATCGTCACGTCGATCCGACCGGCACTACGGCGCTATTGGGGGCGCTCGAGCGCACCGGCTGGAAACTGGTCTACTCGGCCGAAACGAACGCCTATGTTGAAGCCCGACAGAAACGTAAGAAACAGACTAATCGTCAATGGTCTATCGGTCTGATTCTGGACAAGGACGCGAAGATCATCGACGCCATTGAAGATTGTGCCGCCGCGCGAGCGGGCGCGAGCCCGGGCATGTCGGTTATCGCCGTGAACGGTCAAAGGTTCACGGCTAAAGTGCTGGATGCTGCAATTACCGAGGCGCAGAACACGCGCAGGCCAATCGCGCTGCTGGTTGAAAACAGCGATTACTACCGTACGCTTTCAGTTGAGTACTACGACGGGCCGCGGTATCCCCACCTCGTGCGCATCGAAGGGCGCCTCGACACTCTGTCGGCTGTCTTCTCGCCTCGGGTTCAGTGATTCGCGGCTTCAGGTTGCGCCTCCCGATACCGGACGGTCGCAGATGTCGTCTGAGGAAGACGGCAGATTGCCCGTAGTTCGGCGATCGGCACGGCGCGGTTCGCGCCGGCCAACGCGGCGGTGATGCGCTCGTCCACCGAACTCGGTGGCGATGCAATGGCGCACGGTTCCCCACATCGACTTTCGTGCGCCCCGCCATCCACGCTTGACAATGACGCCATCAAAGTTCGGGAAATAGCGCTCTTCAAGAATATCATTGCGGCACGCGCTGCCAAATGGAATACGCAACAGTGCCATTGCCCGACGCACTCGCGGGCACCGAATAGGTCAATGTGCCATCTTTGAACGTGTAGTTGCGAACCTGCTCAGTCCCCTCCCAATTTGGATAAACGGCGGTTTCAATCTTGAATATCAGCTTGCCGTTGACCGGATCAACCACGACACGACCGGTGTTGGTGCTCGCACCCAACACGGCCTCGCGATACTCCTCAGGCGTCCCGCGAGTCTTGTCACCCGAGGCAAACTTGGGCCTATTGGGGCGGAAAATCTGTATTGAATAGCGTCCAACCTTGTCCACGATCATCAGTCCGTTGGGATGTTCACCGTAGTGCGTGGTGCGCGTACCGTCCGCAAGGATCTCGTAGGCGGAGGTCATAATCCAAGTGCCCTCCAGCGAAAGTGGTTGTGTTTCGTTCGCCATAGCAGATGCTCCTATCATTAATAGAGCGGCGGCGATGCCGATCAAACCCTGGCTGGTGCGCAATTGGAACGACATCGTGTTTCTCCGTGTTAAAATGTTGAAACCTGTTCAATAGGTTACCGATAGTACTATAGTCATGTAACCTGTCAAGTAAGTTACGAATGACCGTCAGTGAACGGCGATTGGCCTATGTGGGTGAACCGACATGAAAAATGAAAAGCCAGAGATCCGAGATGGATTTAAGTTTCGCGCCGGGCATGTGGCACTGGATTTGCCCGCTACGATGGCGGCACGACTCAAGCCCTCACCGCGGGAACTCTTAGCCCATCCGAGCGATTTGGGTCGGTGGCTGAGCGTAGCCGGAACGGCCGACGAAATGCCCGAGGTGACGCAATCCGATCTTTCTCTCGCGAGAATCTTACGGGAAAGCATCTACAGTTTGGCTCTAGCACGCATTCATCGCAAAGCTTTGCCCGATGAAGCGCGCCGCCAGCTAAACCGGATCGCCGCAGAAGCATCTGCGGTTCCGCAACTTGCCAAGGACAGCCGGATTCACTATTCAGGAAAGCCGCGAGACTTCCTCATCAGTATTGCGCGTGACGCTATAGTCTTGTTCGGTTGCGAAAAGAGTGAGCGGATACGTCAATGTGAAGGCGAAACTTGCGCGTTACTGTTTCTCGATACATCGCGCTCGGGCGATAGACGCTGGTGTTCCATGGCGGGCTGCGGCAATAAGGCCAAGGTGGCTGATTTTCGCCGCCGTCAGCGTTTGAATCCCTAATTTATACTTTGCGAGACGACGCAGCGGCCGAATCAAGCTCTCTAGTTCAATATCCGGGAGCAGCCACCCGCGCGAGGAGGCGGCTCTCCCCATTGCGGTACACTCGTCCGGCTAGCCGGGAGCACCCATGCACTTACTGCGCCTTAGCGAAGTGGAAATCGGCGTGAATGACCGCGTCTTCCGCCACGCGCGCTTGCGGGCGTTGCTCTTGTGGCTGGCCGCGTTCTGCGGGGACGCAGCGATGTTCTTCAGTGCCGTCACCGACAAATGGAAGCCTGGCTACATCTTTGGCCCGGCATTGTTGTTGTTTCTCCTGCTATTCCTCAGGTTCGTGACCTCGCGCTTCCATCTCTCCAATTGGCTAGTGCGGGCGAACGAGACCGGGCTTTTCGCACAGTATCGTTCGTATCTCAACTATCAACTGCCTGCCGATGAGCCCTCGGTCGTTTTCATCTCTTACGGCGAGATCGCGGCGGCGCGTCTCATCCGCGAGCGTGTGCAGACGCCCGATCTGGCGCACCCTGGCGGCACTCAAACGCAATTCCTGAGATACATCGAACTGGAATTGGCAGGCGACACCGCGTCGCTCGCGAGCGCCCTGCAGCTAGAGAGGTCCGCGAAGCCTTTGATGAAGAAGCACTGGTACGGCAGCGGATCGACGCTGTACCGCGACTATCCGCTCACAATGGGCACGCCGCCGTTTTTGCGGATACGCTGGGACGTGGTGCCCCGCGCGGCGAGGTTCCTTGCCTACTTGCGGCAATACACCAGAATCGCCGACCCGGTGTCCCTGAAGCAGGACTTCACGCGCCTGCAATCCCTAAGCCACGAAGAGCAGCAGAAACAGTTGCGCGACCTCGCTGTCCGCGGCGAGGTCATCGCCGCCATCTACATTGCGCGGAAACTGTACGGCTTCAGCATGCCGCAGGCGAAGATGATGGTGGATAGGCTAACCGACGGGCAGCAGCCCACGTGACGCCTCGACCCAGCCTCCTGGTCCTGTTCCTTGTCGTCGCGACCGCCTGCACATCGGAGAGGAGTTTCATGGATTCGAATAAGCTGAATGATTTCGCGGCCCGATACACTGCCGCCTGGTGCAGCCAAAACGCCGCGAGCGTCGCCTCATTCTTCGGGGAGAAAGGATCCCTCAAGATTAACGATGGAGCCCCTGCCGTCGGACGCGCCGCAATCACCGACGCTGCCCAGAGCTTCATGACCGCCTTTCCCGATCTCGTGATCAAGATGGATAGCGTCAACATGTCGGGAGCCGATATCACATACCACTGGACGCTGACTGGAACCAATACCGGTCCCGGCGGCACTGGCAAATTTGTCCGGATCAGCGGGTTCGAACAGTGGCGCTTCGGTCCCAACGGTCTAGTTACCGAATCCAAAGGCCATTTCGATGCAGCGGAATACCAGCGTCAATTGATCGCCGGCGCCAAAAGCTCCTGAGGTTTGCTTCTCACGAACTGATACACGCCCCGCACTCGTCGATCGATCGAAGGGACGGCGGGAAGCGGACTTTCGCGACCGCCGCCTTCGGGTCGCGATTTGCCGGTCAGTCGGTGCGCTCCCTCAATTAAAAAAAACTGCTAGCCTTCGTCAGCCATGACTATCGCTATTGAATTACCCGATCAGCCTGAAGTGATCGCTCTCATCGCCGAGCTGGACGCTTACCAGGACACGCTGTATCCGCCAGAGAGCAGGCATGCTCTTGATCTGACTGCGTTGAAGCAGCCCAATGTCTTGTTCGCCGTTGCGAGGGATAATGCGCGCCGGGCAATCGGCTGTGGGGCGGTAGTCCTCCACCCTGAATTTGGCGAAATCAAACGCATGTATGTAAGTCCTCACGGCCGAGGGCGAGGCGTCGCCAAGATGCTCCTGGCCCTGCTCGAGTCACAGGCAATCGGCTCTGGCTGCAAGTTGCTCAAGCTCGAAACTGGACCGTACCAACATGAGGCACTGGCTCTGTATGCCTCAGCCGGCTATGAGCGCCGGGGACCGTTTGGTGGTTACACGAACGACCCACTGAGTGTGTTCATGCAGAAACACCTCTGAGCCCGCCACTCGGCTTCGTGAGCAGATTCCATTGCCGAATAGCTGAGATCCGTGGACGGCAGGTTGGGGTCGCGACCCGTCTCTCGACGCCGGGTCCGACTCAGGTAGTGTCCCCGCGGTCTGAGGGAATCCCCTGGCATCAGCACCCAAGAGCATGACGACTACGGCAAGTGTTTCCACAGCACGCAATGGGCCGATAACGATTCCGGTACTACCGTTTTGGCGCGGTTGCAGCCGGTGCGTCCGGCGGTTGCACCTCGGATGGATTCACCCAATTCACCTTGAATGGTCCAATTCCGTGCACTTGCAGAATCAAATCACCCTTCGCCATTCCAAAGTGCCGCATCTCCTTCGGCATCATCATGTAACTGCCGAGATTCATTGCTTGCAATTTTGATTCGTCAAACGATTCCCCCGTTCCGACGAGAAATGTGCCTTTAAGAACAGTGAGGTTCTCATCGGTAGGGTGCCAATGCGGAGGAGTCTTAGCCCCGTCGGAACAGTGGAACCGCGCAACGAAGGGCTGACCTTCTGAATCAAGATTCCCCTCGATGACAGCAATTTCGCAGCCTTTGATGATCGGCATCCACTTCAGGTTGCCTGAACGCACGATCTTGTGCGTCGAATCTGCTGCTCTGCTTTCCTGGCTGTAACCTGCACCCGCGAATGCAACCAATGCCAAAGCAATTACACAAGCACTCTTCGAAGAATTATTACTCATTTTAATTTCCTCCTCGGAAGCCTTGCCGGCGAACATTACGCCGCGCGGTTGCTGCGAGCAAGCTCGCCCCAACCTTCCGCGATCGATGCCTGCTGCATATCGCCGCCCGTTGGGAAAGTGTGCGATGTTGACAGTGACCACAGGCGGCCCAGGGTCGACATCAGATATTCGGACAGGGCGATCGGTGATGGGCTACGATTCGGCCAAGTCCGATCGGCACCGGACGTAGTGTCCGGCGATACGCTTGCCCAAAGGCGATCATTTCGCGGCGTCGCATTGCTCCTTAGCTGCTCAAGGCGAGGCGGTCGACGAACGCTGCGGCAGTTCAGGGGGTGACTCACATGGCCGAAGGTTTGCTGACGGGAACACTCGGAGATCAGGGCAGCGGCCCGGTCGTGGAGACTCCGGCAGGCTTGGCGGGCCCCGGCCAGTTCGAGAGTCGCGAGCTAAGGTGCACCGGGCACACGCGCTGGATCAGGATCGACCTGCCCGTTCCTCACGGAGCGCCCGTGCGCGTCAGAGTGGAAACCCAGATGGGGTACAAGAGCCTGAAGTATCTGCAGCGTATCGTCGTGGCCGACGAGTTCGACGATTTGGGCAAATTCGGTAACCTGCAGAACGGGTGGTCGTGGTACGCAGGCATCTGAGCGCGTTCACGCCGCCGAAAACGTTCAGGTTTCGCCAAAGAGCCTTGCGGCACTTCGACCCATGCAGATCCTGATTCTCTTCTACGCTGTCGTATGCATCTTCGGCGCCGCGGTCGTCCGAGGCTACAGCGGATTCGGCTTCTCGCTGCTCGCCGTAACATCACTCTCCCTCCTTCTTCCGCCGGCGGAGATCGTGCCGTCAATCTTCATCATGGAGGTCGCGGCAAGCCTGCATCTCCTGCCCGGCGTTTGGCGTGATATCCACTGGCGGGCGCTTCTGTGGCTCGCTGTCGGCTGCCTCGTGGGCACTCCCTTTGGAGTCTATGCGCTCGCTCATGTGCCAGCTGCCCCCATGACCCTGGCGCTCGCTGTCTTCGTGCTTATCGCTGCGATCCTCTTAGCCCGAGGCTACGCTCTAAAGTCGCTGCCCGGTCCCGCTGTCACCTTCGCCACGGGCACGGCGTCAGGCCTTTTCAACGGCAGTTTTGGAATCGGCGGCCCGCCGGTGATCCTATTCTTCTTCAGTTCCCCCGCCGGCGCGGCGGCGGGTCGTGCCTCGATGATCGCCTTCTTCCTGATGACCGACGTGACCGGACTTGCGTGGCAGGGCTGGAGCGGATTGCTCAGCGTGACGACGCTCTGGCGCGCCCTGCTCTTTCTGCCGGCGTTGACTGGCGGAATCTGGCTAGGCAATCGCGGCTTCATGAACGCGGACCCAGTGGACTTTCGACGCTGGGTCTTGCGCCTGTTGATGCTGCTGGCGGTGCTGGCCGGCGGAAGGGCCTTGACCCAAATTCTGTGACGCCTGCAAGCAGTCACTCGGCGGCTGCGTACCAGTTGGCAGGAATGCTCGGGGGCGCGCCGGCGCTCACTACATGTCGAGCGCGGCCAGCGATTCCGGCAGGATCTGACCGCCATCGACGACCAGACTCTGGCCCGTGATGTAGGCAGCCTCCAGGCTCGCAAAAAACAGCGCCGCATTGGCGATGTCGGTGATCGAACCCAGGCGCCGCATCGGCACCGAGGCCTCCATCGTACGAATGTAATCCTCGCCCAAACCGGCCAGCCCCTCGGTGGCAATGTTGCCCGGCAATACCGCGTTGACGGTGATGCCGTCGCGCGCCAGCTCGATCGCCGCGGTGCGCATGAATCCCAGCTGCCCCGCCTTGCTCGCACCGTAATGCGACCAGCCGGGATAGCCGGTCACCGGCCCGGTGATGGACGAGGTCAGAATGATGCGGCCGAATTTTTTCGCCTTCATCGCCGGCAGGCACGCCGACACCGATAGAAACATGCCCTTGAGATTGGTGTCCATCACCGCGTCGAAATCGGCTTCGGTCATCACCCCGAGTTTCGCGGCCGGGAAAATACCGGCATTGGCGCAGAGGACGTCGATCCCGCCGAACGCTTCGATCGCGGCCCCGGCCATGTCCTGCATGTCGGCGCGCCGGCTCACATCGGCAGCCCAGGCCAAGGCGCTCCCGCCCGCCGCGGCAATCTCGGCGGCGACCGCTTCGGCTTCGCGCAGTTTGCGCGACACCACGAGCACGCGGCAGCCGGCCAACCCGAATCGCAGGGCGATGCCGCGGCCGATGCCCTTGCTGGCCCCTGTCACGATGACACTGCGTCCCTCGAGCGAAGCGAACATGGGGCAACTCCTTAAGATCAGTGCAAATTAAAAAGATCAGGGCAAATTGAAAGATCGGGGCAAGTTAAAAGATCGGGGCAAGTTAAAGTTCGGGGCCAGTTTAAGCATCGGAAGCCGAGTTCAAGTACCGCCCGCGCATAAACTCCCGCGCCAGCCGCACCGTGCCTTCAGTGTAGGCCGCGCCCAACTGCTGCGCGAGCGGAACTTCGCTGTGCGACGCAAGCCAGGCCGTCAGCAGAATGCGCCGCAGGACCACGAAGGTGGGAATTTCCGCCCTCTCCTCGGCCGACAGCGGCGCCGCCTTGCAATAGCCCGCGACCCACGCCCGCAGGAGGTCCGACACCATCGCTTCGTGCTCGATGAAACTGACGGCGGCGGCGAAGTCGTACATGAACCAACTGAACCCGCAATCATCGAAGTCGATGATGCGCAGATGCGGATCGTGCACCAGCAAATTGGCCAGGCGCAGATCGGCATGCACCAGGCCAAACCGCTCAGGGTTCATTCCGAAGCGGTCGATCCGCTGCCTGATGAGCGACACGGCCTGCTCGAGCGCAGTCTCCCCGGGACCATCCAATCCGATCGCATTCCGCCACGATCCCCAATAGCCCTTGTCTCCCACCATGGCATCGACGTCCCACCGCTTGCGGACGAATCCCTTAGGCTCGACCCACGACCTTGCATGCACATGCATTCGAGCGGTCAGTTCGCCCAGCCGCTCGAACCAACGCGGAGCATCCGCGCCGGCCTCGGGCTCCTTGCCCGGCAGGCGCTCGAAGGCCACGGCATGCCGAGACGGCCGCCCCGAGGGCGACGTCAAGGTCTGCACCAGCTCGCCGTTGCTTCCGGGCAGGGGCGACGCCGTGTCGATCACGCCGTCGCGGCGCAGCGCCTTCATCCACGCAAGCTCCGAGCGAATCTCCTCCGCCGAGGAATATCCGACGCGATGCACGCGCAGCACCAGCTCCTGCGGAACCTTGGGATCGCTGAGCGCGAAGGTCGCGTTCTCCGACAGATTCAACAGACTGATGGCCGTCTGTGGCGACAGGCCCCAACGCTCCAGCGCACCCGCCACCATAAGATGCAGATCGGCCACGACCTCGGGAGCATATTCGCCGGCCATGTCGCTCAAGCACCCCGGCTCATGAATAGTCGGGCAGCGGCGCGCGGGCCACCGCCGGGCGCAGCTTCATCAGGCCCCAGGATGCGGCCACCCACACCAGCGCAACGTAGGGCCACAGATTGTTGGGGAATGCCGGCACGGGATACACATTGCGGTACAACACCCACAGCAGCAGCACCGGTCCCAGCGCACAGAGAGCCGACCATGCGAAGCGCTGCTCGCGCCACGCTTCGACCGTCTCGGCGGCGCCGACGCTGATGTACACGCCGATCAATGCCAGCACCCCGATGGTGCTCGCATATCAAGCGATTTCCGCGCCCACCGACCAGGCTCAACGGCGAGAAGCGCAGGCGCGCAATATTCGCGATGACCCGCGCGTCGCGCTCGCGCAATGTACCGCTGGTCACTGTCTTGCCATCCGCGCTCGATC
>Ga0137409_10003990_pt1 | contig 15606 bp, 12 predicted proteins | sample CZODoug1_16funga_FD_122059 | JGI IMG/M metagenome (GOLD analysis project Ga0137409, IMG submission 122059) | Vadose zone soil fungal communities from Angelo Coast Range Reserve, California, USA - CZODoug1_16fungal (Hybrid Assembly) | ecosystem: Environmental > Terrestrial > Soil > Vadose zone... | reverse complement strand
GCAGGCGCCTGGCGAGCGTAGAGCCGTCCATGCTCCGCTCGACGGCGCCGTTGCTGACGATGAGCGTCAGCGTCGCGGGGAGTGGGTCCGCGATCGGGCGCGCGAACGGATAGCTGCGCCCCGTCACGAGCGCGACGTGAATGCCAGCGGCCACCGCGTCGTGAATCGCGTCGATGTTCGCCTGCGGCAACCGTCCGCTCGTATCGAGCAGCGTGCCGTCGACGTCGATGCCAACCAGTCGGATCATGAGGTGCGATCAGTATTCTGCCCGTGGTCCGTGGGATACGATAAGAAGGTTATGCGTCTGGATGAGTTCCAGGGAGTGAATGCCGGGTACGTCCTGGAGCTATACGAACGCTACCGCCGGAACCCCGAGTCGGTCGATCCCGAAACCCGCAGGGCCTTCGAGTCGTGGACGCCGCCGTCCACCGACGCCGCGAGCACGGAACCCGTATCGGGCGATACGAACATCCGGAAGATCGTCGGCGCCGCCGCGCTCGCCGACTGCATCCGGCGCTACGGCCACCTTGCCGCGCGCATCGATCCCCTCGGCTCCGAGCCGATCGGCGATCCGTCGCTGTCGCCCGCCGCTCACGGTATCACCGACGCGGATCTCGAGGCGCTGCCTGCCTCGCTCGTCGACGGCCCGGTCGCTGAATCTTCCGCCAACGCGCTCGAGGCAATCGACAAGCTCCGTCGCATCTACTGCTCGACGATCGGCTTCGATTACGCGCAGGTGTTCGTGCCGGAAGAGCGCGACTGGCTGCGCCACGCCGCCGAGTCGGGCCGCTTCCTTCCGCCGATGGATCCGGACAGCGTCGAAGCGGTCCTCGATCGCATCACGCAGGTCGAGGCCTTCGAGCGATTCCTGCATCGCACGTTTCCCGGGAAGACCCGTTTCTCGCTCGAAGGGCTCGACATGCTCGTGCCTATCCTCGACGAGATCATCTGCGACGGTTCGGACGGCGGCATCCGTCACATGCTCATCGGCATGGCACACCGCGGGCGCCTGAACGTGCTCGCGCACGTGCTGCAGAAGCCGTACTCTCAGATTTTCGCCGAGTTCAAGGATCCGCTCTGGGCGCGCACCTGGCGCATCGATCTCGGGTGGATGGGCGACGTGAAGTATCACGCGGGCGCCCGCGTCGTGACCCGTTCGTGCCACGGCCATGTGCTGCTGTCGATGGCTCCAAACCCGAGCCATCTCGAGGCCGTGAATCCCGTCGTCGTAGGAATGGCACGGGCGGCCGGAACACGGGCAGCACTGGGCGGGGCGCCGGAGTTCGACGGCGGCATCACGCTGCCGATTCTGATTCATGGCGACAGCGCGTTTCCAGGTCAGGGGATAGTGGCCGAGACGCTGAATCTCTCACGCCTTGCCGGATACGACACGGGCGGCACGATTCACATCATCGCCAACAACCAGCTCGGTTTCACTGCCATGCCGTCGGACTCGTACTCGACGAGCTACGCCAGCGGTCTCGCGCGAGGCTTCAAGATTCCGATCGTGCACGTCAACGCGGACGACCCGGTGGCGTGCATCGAGGCGTCGCGTCTCGCGTGGGCGTACCGCGCGCGTTTTCGTCGTGACTTCCTGATCGACTTGATCGGATATCGCAGGTACGGCCACAACGAGGGCGACGAGCCGGCGTTCACGCAGCCTCTGATCTATCAGAGCGTGGCGACACACCCCACCGTGCGCGAACTGTGGGCGCGCCACCTCGAGGCACAGGGCCACACGCCGGCGGAATCGCCGGACACGCTGCTCAAGAAGCACTTCGCAGTCCTCGAGAAGGCTCTGGAGGAGCTGAAGCCCGAAGAGGACTACGCTCCGCCAATCGCCGAGCCAGCGCCCCGGGGTGTGGCAGGCACGCTGCAGACAGGCGTTCCAATCGAACGCCTTCGCGAGCTGAACGAGGCATTGCTCGCGCGGCCCGAGGGCTTCACGATGGACGAGATGGCCGAGCTGAACGAGTTGTTCCTCAACCCGGAGCACTTCATCCAGCTCTGCCGGCTGCGGGCGGGCCAGCTCAACCCGGTCAACCTGTGACCGCCGGGCCGGTGGCGGTAGTCACCGGAGGCGGGTCCGGCATCGGGCTCGCGACCTGCACCCGGCTGGCCAAGGACGGCTTCACGGTGGCCGCGCTTGATCTGCAGCCGTCCGGCGCGGCCGGGATCGTCGCGCTCGTCATCGTTTGCGATGTCACGGACGAGGCCGACGTATCAATGGCGATGGCCGCCGTGACCGACCGCTTCGGCCGGATCGACGTGCTGGTCAACAACGCCGGGATCACCGGGTCGCGGCAAGCCGCCCGCTGTCACGAGACCCCTGTGGAGGAATGGGACCGGGTCCAGGCCGTCAATGTGCGCGGGCCCTTCCTGTGCAGCCGCGCGGTGCTGCCGTCGATGGTCGCCAGGGGATCGGGCCACATCATCACGATCGCGTCCGTGGCCGGGCTGGTCGCCTTCCCGGGCCGGTGCGCCTACACCGCGTCCAAGGGGGCGGCGCTGATGCTCACCCGGTCGATTGCCGTCGACTACGGGGCCGCGGGCATCCGGGCCAACGCCGTGTGCCCGGGGATGGTCTACACGCCGATGACGAGCTGGCGGCTCGATCAGCCGGCGCTGCGGGCCGAGGTGGAGGGCAGGATCCCGGTCGGCCGGGTCGCGGCGCCCGACGAGATCGCGGAGGCGGTCGCGCTGCTGGCCTCGGGTCGGCTCGGCTACATGACCGGCCACCCGCTTGTCGTCGACGGGGGCATGTCCGCGCTGTGACTATCTGGAGGCTGCGATGACAGGCAAGCTGACCGGCAAGGTGGCCGTGGTGACTGGGGCGGGATCCGGGATCGGGCGGGCCGCGGCGGTGCTGTTCGCCCGCGAGGGGGCGTCGGTGGCGCTGGTGGACATCGCGGCCCAGGCCGCCAAGGAGACGGCGGGGCTGATCGCCGAGGCCGGCGGCAGCGCGCTGGCGGTGGGCGCCGACATCGCTGACCCGGCCCAGGTCGACGGTGCGTTTGCCCAGGTAACCAGCGAGTTCGGCCGTGTGGATGTGCTGTACAACAACGCCGGGGTGAACAGCAGCGGCTCGGTGATCGATGCCACCGAGGAGGACTGGGACCGGTGCTTCGCGGTCAACGCCAAGGGGACGTTCCTCTGCTCCCGGGTGGCCGCACGCTCGATGGTGGCGGCCGGCGGCGGATCCATCGTCAACCAGGGATCGGTCGCGGCGGTGGTTGGCATAGCGAACTTCGCCTCTTATTGCGCGGCCAAGGGCGCGGTGGTGGCGCTGACTCGGTCGATGTCCGTCGACCTGGCGCCGCGCGGCGTCCGCGTCAACGTGATCTGCCCCGGCACGGTCTACACGCCGCTGATGGAGCCCATGCTCCTGGCCCGCGGCGGCGGCGACCTCGCGGCGGGGCTGGCGCTGACCACGGCCAAGTATCCGATCGGCCGGCTCGGCACGCCGGACGAGATCGCGGCGGTCGCGCTCTTCCTGGCCAGTGACGACTCCTCATTTCTCACTGGCTCGGTGATCACCGCGGACGGCGGCATGACGTCCCAGTGACTGCCCCGCTTCCCTGTCCTCTCAGGACAAGATGGGCGTACTCTTTTACCCATAACCTGGGTCTTTAGCTATACCCTGCGTCCCAGCCGGTCCACATGGTGGGTGGAAGAGTGAGCTCGAACGGGTCGTCCACGGGTGCGCATAACAACGAACTCGGCTTGCTCCGGGCCCAGCTGACCAACCTCCGGGCGCTGCTCGTACTGTCCATCCTGATGACCGAGAGCGCCGACGACGAGCAGATACTCCGGCTGGCAGTCTCCGCGTCCTCGACGCTCGGTGCCTGGCGGATCGCCGGGTTCACGGTCGGGGACACCTGGCGGACCGACGCCAGCGATACCGGTTCGGTTCCCCCGCAGCTGAACGAGCAACTGCGCGCGCTCCCCGAGACCGGGGGCCAGGTGACCACCCCGGATGGCGGATGGGCCTGGGCGTACCCATTGCGCAGCATCGCGGGTCCAATCGGTCACATGGTCGCCTGCGCCGCGGGCGAGCCCACTCGCGAGGAGCAGTTCCTGGCCCAGGTGGTGGCGCAGCAGACCGGCGTGGCGGTGTCCAACGCGCGACTGCACGCGCGTGAGCGCGCCATAGCGGCGGAGCTCGCCCAGACCAACGCGGCGCTCCAGGAGACGGTGGCCACGCTCCGCCGCGGCATGCAGATCCACGAGCGCCTGACCCGGGTCGAGGCCGCCGGGGAGGGGGCTGCGGGCATCGCTGAGGCGCTGCATGACCTGACCGGGCTAGCGGTGGCCGTGGAGGACCGCTACGGCAATCTGTCCGCCTGGGCGGGTCCCGGCCAGGCGGACCCATACCCGAAGCCGTCAGCGTACAAGCGGACGCAACTGCTCCGGCGCCTGATGTCGGCGGGCCGGTCGATGCGTGACGGCGATCGCGTGGTCGCTCTGGCCTCGCCCCGCCCCGGCGTGCTCGGCTTGCTCGCCCTGATCGACCCGCACCGCCGGGCGGGCAGCACGGAAGTGATGGCGATCGAGCACGGCGCCACCGTCCTCGCCGTCGAGCTGGCCCGGCTGCGCGGACTGGCCGACACCGAGTTGCGGGTCCGCCGGGAACTGGTGCAGGACCTGCTCACCGGCACCGATGACGAGAGCGCCTACCTGCGTGCCGAGGCGCTGGACTACGACCTGGGACCGCCGCACCAGGTGGCCGTGATGGAGGTCACAGAGGGCTCCCCCGCCGACGAGGACGTGCTGCTCGCTGCGCGCCGCGCGCTCCGCCAGCAGCAGGTGCCCGCCCTGCTGGGCACGATCGCCGGCACGATGGTGATCGTCACGCCCCGCGGCGACGCCGACTGGGAGGCGCTGCGCCTGGCCACCGTCGCGCAGCTCGGCGGCGGTGGCTGCCGGCTGGGCGTCGGGGAGCCGTATCCGCGGCCGTCCATGCTGCCCAGGTCTCTGCGTGAAGCCCAGCTGGCGCTGCGCCTGCAGAAGGCGTCATCGGCGGTGGAGCGGACGTCGGCCTTCGCCGACCTGGACGTGCTCCGGATGCTGGCCTCCGTCGAGGATCTCGCCGATGTGGAAGGTTATGTCAGAAAGTGGCTCGGCGTCCTGGCCGCCTACGACGAGCGCAAGCACACCCAGCTGGTGAGGACCCTCACCCAATACCTTCAGCACGGCGGCGGCTACGAGGCCACCTCCCAGGCCCTTTCCGTGCACCGCAGCACGCTGAAGTACCGGCTCCAGCGGATCCGCGAGCTGACCGGCTTCGACCTGGGGGACCCTGATACCCGCTTCAACCTGGAGCTGGCCACCAGGGCCTGCGTGACCCTGCAGGCTCTGCGCGGCTGATCGAAGGTAGCCGCCTATGCGGAGCCGGCGCCCTCCGTTGGCCCCCCCAGGACGAGGCCCACCTGCCGCGGGCCGTCATACCGTCTTCGCCATGGATGGGCTCGAGCTTTACGTGCGGATGTGCTTCCTGCGCCATTTCGAGGACCGTGTTGACGTGCTGTACCGGCGGGGCCTTATCCACGGCCCTGTGCACCTGGGTCTCGGCCAGGAGGCGATCGCGGTGGGCGCAGCGTCCGTGCTCCGCCCTGGCGACTGCTCGCTGGGCACGTACCGGGGCCATGCGCACGCCCTGGCGCGCGGCGCTCCGCCCGACGCGGTGCTGGCGGAGTTGCTCGGCCGCGCGGGCGGGATCTGCCAGGGCAAGGGCGGATCCATGCACATCACCAGCGTCGAGCACGGGTACTTCGGCTCCTATGCCATCGTCGGCGCGCATCTGCCGATAGCGTGCGGGCTCGCCTGGGCCGCGAAGATCCGCCGTACCGAGGCGGTCACGGTGTGCTTCTTCGGCGACGGGACCACCAACATCGGCGCGTTCCACGAGGCGGTGAACCTGGCCGCGGTGTGGCGGCTGCCCGTCGTCTTCGTCTGCGAGAACAACTGGTACATGGAGTACACCCCGATCGCGGACGTCATCCCGGTCGCGCTGCCCGCGGCTGACCGGGCGGCGGCCTACGGGCTGGACCGGGTCGTGGTCGACGGGAACGACGTGACGGCCGTCCGGCGGGTGGTCGGCGACGCGGTCACCGCGGCCAGGAGCGGCGAGGGCCCGAGCCTGGTCGAGGCGCAGACCTACCGCCTGAAAGGTCACTCGGCCGCCGATGCCGGTGCCTACCGTCCCGCCGCAGAGGTGACGCTGTGGCGCGAGCGGGACCCGCTGCTGCGCGTGCGGGCGGCACTGACAGCGGCCGGCGCCAACGAGTCGGCGCTGGACGAGATTGACTCGCGCACGAGGTCGGACGTAGCCGATCTGGCCCGCCAGGTGCTCGGTAGGCCGGTGCCGGAGCCCTCCGGCGCCTGGACGGACGTGTGGAGCGACGGGAGCTGGCAATGGCGGAACTGACCTACCGGCAGGCCGTCGCCGCCGCGCTGGCGCAGGAGATGGCGCGCGATGACCGGGTGGTGCTGCTCGGTGAGGACGTTGTCTCGGGCGGGGTGTTCAAGACCACCGCCGGGCTCCGCGAGAAGTTCGGGGCGGACCGGGTCTGGAATACGCCGATCTCCGAGCAGGCCATCGCCGGCGCGGCTATGGGCGCGGCCATGGGCGGGCTGCGGCCGGTCGCGGAGATCATGTTCGCCGACTTCTACGCGACCTGCTGGGATCAGGTGGTCAACGAGATCGCAAAGGTCCGTTACATGACCGGCGGCCAGGTCAGGCTGCCGCTGGTGCTGCGCGGCGCGAACGGCTCGGGCGGGCTCGGATTCGGCAGCCAGCACGGCCAGTCGGTGGAGAACTGGGCCATGTGCGTGCCTGGACTCAAGATCGTCTCCCCGGCGGGGCCCGCCGAAGCCTTCGGGCTGCTCTCCGCCGCGATCAGGGACGACGATCCCGTCTTGGTGTTCGAGCACAAGGCGCTGTACGGCCGCCGGGAGGAGGTGCCGGAGGGCGAGCACGTGCTGCCGCTGGGCCGGGCCCGCACCGTCCGGGCGGGCGGCGACGTCACCCTCGTGGGGCTGTCGATCACGGTCGGAACCTGCCTCGCGGCGGCCGATGAACTGGCCAGTCATGGCCTTGCGGCCGACGTCCTGGACCTGCGGACGCTGGTGCCGCTGGATGCCGCCGCCGTGCTCGCCTCCGTCCGCCGCACCGGTCGGCTGGTGGTGGTGGAGGAGAACCCGGGTCAGCTCGGCTGGGGAGCGGCGATCGCGGCGATCGCCGCCGAGGAGGCGTTCAGCGACCTGGCTGCCCCGGTGACCCGGGTCAGCGGCGGCAACGTGCCGCTGCCCGTGGCCGCCTCACTCGAAGCCGAGGTAGACGTCTCGGCCGCCCGCGTCGTCGCGGCCGCTCGCGCGGTGCTGAACTACCGATAGCCCGTGTCCCATCGGGGCCAGTCCGCGCGGCGAGTTCGTCCGGCCAGGTCATGGTCGGGAAGGCGCCGGGATCACACAGTGAACCATGACGCATGGCCAGCATCGGCGATGGAGGGATGAGATCAATGGAGATTCGTGGTGAGGAAGTCCTGCTGCCGGTCTCGGCGGTATCGGCCTATCCGCGCCCGCACTGGCTGCAGGGACGGGTGTTCGGGTCACTACATGAACCGACCTGGCGCAGTCAGGGCCTGCGAGTGGCGTATGAAGACGCCTGCAAGATCTGCTCGCGGGAGCAGGAAAACGCAGGACTGCACGTGCTGACCGACGGCGTGCAGTACTACGACTGGGAGGCACCGGGCTACCAGCTTGAGCCGATCTTCCACTACATCACCGAGAACCTCGGCGGGTGCGCGCCGTACGGCCCGCCCGGTCAGGGCGTGAAGTACCGGCCTTTTTACCAGTCAGTCATCAAGAGCAAGATCACCTGGGAACGGCCAATCTTCGAGGGCGTGGTCATGACCATGCAGAACGCCACCGACAAGCCGTTTAAGATCGCCTTCCTGGGCCCGGCCCAGCAGAGCGTCATCGTCAAGGACGAGTACTACGGTGACCAGGTGGCGATGGCCAGGGACTTTGCGATCGCGCTGAACACCGAGCTCAAGTACCTGGTCGGCCTAGGCCTGGAGGCGGTGCAGCTGATCGACGTGCTCCCGCCCTACACCACGGACATGTGGCAGATCGAGATGCAGAACATTCTGTTCGACGGGGTCGACGCGCTCAAGTTCTGGCACGTCTGCTACGGCAGCGTGGACGGTCAGCGTGACGTGTTCGACGATCACGCCACCTCGATGATGGCGCTGTTCAAGGAGTCGCCGGCCGACGTGATCCACCTGGAGATGGCCAACAAGGGTTACGAGGAGCTGGCCGCGTTCCGCGACTTCCCCACCGACAAGGTGCTCGGCGTGGGCGTGGTCGACACCAAGAACATGCAGGTGGAAAGCCCCGAGCAGATCGAGGAGAGGATCCGGGGCGCGCTTGAGGTAGTTCCCCCCGACCGGCTGCTCGTCGCGCCCGATTGCGGCCTGGGCTACTTCAGCCGGACCGTCGCCTACGCGAAGCTACGCAACATGGGCCAGGCAGCCGCTTCGGTACGGAGCACGCTCTGATCCCTCCCAGCCTGCAGATGGGCGTGGGCGATCACATCTGCGGCTTCTACCGCAAGCCGTCGGAACGGGACGACATCCTGATCCCCTTCCTGGTCGAGGGCCTCAAGGCGGGCGACAAGTGCACGTGCGTGGTGGACAGCTGCACCCCCGGCGATGTGCTGGCCAAGATGTCCGAGCAGATCGAGGTCGAGGCGTACGTCTCCGTCAGCCAACTCGAAGTACTCGACGCGGCGGGCACCTACCTGGCCGGAGGCGGCTTCCTGCCCGAGCGCATGCTGACCTTCTGGGAAGCCAAGGCCCGGCAGGGCCCGGCCAGGGAAGGGCCCGGGTTCGCCCGGAACATCGGCGACATGAGCTGGGCCCACCGCAGCCAGCGGGCCGTCGCCGACCTCATCGGCTACGAATCAGAACTCAACCGCATCATGTCGAACTTCCCGCAGGTCAACCTGTGTCTTTACGACCTGACCAGGTGCTCGGGAGACCTGATCATGAACGTGCTGAAGACGCACCCCAAGGCCCTGCTCGGTGGCATGGTGATCGACAACCCCTACTACCTGGAGCCGGACGAGTTTCTCGCCAGCCAGCCGGCCTGAATCGCCATGGCCGGGCCGCCAGGGCCGGCCATGGCGGCCCGGCCCTAACGGCCGTGAGCGTTCCAGTGCGCGGCGAACAGCGCTTCCTCGCTGATCGTCTTCGGCTCGATCGGCCGTGACACCCAGGTGAGGTTGACGAAGTGGCGTGCGTTGACGTTCTCGGTGGTGATGTTGCCGCCCCAGGTTCCGCAGCTCAGGCTCAGCGTAAAGGGCAGGCCGTTGCGCGGGCTGCCCGCTCCCTCGTTGAGGTTCTGGTTCACCAGCACCCGCGCTGTCCTGGTGGCCATCGCCAGCTGCTCGACGTTGGCGTCCGAGCTGGTATGGATTCCGCAGGTATGACCGAGACCCTGGTAGGACGTGATCGCGTTCACCAGGTCCGCGGCGGCCGCGATGCCGCCGTCGTAGCGGTAGATCGCAAGCACCACGGACAGCTTCTCACCGGAGAACGGGTGGCCGGGACCCGTGCTTGTCTCCTCCACCAGGAGCATCGGGCAGCTCGGGTCGATCCGGAACCCGGCCAGTTCCGCGATGCGCGCGGCCGGCTTGGCCACCACCGCCATGGCCGGTACTGGACCGCCGTCTGGCCACATCACCGCGCGCAGCGCGTCCTTCTGCCGCTGGTCACACAGGTGCGCGCCGGCCTCCGTCAGCCGCCGCACTAGCTCGTCGTAGACGCCGGCGTGCGCGATCACCGCGTTATCGGCCAGGCAGCTGGTGGCGTAGTCGAATGTCTTCGCCGCGAGGATGGCCGCGGCCGCGTCGGCCAGGTCGGCGGTCTCGTCCACCACGTGCACCGCGTTGCCGACTCCGACGCCGTAGGCCGGGGTGCCGGAGCTGTAGGCCGCGTGCACCATGCCCGCGCCGCCTGTGGCCACGATCAGATCGGCCTGGCGCATCAGCTCCTGCGACTTCGGCAGCGACGGCGCCGGCAGGGACTGCACCAGGTCGGCAGGCGCGCCCACCTGCTCGCACGCGGCCCGCATGAATCCGACCACTGCCTCGGTGGCACGCTGGGTCCGCGGGTGCGGGGCGCAGATGATGGCGTTGCGGCCCTTGACCGCGAACAATGCCTTGACCGGCGGCGTGGCATCCGGGCCGGTGGCCGGGATCAGCGCGGCGACCACGCCGACCGGCTTGGCGATTTTCACCAGTCCGGCTTCCCGCTGCTCCTCAACGACACCGACCGTGCGCAAGCCGGCCATGTCGGCAAGCACACCGGTCACCCGCTTGTTGATCTTGGCCACCTTATCGGCGTAGTTGCCAAACCCGCCTTCGTCCACCGCGAGCCTGGCCAGCGCCTCGGCGTGGTCCTTGCGCACCACCGCCCAGGCAATGGCGGTGACCAGCTCGTCCACCCGCTCCTGGGTGTAGTGCTCGATGCCGCGCGCCGCCTCGCGGGCCCGCGCCACCACGGCGCCAACCTCTTCCCGCACAGCCTCCTCCGGCGCCGGGCTGCCCGCCTGCTGATCCTTGCGCTCACTCATGCCATCACACTGCCCGTGCCGGTGGCTGATTCCATTGATCCGGAGGGTCGAGCCTGGGTCGGTTCTTTGTCCCGCCATGACCTGACGGCCGCCCGGGCCTTGACCGATGCTCGTTCTGACCGATGCGGGACGGCGCTCATCTCGAGCGTCCCGCCGGCAAGTCATCGGAAGGCGAGGGCGGTAGGTGGGACGGCTCGTGGTGATCGGCGGCGGCGCTGCGGGGATGTCGGCCGCTTCGGCCGCCCGCCGCGTGGCCCCCGATCTCGAGGTGGTCGTCTGCGAGGCAGGCGGCTTCGCCGCCTACGGGATGTGCGGCATCCCGTACTTCCTGGGCGGCGTCGTGCCGCGCGCGGAGAGCCTGCTGGCATACCCACCGGGCGAATTCCGCGGCCAGCGCGGGATCGACCTGCGGCTGAACACCCGGGTTGACGCGATCGACGCCCGCACCCGCCGAGTGCACCTCAGCGGCGAGGGCGGCACCGGGCCACTCGGCTATGACCTGCTTGTCGTGGCCAGCGGCGCCGATCCGGTGCGCCCGCCGGTGCCGGGACTCGACCAACCCCGGGTCTTCACGATCCGGTCCCTGGACGAGGCGATCAAGCTGCGGCGGCTCCTGGACAGCGGTGTGGTCCGCCGGGCTATCGTGGTGGGGGCCGGGTATATCGGGCTGGAGACGGCTGAGGCCCTAGTCTGCGCGGGCGTCGAGGTGCAGGTCATTGAGGCGTTGCCGCGTGTCCTCGGCACCGTCGATGAGCCAATCGCCGAACTGGCCCGCGACGAGCTGGAACGGCATGCCCGGCTACGGCTTGGCGCCCGGCTGGACGCCGTGCGCGAGGACGCCGGCCTAGCCGGCGGGGGCCTGACCGCGGTGGTCGACGGCGATGAGGTCGGTACCGACTTGGTGGTGGTCGCGACCGGGGTGCGTCCAGCCACGGATCTGCTGATCCGGGCGGGTGCCCGGCACCTGGCCGACCGGTCCGTCGTCGTGGACGCGAGCATGCGCACCTCGGTGCCGGACGTGTTCGCGGTCGGGGACTGCGTCGCGCTGCCGCACCTGGTGCTGGGCAGGCCGGCCTGGGTGCCCCTGGGTCCCGCCGCCAATAAGACCGGCCGGGTGGCGGGGACGGTCGCCGCGGGCGGGACGGCGTCGTTCGCGGGCGTCGTCGGTACGGCGGTGGTAAAGGTGTTCGACCTGGAGGTGGCGCGCACCGGGCTCGGGCTCGGCGAGGCGCGGGCCGCAGGCCTGGCCGCGGTAGCCACCGACCTGGTCTCCCGATCCCGGGCGAAGTACTACCCGGGCAGCTCGCCGCTGCACGTTCGGCTGGTGCACACGCCTGACGGCCGGCTGCTCGGCGGCCAGCTGGCCGGGCGCGAGGGCGCCGCGAAGCGCATCGACGTGCTGGCCACCGCGCTGCACGCCCGGCTTACCGTGGCGGACCTGGCCGCGCTCGATCTCAGTTACGCTCCGCCGTTCGCGCCCGTGTACGACCCCGTGCTGGCCGTCGCGGCCAAGGCCGCGCGGTCGGCGGCGAGCACGGCGGGGTCGGCTTCGCAGCCGGCCGCCAGCACCATGGGAGGGTCATCATGAGCCTGCAGCCGCCACGCGACAAGCGCGCCAGTCTGGCCGACGCGGTAGCCCTGGTGAGCGACGGCGCCATCGTCGCGCTCGGCGGCGGGCTGTCCGCCCGGCTGCCCATGGCGATGGTGCGCGAACTGATCCGGCAGGGCAGGCGCGGCCTGCACCTGGTCGGGTCGGCGCACAGCATTGACGTGGACATGCTCGTGGCGGCCGGCGCGGTGCGCCGCTGCGAGGAAAGCTACGTGGGCTTCGAGCAGGATCTCGGCTTGGCCCCCGCGTATCGCCGCGCGGCCGAGGAAGGCTCGATCGAGATGGCGGAGAGCTGCTGCGTCAACCTGCTGGCCCAGCTGCGGGCCGCGGAGATGGGCGTGCCGTTCCTGCCGGTCCGCGGGGTGCGCGGGTCGGACATCGCGGCGCTGCATTCCGAGTACGCGACGATCGCCTGCCCGTTCACCGGGGAGACCCTGATCGCGGTGCCAGCGCTGCGCCCGGACGTCGCCCTGCTGCACGCGCCATCGGGTGACCGGTACGGCAACCTGCATCTGGAGCAGCCGTACGTGCTGGACGAGCGGTTCGCCTCGGCGTCGAAGACGGTGATAGCGACCGTGGACGAGCTGGTGTCCACCGAGGAGGTGGTGGCGTCCGGGATCACCATCCCCGGGCACCTGGTGACCGCGACGGTCCTGGCCCCGTTCGGGGCGCACCCGGCCTCGTGCTACCCGCGGTACGCCTACGACCGCGGTCACCTGCGCGAGTACGTGTCCGCGGCGCAATCGGGACCGGACGACCTCGACAAGTACCTGGCTACCTACGTCTACGGCAGCGAGGAGAGCTACCAGGCCGCCATCGGCGCCGAGCGCCTGGCCGCCCTAGCCGGCTGGTCGCGATCCACTGCAGACTGGAAGGAACTGTTCGCATGAGCTGGACCATCGACGAATGGTTCGTGATCGCGCTGGCCAGGACCATCCGGCCACTGGAGACGGTATTCCACGGTTTCGGCAGCCCGTGCGCCCAGGTCGCGATGCACGTCGCGCGGCGCACCCACGCGCCGGAGATGGTGCTGATCGAGGGGGCGATGTACGCGATCAACCCTGATCCGCCGTTCATCCCGCCCACCAGCAACGATGCCAGCCTTAGCCGGGGCGCGGCGTACAGCATGCGGTTCGAGGAGTTCTTCGACGCCGCGATCCGCGGCGACGTGGACCGGATGTTCCTGTCCGGCGGGCAGATCGACGTCTCCGGCAATACCAACGTCACCGCGATCGGCCCGGTCAGCCGGCCGAAGGTCAAGCTCGGCGGGGGCGGTGGCGGCTGCAACCTGTCCGCCACGATCGGCCACCTGACGTTGTGGACCACCCGGCACCGGTCCGGGCACACGCTAGTGGAAGCGTGCGACTTCATCACCGACATCGGGCACCGCACCCCGCTGGGTACCCGGGCGGAACTCGGCTTCACCGGCGGCGGGCCGCAGTGGCTCGTCACCGAGCTGGGCGTCTTCGACTTCACCGGCGGCCGGGCGCGGCTGCTGCAGCTCTTCCCGGACGTGAGCCTGGCCGAGATCCGCGCGGTGACCGGTTTCCCGCTAGAGGCCGTCGGCGACCTGCGTGCCGTCAGGCCACCCTCGGCCGCCGAGCTGGCCGCTGTCCGCTCGGTGGACCCGCTGGGGGTGCGCAAGTCGGAGTTCTCGCCCCGCGAGCTCGCCCGGAGCTTCGAGCCAGGTGCTGGCCCGGACTGCGCATGCTGACCGGCGGCGGCCTGGCCGCCGTGTTCGACCCGCGACGGGTGGCCCTGGTCGGCGCGTCCGACCGGGTCGGCTCCGTGGGCCGGCTGCTCTGGGACAACCTGGCCGATTTCCCCGGCGAGGTGCTGCCGGTCTGCCAGGCCGCCACCGTCGCCGGCCGGCCGGCGTATCCCGACTTGCGTGACGTCCCCGGCGAGGTCGACCTCGCCGTCATCGCCACTCCCGCCGCCACCGTCCCGGACATCATCGTCGCCGCCGCCGCCAAAGGGGTCAGAGCGGTGGTCGTGCTCAGCGCGGGCTTCGCGGAGACCGGAGCCGCCGGGGCCAAGCTGCAGGCCGAGGCGGTGGCCGTGGCCCGGTCCGGGGGAGTCCGCCTGGTCGGCCCCAACTGCTTCGGCGTGCAGAACGCGGACCTTCCGCTGAACGCCTCGATCTCGGCCGGCGCCCCCCGCGGCGGCGGCGGCGTCAGCATCGTCACCCAGTCCGGGTCCTACGGGATGGCCGTGCACGCGCTCGGCCGGGACGAGGGGCTGCGCGTCGCGAAGGTGTTCGCGGCAGGCAACAAGGCGGACATCACCGATGCGGAGCTGCTCGGTTACCTGCGCGAGGATCCGGCCACGAGCGTCATCTGCCTGCTGCTTGAATCGATAACCGACGCCCGCGGCTTCTTCGCCGAGGCCTGCCGGACGACGCCGGTCAAGCCGGTCATCGCGGTCGTGCACGGTCGCACGGGGCCGGGGCAGCGCGCCGCGGTGTCGCACACCGCCGCGCTGGCTACCGACGACGCGGTGCGCGATGCCGCGCTGCGCCAGGCCGGGGTGGCCCGGGTACGCACGGGCCTGCAGGCGCTCGACGCCGCCCGGGCCCTGTCCGGCCAGCCCATGCCGCGCGGGCCTCGGGTCGCGGTGGTGACCAACTCCGGCGGCACCGGCGTCGAGCTGGCCGACCTGCTGGTCGACGAGGGCCTGGAGCTGCCAGAGTTGGGCAGGCCGCTGCAGGACGAACTGCGGGCCCTGCTGCCGGGCTACGCCAGCGCGGGCAACCCGGTGGACATGACCCCGACCTGGCGCCAGTTCACCACGCTGTACCCGGCCACGATCGAGATGCTGGCCCGCTCCGGCGAGATCGACGTGGTGGTGCCGGTGCTGCTGCAGCGCTCGGCCTCGGCGGAAGTCGCGGCGGCGGTCCGGGACGCGGTAGCCCGGCTGCGCGACGACAAGGTGCCAGTCCCGGTTTATGTCTGCTGGGTGGCGCCGCGGGCCGCGGATGCCCACGCGAGCCTGCTGCAGGAGGCGGGCGTGCCGTGCTTCCCGTGGCCGGAACGAACGGCCAGGGCGGTCGGCGTGGCCGTCCGCTGTGGCATGCAGGCCGCGCGTCCGCCGAGCCGCGCGGCGTCGCGGTCGACACCGGCGCCCGCAGCTTCGCCGCCGCCGCGGCCGTCGCCGCAGTCGGCCGGGCCCGTCGGACGAGGCCTGCTCCCTCCGGATACCGCACGGCCGGGTCGTGATGGTCGCGGGACGGAACGGCTCGGGAAAATCGACGCTCTTCCGCATCCTCTCCACCGCCATCCGCCCCGATCACGGCTCCGCCAACATTCTCGGATTCGATCTCGTGAAGGAGCGCTACGACGTCCGCAAAGGGGTCGCGC
>Ga0137409_10003989_pt1 | contig 15606 bp, 18 predicted proteins | sample CZODoug1_16funga_FD_122059 | JGI IMG/M metagenome (GOLD analysis project Ga0137409, IMG submission 122059) | Vadose zone soil fungal communities from Angelo Coast Range Reserve, California, USA - CZODoug1_16fungal (Hybrid Assembly) | ecosystem: Environmental > Terrestrial > Soil > Vadose zone... | reverse complement strand
AAGGCGCGCGAGGTTCCGGTCGCGGTGCAGAAGGCGATGGAGGAGGCCCGGCGCAAGCTCTTCAAGGTGAAGCTGAAGAACGGCACGCTGCACCACACCGTGACCGGGCGCTGGGGAGCGGCGCGCGTGCTGATGCAGCCCGCGCACGAGGGCACCGGCATCATTGCCGGCGGTCCGATGCGCGCTGTGTTCGAGGTGATGGGCGTCACCAACGTGCTCGCCAAGTGCTTCGGCTCGACCAACCCCTACAACGTGGTGCGGGCGACGCTCGACGGCCTGAAGAACATGAGCACGCCGGCCGAGATCGCGGCGCGCCGCGGCAAGACCGTCGAGGAAATCATGCAATGAGGAAGATCAAGGTGCGGTTGTTGAAAAGCATCGCCGGCTGCGAGCGTTCGCAGCGCGACACGGTGCGCGGCCTGGGCTTGAAGCGCATCGACCACGTCGTGGAGCTGGTCGACACGCCCGCGGTGCGCGGCATGATCAACAAGGTCAACCACCTGGTGCGGATCGACTCATGAAATTGAATTCATTGAAACCCGCGCCGGGCTCGAAGAGCAATCGGCATCGCGTCGGCCGCGGGGTCGGCTCGGGTTGGGGCAAGACCGCCGGCCGCGGCCACAAGGGTCAGAGGGCACGCTCGGGCGGCTTCCACAAGGTTGGCTTCGAGGGGGGGCAGATGCCGCTGCATCGCCGCCTGCCGAAGCGCGGCTTCCACTCGCCTACCCGCGAGGATGTCGCTGAGGTACGGACGAGCGAGCTGCAGGGCATTTCCGTCGCGGAGATCGATCTCGCCGCGCTGCAGGACGCGGGCATCGTGTCGCGCAAGGCGCTCGCGGCGAAGGTGATCCTTTCCGGCAAGCTCGAGCGCAAGATTGCGCTCAAGGAAATCCAGGTGAGCAAGGGCGCGCGCGCCATGATCGAGGCCGCGGGCGGATCGATCCAGCTCACCGAGAAGCCGAAGGTTGAGAAAAAAGTGAAACAGAAGAAGGCCAAGAAGCCCGAGCAGCCCGAGCCTGCATCGGAGAAGGAAGCGAAGAAGAGCTGATGGCAACGCTGCCCAACCCCGGCAAGGGGATGCGCTACGGCGACCTGAAGCGGCGCCTGCTCTTCCTGCTCGGCGCGCTCATCGTCTTCCGCATCGGTGCGCACATCCCGGTGCCGGGCATCGACCCGAACGTGCTCGCCGGCTTCTTCCAGGACAACCAGGGCGGCATGCTCGGCATGTTCAACATGTTCTCGGGCGGGGCGCTCAGGCGCTTCACCATCTTCGCCCTCGGGATCATGCCGTACATCTCCGCGTCGATCATCATGCAGCTGATGACCGCCGTCAGCCCGCAGCTCGACCAGCTGCGCAAAGAAGGCGAGTCGGGCCGGCGCAAGATCACGCAGTACACGCGCTACGGCACGGTGTTCCTGGCGCTGTTCCAGTCGACCGGCATCTCGATCATGCTGGAATCGCAGCCCAACCTGGTGCTCGATCCTGGGCTCATGTTCCGCATGACTACGGTGACGACGCTCGTCACCGGCACCATGTTCCTGATGTGGCTCGGCGAGCAGATCACCGAGCGCGGCCTGGGCAACGGCATCTCGATCATCATCTTCGCCGGCATCGCCGCCGGGCTGCCGAACGCCGTGGCCGGGACGCTGGAGCTCGTGCGCACCGGCGCCATGCATCCGGTGACCGCGCTCCTCATCGCCATCGCCGTCGTCGTCGTCACGGCTTTCGTCTGTTTCGTCGAGCGCGGGCAGCGCAAGATCCTGGTCAACTACGCGAAGCGGCAGGTCGGCAACCGGGTGTACGGCGGGCAGAGCTCGCACCTGCCTTTCAAGCTCAACATGTCGGGCGTGATCCCGCCGATCTTCGCCTCGTCGCTGATCCTGTTCCCGGCGACGGTGCTCGGCTGGTTCGGCAGCCACGAGGGTCTGATCTGGCTGCGGGACATCGCTGGCACGCTGACGCCCGGGCAGCCGATCTACGTGGTGCTCTATGGCGGGCTCATCATCTTCTTCTGCTTCTTCTATACGGCCTTGCAGTACAACCCGAAGGAGACCGCGGATAACCTCAAGAAGTCCGGGGCCTTTGTGCCCGGAATCCGACCGGGCGACCAGACGGCGCGGTACTTGGAAAAGATCCTCACGCGCCTCACATTGGCGGGAGCGGTCTACGTGACGCTCGTCTGCCTGCTGCCGGAGTTCCTGATCCTGCGCTGGAACGTGCCGTTTTATTTCGGCGGCACGTCGCTCCTGATCATCGTCGTGGTGACCATGGATTTCATGGCCCAGGTGCAGGCGTACATCATGACTCACCAGTACGAAAGCTTGCTGCGCAAGGCCAACTTCAAGGGAGGCCTGCCGGTCCGCTGATGGCCAAGGAAGACGTCATCGAAATGCAGGGCGAGGTGCTGGAGAACCTACCGAACGCGACCTTTAGGGTGAAGCTGGAAAACGGGCACACGATCCACGCCTTCATCTCCGGAAAGATGCGCATGAACTACATTCGCATCCTGCCTGGGGACAAAGTGACGGTGCAGATGACGCCGTACGACTTAACCAAGGGACGCATCACGTTCCGAGCAAAGTGAGGACCAGATGAAAGTGATGGCATCAGTGAAAAAGATTTGCCGCAAATGCAAGATCGTGCGGCGCAAGGGCGTCGTGCGGGTGATCTGCTCCGATCCGCGCCACAAGCAGCGCCAAGGTTGATAACACCTTGTTAAAACAGGTATAATTTCGGGTTCCGCCTAGGGCACGCCATATGGCACGTATTGCAGGAATCAATATCCCCAATCACCAGCACGCCGAGATCGCGCTGACCGCGATCTTCGGCATCGGGCGCGCGCGCGCGCAGGCGATTCTGGCCGCGGCCGGCGTGCAGTCGTCGCGCAAGATCAAGGACCTGAACGACAGCGAGCTCGATCGTATCCGCGAGAACGTCGCCAAGTTCACCGTGGAAGGCGACCTCCGCCGCGAAGTACAGATGTCGATCAAGCGGCTCATAGATCTGGGCTGCTACCGCGGCTCGCGCCATCGCAAGGGCTTGCCGGTGCGCGGGCAGCGCACGCGCACCAACGCGCGCACGCGCAAGGGGCCGCGCAAGGCCGCGATCAAACTCAACGTTCCAGCAGGGAAGGCCGCCTAATACATGGCTAGCAGAAGCGCACCGACACGCCAGGAGCTGCAGCAGACCGCCGCGGCCCGCGCGCGCAAGAAGGTAAAGAAGAACGTAGCCGAGGGTATCGCGCATATCCACGCCTCGTTCAACAACACCATCGTCACGATCACGGACCGCCAGGGCAACACGCTCGCCTGGGCCACCTCCGGCAACGCCGGGTTCAAGGGCTCTCGCAAGTCGACGCCGTTCGCGGCGCAGGTCGCCGCCGAGCGCTGCGGTCGCGCGGCGCAGGAATGCGGCGTGAAGAACATCGAGGTGCGCATCAAGGGCCCCGGGCCCGGCCGCGAGTCCGCGGTGCGCGCGCTGAACGCCATCGGCCTGAAGATCGGCAGCATCGCCGACGTCACGCCGATCCCGCATAACGGTTGCCGCCCTCCGAAGCGGCGCAGGGTATAGCTATGGCAAAGAACCTAGACAAGTGCAGGCACTGCCGCCGCGAGGGCGAGAAGCTCTACCTGAAGGGCGAAAAGTGCTTCACCGACAAGTGCCCGGTTGAGCGTCGCGCCTACGCTCCCGGCCAGCACGGCCAGAAGAGCGGCGCGCGACTTTCCGACTACGGCAAGCAGCTGCGCGAGAAGCAGAAGATGCGGCACACCTACGGCCTGCTCGAGCGGCAGTTCCGCAACACGTACCACGACGCCGCGCGCGCGAAAGGCGTCACCGGCGAGCGGCTGCTCCAGCTGCTGGAATCGCGGCTCGACAACATCACATATCGCATGGGCTTCGGCGCCTCGCGGGGCGAGGCGCGGCAGGTGGTCCGCCATAACGCGATCTTGGTGAACGGCAAGCGCGTGAACATCCCCTCCTATCGCCTGCGTCCAGGCGATGTGGTCGAGGTCGCGCCGAAGTCCAAGGACCAGCTGCGCATCAAGGCCGCGGCCGAGGCCGCCGAAGGGCGCGGCTTCCCGGAGTGGCTGGAAGTCGATTCCAAGGCGCTGAAGGGCACCTTCAAGGCCATGCCGGCGCGCACCGATCTGTCGTCCACCATTAACGAACACCTGGTGATCGAGCTGTACTCGAAGTAACCAGTAGTCAGTACACAGGACCCAACAAATGCCGCAATCCGGATTTCTGAAGCCGCGTATCGTCGACGTGCAGAACCTCTCGCCCAACCACGCGAGAGTGACGATGGAGCCGTTCGAGCGAGGCTACGGCCATACCCTCGGCAACGCCCTGCGCCGCGTGCTGCTTTCCTCGATGCCGGGCTACGCGCCCACCGAGGTGCAGATCGCGGGCGTGGTGCACGAGTACTCCACGCTCGACGGCGTGCGCGAGGACGTGGTCGACATCCTCCTCAACTTGAAGGGCGTGGTGTTTCGCCTGCACAACCGCAGCGAGGCGATCCTGACGCTGAAGAAGTCGGCCGGCCTGGTCACCGCGGCCGACATCGAGCCGGCGCACGACGTCGAGATCATCAACCCCGAGCACGTCGTCGCGCACCTCGCGACCGGCGGCAAGCTCGAGATGCAGATCAAAGTCGAGTCCGGGCGCGGCTACCTGCCGGGCAACATGCGCTACCTGCCGGAAGAGACCAAGGGCATCGGCCGCATCATCCTCGACGCCTCGTTCAGCCCGGTGCGACGCGTGTCGTACGCGGTGGAATCGGCGCGTGTCGAGCAGCGCACCGACCTCGACAAGCTGATCATGGACATCGAGACCAACGGCGCGATCGAGCCCGAGGAAGCGATCCGCTACGCCGCGCGCGTGCTGGTCGATCAGCTCTCCGTGTTCGCCCAGCTGGAAGGTACGGCGCTGCCGACCGAGCAGCCCAAGTCGCCGCAGGTCGATCCGATCCTGCTGCGCCCGGTCGACGACCTGGAGCTCACCGTGCGCTCCGCCAACTGCCTCAAGGCCGAGAACATCTACTACATCGGCGACCTGATCCAGCGTACCGAGACGGAGCTGCTGAAGACCCCGAACCTCGGCCGCAAGTCGCTCAACGAGATCAAGGAAGTGCTCGCCTCGCGCGGCCTGACGCTCGGCATGAAGCTCGAGAACTGGCCGCCCGCCGGCCTGGAACACCGAACCTAGGAAAGAAAGCGCCATGCGTCACGGGACCGGACTCAAGAAGCTCGGCCGCACCTCCAGCCACCGTCTGGCGATGTTCCGCAACATGACGGTGTCGCTGCTGCGCCACGAGGAGATCACCACCACGCTGCCGAAGGCGAAGGCGCTGCGCCGCGTGGCCGAGCCGATGATCACGCTCGGCAAGAAACCCTCGCTTGCCAACCGCCGTCTCGCCTACGACCGCCTGCGCGACCGCGACATCGTCGCCAAGCTGTTCGACGACCTCGGCAAGCGCTACGCGAAGCGAAACGGCGGCTACCTGCGCATCCTCAAGACCGGCTTCCGCAAGGGCGACAACGCGCCGCTCGCGCTGGTCACGCTGATGGACCGCGCCGAGAAGGGCGAGCAGGAAGCCGGCAAGCCCGAGAACAAGAAGCCCGCCAAGGCCGAAGGCAAGAAGCCCGAAGAGAAGAAAGCCGCCAAAGCCGCCTAGATGAGCGGCAGGCTGGCGGGGAAGGTCGCAATCGTCACCGGGGCGGGCTCCAGCGGCCCCGAGCTTGGCAACGGCAAGGCAACGGCAATCCTGTTCGCCCGCGAGGGCGCCAAGGTGCTTTGCGCCGACGCCGTGATGGCGCGAGCCGAGGAAACCGCCGCCGCGATCGCCAAGGAAGGCGGTACCGCGTCGGCGTTCCAGGCCGATGTCTCCAAGGCGGCGCAGTGCAAGGCGATGGTCGACGCCGCGATCGAGCGCTACGGCCGCCTGGACATCCTCGACAACAACGTCGGCATCTCGGTGCGCGCCGACGTGCTGGAGGTCACCGAGGAGCAGTGGGACCGCGTCATGGCGGTCAACGTCAAGAGCATCGTCCTCACCGCCAAGTACGCCATCCCGCACATGATCCGCGGCGGCGGCGGCGCGATCATCAACATCTCCTCGATCGCCGGCCTGCGCGCCAATCAGAGCACGCCCTATTCGACCTCCAAGGCGGCGGTGATCGGCATCACCCGCTCGATGGCGGGCGACCACGGCCGCCAGGGCATCCGCGTCAACTGCATCGTCCCGGGGCTGATCTACGGGCCGATGGTCGCGGGCCGCATGGACGCGGCGCTGCGCGAGACGCGCAAGCAGGCTGCGCCGCTCGGCACCGAGGGGACCGGCTGGGATATCGCGTGTGCCGCGGTTTTCCTCGCAAGCGAGGAAGCGCGCTGGATCAGCGGCGTGGCACTGCCGGTCGACGCCGGCTTCCTGGTCATGAGCCCGACGACCAACGCCCGGCTGGCGCAGCAGAAGCTCTAGCTAGAAGTCTCCGCGCGCGAGCGTTGCGCCCTTGATGACGTGCTTCGGCAGCGACACCTTCTTCATGTCCTCGTTCACCGGCATCTGGATCGCCTTGATGTTCGCCACCGGCAGCATGGTGAATACGCCGTCGGCGACGATCAACAGGTAGGGGCTCTTCAGGAACTCCTCCAGGCGCAGCTGGCGCGCGGCTGCGTTTGCCGCCTGGTCGGGGAACGCGTACGACGCCTTGGTGCCGTCCATGAAATGCACGGTCAGCCCGTGGGTGGGGTCCATCGGCATATTGCTTCTCCCTGTTGCGCCGTGAGGGCGCGTTCGCTGATTCTAGCTAGGCGACGACGATGGCGCGGTAGTCGTTGACGTTGGTGCGGGTCGGACCGGTGACCACCAGATCGCCGAGCTTGTGGAAGAACCCGTAGCTGTCGTGCCGGGCGAGGCAGGCTTTTCCGTCCACGCCCTTCTGCATGCTCTCGGGCGTGAGAATCGCGCCGGCGTTGTCCTCGCTGCCGTCGATGCCGTCGGTGTCGGCGGCGATCGCCCAGATCCCCCCGGTTTCGAGGCCCAGGGAAAGGAGAAATTCGGCGCAGCGGCCGCCGCGGCCGCCCTCATTTTCCTTCGTGTCCTCGATCGTCACGGTGCATTCGCCGCCCGAGATCAACGCCGCCGGCCCCTTGGTGCGCCGCGCGAGCTGCGCCATCTCCCTGCCGACCTCGCGCGCTTCGCCGGTGATCGTGTCGCCGAGGATCTCCGGCCGGATTCCTTGCTTGCGGAATACTTCGGCGGCCGCCTCGAGCGACTTGTAGGCGGTGGCGATGACCTTGTTCTGCGCCTTCACCGCCTTTGGGCTTTCGGAGAACGGCCCGCCAAAGGCGATCCGGTACTTGGCAAGGACTGTCCTGGCATCGTCGATCGTGGTCGGATCTGGCGCGCACGGTCCCGAGGCGATGTGCGTCGGATCGTCGCCGGTGACGTCCGAGATGACGAGTGCCAGCACCGGCGCGCCGCTCGCCGCTGCGAGCCGCCCGCCGGCGATTGCCGACAGGTGCTTGCGCACGGTGTTGATCTCCTGGATGGTCGCGCCGCTCCTGAGGAGCTGACCCGTGAGCTGCTTGAGCTGCGCCATCGACACGCCCGGCGCCGGCAGCGACAGCAGGCTCGAACCGCCGCCGGAGAGGAGGGCGAGTAGCAGGTCGTCCTTGTCGAGCTTCTTCACCGCCTCCAGCAGCACGCGCGCGGCGGCGTGCCCGGCTTCGTCGGGCACGGGGTGCCCGGCCTCCACGACCTTGATGCGCTTCGTCGGCAGCCCATGGCCGTAACGGGTAATGGCGATGCCCTCGACCGTTCCCCATTCGCGCTCGACCGCCAGGGCCATGGATGCGGCTGCCTTGCCTGCCGCGGCGACGAACACCCTCCCGCGAGGGCGCGGCGGAAGGTGTTGCGCAAGGATGGCGAGAGGATCGGCCGCGCGAACCGCGGCGCGAAAGCTTTCTTCGAGGAGCTGCCGCATCACTCCGGCGTGAAAGTCTCTTTCGCCGCGTTCTTGCCGAGCTCGTAGAAGCGCGGGTACGTCTCGCGGAAGACCCTCTGGATCTCGTCGACCGGCACGTCGGCGAAGCTGCCGCGGTCGCGCAGGTATTCCATATGGCGCCGCTCGTCCTCGTCGAAGGGATGGAAGATCGAGTCGGTCGCGCCGTCGAACTCGAGCGGCTTGACGCGAAAGCGGCGGCAGAGAGCGAGGTTGAACGCCGGCGTGCACTTCACCCATTTGCCGCCGATGCGGAACTCGGTGAAGCCGTGGAACACGAACAGGTCGCTGCCCATCGTTTCGGCGAGGCGCGGGCTGGTGAGGTGGTTCTTCACGTCGGCGAAGCCGACGCGGGACTCGATGCCTGCTGCCCGGCCGCAGGCGGCGAGCAGCGCCGCCTTGCCGATGCAGAAGCCTTCACCGGCCTCGAGCACGGCCGACGCCGTGTACACCGCCGGCTTGGTGAAGTCGAGGAACGGGTTGTAGCGGACGCCGTCGCGCACCGCGTAGTAAAGCGAGATTGCGCGGTCCTTGTCGTTCGTGCCCTGCACGCTCTTTTTGGCGAAAGAGCTGATGGACGGGTGAGCGCTGTCCACGAAACGACCGGGCGAGAGGAACTCGCTCATTGGTCGAGCTTCATCAGCTTGCGCGCGCCCCGGAACAGCGCGCTCGACGCCTCGGCGAGCCCGTCGACCACCGAGAAGTGGTTCTTGCCGGGCATGGCGATGTCGTCGGCGAACGCCGAGCGCCAGCGCTCGCCGAGCAGCGCGTTCTGCCGCAGGAATTCGCTCGATTCGTCGCCGCCGACGCAGGTCATCACGGGCATGCGCGTCGCGGTCGGCAGGAACGCGGGCGAGAGGCGCAGCGCGAGCGCCGGGTCGAGCCGCAGGTCGGACTGGAGGAACTCGACCTCGAGCAGCGGCCGCAGGTCGTAGATGCCGCTGATCGCCAGGCCGCCCTTCCACAGGTCCTTCGGCAGGCTCGGGTCGAGCTGCTGCCAGAGCGCGCACATCAGCATCGCCGTGAGGTGGCCGCCCGCCGAATGGCCCGAGACGTAGAGCCGGTCCTGGTCCATGCCGTACTGCTCGGCGTTGAGCCACAGCCAGCGGCTCGCGCGCAGCATCTGCCGCACGATCTCGTCCATGCCGACGCGTGGGCAGAGGTCGTAGTTGACCACCGCCAGCGACACGCCCGCACCGACCCAGGCCGGGGCGAGGAACGAGAAGTCCTTCTTGTCGAGCGAGCGCCAGTAGCCGCCGTGGATGAACATCATGCAGCTGCCGTCGCCCTTCCTCGCCGGGAAGAGGTCGATGGTCTCGCCCGGCGCATCGCCGTAGCGCAGGTCGAGGTGGCTGGTCATGGTGCTGCGCGCACGGGCCGAGCCTTCCTGCCAGCGCGCGAAGTATTGCGGATGGTCCGGGACGAGCTCGCGGTTGTTGTAGGCCTTGTTGAGCAGAGCCTTGTCCGGTGCGTTCATCCGCGTTTCTCTCTCCACAGGCCCATCGCTTCCTGACCGGGGCGGTCGGAGAACGAGAACAGCACCGTCTCTGCCGTCGCCTCGAATTTCACCGGCGTCCAGGAAGGGACGACGAAGGTGTCGCGCGGCTCGAAGGCGTATTTCTCATTGCCGATAACCACGCTCCCGCCACCCTCGACGACGGAGTAGATCGCACCATCGGTGCAGCGATAGGGCTGCGACTTGAACTGCGCCGGCAAGAGCTGGATGAACGCGGCGATGGTCGGCATCGCATGGCCGCCGGTGAGGGGGTTGGTGAACTGCATCTTGTGGCCGTGGCACGGGTCGGGATCCTGGTCGCGCGACAGGATGTCGAGCGACTCGCGGCTGCGCGCGTAGGGATAGTTGAAGATCGGCGAGGTCCGGCCAAAGGGCGGGGTCGCCGCGAGCGGCACCAGGCCGCTGCCGTAGCGCGCGGTGGCGGCGCCATCGCTGCGCGTCACCGGCTGCACTTCCTCGGGATAGACCTCGTGGAACTGCGCCGCGAACAGCTCGACGATGCGGATGTCGAGGCCGTCCATCCAGACCACCGGCTCGTTCCCGGGGTTGCCGTGGTCGTGGAAGGTCCACGACGGGGTGATGATGAAGTCGCCGGGGGCCATCATGGTGCGCTCGCCGTCGACCGCGGTATACGCCCCCGAGCCCTCGACGATGAAGCGCAGCGCCGACTGAGAGTGGCGGTGGCTGGGCGCGATCTCGCCCGGCAGGATGAGCTGCAGACCGGCGTAGAGGCTTTGCGTGATGCACGACTCGCCGCGCATGCCCGGGTTCTCGAGCACCAGCACGCGGCGGACGGCTTCCTTCGCCGTGATCAGCTTGCCGGCCTCGGTGATGTAGGGCCGCACGTCCTTGTACTTCCACAGGTAGGGCTTGCAGCGCGTCACCGGCTCGTCCGGGATCAGGCCGTGCAGCACCTCCCACAACGGCGCCGTGTTGTGCTTGTCCATGCGCCGGTAGAGGTCCTGCCGCGCGCTGCTGATCTTCGTCTGGGGAACGCTGGCCATGGCTTGCTCCTTCACGCCGATTTTACGGGCTTCATCCACACCACGGGCTTGCCGAGGGCGGTGCCGAGCGCTTTGCCCTCGGGATCGGCGAGCGCTGCTTCTCGCGCGGTACGAATGGCTTTTCTTTGTTCTGAAAGATCAGAAGTGGCCGGATTCTCGACCAGCGCATCGACGATGGCGAGGAAGTTGGCCTTGCCGCGCCGATGCGTCTCGCCGTAGCCCTTGATGAGCCGCGCGCACTCGGCGACTTCGAAGGCGAGCGCCGCGTCGCGCCGGGCCGCCTCACCGACCAGCGCCAGCCAGCGCTCGATCAGTTGCTGCTCCTCGCGGTAGCGGTAGCTGTACGGCCGCCAGGGCTTGAGCCACGCCAGGCTGCGCACCAGCGCGTAGCCGAAGATGCCCGAGGTGCGGATGTGCATGCCGAAGTTATAGGCGTCGAGCTTGCCGCGCCTTTCCGCCCACTGGATGATTCTCTTTCCAAGAAAATGAGGCAAAACGGAAGCGAACTCCTCGACCCCCGGCTTGAGGTAATCGATGACGACCACCGGCTCTCCATCCTTCGCGCCGACCTCTTTTCTGACTCTTTGAAAACGAGAAGATCTTGTTTTCAGGTCCGCGACGCGAATGATGTCTTCGTAGGCCATCCAGGTGGCGAGGTGGCGCGCCACGGTGGCGGCGACGCGCGCGTCGCCGGCCAGGAAGGGCTTGACGCGCTCGGCATAGATTTCGGCGTAGCGATCGCCCTGATAGTCGTTGAGACGGGCCTCCGCGAGGGGCAGGATCTCCTCGACCGAGGTGGCTCGCTTCGGCGCCGCCGCTTTCTCGGGCGCGCGGCGCGAGCCGCCGGCGATCTCGAATCCCGCTGCGAAGCCGCGCAAGCTCGCCTCGGCGCCGCGCCCCGCCTTGCGGATCGCGGCCTCGCAGGCCTCGCGCGAGAGCGGCAGCACGCCGCTGCCCGCCATCGCGCCGAACAGCACGGCGTTGATCACGGTGCCGCTCTCCTGCGCCAGCTTGCGCATGTCGAACATCACCGCCTTCTTCGCCAGCAGGCCGCCGGCGGCGACCACCTTGTCGCTGTCGAAGCGGCCATCGGCCATCTGCATCTTCTCCACCGTGGCGTAGATGCGGTGGGTCGAGGCGATGAGCGTGGTGCGCTCCGGGCTGACGTAGCCGTTCTGCATCGCGCGGCCGGCCTCGACCAGCTCGGAGGCGACCATGATGTCGACGTTGCCGGGGCTGGGGGTCAGCGAAAGCACGGGCTCTTTCCCGCCAAGGAATTTTCTTTCCTGAGGAAAAATCTCCAGGTAGTAGGTCGTGGCGCCGGTGCGCTGCGCGACGCCGGGAATCGAGGTCGCCTGCGCGGGGTAGCCGCTCGCGGTGGCCGCTTCCATCAGCCAGTCCGCCATGACGCCGCCGCCTTCGCCGCCCAGCGCTGCGATGAGGATGTTGATGGGGCTCATAGGACCTTTCCGATCAGCCTGTCCCACAGGCTCGGGTTCTGGATCACTTCGGCGCGATAGAACGAGGGGCAGAGCACCGCGGCGTGCGCGTTCTCGCCGCACAGGCCGCAGCCGACGCAGCCGTCGATGACAGTGGCGATCGGGTCGGTGCGCAGCGGGTCCGGGTTTTCGCGCACCGTCAGCGTCGGGCAGCCCGAGAGGCGGATGCACGAGTGGTCGCCGGTGCAGGTGTCCTCGTCCACGCCGTACTTCACGCGCACGGTGCGCCTGCCTTCGGAGAGGTCCTTCGCAACCTGCGGCTTCAGGCGCCGTTGCCGCTCGAGCTGGCACTCGCCCTCGGCGACGATCACCTTCAGGCCCTTGTAGTCGGTACTCATCGCTTCCTTGTAGACCTTGGCGACCTCGCCGACCTTGTAGTTGTTCACCGTGCGCAGCCACTTCACTCCCAGGCCGGTGAGGGTGTCCTCGATAGTGCGGTCGGCATGTACCGAGCTACCGCCGACCGCCACCATGCGCGCGTCCTCGGGCGGCGACGAGAGCAGCTCCTGCGTGCCGGTCGCCGACGCGTAGCCGTTCTTCATGATGACCAGCACGCCGTCGCCCTTGTTGAGCAGGTTGGAGGCGACGCCGGAGAGAAGGCCGTTGTGCCAGAAACCGCCGTCGCCCATGATCGCCACCGGGCGGCGCGAAGACATCGGCGCCACGCCGGCCGCGGAAGCGAGGCTCATGCCGTAGCCGAGCAGGGTGTTGCCCTGCGAGAACGGCTCGAATGATCCGAAGCAATGACAGCCGACGTCCATCGACACGTGCGGCCGGCCGATGTCCTGCGCCACCAGCTTCATCGCCGAAAAAACCGGACGCTCCGGGCAGCCGGTGCAGAACGTCGGCGGCCGCACCGGCAGCAGGCCGAGCAGCTCTGCCGCTTTTTGTTTGGTTTTTTGAATGGAATCCAACCAGGAAGAACCCGAGGCGAGATCGAGCTGCGGTGCGTGTTGGGTGAGGAACTTGGCCAGGCCGCGCACCAGCGATTCGACGTTGTAGTCGCCGGCCATGTGCATGCAGTCCTTGCCATGGAGCTTGCCGGGCACGTCGGCGCGGCGCAGGACGGTGGCGATCTCCTGCTCGATGAATTCCGGTTGTCCCTCCTCGAGAACGAGAACGGCCTTTTTACTTTTTGAAAATTCAATTAATTCTTCTGGAACCAGCGGGTAGACGCAGTTCAGAACCAGGATCGGAATGCGCGCCTGGCCGAACGCGTCGGCGAGGCCGAGCGTCTTCAGCGCCAGCATCAGCCCGTTGTACAGACCACCCTGGACGACGATGCCGAGGTCCTTCACTTCCCCCGGAAAGACTTCGTTCAGCTTGTGCTCGGCGATGAATTTGCGCGCCGCGGGCAGCCGCACCTCTGCCTTCAGCTTCTCCTGGCGGAAGATCGCCGGCGGATGCGCAAGACGGTCGTAGATGAACTCCTTCGGTGGACCGTCGAGCTTCTGCCGGGTGGAGATCGCAGGAGCGACGTTGTTCTTCGTCTTGAAGTTGCCCTGGACGTGGCACGCCCGGATGCGCAGCTCCATCATCACCGGGCTGTTCGAGACCTCGGAGAGCTCGAAGCCGCGCTCGACCATCTCGACGATCTTCGGCAGGTTGGGCCGCGGGTCGAGCAGCCACATCAGCGATTTCAGCGCGAAGGCGTGGCTGCGCTCTTGCGCCACCACGCCGCCTTCGCCGTAGTCCTCGCCCAGCACGATCAGCGTGCCGCCCATGACGCCGGCGGACGCGAGGTAGGAGAGAGCGTCGGCGGCGACGTTGGTGCCGACGATCGACTTCCAGGTGACAGCGCCGCGCGCCGGGTAGTTGATCGACGCGCCGAGCATCGCCGCGGCGGAAGCCTCCGAGGTGCAGGCCTCGACGTGCACGCCGAGCTCGTCCATGTATTCGCGCGCCTGCACCATCACGTCGAGCAGGTGCGACACCGGCGCACCCTGGTAGCCGCCGACGTAGGAGACGCCCGACTGCAACAGCGCCTTGGTCACGGCGAGGATGCCCTCGCCGTGGAAGGTCTCGCCGTTACCGAGGCGCAGCGACTCTATCTCTTTGGTGAACTGGCGTTCCACAGCTTGTCCCACCACGTTGGGTTTTGAATGACTTCGGCTCGATAGAAGGACGGGCAAAGGACGGCGGCGTGCGCGTTCTCGCCGCACAGGCCGCAGCCGACGCAGCCGTCGATTACGGTCGCCACCGGGTCGGTGCGCAGCGGGTCCGGGTTGTCCTTGATGGTCAGCGTCGGGCAACCCGAGAGGCGGATGCACGAGTGATCGCCGGTGCAGGTGTCCTCGTCGACGCCGTACTTCACGCGGACATGCCTTTCACCCATCTTCATTTTTTCTGCAACGACCGGGCGCAGCTTGCGTTGCCGCTCGAGCTGGCACTCGCCCTCGGCGATGATGACCTTGAGGCCCTTGTAGTCGCTGGTCATCGCTTCCTTCAGGGTCTTCGCCACCGCGCCGACGCGGTAGTTGTCCACGGTCTTCACCCAGCCGACGCCGATGCCAGCGAGTGCGCGCTCCATGCTCATGTCCGGCGCATGGGTGTCGCTGTGCTGCGGCGAGGAGGGGAGTTCCTGCGTGCCGGTGGCCGAGCTGTAGCCGTTCTTCATGATCACCAGCACGCCGTCGTTCTTGTTGAAGACGGTGTTGGCGATGCCGGTGGTGAGGCCGTTATGCCAGAAACCGCCGTCGCCCATCATCGTCACGGTGCGCTTGGCGAACATCGGCTCCACCGCGGAATTCGACGCCAGGCCCAGGCCGTAGCCGAGCACCGTGTTGCCCATGTTGAACGGCGGCAGCGTCGAGAACAGATGGCAGCCGATGTCGGCGGACATGTGGAATTTCCCCGTGTCCTTTTCGAGGATCTTCATCGCCGAGAACACCGGCCGCTCCGGGCAGCCGACGCAAAAGCCTGGCGGGCGCTGCGGCAAGCCGCCGAGCAGGTCGGCAGCTTTTTGCTTAAGCGCCTTTATTTTTTCAATGGAGTGGTTTTCATTGAAAAACCGGGAAAGACCGGTCAACACGACTTCGCCGGTGTATTCCCCGGCCATCGGCAGCATGTCCTTGCCGTGCACCTTGACGTCCTTCACGTCGTGCCGCCGCAGGGTGGCGAGCACCTGCTCCTCGATGAAAGCGGGCTGGCCCTCTTCGACGATGAGGACTCTGTTTTTGCCGTTACAGAAAGAAGTAATTTCCTCTGGGATGAGCGGGTAGGTCACGTTCAGGCAGTAGATCGGCACCCTGGATGCGCCGAAGACGTCGGCGAGGCCGAGCGTCTGCAGGGCGCGGATGGCCGCGTTGTACATGCCGCCCTGGCAGATGATGCCGAGGTCGCGCATTTCCCCTTCGAAGAACTCGTTCAGTTTCCTTTCCTGAATAAAGGCAACGGCCGCGGGCCAGCGCACGTCGATCTTGTGCTTCTCCTGCGCGTAGGTGGCCGGCGGCAGGCAGATGCGGTTGTAGTCGAAGTCTGGGTTCTCGATGAAGGCCTTCTTGGAGAGCTTCGGCGCCTGGTTCTTCTTCGTCTTGAAGGAGCCCTGCACGTGGCAGGCGCGGATGCGCAGCTCGAGCATCAC
>Ga0137409_10003987_pt1 | contig 15608 bp, 17 predicted proteins | sample CZODoug1_16funga_FD_122059 | JGI IMG/M metagenome (GOLD analysis project Ga0137409, IMG submission 122059) | Vadose zone soil fungal communities from Angelo Coast Range Reserve, California, USA - CZODoug1_16fungal (Hybrid Assembly) | ecosystem: Environmental > Terrestrial > Soil > Vadose zone... | reverse complement strand
GAGCTGCTCGCGATGGACGTCGTGAACTCCTCGATGTACGACGGCGGCTCGGCGACCGCCGACTGACCCCGGCGTCTTAATCAAACTCTATGCGCGGCGGTTTTTGCTCCGCGCCCACCCGGCCCGTTTCAATGTCTGCCTTAAAGTAGTTCTCACCACGTATCGGCGCACCCGAAATCCGGCGCAGCATCGCGATTTGTCCCACGTGAGTTAATGCGTCGGCGATCGGACCCTGAAAAAGTTTTTCTTCAGAAACATGCAAAACCTCGCTCGAAGCAAGATACTCGTCAAACGCATTTAGTGAAGCGAAGAAACGATCTGCGCCTGCTTGCCACGCCGGCGGCGGCTCGGAGTTTTTCCAGGCTTGCTGTCCGCGCACCATCGACAAGCCCCAATCAATTAAGTCGCCAAGATGCGCGAGTATCTCGGCGGGAGTGCGAGACGTTTCGCTCGCACGATAGCCCGCAAACTCTTCTGGCGCGTCGCGCAGGGCTTTTCCGCCACGATACGCCAGCGTGGCGACGCAATGTCGCAGCATTTCCCGTTTGCTGTCCACGTTCATTCTCCTTTTACTCAAGCTCGTGTCCTTTTTTCAGTTTTCTCTGTGTACCCTCTGTGTTCTCTGTGGTGAACAGCCGCTAACTAAAGACTCACCACAGAGTCACAGAGAACACTGAGGACCCACAGAGATTAGTTGACCAGGAAACAAGCCTCACCTTACCAGGCCCCGAGTGTCGACGACCCGACACGGCTCAATAACTTTAGACCAGGCTTCACATCTCATCAACTTGAAACCTTCGCCCCTTTCCGTCTATCCTCGCGTTGACTTTCCGAATTCAAAGTTGGCTTCAAACAAATGCCTGCAAAGCATAATCTGCTCGCAGTAATTCTTGGTGGTGGTGCGGGAACGCGTTTGTTTCCGCTCACGCAGCAACGCTCGAAACCTGCCGTGCCACTCGGTGGCAAGTATCGCCTGGTCGATATTGCGATCTCGAATTGCATCAACTCCGATGTCTTCAAGATGTTTGTGCTTACACAGTACAACTCCGCTTCGCTGAATCGTCATCTCGCGCAAACCTATCGTTTTTCTCCATTTTCAGCCGGTTTTGTTGAGGTCATGGCTGCCGAGCAGACGCCTGATAGTCCCCACTGGTTTCAGGGGACCGCAGACGCGGTGCGTCAGGTGCTCCCGCACATTCGCGATTGGGGAATCGACACGCTGCTCATCCTCTCCGGCGATCATCTTTATCGTATGGACTACCGGCAATTTCTCGCGCGGCATTTTGAGAGCGACGCGGATGTGACGGTCTCAGTTACTCCGTGCGATGAAGCAGCGGCGAGCGATTTTGGTTTACTCAAAGCGGACGAGAGTGGCCGCATCATTGAGTTCAAAGAAAAACCGCAGGGCGATGAGCTGCAATCGATGCGGGTTGACACGAGCAAGCTCGGCCTTGGCGAAGCCGAAGCTGCGGGCCGGCCCTTCCTGGCCTCGATGGGCATTTATGTTTTCAAATACGATCGATTGGAGCAACTCCTCTTTGCAGATCCAAATGCCGTTGACTTCGGAAGAGAGATAATTCCCAGCGCGATAAAAACCGGCAACGTGCAGGCCTATCTGTTTGACGGCTACTGGGAAGACATCGGAACAATCAGCGCCTTCTACCGCGCGAACCTGGATCTGACTTCGAAGATTCCGAAATTCAATTTGTTCGACGCCGAAGCGCCGGTGTTTACGCGGGCCCGTTACCTGCCGCCTTCAAAGATCGAAGAGTCGCAGATCCTCGATTCGATCCTGAGTGACGGTTGCATCGTCAATGGCGCTACGATAACAAACTCGGTTATTGGTTTGAGAAGTAGAATCGCGAAAGGCGTTCGCATCGATGCTTCGTTTGTGATGGGTGCTGATGCGTATCAGTCACTTGAAGAAATGCGCGCTGACATTGTTGCCGGCAAGCCGCGCGTCGGAATAGGGGAGGGAACTATTATCAACCGCGCGATCATAGACAAGAATGCGCGCATCGGCAGCGGCGTGCGGCTGCTCAACGAAGCAAGAGTGGTTGATGCAGATGCGGCGGATGGCTCTTATTACATGCGCGATGGAATTATTATCGTGCCGAAGAATGCGGTGATTAAGGATGGAACGATCGTTTGACTAGTAGGACAGGCATTCCTGCCTGTCCCTGAGGTGACAGACAGGAATGTCTCTACCCGAGGTTGTCGTGGCTATCGGATGGGGCAAATCCTACGAAGAGCAGATGGAGGAAGCGAATCAGCGCGCCTCGGAAGCGAGGCGCGCGCCGAGCTTACCGGCAGAGGATCGTGCGCGGCTTCAGCGGCTCAACTCGCTGAAACTGTCTCGCTCGCGAGTGCTGGCCCAGTTGGAGCGCGCAAGCGTTCCCGCCCATCGGCAAATGCTAATGAAAGCCTTGCAAGCGATTGAGAAGGAAGCCGAAGAGATCTCGCAAGCGCCACGGTCGTCAAGCGGTGAAGGCTAGTGTGGAAGTTTAAGTTCTACTCTATTACACCGACCCTTTTCCTAATGTAAAACTTTAACAGGAAACTCATCAGGCCCCTCGAACACTCGTTAGTTCACCAACACGTTAGACCATTATGCCTGTTAAGCCAGCAACGCGAGACCATCATCCAGCGCGAGTAGAGCGGTCCGGTCCGCCGCTGCGCCGGCCGGGAAAAGCACCCACGAGGCGCCTGGTTCTCCCGAAGGATCAACAAAACCTTGAGGTGAAGGTTGAGGGCCGGGTGGTAAAGCTTACGAATCTGGGAAAGCTCTTCTGGCCGAAGCTGGGCATTACGAAACGCGATCTGCTTCAGTATTACGCGGACGTGGCGCCTTTTCTGCTTCCTCATTTGGCAGATCGCGCGATGGTGATGAAGCGCTATCCCAACGGGGCTGCGGGCGAGTTCTTCTTCATGAAGCGCGCACCCTCGCCGCGGCCCGAATGGATTGAGCTTTGCCACATCGAACATTCCTCCGGAAACGTGATCGACTTCCCGATGATTCAGGATCTGGCCTCGCTACTTTGGGTAGTCAATCTTGGCTGCATCGACCTGAACCAGTGGTATGCGCGTTGTGATGACGTGGACCGGCCGGATTATTTGCACTTTGATCTTGATCCCGTTCCCGGCGCGTCCTTCGAGAAGGTGATTGAAACCGCGCTACTGGTGCGGCAGGGACTCGAATCACTAAAGATGCCCTGCTATGCGAAGACTACGGGCTCGAAAGGGATTCACGTTTACGTTCCCATCGAGCGAGGGCCAACGCAGAAACAGGTGTGGGGTTTTGCGAAGGAGTTTGCGCACGCGCTGGCGGCCCAGGCGCCGCAATTGATAACCGCGGTCTACACGGTCTCGAAAAGGCCGCGGGGCAGGGTATTGGTTGACTACAACCAAAACGCCTGGGGCCGGACGCTCGCATCGATTTATTCGGTGCGACCGCACCCGAAAGCGACGGTCTCGACTCCGGTGAAATGGTCGGAGCTCGAACGTGGCGTTAGCATTGAAGACTTCAGAATGGACAACGTGCCCGCGCGTGCTCGACGGTTGGGGGATCTTTGGAAGCCCCTACTGGTGAAGCGAGGCCGGTTCAAACTTGAAGTTTATCTTTAGGGTTTGAGATCTGAGATCTCAGCTCTGAGATCCCAAGGGAATCTGAGAGCTCAAAATTGACAGACTGAAATTTGGATCTGAAATATTAGTCGCCTGATTCACGTAAAGCTTCAGAGGTCGGCAAGCAGACACCTGAGAGAAAACCTTAAGCGGCAAAGCGAAGTCGAGCGCGAAAAGCCGAGCGAGCTAATGAAGTCTCTTAACGATTCCAGGGATGAAGTCCATAGCGAGGCCGAGAGCTCTGATGATGCTGCAACCAGGATCTGGACGATAGGCCACTCGACTCGTTCGTCAGAAGAGTTCAAGGAAATTCTCATCGCACATCAGATTGGCGCGCTCGTGGACGTCAGAAGCTTTCCTGGCTCCCGCCGATATCCACACTTCAATAAAGCTGAACTCGCTCGCGCGCTTGAGGCGGTTGGAATAATTTATGTGCACAGCCCCGAACTCGGTGGAAGACGCCGAGCCAACCCTGATTCAAAAAATACGGCGTGGAAGAACACTTCGTTTCGAGCTTATGCCGATCACATGGAGAGCGAGGAGTTCATAAAGGGAATTGCGGATTTGGTTGAACTGGCCCGGGGAAAGCGCGTAGCGGTGATGTGTGCTGAAGCACTCCGGTGGCGGTGTCACCGAAGCTTGATCGCGGACTTTCTAAAGTCGAGGGGATTGGAAGTCATTCACATTTTCAATGCCAAACATACGGAGGCCCATCCTTACACCTCAGCGGCGCGGATTGTTAATGGGCAGTTGTCTTATGAAGGACTGTTGGCGGGTTAGGGTCAAGAAGTTTAGAGTACAAGCTTTAGCCTGGCGCTTCGGTTACCACGCAAGCTAAAGCTTGTACTCTGAACTTCTTGACGCTGAGGAGGAGTTAAAGAAAAACCTTAGCTGCCCCTGCTGTGCCAAACTTTTTTCTTGCTACCCTTTTTGCGGCGCTTGACACCAGTCCGGCGAAGAATCTTTTTTGGATCTCCCGTGGCTGCCTTCTTAACATCGCCGCCCTCGTCTTCGGCAATCTCGGCCAGCGTCCTGCGAGTTAGGATCGAGACGGGCGCCAACTCTGTGACGTCCTCTTCGGTCGTGTAATAATCGCGATGCTTTATGAGCAGCCATTGACGATCGTGCGTGCGCACTAACACCCAGGAGCCTTTCAGTTTCTGACCATTCAAGGAAAACTTTAACTCGCCCTTGCGCAAAGCCTCGGCGACGTCGTCAGTTCCCTCCGGCTCATAGGTTCCATAGTCCCACACCATCACGGTGCCGCCGCCGTATTCGCCTTCCGGTATGACTCCTTCAAAGGTTGCGTAGTCCACCGGGTGATCTTCCACTTGCATCGCCAGGCGCTTTACCTTCGGATCGAGCGAAGGGCCTTTCGGGATCGCCCACGACTTCAAGACCCCGTCTACCTCGAGGCGGAAATCGTAATGCAGCGCGGTGGCGCGATGTTTCTGAACGACAAAGATGCGGCCGGTCTTCGTGTGTTTCTTTTTCGGCCCAGGCTCCGGCGTTTTGTTGAAGCGGCGCTTTTTCTTGTATTCAGTAAGGGAAGCCATCGAACTTATCAGAACCTGATGTGATTCTTTAACTATCGCGAAAGGATTGCGTTTTAGTTGGCCTGGGCTGCGGCCGCTTCGGGCGACGCTTCAATTGAATTGTCTTCGAAAAGCTTGGTCTGCACCGGGTCCAGTCCCAACACTTCGCGAACTCGGCCGAAGCTGCGCCGATGAATCGGAAGCGCGCCGAGTTCCTTGAGGGCGCGGCAATGCTCGGGCGTTGGATAACCCTTGTGCGAAGCGAAGCCGTAGCCCTGATAAAGCCCATCCATCTCGAGCATGTGCGCGTCGCGCGTTGTCTTGGCAATGATTGAAGCAGCCGCAATGCTCGCCGATAGGGCATCGCCGCGAATGATGCCGCGCTGCGGCGCCGGGCATTGAGGTATCTTGCGAGCATCAACCAACACAAAATCGGGAGAGCACCTTAAACCCTGCACCGCCCGTTGCATCGCCAGCAGGCCGGCATGATAGATGTTGATGCGGTCGATCTCTTCGACTTCGGCAAAGCCAAAGGACCAGCAGATGGCATCTTGTTTAATCTGGGCCGCGAGTTCGTCGCGCATTTCGTGATCGAGAATCTTTTTGGAATCGTTTAAGCCGCGAAGCTTATAGTTGCGCGGGAGAATCACGGCCCCGGCAACGACCGGCCCTGCCAAGGGGGCCATTCCCGCTTCATCCACACCCGCGACGAAAGAATAGCCTCTTGACCAAAGATCGATTTCAAACCGCAACAACGTATGAAGCCGCTGGCCTTCGGAGCGGTTACTGCGATAACGCTGTCTGATTCTCTTCGCCAACTGATGCGCGCCTTGCCGAGTGTCTATCTCCAGCCCTTCGAGCAAGCCCTTAGGCACGCGTCTGGCGCGCCCGAGAAATAGTTCTCTTAATTCGGGTATGGATTTGCGCAGTAAGTCTTCGACTGAAGTCATTTGATGTTGTAATGCTGCCTATTGATTCGCGCCCAAGCTAACAGCTTGCGCTAAAGAGAAGTGTTATTCTAAAACGAAACGTTCTTGCTGGGCGAGCATTCAGAAGAAAAAAACATAAACGGCGACGGAAAGAACCTTGGCTACCCGACAACTATCACGAAAGCAGCTTCGGCTTCTCGGAATTTTGCCGCTGGCGTTTTTCCTCGCCCAGGCAATTCACTACTGGCAAATCAACGAACTCGGAAACATGCTGTGGATGTGTAACATCGGAAACTTGTTGCTCGCAGTCGGTCTCTTTTTCGAACAAGCGACATTGGTGCGCATGGCGGCGATGTGGATGTTTCCCGGTGTTGCCGTGTGGTGCGTGTATGTTGTGCCCACGTGGGGTGTGCTGCTGACAGGAAATTTTCGCTACACGGATTTGCTTGGAGTGCTTGCGTCCACCCTGGCGCATTTGGGAGGCTTCGCTGTCGGGATGGTGGCGTTGCGAAGAATCAGGATGGATTCGTCGGCATGGTTTTATGCTTTCATCTGGTATTTCGTCGTGCAACTGCTCTCACGCTTCGTGACGCCATTCGCGATGAACGTGAACCTTTCGCAGAGAATCCAGGAGGGCTGGGAACAAACCTTTAGCAGCTACTTGAGGTTTTGGCTGGTGCTAACGATGCTCGTCGGCGCGGGCCTCTGGATCCTGGGGCGCCTCCTGAAAAGCTTGTGGCCGGCGTCAGCCCGTTCGAGTGAAGCTGGCGACGCTTGGCCTTAAAGCAAGCTGCTGACGCTATTGTAGTCTTCCGGGACTGGCTTCGTTTGTCTCAACCAGTTTCTTCTGTAGCACCGGCGCCGACTTGTGAGCGGAATCATTCGTCGTTGGGCCAGAGGGATTGAAGACATAACTGTCACGAGTGCGAACCGCCAGATTGGGTTGATTCACGCGCACTCTTATCTGCCGTCGTTCTCCCGCCTGGGCTGGTTTCTTAGGGTAATAGCCCAAACTATATTGCCGGCGCAGCTCTTCGGCAATGTTAGCGAAAGCAGAGGAAAGATTTTGAGTTGTGTCCGCCTCATAGCTTCGGGCGCCAGTTCGCTGAGCCAACTCATGAAGGTAACGATTAGCCAAATCGTATTCACGTCTGCTGTTTCCAACGCCACCGCCGCCGCGATTTCTGCCACCGAGGATCTGACCGAGGATATCCGCTGGTGAACTTGGCCACCGGCCGGAGCCAGGCCAACCACCACCGCCGCCGCCAGGCCAACCGCCGCCGCCACCCATATCCTGATAGGTGTCGTATTGCACTGGATAGATCAACGCGTCGAGCTCTTCGGCATCGCGAAGATTGCTGGCGTAAGAAGCATGTCTGCTGGTCGTGTCGACCCCGTCTGTGAAGAGGACAACCGCCTTGCGGCCCGCGACATTATTCAACCGCTGGTTGATGACCAGATCGACCGCATCGTATAGCTTTGTGCCGTCGCCGGGCCGCGTACGCCGAATCGCGTCGCGCAAGCGATATCGATCGCTAGTAAATTCGCTGAGTACTCTTACGTCATCGTCAAACGATACGACCATGACGCGATCGTCCGGACGCAACTGGTTTACGAAAGTGATCGCGGCGTCCTGGATGTCCTCGAGCCGAAACCGCGTGGATCCACTCGTATCGAGCATTAAGACCAGTGAGAACGGCTTGTCTACCGAAGAGAAAAATGCAACATCTTGTTCGACGCCATCTTCCCATAGTCGAAAATCTTCTTTACGCAGGTTTGGAATATATTTTCCGTCGCGATCCATGACGCTGACAGGCAAGGTGACGAGGGTGGTATCAACGCGTATGACGTCGCCAGCCTCGACCTCCTCGGGTCCGTTGCTGGTCGCAGTTGGTGTTTTTCCAGCCGGCCGAGCACCGGGCGTACGAGTTGCTCCACTGAGCACCGGCGGACGAGCCGGATTCGTGGCGTTGGGCGCCGGCGGCGGAGCGTTTTGTCCAACCCGCCGTTGACGTGTCTGCGCACCCACCACCGCGGCAAAAGTTGCAAAAACTGAGAGAAGTATTAAGTAAGATATGAATCTTTTCATTGCAAAACTCCTGGTATTAACTACGTAGCAAGGGCAAATAGTTTTGATGCGAAGATGCCGGATTGGATGCTTGAGCCGACTCGTGGCTCAGGGGAGAGAATGAACAAATGAAAGATACCGCCCCGGCGCGAATGTAGCAAGGGAAGAGGCCGCTCGGTAATCGTCAAGACGGTCAGGCGAGTGTTACCGGCGCTGTCGCCGTCAGCCAGAAATTGTGCGATTATCTGTCGCTGCTAAATTCCCTTATGCGGATCCTCCGTCGTCTACATTACTGGTGGTCGCTCTTTGTTGCGGGGACGCTCTTGCTTATCTTCGGTCCACCTGTGCTTTTCGTGGCCTGGCTCACCCGAAATCATGACGTCGTTTACCCCTGGGCACTCTTTGGTGCGCGAAACTGGTTGCGCTTGAGCGGTACGAAAGTACACGTGACCGGCGCGGAGCATCTCGAGCCGAATCAGACCTACGTTTTCATTTCGAATCACAGATCGTACCTGGACACTGCCACGCTGTTCGCCTACACGGGCCGGAGACTGGGACTGCTGGCGAAGAAGGAGCTGCTCAATGTTCCTATCCTGGGATATGGCATGGGTTTCGTAAATATTATGGCGATCGATCGCTCTAACAGTGAACGGGCGCGGCAAACAGTGGAAGCCGCGACTGATCGGATACGCTCGGGCAGATCTTTTGGCGTCTTTGCCGAAGGCACGCGCGCAAAGCCTGGCCAATTTCTTCCGTTTAGAAAAGGGGCATTTTTTATGGCAGCACAAGCGGGCGTGCCGATCGTGCCCGTGGCGATCAAGAATACGGATCACCTAATGGGAAAGGGCACCGGCGAAGCCAGGGCAGGAACTATCGAGATGATAATGCTCTCGCCCGTTTCGACGGCCGCTTGCTCAACGGATGAGGACGTGAAGCGCCTGGTCAACCAGGTACATTCGTTGATTGGCCGAGAACTTGAGGAGCAGCGGTCAGCTCCCGATGATAGTCAGCGCAGTTAGGGTTTGCGTGGAGTAGTATCGGGAGGCTTCGTTTCCTTTTTCGGCGCGTTTGGATCGTCAATCTCTATGATCTTCACCTTCGCCCGCGCCAACTCAAAATCTGAGTAACGAACTTTCATTCGGAGGTGGAGCGTGTCTCCGCTGTCGAATACCAATTCCTCATCAGCGTATGAATAAGTCGGAAACCAATAGCGGCCGTCAATTTGTTCACGATAGGTTTCCACGACCGGAAACTTATTCTTTTTTGTTTCCGGTGCTCCCTTGCCCTTCGTCTTGACGATTTGGAGGTCCTGATCGTCGACCCACACTCGACCTATAAAAAATCGTTCCTTTGTTTTCTTTGGGTCCGGCATTACCTTGGGCGAGACATCAAAGACATAAAGGCTCAGCTCATCGATTTTTTCTTTACCGACATACTTGAAGTCGTACTGGGAAATCTTTGATGGCTCCAACGCGAACGGTCCAATTCCACCCAGGTCGTCCAAATCTTCCTGCGTAATCTCTCCTCCGAACGAAGGCATGGGAAAGTAACTAATCTTTTCGTAACGATTGCCTTGATCGTCGAAGGTGAAGGTAGACACGCGATGATACTCGCCCGTGATCTGACCGCCCATCCCCAGACTCTGAAGTACGGCATCGCGCTTGAAAGAGTACTCGTTTAAGGCCCTGCGAAACTCCGCCTCTTTGGTGGTGAAACTTTTGATAATGCGATCGACTTCGACTGGACGAAGCGCGGCCGAATTGTTGGCGGGATCCTGAGCCCACACGAGGGGTATGGCCGAGACAAAGAGAAGCAGAAATGTGGCTGCCAGGATCGGCTTTTTTGCTGGCCTTTTTGCGGTCATGTGTCTATTTCCCAGCGACAAGAAGTCTTAATTCGAAGCGGTTGTTAGATAAAAAAGACCGGCCGTCAGATGCCTGGAAAGCAGTTGATGTTGCCAGCGCGGAGCTGGTGGCGTAGCCGTGGGAGTAACCTGTCGGGAACTCCCCATTTTCTTGTTGCAAAGTTCCATGCATCTGATGTAAGGTGCTCCGCGCAGATATAGTTAACCTCAGAGCTGTCCCTAGATGCTGCGAGAAGGCACTCCGATTTGTATCCTGGGAAGTCATTTGAAGAGTTGCTCGAGAAGGCGAATTGAGGGCAACACTAAAGGATTAGTAGAGTCCTCACATCGGTGACTAGCAACGTCCGAAATTTCCCGTGAACCTCAAAGCGCGAGAGCGCAGACGCAACGCCGAGCGGCCGCGTTGCTACATGGGAAAGACGTAAGGTCAAGCTTTGGGAGGAGCCTGATCAGAAGCTTGTAACCGATGATGTGCGCGGCGGCCACCACTCCTTCTGGGCGGAGTGGTACTTACGCCGCCGCGCGCACCCCAGCTTTTCTACAAAGGTTCTCCGCATTCGCGAAGCTCCTCCTGTCAAAGGGGCGCATTGTAACACCACTGCCACCCCCGCAGCCTCAATAATTTCCTGGATTTTCAGACTGCAAACTCGACAGTGGGACAGTTGGGAATGATTCCACGCTCGAACCCTTCGGTGAGAATGCGTTGCACCGCTTCGCGACCGCGATCGGTGTAATCAAGAGTCAAATCGTTTACCCACATCGTTACAAATCGGTCGGCAAGAGCGGCGTCCATGTCTCGGGCAAACTGCATTGCATATTCGAGCGCATCCTCGCGATTGGCTAGTGAGTAGCGAATGCTTTCCCTGAGACAATGAGACACCTGGCGAATGATCTCCGGACCCAACTCACGCCTGATGACATTGCCGCCCATCGGTAGGGGCAAGCCGGTCCGTTCATTCCACCACTCACCGAGATCCAAAACCTTGTGCAGGCCGATTGACTCGTAGAAGAGTTGGCCTTCATGTATTAGCAGCCCGGCATCGCATTGCCCGGTTTGGACTGCTTCGATAATTTCGTCGAAAGGGACAACCTCGTATTGAAAATCCGCATTGAAAATTCGCAACGCCAAAAAAGCGCTGGTTAGCGTTCCCGGCACTGCGATCTTGAGCCTGGAGACGTCGGCGGCTTTGGCAGGTTCTCGCGAAACCAGCACTGGTCCGTAGTTGTCTCCAATCGAAGCGCCGTGGGGCAGCAGAATATATTTGTCGGCGACGTATGCGTAGGCGTGGAAGCTGATGGCGGTCACGTCGTAGGTCCCGCGGAAGGCTTCCTCGTTTAGCGTCTGGATGTCTTTGAGAACATGCGTGAAGCTAAGATTACCTGTGTCGAGTTTGTTGGTGGCCAGCCCATAGAACATAAAGGCATCGTCCGAATCAGGGGAGTGGGCGACGCTGATGGTGCGTGTTTCAATTAGTGTTGACATAAATGGTTAGGTAGGACGCGCAAGCACTTAAGAAGAACTTTAGACAAGACTCACATTACTCCGTTCGATCGGGTTATAGACTGTGTCGCGTTCGACGGCTTCGAAACCGGCCTCTTCGATCAAAGAGACCAACTCGCCTCGCGACATCTTGACCTCATTGTTGGTTTCAATCGAATAACTCTCGGAAAGTTCTCCGCCTTCGGTGATGGTTCCATCGATGTCGTTGGCGCCGTAATGCAATGCAACCTGCGCGAGACGTTTTCCGAGCATCACCCAGTAAGCCTTCAAATGATCGAAGTTGTCGAGCAGGAGTCGAGAAGCGGCCATTGTCTTCAAGGAATCGACTCCGGAGGGTCCCGGCAGGTGGGACAGTTGAGTCTTCTCCGGATAAAAAGCCAGTGGAATGAGACATTGAAAGCCATGCGAACGATCCTGCTGGGCGCGCAAACGCAGCAGATGGTCGACGCGATCCTCGATCGACTCAATGTGCCCATAGAGCATTGTGGCGTTAGTTTTGAGTCCCGCCGCGTGGACTTTCCCGGACAATTCCAGCCAACGATCGCCGTCGCATTTATGGGCACAGATCATCGATCGCGTCGGCTCGCGAAATATTTCCGCGCCACCGCCGGGACAGGAATCCAGGCCGGCCTCGATTAGCTTCTCAATAACCTCCTCGTCGCTCAGCTTGTAGAAATGGGCAAAGTGGTCGAGCTCCACCATTGTAAAAGCTTTCAGATGAAGTTGCGGGTAATGCTGTTTGAGCGCGGAGAGCAGATCAGTGAAATAACTAAAGGGAAGCTTGGTGTTGAGTCCACCGGTGATGTGTAGCTCCGTGGCGCCCTCCTTCACGGCTTCACCGGCAATACGCAAACTGTCATCGATGTTGTGCGTGTAAGCATCTGGCTGGCGCGGTGTGCGATAGAAGCCGCAAAACTTACAATCAGCATAGCAGACGTTGGAGGGATTAAAGTGCCGATTGACATTGAAGTACGTAGTGCGACCGTGTTTCCGGCGGCGCACACTATCCGCCAACTTGCCAAGCGCAGGCAGATCGTCAGTCGCAAACAGTAAGAGACCATCTGCAAAAGAAAGCCGCTCGCCGCCGGCCACCTTCTCTGCCACAGCAGCTAGTTTTTGATCATGGGAAAATTTCATAAAAAAGTCCTTAGGAGGGCCGCGCCTCCAAACGTTATGAACAGAATCACGCTTACAAAGGCATTAGTGGTAAAAAACGCAGCATTAAGTTTACTCAAATCATCAGCGCGCACCAGCCGGTGTTGATAAACGAGCAGAACGGCAGTTGCCACCACACCTATCAAGGCGAACGGACCAAGCTGGGTAATCCAGTATAGAGCAAGTAGTGCGGCAAAAGCGGCGAGATGGAAAAAACGCGCTATCCACAGAGCGCGCGCGATGCCGACGCGTTTAGGAATTGAGTGGAGTCCGGACTTAACGTCAAAGTCGTAGTCCTGGCAAGCGTAGAGTACATCGAAGCCCGCGGTCCACAGCAACACAACCAGCGAAAGCAAGAGCGGCACCGAACTATCCAAAGTGCCGCGCACTGCTATCCACGCGCCGGTTGGTGCGATTGAAAGGCACCAGCCAAGCAGCACATGCGACAACAACGTCCAGCGTTTGGAAAACGAATAGAGCACCACGCTGGCTAAAGCAACCGGCGCCAGCATCAGCGTCAGACGGTTTAGCATTGCCGCGGCTACGAAAAACAAAATTGCCGAGATAATTGTGAAGGCAGCCGCAAACCCGACGGACAAGAGACCGGTGGGCAAGGCCCGACTGGCGGTGCGCGGATTGAGCGCGTCGTATTCTCGATCAGCAATTCGATTGAAGGCCATGGCTGTCGAGCGAGCGCCGAACATAGCAACGGTAATCCAGATAATCTGTCTCAACGAGGGCAAGCCGTTCGCCGCGAGCACCGCTCCAAGAAATGCAAAAGGCAGCGCGAAGAGCGTGTGCTCAATCTTGATCATTTCGAGCGTGACGCGAATGTTGCGGAGGAGGGCGGGCATAGTTGGCCTAATCTTCCCTGGTGCTTGCAAACTCGATAGCTGCGCCCCGCTGCTCCTTGAAACCTTGCCACTCGGTCGCTCGCGAATGTGGCACACCCAGATGATCAAGAACGCGAAATACAAAGTGGTCGACTAAGGCTTCAATGGTTTGCGGTCGATGATAGAAGCCGGGACTAGCCGGAATGATGTGTGCCCCGGCGCGCGACAAGCGCAGCATGTTTTCCAGGTGAATCGCGTTGTAGGGCGTTTCGCGTGGGACGAGTACCAGCCGGCGGTTCTCTTTCAAAGTCACGTCGGCAGCACGATGTATCAGGTTTGTTCCCGCCCCCGAAGCAATCGCGCCGAGCGTGCCCATCGAGCAGGGAACGATAACCATTCCCTCCTGCGGATGCGAACCGGAAGACGGGCGCGCAGCCACGTTGTCGAGACGATGCAAATGAATCAGGCGCGAATCAGCCGGCAGTCCCAGCCACTGATTAATTCTGCGCCGATCAGCAGCGGTTAGATCAACTCCAAGCTCGACGCGAGCAACGGTCGTTGCGGCGTCCGACATGATCAGATTGATCCGCTCAACCACTCCGCTCGCCGCCAGGTGTACAAGCGTGCGTTGCGCGTAAATCGAACCCGAGGCGCCGGTGATTGCTACTGTAAATTCCATTACTGTTACGTAATAGAATCTTACTTGGCGGTCAGTTTCGGCGCAAGCGAGGGTTCACTGCGGTACGGAGTTGGCTTCAATCATCGCAGCCCACCGGCAAGAGTAGGGGCACGGCATGCCGTGCCCCTGCCACAAGAGTTAGATTCCAACGTGAGATGTCTCTTAGGGATGCAGTATCCAGAGGTTGTAACTCCCCGAACCGCTGTAGGAATAGATCTGCCTGCGATAGTAGCCGGACGTGCCGGTGTACGAAACAGTTTCGTTAGCGCTGGCACTAGTGCCACTGGCGACATCAACCCACGTCGAGCCGTTCCACTTCTGCAAGTACAGATCGAAGTCTGCGCCAGAAGTTGGTCCAACCAGACAGCCCTTGTGCACGCCGGAGACGGAGCTGAAGTAGTAGGCAAGCGCTCAAGTACTAAGGGCAAGCGCTCAAACTGCGGCACTGCCTTGCGCGATAGCCGGCGTTTTGCGTTACAGTAACCAACTAAAATGGACCTGAAGAAAATCGAACAGCTATTAGCCGCCTACAAGAGCGGCAAACTCGAAACGTCTGAAGCGGCGCGTCGCATCAGCGAGCTTCACTACGAAGACATCGGCTTCGCGCGCGTAGATCATGCGCGCTCGTCGCGGCAGGGTTTTCCCGAAGTTGTTTTTGGCGCCGGTAAGACTCGCGAGCAGGTTGTCGGCATAGTTGAACGTTTGGTTAAGCACGCTCCGAATGTTCTCGTCACGCACACTGATGCGGCGACGTTTGGCGAGGTGCGAAACATAGTCACTGAAGCGGAGTGGCATGAGACGGCAAAACTGATCCGAATTCAGAAGGATCACACCGAGCGCGGTGTGGGCGAGATCGTAGTCGTGACCGCGGGCACCAGCGACATTCCAGTTGCCGAGGAGGCTGCGCTGACAGCGGAGGCGATGGGCAATCGCGTCAAGCGCGTTTGGGATGTGGGCGTCGCCGGCATTCACCGCATCCTGGCGGAGCGCTCGCTGCTGCAAGGCGCGCGCGTGGCGATCGTTGCCGCGGGAATGGAAGGCGCGCTTCCTTCGGTAGTGGGCGGATTGGTGAGCGTGCCGGTAATCGCTGTGCCCACGAGTATCGGCTACGGCGCCTCCTTTGGCGGCATCGCAGCGTTGCTGGGCATGCTCAATTCCTGCGCGTCGAATGTAACGGTTGTGAATATTGATAACGGATTCGGCGCTGGGTTTGTGGCGAGTCTGATTAACCGGAAGTGGGAACCACCTTCTGAGCGGTGAGTTGTCAAGCTCATTTTCCATTCGTGATTGGTGGATGGTGGATTCAACTTCGAAGTGCAACTTTTGATCAATCTTGTCTGGTTTGGGATTGCTACCGCAAAGCGGTTATGGCTTAAAGCCCAGGGTTGCCGCTTCGGCTACCCTGGGTTGCTTGGGCGTC
>Ga0137409_10003986_pt1 | contig 15611 bp, 14 predicted proteins | sample CZODoug1_16funga_FD_122059 | JGI IMG/M metagenome (GOLD analysis project Ga0137409, IMG submission 122059) | Vadose zone soil fungal communities from Angelo Coast Range Reserve, California, USA - CZODoug1_16fungal (Hybrid Assembly) | ecosystem: Environmental > Terrestrial > Soil > Vadose zone... | reverse complement strand
CATTTCATCGCATGTACAATGTCCTGCAAACCTGGCAAGAACGCGCTAAAGAAGCGAAAGGAAAGCCCCTCCCGACAGGTCATTTCCTCCCGGAGCAGCTTCCGCAGGAATTAACTCAGGAGCTCAAGTCGTTTTTGAGTGCATAACATGCGTTGACGGTTCTATCTCGTCCCACCCGGTTAGTGGGCGAGCGTTTGCTGTTGAGTTCCGCCCGTCGAAGGCCTCGTACTCTTGGCGCGAGGTCAGGTTACATTAAGCGTGACACGGGTGGTCTGTGTCGTCCCACCGGACGTTCCTGTCACCGTGATGGAGTAGGAGCCGACAGGAGTCCCGTTAGGGTTGGGGGTTCCTCCGCCCGCGCCGCCGCAACCTGCCGCGAACAGTAACAACAAAAGGGCAAGCGCTCTCACGGGAACTAACGCCTGGATTCGGCGTCTGCGCACTGCGAGAAGAGTGAACATTGAAATTCCAAGGATCAGTAGCGTTTCAGGCCACAGGTTAAGGTGGATTCGTCCCTTCGGCTGCAAAGGAGGTATGGCCGACGTGCGAAGAGTCGTGGTGATGACCAAGGGCGCCGTCGAGTTCGCAGTAACGGACACAGCTGGACATGCAGCACCCGTAGGCAATCCGGAGCATGTCAGCGCATACGAAACAGCTCCTAGGTCAGTGATCGTGAAAGTCGCGGATGCCCCCGCAGCCACGGTTCTGGAAGAAGGCGAGGCGCTCAATGACGATAGACTCCCGGCGGAGACGTTCAGAACGGTCTTACCCCCTAGCAAATCCGCGCCCGTGTCCGGTGGTCCAAACGGGGCGACCATAATGTAATACTTCGTCCCGGCCGTCGCCAAAAACGAGAGCAAAGACTGTCTGTACTGGCCCGGGGAAATATCGTCATTGCACGCGATGTTGGTGAGGCTTCCGGGTGTACCGGTCCAAACCGAGAGCGTCGTGTCATAGGCACTGCCGATCGTGGATAAAATGAGCGATCCGCTTGAAGCTGCCGTGAGCGACCACCACACGGTCTTCGTGCGCGGATTTGTGCTTGGAACTGGGGCTGTGAGAGCGCAAGGGGGTGTGGGGTCGGTAGTCTCCGTTGTCGCCGCGGAATTGTCGACGGTACTTGTGAAATTGCTCGTCGTGACCGCAATCGCATTCGCGATGTTGTCGTTCGCTGGGGCTGAGCCATTCACGGTGAACGTTTGCGCCGAAGACGACTCTCCCGCCTTCGCTGCATCATCGGTGACAGTGATCGAAGCGGTCGTCCCATAAAGCACCAGGTTGTGCGAGATCGTCGCGTTGATCGTCGTGGATGTTCCGCCCGGCTGCATCGTGACGCCCGCTGTCGAACCGTTCCAGAGAATCTGGGCACTCGTAGCAAAATTGCTCCCGGTCGCGGTCAGTGTAAAATCGGCTGACCCGGACGTAATGGACGTCGGGCTGATCGAACTCAGGGTTGGAGTACTGCCAGCGGAAGTGCTGATCGAAGACCATAAGTTCACCAGATTCGTGGCGTCAATCGTTCCAAGTCCCGTCGCCAGATCGTACCCTGTTGTTGCGGCGAACCCGATAGAGCCTCCATTGGGACAACTCTCGGTGCCAAGAGTGCAGGGGCTCGTGTTGTCGCCAGTCGTGATGTCATGAAACGCTGTTGGTTTGCTCGCAGCCAGAGGGTAAAGAATGTAGTTTATATTTCCCTGCCCTGTCGAAGCCGTCTTCTGGTTGACCAACGCCAGGATGCCTGCAAATGTCGGAGCGCCGAACGACGTGCCTCCGAAGGCCGTCAGGTTCATATCCGTGCTGGAAATCCGAAAGCCATTCTGACAGCCAGAAGTGAGCGGCGCTCCTGTTGTTGCATGAATTTGAGTGCACACCAGATAGGGATCGTGGGCCGTCGACGCGTTCAAGGATATATCCGGGACATCACGCGCACCATCACTGGGAACGCCTGTTCCAGTCTGCCAGGAAGGTTTCCCGAAAATTGAACTTGCTCCCCCACCGCCAGCTCTCAGCTTGCCCTCCAATTGACTGCCGTTCCACGCCATTTCCGGAATGTACGAGAGCGCCGAGCTGACGATGTCGCTGCCGCTTGTAGTTTGCCAGTAAACGCCATTCCCCTCATTGAATTCGGTGCCGCCGACTCCTGTCACGTACGGCAGGCTGGCTGGCACGTCGACATTGAGACCCAATACGGCCGGAAAGTTGCCCAAGTCTCCATCGCAGTCCGTGGCGCCTCCGTCCCCGCTCGCGGCGACAATGGTGATGCCTTGCGCGTTTGCCTGCTGCGCCATGGCCACAAGACCACTGAATTCCGAAGTGGAGAATGTGGGTTCGCAGCCACCGTAGCTGATGCTGATGACAGGAGCGAGGGCTTGCTGAATCGCATAGGCGAGCGAACCAAAAACGTTCGTCGAATAAACGAAGATGATCGTTGCGTTCTTCGCGACGGCGCCGGCCCATTCGATATCTATAGTGGCCTCTTGTACGTCGCCGTCCACAATTAATGGATCTTTTTGCCCTGGAACCAGAGTCAAAGTGGGAACATTCGCCGGCAGGCCGGAAAGTGATCGGAATGTTGCGACGTCGGGGAGCTTTATGTTGGATTGACCAACGATCACAATTTTCTGCCCAGTGCCGTCGATCGGGGGACTGCTGCTGTAAAGGGGTTTCAGGTCGTAGATCGTCGCGAAGTCACCCGGTGAAATAAAATGAGCTCCGGAAACACTGGAGGTGAAGTTCGGCTGGACCGAGGTGCTGATGCTCTTGAGCCCGCGTGGCTTCACGGGGAAATTATTGAGCCCGCGAAATCCGAGAACGACACTTGCCAATGCGGCAGGCACGGAAGGCTCAGCGGAATTCGCGTAAAACATCTTTCCGTTCGCCGTGTAACTGCGCACTTCACTGTGCAGTGCGGACTCCACCTGCGCAGCGGTGCCATTAAAGACGATCCAATTCCGGCTGCGCGGGATTTCCACAATGTCAAATCCCTGTGACTGTAGCCATGCAGTGACTTTGTTCAGATCGCTTTGCGCCAGCCCGAATCGATCGGCATATTGCTCGGGTGTTAACCACTGATGGAAAGTCGACGACGTGGGATTCTGCTGTGCGGCCAGGAGACCGTCAAGATCCGCCTGCTGCGCCGCCGTCGGCTGGAACATCAACGTAATACGCTCGAGCTTGAATGACGGGTCGACCTTGCCCTGGTCGTACTGGGGGCGCGCCAGGGGGTGCAAATTGCCCCGGAGCACGGTTACCGTGCGTTCGTCCACCTGCGCCGCAATGCGAGGCTTTGCAACGTTGCCCTGCGCGGCTGCCAAACCTGGCACGAGGAGCAGAAGCGCGGCTGCCAGAAAAGCATCCATCCCGCGGCATTTGCGCTGCTCGACAATTCTGGTCAGACCCCAAGAGTCCAATCGGCCATGGTCATCGCGGTGCGTGCGCTTCTGAGCACACGGGTAGCGTGCGCTGACTCGTCTCACTGTTTCCTCAGTTCTGGGCTAGGATTGCTATAGTTCTTCCCGGACATCGCCCAAAAATAAATTACCCGCCCCATATTCAGTTCCGTTGGATGCAGGATTTCGTTGTGGGTTTTCCACCGAAATGCGCTCGCTTTGCTTATCCATCACCCATGGACAGAGTAGGTCCATGCAAGGAGTCTTACCAAAGATTAGCAAGGGAAATGATCTGTAAGCTAACACCTGAACTTCGGGACAGGCCGGGGGGAGACCAGCTCGGGGAAACGGGCCAGAAGGCGCTGCAAACGGCACGGGTGCGGGCTGTACGCACAGTCGCCATAGCGCTGGCTCCTCGCTCGCCACGCTGCTTTGGGGGGCGAGTGGCGCGTCGGCGACTTGCAGCCCGCCATAGTATGCGCACGGAGCGAAGGAGCGATTGACTAACCGTCGTTTGGCTTCCAGTTCGACGGCGGGAAGGAAATCTGCCAGAACATTGGAAAGGGCTTGTCGAATTCCAGTGGAGTCAGGAACCCCTCGGCGCTGTGGCGCGGCGCGCGCGTGACGCGCGCGCTGGCGCGCTCACGTGTACGCTCGTTGGTAATTTCGACTTTGGTATCGATGTCTAACGATTCCCGGCAAATCACCATCGCGCCATGAATATTGACGGCGATGGTATGAGCGGACACGATGAACGGTTGACCATCCTTCGACAGCTGCAAGGTCAACGGCACACGGATAATGACGCGCTGGCTTCGTCGCCGCTCATCGCCGGGCAGCAGAGAGGGCCCACGATCCGAATGCGCAATACTCTTGGTCATAGATCGACTCCCCAAAATCCCATTTCCGGATTTATTAGCTCAATCCCTAATTCCCAACCCTCCGCGCCCTCATGTCCGCGCCACACAATGACCGCAGGACTGGCTTGGCTGCTAACAAGATTGATAACCGAAATGCGCTGGTCAACTCGGAGGTCCTGGGGCAACACCACCAGGCAGCCGTAAGGCCCAATGACGCGGGTTTTTGTTTCCCCACGACGCACGACGCCACCGGCATCCCATTCCACCGCAACGGGAACACGTGAATTGAGCCGTACGCCGCGGCGTTTCTCTTGCCCGGATATCAAACTGGTTCTGGCTTTGGGGCGACCGGCCACACTCGTAGGGGCTTTTAGCGGATTTGTTGGAAATTTGTTCATTCGCGCCACTCAGAAGACAGCCGGAACGGCCTATGACGACGGTTAAAGAAGGCCTGCCCCCCATGCCCAATCACAATGCTAGGGCGGCGAAGTGAGGGGGTCAATGGTACGTAGGGCCAGTAATCTGAGGGGCCGGAAGGACAGGCGCGATTACCCTCTCAGCCATGGGAGGGAACTTTCTTGGGTCGGGAGAGCGCCCGGGCCTCGCCGACAATTCAAGCTCCGTCTTGCGGCGTCCTCCCAAACATGCTTCAAGACCAACGTGCTGGACGATCCACCAGTGGTCGACTCTTCATTGGGGAGCAAATTTCCGGGACTACACCGCACAATGGAATTTTGAACTTCCCCTATCGAAATTTTGCTCTGCTGTGGCTATGATGTCTCGGCTTTCATAACTGACGACACACGAGGTGATTCGATGGATGCCTTGCGCACGGAAAACGTAACGCTGCAAGTAGCGGATGGAACCACGATGAACGCGTTCGTTGCCACTCCCGGCGATGGGGGAAAGCTGCCGGGCCTGCTCGTTTTTCAGGAAGCGTTTGGCGTGAATCCGCACATTCGAGATGTTACGCAGCGCTTTGCCAAGCAAGGTTACGTGGCCATCTCCCCTGAACTGTTCCACCGCACCGGGCCAGGATTCGAGGGAACTTACGACAATTTTCCGGCTTGCATGCCGCACATGCAGGCGCTGACTCCCGACGGACTGATCAAGGATGTGCAGGCGGCGTTTGAGTGGCTGCAAAAGAGTCCGCGTGTTTTGCCGAATTGCACCGCCAGTGTGGGATTCTGCATGGGCGGGCGAGTCTCGTTCCTGGCGAACACTGCAGTTCCCTTGAAAGCGGCGATTTCGTTTTACGGCGGCGGCATCGCTCCCGCTCTCTTGCCGCGCGCGCCCCAAGTTCACGCGCCTATGCTCTTCTTCTGGGGCGGCCTGGACAGCCACATCCCGCCGGACCAAATTCGTTCCGTCATCGACGCGATGAAGGAAGCGAAGAAAACGTTCGTGAATGTCGAATTCTCGGATGCCGACCACGGATTCTTCTGCGACGCTCGCGCGAGCTACAAGGAGACCGCGGCGAAGCAGGCGTGGGACCTGTCGCTGCGGTTTCTGGCGACGTATGCGAAGGCGTGAGGAGCGTGATTCGTGAATCGTAATTCGTAACTTGTGATTTCGACCACGCGGTTCGTCGTGCACAAAGTTTGTGATCACACAAGATATACAGAACATGGGCCAGCGCCTTTCAGGAGTCACGAATCACAAATCACGTAATTGGAGCGAAAATCCATGGACGGACGAACCCTCGACACGCTGGCAATCAAGGAAGTCGTCGAAAACTGGGCCGTGTGGCGCGACTCCGGAGATTGGGAGAGATTCCGCACGGTTTGGCATGAAGATGGCGTCATGATGGCGACGTGGTTTCAGGGAACGTTTGAGGAGTTCATTCGCGTCAACCAGGAAGGCTGGAAGCGCGGCGTCAGCATCCTGCATCTGCTCGGCGGGACTTCCGTCGAGATCGCCGGCAACCGCGCCATCGCGCAGACCAAGATGACTATCTCCCAGCGAGCACTGGTGCATGACGTCCAGGTGGACGTGCTGTGCACCGGCCGGTTCTACGATTTCTTCGAGAAGCGCGCGGGCCGCTGGGCCATCGTCCTGCGGCGACTCTTCTACGAAAAAGACCGCATGGACCCCGTCGATCCGTCGGCAATGGTGAAATTGGATCCCAAAATTCTCGCGCAATTCCCCGAAGGCTACAAGCATCTGGCCTACCTCCAGTCCAGTCTAGGTTTCAAGGTCAAGACGGATATGCCTGGACTGAAGGGCCCCGACGCCGATGCGCTCTACGCGAAGGGCAAAAAGTGGCTCGGCGGGGAGGGCCTCTGAGCATTGAAATTGAAAGTGACGCGTAGCCCATGCGAGCAATTCGTATTTCCTTCTAAGGTTAAGATGCCTATATACCAAGGTCTTTGATTCAGGGTGACATATAGAAGTGGTATTATCCGTTCGCGTGGTGTTGTGTGAACACCACAAGGAAAAGGGCGAACTTCCCTTTTGGACTTGGTTAGCGCCTTCGGACGCAGCGTGAGGTGTAAGACGTGCCCACCACGGTTAGTGCTGTTCTTGTGCTAGTTCTATTCGTGATCCCAGGATTTATCACAAACAGAGTCCTCTCCTCTGTGTTTGCTGCATCGGAACCCGCTGAGACACGCACGGTACTTACAGGAATAACGTACAGCTGTTTGAACTATGCATTCTTATCCCCGCTTTTGGTTCTGACTTGGAATCGACTCTGGTATGAGAATCCCTCGCTCCTTGCGGCTATCGCATTTCTCGTGTTATTCGTTTCGCCAGTGTTGATTGCCCTAGCGATCGTAAAGATAAGCGACACACGCTGGGCTCAGAAATTTCGACGCACATTTGGGATCACACATCCTGTCCCAAAAGCCTGGGACTATTTCTTCCGTAGAGGTATACCTTGTTGGGTACTGGCCACACTGAAGGACGGCCGGGTGGTCGCAGGGCTCTATGGGCCAAATTCCTTTGCGTCGTCCTTCCCATCTGCAGAGGACCTGTACCTTGAGCGCCTTTGCAAGCTAACTCCGGAAGGAAAGATGGGGGGCTTAGCCGATTTCAGTATCGGTGCTATAATTAAGATGGAAAATGTTGCTATGCTTGAGTTGTTTGAAATCGCTAACGACAGCTTGCAACTCGGAGGCAGCACATGAGCACGGAGAATAAAGCGCCTGTGAATTCCCGACTAAGGGAGGGATACCAGCCTTTGACTACGGACCGTGGCTACCAGCCTGCTGGCTCTGTCCAAAAGGGTTACCAACCGACTGTCCAATTGACAGTGCCCCCGCAGCCACCTCCGGTGGGCAGCACTTCTGTCATTCCTTCGGCCAACTCCGGCGCGACTCAAGCTCCAACCGCCGCACAGAAGGAACACAAGTAGTGTGGGTCGCCTCACAGAGCAATCTGCGTTCTGGTTGGCTTTCCCTCACCGCTCGCGCAACCACACCGTTCTCTTCATTCGCTCGAAACGATGGCCGATTCTCTGGTTTCGGCGGGGAACGTGGGCTTCTGCTTCGGGACCCCAATTTGAAGATCAGGAAGCCCGATAAATCGCTCACGTGAATCCTCTCCTTCATGGTTGCGCAGGTTCCATTGTAGAGCATGCGCAACAAGAACGAGGCCACGCAGGCGATGGACCACTGCATGGTCTCCACCAACGAGGAAGCCGTACCCAGCCTGGCAGCGACCGCGAAGCGCAGCGCGTCTCTCAAACTTCTTGCGCCTTCTTGATCAGGCTTTTCGGGTAGTACGCATTTGCTTTGTATTGGCTCAACATGCGGTGCGTGTTGAAGAAGCTGGCATTCAAGGCAATCGAGAACCTCATGACCTCGGCGTACGCTTCTGGGGCGCGGTAAAACATCGGAATGATCTTTCGTTCGAGCTTGTCGTACAGGGAAACACTCTCTGCAGCGGAATCATCGCCGCTGATCCTGCTGTCGTAGCCAATGGCCCACCCGGTTACGTCTTCGACGCAGCCTTCGACCCACCAGCCGTCCAGGACGCTCAGGCTCGGCACTCCGTTGAGGGCGGCTTTCATGCCGCTTGTGCCCGAGGCTTCCTGAGGGCGCTGCGGCGTGTTTAACCAAAGGTCCACGCCCGAAGTGATGAGCTTCGCCAGCGCCATGTTGTAGTTCTCAAGGTAGAGAACTTTGATTTCATGCTTCAGTCCGGCGGCGGCTTGGATCACGCGCTGGATCAGGGCCTTGCCGCCCGCGTCATGGGGATGGGCCTTTCCGCCGTATAGGATCTGTATTGGGCCGATCGATTCGGCGATATGCTTCAGGCGCTCGACGTCCTTGAAAAGCAGGTCCGCGCGCTTGTACGTGGCGGCGCGCCGCGCAAAGCCGATGGTCAAGGCGGATTCGTCGAGCAGCATGCCGGTGCGCCGCTGTACTTCCTTGATGAGGGCGGCTTTCGCGAGGCAGTGCGCCTTCTTGATTTCCTCGAGCGGAATTCCGACGGCGTAACGCATGTATGCGTTGTCGCGGCGCCATTCGGGGATTTCACGGTCGAACAAATCCTGAAACGGCGGCGAGGCCCACGTGGCTGCATGTACTCCATTGGTAATTGCATGAATAGGAAATTGTGGAAACATGTCCTGGGACACTTCGCCGTGGCGCATGGCGACCCCGTTTACGTAGCGCGAGAAGTGCAGGGCGAGGTTGGTCATGTTCAAGAGGCCCTCGGCGCCGAAGCCCACCTGTTGAAGCAGGACCGTCCGAGGCTCACCCAGAACTTGTTTGACGAGCTCCCAGGGAAATCGATCGTGACCCGCTTGGACGGGGGTGTGCGTCGTAAATAAGCATCGGCGCCTCACGACCTCGACGTCCGCTTCCACTGGAACCGTATACTTCCGGAGCTTCATCTGCTCCCCGAGTAACGCCAGAGTCAGAAAGGCCGCGTGCCCCTCGTTCATGTGGTAACTATTGGCGTTTTTCACTCCCACGTTGCGGAGCAGGCTGACGCCGCCGATTCCCAGCAAAACTTCCTGGCAGATCCGGTAGCGCGAGTCGCCGCCGTACAGCGTGTCGGTGAGAGTGCGGTCCCATTCCGAGTTCTCCGGTAAATCCGAGTCCAACAAGTACACGGGAACAACGAACCCGGCCATGCCGTGGAGGTTATAGCGCCACGCCCGCACATGCACATCGCGATTCTCGATGCTGACCGTGAAGGTTCCTTCCACTGGTTGGAGAACCGCTTCGGGTATCCAGGGATCGGGCTCCTCAGTTTGATTGCCATCCGCATCCAGGCGCTGGCGAAAATAACCCTTTCGGTGCACCAGCGTAACCGCGATGATCGGCATTTCAAGATCCGCCGCGGATCGAAGCATGTCTCCCGCCAGTATTCCCAGGCCTCCGCCGTAGGAAGGAATGGCAGGATCCAACGCGATCTCCATCGAAAAGTACGCGATCTTATCTGACACCCTTCTCTCAATGGCCATGCCGAAATAATAGTATCGAAGAATCCCTTGCTTCTGCATCTCAAATGACCGGGAGTTTCTTAGTGGGCATCGAGTTTAAGGAGCGGCTTAAAAGAGCACGGTACGGTCGCGCGTGCTCGTTCTTCGCGGCGCCTGTCACGGAGCGGAGGGCCTGTGCGAGTCTTGCGTGACAACCCAGATTTCGGGCGCTCTTGTAGAGCCCGTCTTCAGGCGGGCATTGTAGATTCAAGGACATGCTCACCTCACGCGCATTTCTCACAAAGGCTTCCCCATCCAGTGGGGCCCGAAATCAACGCGAGCCTCAGACCCGATTTTGTAGCGCCGGCATCTTGCCGGCTCTTTGTCATGTGTTGTAAAACTGCCGGCGGGACGCCGGAGCTACCAAGAGCCCACATTCCGCGACAATCGCGATGATTTCGGTTCCACCGACTTGAGTCGTCGTGAGAAATGGGGATTAAAGGTGAGCGCTACAAGGCCCAGGTTCGCACATAGATTCTTGCCTCTCGGAAATTCGGCGTACAATGCCGACGAGCCCTCAGATTCTGCGCAGCATGCTGGGCGCGAAGGGCTTTTGTAGCGCCGTACGTAGCTTGTGCCGACCCGGTCGGTTCGGCGGCATTTTATTTATAGAGAGGCGAATATGCGGCACGCAATCCTGGGAACGGGTGGAGTTGGCGGATTGATGGGCGCAGCGCTGGCAAAGTCTGGTGAGGCGGTGACTGTGGTGGTACGGCCGGAAGCCCTGAAAGACTATCCCGCCGAGCTGTCACTCGAGAGTCCGTTTGGGTCATTCAGCGTTCCAGTGGAACGCGCCGCAGCGGTAACGCAGCCCTTCGATGTCCTCTGGATCGCCGTGAAAGCGACGCATCTGGATGCCGCGCTGCGCGGCATTGCAAACGCCGAACAACTCGGCGCCATCGTTCCCCTGTTGAATGGAATCGACCACGTGGCGATCCTGCGCTCCCGCTTCGGTCATGACCGCGTCGTTCCAGGAACGATTGGCGTTGAATCCGAGCGCACTGCTCCTGGAAAGATCATTCACAGGTCTCCGTCGGCGCGCCTCACTTTGTCTTCGATCGGTGAAAGCCGCCTGGCGCCAACAATTGAGAAATTGCGGCAGTTTGGTTTCAATTGCCAGTTCAGCGCGGATGAAATGAAAATGCTATGGAACAAGCTCGCGATTCTAGCGCCGTGCGCACTCGCTACAACTGCCTCGGGCATGACGATGGGCGAAGTCAGCAGCAATCCGGTTTGGCGGATGCGGATGGAAACCGGCGTGTACGAAGCATGCGCCGTGGCTGCGGCGAGCGGAACTCAGCTCGACCCTGCCACCTTCATTCGGCTCTTCGACATGTTTCCGCCAGGGGCGCGCAGCTCGATGCAGAAAGACGTCGCCGCGGGGAATCCTCCCGAACTCGATGGCATCGCCGGGCCGATCCTACGCCTCGCTCAGGAGCACGGACTCGATGTGCCGGTCACACGGGAACTCGTAGAGATGATTCGAGGAAAGTCGAGAGTGGCGAGCCGGGGTTGATTCCGCATCGCGATTCTGGCCTGGCTTTCGTGCAGAATAACCGGCTGGACCACTCAAGGCTTCCCCGTCTTGGGGGGCAAAGTCGTTGACACACACGGAAGCGAGCCGATACACTAACATTTCCAGCCCGCCGAAAGTTATCTTCCTTGGAGGAAAAATGAAGATGCGGGCCACACACCCACTCGAATTCCTGCTCATTTTGCTCTTGGGCTCGGTTCTGGCTAACCCGGAAGCCGTGCTCGCACAGAATCACGTTGTTACTCCTGCGGACCTTCAGAAAGATGTTGCAGGCGCTTCATTCACTCGCCAGAAAAATCTCGTGCAAGCCGAGGGTTTCATTTCTTCCACCGAGGCGCAGCAAGCGATGAAATCCGCCCACATCAATTCTCAGCAGGTAAAAAATGCCATTCCGCAATTGAACGACGATGAGCTCGCGCAGTTGTCCGCTCGCTCGGAGAAGGCGCAGAAAGATTTCGCCGCGGGCAACATCACCGACCGCGACCTGCTCATTATCCTGGTGGGCATCGCAGCTCTGGTCCTCATCATAGTCGCCGTTCGTTGAAGAAATGAAAGTTCGCGTCATTTTCGCTCTTCTCGTGATCTTTGCGGCGAGTTTGAACCCCAGTCTCGCCGCAGAGACCTCAGGGGCTTGGGTCGATGTGCCGTTCGTCGCCCAAACAAAAGATGGATGCGGCTCCGCGTCTATTTCCATGGTCATCCGCTATTGGGGAAATAAATACGGGCGAACCGCTCCTCCCACGTCGGATCCGGAGAAAATTCAGGCGGCACTATTCTCTAAGGCGGCGGGCGGTATTCCCGCGAGCATGATGCGGAAATATTTTCAGAACGTCGGCTATCGCGTCTTCGCATTTCAGGGCGAATGGGATGACTTGAAGCACCATCTCGAGCAAGGGCGCCCCCTGATCGCCGGCCTGAGGGCGAGCGGGCCGCGCGGACCGCTTCATTACGTAGTCCTCGTGGGAATCGACTGGGAGCGCGGTTATATTTTCGTGAATGATCCCGCCCAACAGAAAATGCTTCGAATCTCCAGGGAAGGATTCGAGTCGGAATGGAGCTCCACTCACAACTGGACTCTGCTGGCGGTGCCGCGGGCAGACGATTGATTCTTCTCCTCGTCATTCTCTGGCTGCCGGGTTCCGGCTTTCCTCAGGCGATTCCCTCCACGTCGGACAGAATCTCCCAAATCAAGCAACTCTACGAAGTCGGGCGGTGGAGCGATATCGTCCAAGCGGTGCCGGAAACGGCCGGAGAATCCGCCGATTTGGAGCTCTATCGCGGCCTAGCTCTTGCACAGCTGCAGCGCTGGGAGGAAGCGCGTGCGGCGTTCGAGGAGGGCCTCGCGCGGAACCCGCGAGACACGCGCTTTCCAGATGAACTCGCGGGAATTGCTTATCGCCAGAAACAATTTTCAAAATCGAAAAAAGATTTGCGCGGCGCGCTCGCCATCAACTCGCGCGACGACTACGCCAACAATTTCCTCGCGTCGATCTATTTTCTCGAAGACAATCTCGAAGCCGCACTGAAATACTGGAACCGGACAGGGCGGCCGCAACTCACGGACCTCACCTTCGATCCTCCGCCGAAGCTGAAGCCGCTTCTTCTCGATCGCGCTCTTGCATTCTCCCCCCGCGCCGAGTGGCGGCGCGATCAATTTCTGGCGACGGAGGCGAGACTCAAGGCCCTCGACCTTTACCCACACATGCGCTTCGATCTCAAAGCCCATCCTGACGGCTCATTCGACCTGGGATTTCATGCAGGCGAGAAAGACGGTTGGGGCGACACAAAGTTGGAAGGCATCGTTTCATTGCTGCGAGGCTTGCCGTATCAATCCATCTATCCGGAATTTTACAATCTGGGCCATGGGGGACTGAATTGGGTATCGCTCATCCGCTGGGACGCGCAAAAGCGCCGCGTCTTTTCCGAAATCGCCGCGCCTCTCGAAGAAAGCCCGGCCATACGCTACCACCTGTATTTCGACGCCCGAAACGAAAATTGGGATCTCACAAACACGATTCTTCCCTCCCTCCCGTCGCCATCGCACATGAATTTGGAAAAAGTAACAGCCGGCGCGAAGATTCAATTCATCGAGAACGGGCCATGGCAGTGGAACGCCGGCGTCGAATACTCGTACAGGACTTTCCGGAACCTAACCTCCATACCCGATCAGGCTTCTCCATTCTTTACAAATGGATCGGCGACTGCACTCACGGCCGGTATGGAACGCAGCCTCGTTCGATTTCCGGAGCGACGGTTTGTGCTCGATGCAAACGCAGCGGGAGAATTAGGGGCGTTTTTTGCAAATCCGCTTGGTAAATATGGCCGCCTCGATGGATCTCTCACCGCACATTGGTTCCCGGAAGCACGGGGCGAGGATTACGAAATGAAAGCTGACCTCAAGGGTGGCCGGACGTTAGGAAACGTGCCGTTCGATGAGCTGTTTATGATCGGTTTCGACCGCGATAACGACCTGTGGCTGCGCGGCCACCCCGGACTGCGCAACGGAGAGAAAGGAAATGCCCCGCTCGGCAGAAACTTCCTCCTAGCGAACTGGGAGATGGACAAGATTGTGTATAAGGGCGCCTTCTTCACCATGAAGGTGGGGCCATTTCTCGATAGCGGCAAGATTTCCGACCGGTCTGGATATTTCGCATCGCCAAAATGGCTTTGGGATACCGGGACGCAAGCGAAGATTCGCGTTCTCGGAAGTTTCGAGTTCGTCCTCGGCTATGGCAAGAGCCTTCGCTCCGGCAATAATTCGTTTTATACAACCGTTTCGCGGTAATGGGGGCACCACTTTTACCGAGTTCAACCGCGTGCTATCATTTCGTCAGTGCCCCGAATTGTTCTCCACGATTTTGTAGTTGGGGAGGAACTGATGCGCTGGTATTACTTCGGGCTGGTTGCGATCGTTATGGTTGCGGGAAGCGCCCCGCGCGCGGACGTGTTTGGCGAGGATGCTCCACCGTTAAAATTAGTTCAGAAGATCGAGCTATCCGATATTCGCACCGGAGAGCCGGAAGTTTCCGCGGATCAGCTGGCGAAGAACCTGACCACGACACGAATGCCGGGCGTTCAGAATCATTTCGACCACTTGACGCCCGATCTCAAAAACAGCCGGATCTTCGTCGTCCCCGAAGATAACAAGTCCGTCGAAGTCTATGATATTCGCTCCGGCAAATTTATTCGCAGCATCAAGGGAATCGGAGTAGGACATTCGGTGTTGTACCGCCCCGACACCGACCGAATTTTCGTGACGGATGGCTCCGAAGGCGCGCTGCATACCTACAATGGAACGACCTACGCGCATCTCAAGACCGTAAAACTATTGGCGGACGCCGATGCCACCGGATATGATCCAATCACACATTATCTCTACATCGCCAACGGCGGCCTGGATGCCAAACTCAACTATGGCCTGTTGAGCATCGTGGACACGAACACAGGCGAACGCGTGGGCGACATCAAAATCGATTCCAATCGCCTGGAAGCGATGGTGGTCGAGAAATCGGGACCGCGGCTATTCCTGAATGCGACCGAGAAAAACGCCATCGCAGTGATCGATCGAAACAAGCAGGCGGTCGTGGCGATGTGGACGGCTACGGGATGTCACGTGAACGCAGGCGTGGCGATCGACGAAGCGCATCACCGGCTTTTTGTCGCCTGCCGTGACGGCAATTTGGTGGTCATGGATTCCGGCAACGGCAAAGTGCTGCAGATCCTCCCCATCTCGACCGGCGTGGACGATCTGGTCTACGATCCGCCGAGCCGGAGGATTTACGTGGCCTGCGGCGAGGGGTTCGTCAACGTTTATCACCAGATTGACGCGGACCACTATCAGTCGATCGGAAAGATTCCCACCGGCCCGCTGGGCAAAACCGGATTGTTGGTGCCCGAACTGAAGAAATATTTCGTGGCGGTGCCGCCGCACGGAGCCGCTGCTGCTGAGGTTCTGGTCTTCGCCGTGCAATAAACAGCGCTTCAAAGATCTAACACAGAGGGCACAGAGATCACAGAGAAGAAAAAAGAGGAGAAAACCTTCCGCTTTTCTCTGTGGCCCCTGTGCCCTCCGTGGTGAATTCTTTTCCGCTCCGTTTGCGTGCCGCAGGATGGGCGAACCGCTACCGCTGCGCCGCGGCTTTCGCCTGTTCCGGATGAAGCAACGGCACAGCTACCAAATGCTCGGCGAGGAACCAGATCTGCAATTCATTCAAGCGGATCAAGTCGCTCACGATTAAATCGTTCGTCCCATCGTCGCCGCCTTCGGAAGCTTGCCGCGCCATGGCTCGCGCTTCCTTCAATATGAGCTCGTGAGCTTCCAGGAGTCGGGAAATTTGCACGGGCACCTCTTCACGCCCTCGGGGCGGACGCGGGATCATTGTAGTTTCTGCCAC
>Ga0137409_10003985_pt1 | contig 15621 bp, 17 predicted proteins | sample CZODoug1_16funga_FD_122059 | JGI IMG/M metagenome (GOLD analysis project Ga0137409, IMG submission 122059) | Vadose zone soil fungal communities from Angelo Coast Range Reserve, California, USA - CZODoug1_16fungal (Hybrid Assembly) | ecosystem: Environmental > Terrestrial > Soil > Vadose zone... | reverse complement strand
CTTGCTTAAAATTGATGCGCCCGCCATCCACGTCGATCCTGTAAGGGCGCGCCGCCCGCTCATCGCGCGGAGGGGCCAACGGGCCCACAAAGCCGGGGCGCGCAGCAGGCGCCGAAGCGGGAGGCAGCCAGCGCTCGATATTCCAGTGACCCTCGGCGTCGCGCGCCAAATTCAAACTTGGCCGCGACATCGAGACGGAACCAAACTCAAAGCGTCCGGCGAGCAGGGCCGTCCAATGCAGGCCGGCAGTGAGTGTGTCCGAGCGAAGGAAATATTCGTTACCAAAGTGCGGATCATCGGCGACGCTGACAAAATGGGCCTCGATCCTGGCGCCGTCGAGCAAACTGAAATCGAACCAGGAAACATCAACGGGGCGGCCAAAGCTCGCTGTGAGGTGCGCGATCAGGTAGCGGCGCGCGGCGCTGGCCCGCAAGGCGCGCGAAAATCCTGAGCTGGCGATGAGGATCAACACGGCGCCGATCAAAACCACACGCAGCCACTTTCGTTTGGTCATCGTGTAATCAGGAATTGTTGCAAATGGCGGGAAAGAAGAAACGGTCTCCGTCCGTGAAGTAGTGACTCAAATTGGTTCTCCAGGGAGCGAACAGCTGACCGCCCCAAAAACGGGCGGCCTCTACGAAAACCAACACCAACAAGGCTGTGGGCTTTTGTAGCGGCCGTTCCGTCCCGCGTTTTTTGGGACGGAACGGGCTTCTTCATGATCAATCGAGATCACCACCGTCAGTGAACTTCATGCAGCATCCGCGACCAGCGCGTTCGCGACGGCAAATGCAAAACGGTATCGAGCAGATTTAAGAACCACGAGTTCACATTTCGGTCCGAGCCGTCGTCGCGGTCTCCCGTCACGGACCAGTAAATCACCACCGGACGTCCCATGACGGCGTCGCGATCCACGAATCCCCAGAATCGGCTGTCCCAACTATGGTCGCGGTTGTCGCCCATGGCGAAATATTTTTCCGGAGGGATCACGATTTCGCCGTCGTGAATGTACTGAAAAATTTCGTCCGCCCATTCGGGCTGCATGTTGGCCTGCAGGTATTGCGGACTGCGCGGAGGGAAATTGTCTCCGAAGGGGTCATACGGCGCGGCGGGGTCGCGAACGATGTAAGGCTCGATGCTCCGCTTGCCGTTGACATAAACCTGCTGATCCACAATTTTGACGCGGTCACCGGGAATTCCAATCACGCGCTTGACGTAATGCGGATGGTCCTGAAACGGAAATTTGAAAACGATAATGTCGCCGCGGCGAATTTCACGATACGGCAGAACATGGTCATACCAATGTCCGCGGCCCCCAAAAATAAATTTATTCACGAGCAGATGGTCGCCGACCAGAAGCGTCGGCTCCATGGATTGCGAGGTAATCTTGAAGGCCTGGACGATAAACGTGGTGCCAAATAGCGCCAGGATCACCGTCACCAAAAGCGATTCGAGGTACTCGCGCACGGTGGCGGGATGTGATTCCGCGCGTTGCGCTGCCGCTGCCTCTCGCGCTTGCACGGCCTGTGCTGTTTCAGACGTCACTTCGTTCCTCGGTTCTCCTCAGCACCCAATTGTATCAGGGCTGCGACCGCTGCGGATTGCTCGGCCTCTTTTTTGGTTCTGCCGCTTCCCATCGCGGTCACTTGACCGCAGATCCGAACTTCGACACGAAATGTTTTCTGATGATCCGGGCCGCTTTCCGCGATCACATGATAGATGCCGGGCGCCATCCCTCGCGATTGCAAAAGTTCCTGCAGCGCGGATTTATGATCGGTGTGGCCCAGGCGTTCGGCCTCCACCGCGATCGCTCCTTCGACGAGAGAGCGCCGCACGAATCCGCGGGCCGCTTCCAGTCCGCCATCCAGAAAAACCGCCGCGATTAACGCTTCGTAAGCGTCCGCCAGGAGCGCCGGCTTGGTTCGTCCGCCGGTTTTCTCTTCTCCGCGGCCGAGGCGCAGGTACTTGCCAAAGCCGAGCCGCTGCGCGGAAAGAGAAATCGCGGTGGCGTTTACCAGACGAGCCCGGCTCTTGGAGAGCTGCCCCTCGCTCCACTCCGGAAATTCACGAATCAACTCTTCGCTGACCACCAACTCTAGGACAGCGTCTCCGAGGAATTCAAGTTTCTCGTTGCTCTCGGCGGGTTCTTCCGCCGCGCGTTCCGGAATACGAGAGCTGTGCATTAACGCCTGGAGAAGCCAGCGAGGATCGCGGAATTGATGTCCGAGAATTGACTCCAATTCCGCGATCTCGGTGAAAGCCATAGTTTTCAGGTCAGTCCCGGCTTAACTTTGTTCCCGATGCCACATCTTTCTTCATGGCTTCCAAGCGAGCCTTGCACTGGGTAACGAGCGGCCCGGTAGCGGCGCATTTGTCATAGGCCGCGATGGCGCCATTCATGTAGCTGGTTTGCGCATCCGCATTGCCGAGCAAGTAGTAGTCGACGGGATCGGGACTGGCTGCGAGTTGCACGGCTTGGGTCAGTTCGTTGCGGGCATCCTCGAATTTTGAATGGTCAATGTCGAGCAGACCCAGGCCGCTGTGAGCCAGGCGCTCTTTGCGGTTGATCTGAATGCCAGCAGACTCATCAAGCAAAGCAGGGGCCGAGCTCGCGCACCTCGATTGTCGCCCACTCGGCCGCGGGACATTCTCGCGCGATCTCGATCGCTTGCTCACGCGTGGCGCACGTGAGCAGAAAGAAGCCGCCAATCATTTCTTTCGCCTCCGCGAAGGGTCCATCGCGGACCAGCGACTTCTCGGCCCGCGTAGTCACTCGCGCACCGGCCGCGTCGGTCTTCAGAGACTGGCTCATGGTGAGAAGACCCCGCTGCTTGAGGTCCTCACTGAAACGCAGCATACGATCGTAGAGCGTGCGCCCCTCGCTCTCCGACCGCACCGCGCGGTCGCCAACTTTCTCCACCACGAGCAGCATGTATGCCATCAGCTCACTCCTTCGTTTTCCGCACAGCTATTTTGCGTACACCGCTTGCAATTCGCCGTTGACGATCCACGGCGTACCGAATCTGTCCGTGAGCATGCCCCAAATCTTGGCCCAAAACATCGGCTGAAGGGCCATCGAGACCGTGCCGCCCTCGGCCAAGGCGTTGAAGGCCGCGGTGGCCTGTGCCACGGTTTCAAAGTTCAGCGTCAGCCCGACGCCGTGGATTCCAGTATATTTCATCTGCGGCGGGCAGTCGCCCGCGTACAGCGCGCCGCCGCCAGGTAGTGCGAGACGAGCATGCATGATGCGGTCCGCGTGCTCCTTCGGCGTCTGTTCCGCCATCGGTGAATCGGCGTTTCTCAGCAGCACTTCCAGCGTGCCCCCCAGTGCACGTTCGTAGAAGCGCATGGCCTCGGCGCAGTTGCCATTGAAGGACAGATAGGGAATCGGGTGTGGCATGGAATGGATCTCCGCGTGTTGATGGGTTGCGTATTAACTGGGCGCATCGGTCTGGCGACGCTGGTCGGCCTCCCGGGCCTTGATCTCGGGTGTCATCGCTTCACCGAAATCCTCGGGTCCGAAGACGGGACGGATTTCGATATCTGAATCCGTCAGCATCGGGTTCGGGCAGCGCTTGACCCATTCGACCGCCTCCTCGATCGACCGGACCTGCCAGATCCAAAAGCCGGCGACCAGTTCCTTGGTCTCCGCGAACGGGCCGTCGGTCACCATGCGTGTCTTGCCGGAGAAGCGCACGCGCTTGCCGTGCCGGCTCGGCTTTAAGCCTTCTCCCGCCAAGAGGATCCCCGCTTTGACGAGCGATGCATTGAACTCACCCATAGCGCTCAGGAGATCCTGAGTCGGCATCACGCCCGCCTCGCTTTCTTGGGTGGCTTTGACAAGAACCATGACTTTCATCTGGTGACCTCCATTGGATCAACAACTTATGCCCCGTGAAGAGCGGATTGCACGCTCTTACACATTACAACGAACCACGGGTCCCGAGATCGACAGAAGTCGCCGGCTTTCTGACACAAATCTCTCCAGGACGCGATCGACCTGCCTATCCCCTCGGCCCTCCCGACCTGCGGCGTCATCGTGGGCACCTGCACCCACAGGTCCCCTTCGGGTGATCAATCGAGCGGTGTCGAAACGAGCGCCTGCCGTTCGTCGTGGATTTGTCGACTCATCAAAAGGCCAGCTGGCCTTGTCACATGAACCGGGAGACTCCCATGCTCAGCGTTCTGAAGATTGTTGGTCTGTTGGTGCTGGCGGCCGTCGTCATCCTGCTGATCTATGTCTCAACACGACCGGACCAGTTTCGCATTGCGCGCACGGTGGCGATCAAGGCCTCCCCGGATGCCATTTTCCCACGCATCGCCGATCTGCGCCGATTCAACGAGTGGAATCCGTTTGCGAAGGCCGACCCGGCGATCAAACTCGCCTACGGTTCGACGAGCGCCGGCCCCGGCGGCAGTTACAACTGGGACAGCACCGGTCAGGCCGGCAAGGGGCGCATGGAGATCACCGAGTCAGACGCACCCAATCGCCTCTCCATGAGCCTTCAGTTCGACAAACCGATGAAGGCCAATAATCATGTCGTCTTCACCTTGCAACCGCAGGGCTCGGCTACCGAAGTCACGTGGGAAATGACCGGAACGTACGGCTTTGTGCACAAGATGCTGGGCGTCGTATTCAACTTCGACAAGATGGTCGGCGCTGAATTCGAGAAAGGACTGGCCGCTCTCAAGGCCCAGGCGGAGGTAAGAAATGAAGTCGAGAAAATGTAACAGGAGACAACCGATGACGACCCGTGCAAAACCATTGCTAGTCAACCACCACATCGCGATGAAGAGCGCGATCCTGACCGCCGCTCGCCGCGGAGCTGCCACGCTGCTCGCGGCGACCCTTTGCTTGCAGGGTGGACTTTCCCAGGCGGCCGCAATACCGCGACATGATTGGCCTTAAGAGCGGTCATTCAGCCGACGTATCTTGGTGCAATTTGCGAGCGACTGCTTACAGGCCGTCTCTTCAGCCTGTTAACTGATCGGTCTTGGCCGTACCGGCAGCCGTTCCAGCCATGAAATGCCGACACACGGGTCAGTTTTCCAGAAAGACGTATTCATGTTGATTGTCGCGCAAATCCAGACTACGTTTGCACAGACGCCAAGGTTCGCTTACACGAGTTGGTGCTTGAAAATGGGCGTTCGGCAAGCCCATACGTGTGGCGGATCCGCTATGCATTGGCCCACAAGGGCGTGCCATTCGAAAGTGCGCCGATTGGCTTCACCGAGATTCCCAAAGTCTTCGATGGGCGATTCAAAACGGTTCCTGTGATCGAGCACGGCAACACGATCATGGCTGAGAGCTGGGACATCGCCGACTATCTGGAGCGCGCTTTTCCCGGGCAACCGCCGCTATTCTCTGGTCCTGCCGAGCACGCCATGGTCCGGCTGATGGATACGTGGTTCTCCGCGGAGATCCTGCGCAGGATGTTCCGACTGTACGTGTTAGATGTCCATAACGCCGCTCGCCCGGAGGACCGACCTTACTTTCGACAAAGTCGCGAGGGGTACCTCAAGGGCACTTCGCTGGAGGAGTTCACGGCTGATCGTGCGGCCATTCTGCCGGCTCTGCGAGACGCACTTATGCCACTGCGCTTGCAGCTGTCGCGCTATCCTTTCCTCGGCGGTACTGCGCCGAACTATGCTGACTACATTGCGCTGGGCGCCTTCCACTGGGTTGCGAGTGTCAGTACTTTGCCTTTGCTGGCACACGGTGACGACACACTGCGCAAGTGGCTCGACGCAGGGTTCGAGCTGTACGGTGGACTGGGGCTCGACTCGAGGATGAAACCGCTCTTCGAATAATTGGATGACGCGCTTGAAGTGGCCGACCAAACCGACGCGTGATTGGCGCACCGCCGGTCGGCGGCGCGGGTCGCCGACCGGCCAACACCGGACGCAGGAAGGCTCAAATCGACGCCTGCTTGCGGCGTTCGAGAACAAGGTCGTCGCGCCTGCGCTCGAGAAGCTCGCAGAGGTCAGAAGACGGAAAGCCGTGCCACCACTGCGACGCTCCGCCGAAGACTGAGCGTTCGGCCCGGACGATTTCAACAACAACCTGGGAAGCCTCTGGTGATATCGTTCGTGGCTTCGTCAGTCGCTCACCGTGTCGCAGCGCCGGTCCGCTCAGAATACGATGGGCGGTATCTGCTCGGCACAATAGCGGTTGAGGGGCGCGCTTTCGTGTCTTCGCGCCCCAGACGTGGCCATCGAAAGGTCGGTCTACGGTTTGAATTTCGTCGTCATACGTTCGACGGCTTCCTTTACCTCTTCCCCGGCTTTATCCACGTGAGCCTTGAACTGCGCCCATGCGGTCTCATTGGCGCCTTTGAGCTTGTGGAAGTATTCCCATGCTTCTGTTTGTTTGGCGCGAAGCATTTCGAGATTTTTTTCAAACTGGGCCTTGGCGTGCTCCTCGATCTGCCCGGCCGTAGCTTTGAAGCTCTCGGTCTGCGCCTTCCACGCGTTCAACTGCTTTTCCATCAGCGCCTGATAATCTTCCCGAATTCCCATGATCTTTCTCCTGCAATTGGTTTGACGTTCATCTCCGTCATCGCGATCTCGATCCTGCGGGCCGTGCGGCGATGTTGGCGGATGCTATCGGCGTTGGCAACAAATGCGCGGCTGGGTCTCCCAGACTCGTCGGCTTTCGGTGCTGCGCCGCCGCAGTGGGTCTCTTCCGGACACTGGTTGGAGAAAGCATGTTGCACACCTCCTTTGCGGCGATTGGTGTCCATTCTAGTCCATGGGGTTTGCAGAGGGTTTGGTTGAAGCGCTGATGTGTGTGCACAGCGTGTGAAAAATTGGCTGCCTCCAGTACAAGCACAGGCGCCAGGCAAACCCGACATTTCCGGCCAAAATTTCTCCAAAACAAAAAAATGTGCTATCTCAGGGGCCGGAGAACACGGGCAAGGCCAATGGATATGACCGGTTCGATTTCCTCACAGACGCTGGAGAGACTCGCGACCTTCGGAGAATTGCTGCGATATCTGCGTCGGCGCGCCGGCCTTACACAGACTGACCTGTCGATCGCCGTCGGTTGCAGCGATGCCCAAATCAGCCGCCTCGAACAGAACCTGCGCCTGCCCAATGTCGCCAATGTTGACGCGCGATTTCTGCCGGCGCTCAAATTGAAGCATGAACCGGCGGCCCGCGAGCGCCTGCTGTGGTTGGCTGCTGATGCACACCGGCAATGGGCGGACGCGGCAGCTGCAACTGACCCTGCGTCAATCGCGGATACGCCATCGATAGCCGTGATGCCGTTTCTCAATCTCAGCACCGACCCCGGCAACGAATACTTCTGCGACGGTCTGGCCGAAGAACTCCTCAACGCACTGACAAAAATCCGGCGGCTGTTCGTCGTCGCCCGCGCCTCGGCGTTCTCGTTCAAGGGCAAGGATCTGGATGCGCGGGAGATCGGCCGACGGCTCAACGTCGATACCATCCTCGAGGGCAGGGTCAAACGGGCGGACGATCGCTTGCGCGTCTCCGTGCATCTAACCTCGATTGGACACGTTGCGGCGCGACTCGCGGTTCGACGATCTATTGCGGGGTGTACGACTGATACCCGGCCTTTCCCAGAAATAACCGGCAATGGGCACCTTTTTGGCGCGTCAAATTGTATCGCCCACGAGTCCGGCCGAGCAAGGGGACAGGTGTAAGCGCTGAAGTACACATATACTTGACTGTAATACGCCTTTACAGTAAACTATATGTTATGACTAAAGCATCGACTGCACTCACCCAGATGCCGCCATCGACGCTCGCGGCGCTGGCACAGCTGGGGGCGGACCTCGCGGTCGCCCGCCTTCGTCGCAAAGAGTCACTCAAAACCTGGGCGAAACGCCTCGGCGTGAGTGTCCCGACCTTGCTGCGACTTGAAGCCGGCGAACCCAGCGTCAGCCTGGGCGTGCTTGCGACCGCGCTCTGGCTGATCGGCCGCGATGCGGCGCTAGGGGCTCTCGCCACGCCCAAGGAAGACCGCGGCGCACTGGAGCTCGACGTGCGCCAAGCCGAAACATTGGGCAAGGAACGCGTGCGTGCAACGGCCAAAGCGAAGTTGAAAAGAGCGACCCAGCGGCAGGGTCGGAAACCGGACGCCGCTCGAGTCCATGAGCCGGAGAAACCGGAGCAGGGATCATGAGATACGACGACCTGTATCTATGGTTCCTGGCCGACCCCGCTGCGCCGCGCTACGTTGGCCGGTTGCGCCTCGTCGAGGCCGGCAAGGGTGTTTCCCTGCAGTATGGAGCCGACTGGTTGGCCGGTGGCTTCCCGTTAAGCGAGGACCTGGTGCTCACCGACATCGAGCAGCTGCCGCGCTGGAAGGGCATGGCCGTCGGTGCCGTTGACGATGCTCGCCCAGATCGCTGGGGTGAGCGTGTCATTCAGTACCTCGACAAGCCCGCTCGCCTCTCCCTGATGGAGTATCTGTACTATGCGGGCGACGACCGTTTTGGTGCGCTCGGTGTATCGACATCGGAGACCGCTTACGCTCCGCGACCTCAGAGTCCGCTGCCACGGTTGCAGCAAGCGCAACACTTAAGCGAAGCCGTCCACAAGGTCAGCGCCAGGGCGCCGGTCAGTACCCTCGAACGGCAGATGCTCAACGCCGGCGGCAGTTTCGGCGGGGCCAAGCCGAAGGCGCTCATCGACATTGGCGGAGTGCAGTGGGTCATCAAGTTCTTCGATAATGAGCCCATCGACGTACCGCTCATTGAGCACGCATCGATGACGCTCGCCAAGTTGGCCGGCATCACAGTGGCCGAAACGCGGGTGGTCCCGCTTGCCGGTGAGAACGCGCTGGCGGTGCGCCGATACGATCGAGACGGCGCCCGGCGCATTCATTGCATTTCAGCCGGAACCGCGCTGCGCGCGCAGGCCACGCCTGAGCAGGAGCCGGAACTGGGCTACCCGAGCCTGGCTCAGCTACTGCGCCGCGCCGGTGTGACGGACGAGGATCAGAACCTACGCGATATGCAGGAGCTCTTCCGCCGCATGGTGTTCAATATTCTCATCGACAACACCGACGACCATGAGAAAAACCACGCGCTTCAAGTGGTCGCGCCGACGCGGCAGGGCCGGTATCGGCTGGCACCTGCCTACGACATCCTGACCACGAACTCAGGTCAAGGCTATCAGGAGTTCATTGTCGGTGCTGATCAGCGAGATTCAACGCTTTCCAACGCCATGTCGCAATGCGAGCTCTTTGGCTACACGCCGGCGCAGGCGGCTGCCGAAGTCGTTCGCGTCATTAGGGCGGTTGACGGATGGCGGGAGCACTTCGCAGCGTGCGGCGTCACGAACTCGGATCTCGAGAGCCTGGCCGAGCGCATCGACGGCGACCCGCTGCAGGGCCAGAGACGGGCGTTCAACCCCGCGGACTATGCGACGGCGCGAGCGCCAAAGCGCCGAAGCCCCTTTGCCAGATAGCGCTGCGCGAGCATAGATCTCCGCTCCCTCACGAACTTATGATCGGGATCTCGGGCGCTCGAACGGTCCTCATTTAGATTACAGCTTTTGCCGCGTCTCCGCGCAAGCTCGACCGTTCAAGCGTCGGTTATGGATTCACAATTCCGCTTTAAATTGAGAGCGTGCTATGGTTTCGAAGGTGGCTAAGCTCCCTAAAGATCGCAGTCAGGATAAACGCCGGCGCATTGAAGCGGCGGCTCTCGCGCTGTTCACCACGCAGGGCTTTCACGGCACCAACAACCGCGAAATCGCCAAAAGGGCCGGCGTGTCCACGGCGGCGATTTACACCCATTACCCCAGCAAAGAAGCGCTTTTCACCGGCCTGGTGGAGCAGCACCGAGCGCTGGTCGCCAAATGGCTTAGAAAGACCATCGCCGGGCTCCGGGATCCTCTGGCCAAACCCGATCTGACGGCGTTCGCCTCGGCGATTCGCGCCAAGATGCGCAAGGATCCGGAGTACTTCCTGCTGATCTTCATCGACGTGGTCGAATTCAAGAACCAGCACTTCCGCGCATCCTTCCATGACGTGCCCGAGTGGTTCCGCCGCGCGCTCGGCCCGGTTCTCGCCAATGTGAGCGACCAGCCGAGCTGGTGCGGGCAGGACCCGGCGTTCGTACTGGCCGCGGTCTACATGTATTTTGTGCATTACGGGCTGATCGAACAGCACATGGGCGGACGCCGCCATCTCGGCGTCTCCAACGAGCAGGCGATCAAGCAGGTGGTCGAGCTGCTGTGTGGGGGGCTGTGGCGCACGCCGCCCAGGGCCGCGCGAGGCAGCGGCCGGCGCAAGCCGTCGAACGGTTCCGACCGGCAGAAACTGCTCGAGGAGGCGATGCAGAGCCGGATCGACTTCATCCGCCTCTTATCCGGCCGCATGTGGAGCGCGCCGCCGGAGATTCCGGTTGGGAAGTCACGTGCCGGTGAGCCGGCGACAGTACCCATGCTGTTTCTGCCGGAGATCTCCCCCGATCGACCCGACGACACGCAGCTACGGATCGAGGCGGCGGCGCTCGAGCTCTTTACCACACAGGGATTTCACGGAACCAATATCCGCGATATTGCAGAGAAGGCCGGCGTCTCTCAGGGCGCAATCTATACCTATTATTCAAGCAAGGAAGCGCTTTTCGAGAAGCTGGTCAAGACCTATCGCGCCTGCATGAACGCCTTCCATCGACGCGCCGTCATGCTGCTGATCGAGCCTTTCTCGCGGGATGGGCTGAAGTTTTTGGCCATGGCGATTCGCTCGATGGTGTATGACGACGCCCAGCACTGGCTGCTGCTCTTCATCGATATTCTCGAGTTCAAGAATCGCCACTTCGCCGATATGTACCGCGACGTGCCTGGAGCGATGCGCCAGTTGTTGCGGCCGGTGCTCGACGAGGTAGCGCGTCAGCCGGGTTGGTGCGGGCAGGATCCGGGCTTTGCTCTCGCGGCCATTTACCTGTTCTTCTTTGCGTATTTCGTCGTCGAAAGGCACATGCACGGCAACCAGCACCTCGGTGTCTCGGAAGAAGTGGCGATCGAGCGGCTGATCGATCTCCTATCCACGGGAATGTGGCACGTGCCGGCCTTGTCGCAAGCCAAGCGCATCCGGCGCCGCGGAGCGGCCGACGCTGGCGCTCGAGCCGACGGGTCGAACAGCGACTATTTGGCCGCCCTCATCGCATCCCCACTGAACGGCGCGAAATAAACGCACCCCTGTCCGGCCGCCGTGAGCTGCGTTCGGGCAGTAGATGACACGTCTGTTTCAATCCAATCGCTCGCTCATTTTTATGAGCGATTGATTTTTATTGACCTAAGAATTTTTTGATGGTATCAACTCATCCGCAAGTTTAGCTGCGGGGACAAATCGCAAAGAATCCGCGGCTGGCTGGAAACGTATAACGATGAAAGGAGAGCCAGATGAGCGGAGTTGGCCCCCACCCCAAAACAGTCGATCTGTTGAATTTTTTACACACTCTCGCCGCGGTTGCGCTGCTCAGTGCGCCATTACTGGCAGGATCAGCCCGGGCGGCACCGCCTAATTTCATCGAGTTCGAAAGCGGACACGTGCGCCCGATCGCCATGTCGCCCAGCAAAACGCAGTTGTTCGCGGTTAACACACCGAACGCCACCTTGGAGATCTTCAACGTCACGCCGCAGGGGCTGGTATTCCAGGCGCGTGTGCCGGTGGGTCTGGAGCCGGTCGCGGTGGCCGCACGAAATAACGGCGAGGTGTGGGTCGTCAATCACCTCTCGGACAGCGTCAGCGTGGTCACGCTCGTCGGCATTCCGCATGTCGTGCGCACACTGCTCGTGGGCGACGAGCCGCGCGACATCGTGTTCGCAGGATCAACCGGCCGCGCCTTCATCACCACGGCGCATCGCGGGCAGCAACGCACCGATCCCTCGATCGCCGGGGTCGAGGGCGCCGGCGATCCGCAGATGACCACCTCCAGTGTTCCGCGCGCGGACGTCTGGGTGTTCGATCCCGACCATCTCGGCACCACGCTGGGCGGGACTCCGGTCAGGATCATGACCTTTTTCACCGATACGCCGCGCGCGCTCGCGGTTAGCCCCGATGGCAATACCGTTTTTGTGGCCGGATTCAAGACCGGCAACCAGACATCGATCGTGAACGAGGGCCGGATATGCACCGGATTTAATACCAATCAGCCTTGCTGGCTGAGTGACCTCTCCATCAGTCCGGGCGGCCATCTGGGCCCTGCCACGGACGCTTCGGGCGAGCCAGCGCCGGAAGTCGGCATGATTGTCAAATACAACAACGCGCACCGTCACTGGGAAGACGAACTCGGGCGCAACTGGGACAATTCGATACGCTTCAGTTTGCCGGATACGGACGTATTCGCCGTCGATGCCAACAGTCTGTCGCAAACCGCCAGCTTCGCGCATATCGGCACCACGTTGTTCAACATGGTCGTGAATCCGGCCAGCGGCCACTTGTACGTCTCGAATACCGAGGCGGTCAACAATGTGCGCTTCGAGGGTCCAGGAACCTTTGCCGGCCACACCGTGCAGGGTCATCTGGCGGAAGCGCGAGTCACCGTCATCTCCGGTGCGACGGTCACGCCACGGCACCTCAACAAGCACATCAACTACGCGAAGCTCGCCGGCTCCTCGGGCTTCGATCCCACCGCCAAGGACCATAGCCTGGCGACCCCACTCGACATGGCCGTCACACGCGACGGAACCACGCTCTATGTCGCCGCCTTCGGCTCGAGCAAGATCGGCGTCTTCAATACGACTGAGTTGGAGAACGATACCTTCGATCCGACCGTTGACAGCGCCAATTATATTCCCGTCAGCGGCGGCGGCCCGAGCGGTATCGTGCTGGATGAGCCGCGCCAGCGGCTCTATGTCATGACCCGCTTCGATGATGCGGTCAAGGTGATTGACCTTGCGACCAAGCAGCAAATCGCGGCCCTGCCGCTACCCAACCCCGAGTCCGCTTCCGTGGTCCAGGGCCGGCCGATGCTCTACGACGCCACCCGTTTCTCCGGCAACGGCGAGGCGTCCTGCTCGAGCTGCCATATATTCGGTGACAATGACGATCTCTCGTGGGATCTCGGTAACCCCGACGCCACGGTCACCAAGAACCCAACACCCATCAACGAGAGCAACCCCCTCATTCTGGCGGTGGGCGAGACGATGTTCGGCGTCAAGACGCCGCTAAACGGTAGCGGCAAAGTGGACGATTTCCACCCGATGAAGGGACCGATGACCACCCAGACGCTCCGCGGCCTGACCAATTCCGGAGCGATGCATTGGCGTGGCGATCGGTCCAACGGCTTCTTCGGCATCGATCCGTTCAACGAAAACCTGTCGTTCAACAATTTCATCGTCGCTTTCCAAGGTCTGGTGGGCAGCGTCGACCAGCCATCGGCTGCGCAGATGCAAGGCTTCACGGACTTCCAACTCCAGGTGGTGCCGCCGCCGAACCCGGTGCGCAGCCTCGACAATTCGCTGACCGCGTCGCAACAGCGGGGCCACGATTTCTATTTCGGCCCGCACCCCTCCGACGGCTTCAACGTGCCGGGCATCGGCCTGATTCTGGGGACGACGACGTTTACCTGTAACGGTTGCCATGCGCTCGATCCGTCGCAGGGAAAATTTGGCGCAAGCAAGAACGACAGCTTCGAGGGCATCGAACAGGTTTTCAAGATTCCACACCTGCGCAACCTCTACACCAAGGTCGGCATGTTCGGCATGCCGGCGATCCCCGGCGACAACCCGGGCAACAACGTCAACCAGGGGGCCCAGATCCGCGGCAGCGGGTTCCAGCACGACGGCACGGTCGACACGCTGTTCCGGTTCCTCCAGGCCCAGGTGTTCAACCCGAGGAGCCGGGTCGGGTTCGCCGGCGGCGATCCGCAGCGCCGCGACGTCGAGCAGTTCCTGCTCGCGTTCGACACCGACCTCGCGCCGATCGTCGGGCAGCAGGTGACGCTCGACGCGAGCAACGCCGCGATGGTCGGCCCGCGCATCGACCTCCTGATCGCGCGCGCGCGCACGCTGTTCGCGTCCCAGGTGCTCGGGCCGGGTGCCACCGAGTGCGATCTGGTCGCGCGCGGCGTGGTCGGCGGCCACGCCGTGACGTTCGCGCTGCGCGGCGGCATGTTCACGCCGGACGACGGCGGCCCCGCGGTGAGCGACGCCGCGCTGCGCGCCCTGGCCGCGGTCGATGGCCAGCAGATCACCTACACCTGCCTGCCGCCGGGCTGGCCGCACTAGAGCTCGTGACGGCGCTTCGACAAGCGCTTGCATAAGCCGCCAGAAGTTGCTGGCCCGGCGAGCCGCATGCTACGCGGAAGGTCGCGTGAGCGAGCCCCAGGCCCCGCAGCCGGCCGAGCATCGGCCCGAGCCCCCGGGCCCCGGGGTGCCGCCGGCCGTGGCCCGGTCGACCGGCGCGGGTCGCGGCGTGCTCTACATCGCGTTCGCCAAGTTCTACTTCATGCTCGCCGGCCTGGTGATCCAGATCCGGCTGCCTGCGGTGCTGTCGCGCGCGGCGTTCGGCAGCTTCAGCCTGGTGTCGAACATCGCGTCGCTGGTCAACAACGTGCTGGTCACCGGCACGATCCAGGCGGTGTCGCGGTTCGCGGCCCAGGAGCCGGGCAAGGCGCGGCGGGTCCAGCACGCCGGGCTGCGCATGCACATCCGGCTCGGCCTGGTGATCGCGGTCGGCTTCATCGCCGCGGCGCCGGTGGTCGCGTGGCTGCTCCACGACATGACCAAGACCGCGCCGCTGATGCTCGCCGGCCTGATCGTCGGCGGCTACTCGTTCTACGCCGTGTTCATCGGCACCGCGAACGGGCTCCCGGTCTCGGTTCGCGGGCTCGCGAAGAAGTCGAGGAACGCGACGAGCCCGACGGGTCGCGCCCGGTCGTCGGGGACCCGGTGCAGCACGGCCTCCGTGCCGGGGACAACCGCCCGTTTGATCCATTCGTCCGTTTTGTTTTCCTGGACGCCGGACTCAAGGTCGGTGACCACGATGGACTTGGGGTGAACCTTGGCCACCCGGTAGATCCGTTCCGAGTGGGCGAGCACATCCTGGCGGATGAACTTCGGAAGACGGACCGAAAACGTTGTGCGCTGCAGTTCGTTCCCGTCTTTGACCCCGCCGATCTTGCCGGAACGAAGCAAGGTCGCTCCAAGCTCGTCGCGAAGCGACGCGGCGATCCTTTGGGCGGCAGAGGTCGATGACAGGTAGAAGTCCAGGCCGCCCTTCACCTCCTCCGACTTGGTGAGGAACACCTCGCGCTCTTTGGCCGAGAGCCGTGCGACGGCATCCTCCACCGCCCCTCGGATCCGCTCCTGGTGTGCCTTGTCGAGCGGGACGTCGAAACCGCGCACTTGGACGATGGCCTCGAAGTAGGATCCCGCGCGGCGGCTGCAGACGTCGCAGAGGCTACGGCGGATCTTGACGTGTGTCGGAAAGGCGCGCTCAAAGACATCCTCGCCGACCTTGAGGCGCGCGTGTACGGTGAGGTCGAAAGAGCGGTCGTCGCCTTTGCTGCGCTGCCCCTCGAGCCCGAGCAGTTCGACGCCCCCCAGCAAGGTCGCGTGTTCCCGGAGGGCGAACGGGACGACTTCCTCGTCGGGGACGCCCTTCGTCCACGTCTTGCCCCGGAGAAGCGACCCGCACGA
>Ga0137409_10003981_pt1 | contig 15630 bp, 17 predicted proteins | sample CZODoug1_16funga_FD_122059 | JGI IMG/M metagenome (GOLD analysis project Ga0137409, IMG submission 122059) | Vadose zone soil fungal communities from Angelo Coast Range Reserve, California, USA - CZODoug1_16fungal (Hybrid Assembly) | ecosystem: Environmental > Terrestrial > Soil > Vadose zone... | reverse complement strand
TATCGGCCGCGCCGCCGACGGCGAGACCGGTTCCGGCGGCGATCATGCCTGGACTCTAGCACCTTTGCTGCTACACTTTTCGTCGCCGTGAGTCTGCGGATCACTCAAGTCGACGCGTTCACCGACAAACCGTTCGCGGGCAACCCCGCGGCGGTGTGTCTCTTGCCCGCGCCCCGCGACGAAGGCTGGATGCAGAGCGTCGCGCGCGAGATGAACCTCTCGGAGACGGCGTTTCTCGTGCGGCAGGCCGACGGCTACGCGCTGCGGTGGTTCACGCCGGCGGTGGAGGTCGCGCTCTGCGGCCACGCGACCCTGGCGAGCGCGCACGTTCTCTGGGAGGACGGCCATCTGCCGTCGGCCCGGCAGGCGCGGTTTCACACCAAGAGCGGTCTGCTCACCGGAGATCGCGCGGGCGAGTGGATCGAGCTCGATTTCCCGGCCAAGCGGGAGGAGCCGGCGCCCGCGCCGGACGGTCTCGCCGAGGCGCTCGGCGCCGCGCCGAAGTACGTCGGCCGAAACCAGTTCGACTATCTCGTCGAGGTGGACGGCGAGGCCACCGTCAGAAGCCTCGAGCCGGACCATGCGGCGCTCGCCGCCTTGCCGGTTCGCGGCGTGATCGTGACGAGCCGCGCGGAATCGCCCGGCTACGATTTCGTCTCGCGATTCTTCGCGCCGGGCTCCGGCGTCCCGGAAGATCCGGTGACGGGCTCGGCCCACTGCGCGCTCGGGCCGTTCTGGCAGTCGCGCCTGGGTAAGAGCGACTTCGTCGCCTACCAGGCTTCGCCGCGCGGCGGCGTCGTGCGCGTGCGCGTCGCCGGCGAGCGCGTGAAGCTCGGCGGCAAGGCGGTCACGGTCCTTCGCGGCGAGCTGCTCTAGCCTCTCCGGCGGCTCGTCAATCGATCACGCGATCCGCTCGCACCAGCACGGATTGCGGGACGGTCAGGCTCAGCGCCTTCGCGGTCTTGAGGTTGACGATCAGCTCGAACTTCGTCGGCTGCTCGACCGGCAAGTCGGCGGGCTTGGCGCCCTTCAGGATCTTGTCGACGTAGATGGCCGCCCGGCGGGCCCCATCGCGGAGATCGGGACCGTAGCTCATGAGACCGCCGGCCTCGGGATAGATCGAGTACGGGTACAGCGCCGGCAGCCGCTTGGCCATCGCGAGATCGACGATCTGCGCCGCGCGTGAGTGAAGCCGGGCGCAGTCGAGCACGATGATCGCTTCGAGCCGCTGCTGCGCCGCCGACGCGAACGCGCCGGTCGGGTCCGGCGTGCCGCGCACCGGGAGCGAGGCCGGCTGCACCCGGAGCACGCGGGCGGCCGCCTGCGTCTCCTCCCACTCGCTCTCGCCGAGCGGCTCGCCGGGACCGCACCAGAGGACGCCGACCTTCGACAGCTTCGGCACCATCTCGCGCAGGACCTCCAGGCGCTTGCGGCTGAGATCCGGCGAGATCATGGTCAGCCCCGTGACGTTCCCGCCGGGCCGGGCCAGGCTCGCGACCAGCCCCTGCTTCACCGCGTCGCCGCTCGACACCATCACGATGGGGATCGTCTGTGTCGCCTTCTTGGCGGCGAGCGCGGCCACGCCGCTCTGAGTCACGATGATCTCGACTTTCAGGCGAATCATTTCCGCGACGAGGTCCGGGAGCTTCCTCTGATTGCCCAGCGCGTAGCGGACCTCGAGCGTCACGTCCCGGCCCTCGAGATATCCCAGATCGCGAAGCCCCTGACGGAACGCGTCGAGATGCGGGTTGTCCTCGGGGCCCGAGCGCATGCTCACGAAACCGATGCGGTGCACCTTGCCGCCCGCCTGCGCGGCGGCGGGGAGCGGCGCGAGCAAGCCGAGGACGATGACCAGAGCCAGAAGCGGCGATCTCATCGCGACGCTCAGAGGCGGTAGAGCATCCAGTAGACCAGCACGCCGGTCACCGACACGTAGAGCCAGATCGGCAAGGTCCAGCGGGCGATTCGCACGTGCCGCGCGAAGCTCCCCTGGAGCGCGCGGTAGACCGTGGTGAGCGCCAGCGGAACGATCGCCGCGGCCAGGACGATGTGCGTGACGAGCATCGGATAGTACACGAGCCGGATCCACCCCGTGCCGGCGAAGGGGCGCGAGCCGGCGAGGGAGTGATAGGTCACGTAGGAGACCAGGAACAGGCTCGAGACGGCGAGCGCCGAGACCATGCACGTCTTGTGGGCGGTCACGCGCTTTCGCCGGATGAAGAACCAGCCAGCGGTGAGCAGGGCGGCGCTCGTCGCGTTGAGGCAGGCGTTGAGCAGCGGCAGGCCGACTACGAGGGCGCCGGCGCCGGGCTCGGCCCGGTGGCCGAGCAGCAGGTAACCGACGACGAGCACGACCGCGAGCGAGATGCCGCCGATCACGAAGAGCGCCGACCGATTCTCCGCCGCCGTCACGTTCTCGGGTGGCGTCACAGCGAGGTCGCGAAAAAGGCGATGGCCGCGAGGAACATGATGGCCGTCGCCAGCCAGCCGAGCAGGTTGAGCCAGGGACCGCTGGCGTGCTCGCCCATGATCGCCTTGTTGCCGCCGACCAGCATCACCAGGAGGAGGAGCGGCGGCGCCAGGAGCCCGTTGAGCACGGCGGAGAAAAAGAGCATGCGGATCGGATTCGTTCCGGCGAGGTTCAGCGCCATGCCCGCGAGCACGGCACCGGCGAAGAGCAAGTAGAAGCGCCGCCCGCGCCGGGGCGTCAGGTCGAGACCCGCGCGCCAGCGGAACAGCTCGGCGATCGCGAACGACGCAGATCCCGCCAGAACGGGCACGGCCAGGAGCCCCGTGCCGATCAATCCGATCGCGAAGAGCCAATAGGCTCCGTCGCCGGCCAGCGGCCGCAGCGCCTCCGCCGCCTGTCGCGCGCTGTCGATCTGGGTCTGTCCGGCGGCGTGCAGGGTCGCGCCGGTCGCGAGGATGATGAAGAACATGACGAGGTTGGAGAAGAGCATGCCGGTGGCGACGTCGAGCCGTGCGTCGGCCAGTTCGTGCGCCGCCGCGCCGCGCCGCTGAGCGATGAGGTGCCTCCCTTGGGCCTTCTCCGCCTCGACCTCGTGCGACGCCTGCCAGAAGAAGAGATACGGCGAGATGGTCGTCCCGAGCACGGCGACCATGGTCGTCACGTAGAGCGGGTCCCAGCTAAGCCGCGGCACGAGGGTCGCGACCGCCACTTGCCGCCAGTCGGGCCTGGCGAGGAACGCGGTCACCACGTAGGCGAACAGTGCAGCGGTCAGCCACTTGAGGTACTGAGCGAAGGTCGCATAGGTCGCATAGATCGTGGTGAGCAGAATCGCGAGCCCGAACACGGGCACCGAGACGAGTGGCGGCACACCGATCAGCATGTGCGTCACGTCGGCCATGCCCGACAGATCGGCGGCGATGTTGAAGACGTTGGCGACCAGCAGCAGCAGGCACGCGATGTAGAGGAATGGACGCGGGTAGTGGCGCCGGATCGCGGCCGCCAGGCCGCGGCCGGTGACGAGCCCGATCCGCGCGCAGATGAGCTGCACGGCCGCCATCAGCGGGAACGTCGCCAGCGCCATCCAGAGCATTCCGTACCCGAGCGAGGCCCCCGCAACGGAATACGTCGTGATCCCGCTCGGGTCGTCGTCCGCCGCGCCGGTGACGAGCCCCGGTCCGAGAATTCTGAAATAGCGGACGAGCGGATTGTGGCTGTGGCGGTCGATCTGCGAGACATCGCTCATGAGGAATCGCCTCATTATGCCCGGACGCGCGCCTCGCGATTCGGCTAACATGATCGGCCATGCGACGGAGGACACGACCGTGACCGGCTTCGCGGAATACGAGCGATACGACGGGACCGGCCTCGCCGAGCTCGTTCGCCGGCGACAGGTCTCGCCGAGCGAGCTTCTCGAGGCCGCCATCGCGCGGGTCGAGGCGCGCAACCGCGCGGTCAACGCCGTGACGATGCCGCTCTACGACTACGGACGTGCCGCGATCAGCAAGGGGCTGCCCGACGGACCGTTCACCGGCGTGCCGTTCCTCATGAAAGATCTGTCGGCGGCGATCGCCGGCGTCCCGATGACGCGGAGCTCACGATTCTTCGCGGACGCGCCGGCGCCCGCGGCCGACAGCGAGCACGTCGCGCGGCTCAAGCGGGCCGGGCTCGTGATCTTCGGCCGCACGAACACGTGCGAGCTCGGGCTGTCCCTCACCTGCGAGCCGCGCCTGCACGGGCCGACGCGCAACCCCTGGGACCTCACGCGCATCTCCGGGGGCTCGAGCGGCGGCGCCGCGGCAGCCGTCGGGGCGCGCATGCTCCCGATGGCGCATGCGACGGACGGTTTCGGCTCGATCCGCGCGCCGGCCGCGTGCTGCGGTCTGGTGGGCCTCAAGCCCACGCGCGGGCGCAATACGATGGCGCCGGGGCTCGGCGAGGGGCTCGGCGGCTGCTCGATCGAGCACGCGGTGACCTTGTCGGTGCGCGACTCCGCGGCACTCCTCGACGCGACGAGCGGCCCGGGCGCCGGCGATCCCTACGTCGCGCCGCCGCCGGCCCGGCCCTTCCGGCAGGAAGTCGGCGCCGATCCGGGCGCGCTGCGCATCGCCTTCACGAGCCTCGCGCCGAACGGCGCGAAGATCGAGGCCGAGAGCCTGCGGGTGCTCGCCGAGGCCGCGAAGCTCTGCGCGGATCTCGGCCATCGGGTCGAGGAAGCCGATCCGGCGATCGAACGGCCCGCGGTCGTCTCGACGTTCCTCACGCTCGCGGCCGCGAACACGGTCGTGAACCTGGCGAGCCATCCGACGAAGGGCCGGGCCGCGCACGCCGACGAGGTCGAGACGGTGACGTGGGCGACGGCGAAGCTCGGCGAGAAGCTCGGCGGCGCCGACTACGTTCGCGCGACGCAGGCGGCGCATCGGCTCGGCCGCCAGATGGCCGCGTTCCACGAGGGCTGGGACGTGCTGCTCACGCCGGGCCTGGCGACCCTGCCGGTGAAGCTCGGCTGGCTCGACATGATGATGGACGACGTCGAGGAGTACTGGCGGCGCGTCTTCGCCTTCTCGCCGTTCACCGTCTGGTTCAACCTCACCGGCCAGCCGGCGATGATGCTCCCGCTCGGACGCTCGGCGGAAGGCGTGCCGATCGCGGTCCAGCTCGTCGGACGCTACGCCGACGAGGCGACGTTGTTCCGACTCGCCGCGCAGCTGGAAGCCGCGCGTCCCTGGTTCGAGCGCAAGCCCGCGCTCGCCTCCTGACGATCGCGTCAGCTCGGAAGCGTGAAGCGGTAGCGGCCGGCCTCCTTGACGATGAAGCCGGGATGCGGAAAGTGGCCGGCGAGCACCAGGGTGCCCGAATCCGCGTGGCGTTCGACGAAGGCCCGCCGCGTGTCGCGCGCCTGCGCCGGGTCGTAGCAGAACCGGCTCGACCACTGGGGCTCGGCGACCTGCACCGTGCGGTGCATGAGATCGCCGGAGAAGACCGCCGTACCGGCGGACGTCGTCAGTCGGACGCACACGTGGCCCGGCGTATGGCCGATCCACGGCTCGAAGCGAAGGTGCTCGCCGATCTTGAAATCGCTCTCGACGAGCAGCGCCTGGCCGGCCTCGACGACCGGCACGACGCTGTCGGCGATGCAGCCCGAGTCTTCCTTGCCGGACTCGTTCTCGTACTTCCAGAACTCCCACTCCGCGCCGGCGATGACATACTTCGCGTTCGGGAAGGTCGGGACCCAGCGGCCGTCCTTCCAGCGCGTGTTCCAGCCGACGTGGTCGACGTGCAGGTGGGTGCACACGACGAAGTCCACCTGCTCGGGCGTCACGCCGACCGCGGCGAGATCGTCGAGATAGGTCCCGCTCCGCATGTTCCAGGCGGGCGCCAGGGTCCGCGCCTTGTCGTTGCCGACGCCGGTGTCGATCAGGATCGTGTGCCGCGGGGTTCGCACGACGTAGGTCTGGATGCGCGAGGCCAGATCGCCCGTCCGCTCATCGAAGAAGTGCGGCTTGAGCCAGCGGTGATGGCCAGCGATCACCTCGGCGTTCGAGCCGGGCAACATCGACGCGGTCGGAAACGACGAGCGGTCGATCTCGATCACGCGGGAGATCGTCACCTCACCGAGCTTCATCGTCTGCATCGCGGCACCTCCCGATCGTAGTGCGCGCTGCAGGCCGTCGCGGGGCTGGGGCCCCGCCGGCCGAGGCGCGACCATGAATTGGTGATAGGTTAGCCGCAAAGGAGGCCGTATGCGTGGCGTAGTTTTCCTCGGAGGGCGCAAGCTCGAGCTACGGGAATTCCCCGACCCGACGCCGGGTCCCGGCGAGGTCGTCGTCGCCATGAAAGCTTCGGGGATGTGCGGGAGCGATCTGCATCCCTATCGCGCGGTCGGCAACGCCGTCGCCGCGCTGGGCCTCGGCGGCTCGGGCGGCCCGGTCGTGGCCGGCCACGAGCCCTGCGGCGTCGTCGCCGCCCGCGGCGCCGGCGTCAGCGAAGCCGACGCACCGACCGGCCAGCGCGTAATGGTCCACCACTACAAGGGCTGCGGGCGCTGCAAGCATTGCCGCGTCGGCTGGGCTCAGCTCTGCCGCCAGGGCATCGTCGTCTACGGCATGACCGGCCACGGCGGCCACGCGGCGTACATGACCGTGCCGGCCTTCACGCTCGTTCCCCTCCCGGACTCGCTTTCCTTCGAGGAAGGCGCGGCGATCTCCTGCGGCACGGGCACGGCCTATGGCGCGCTCAAGCGCATCGACGTCTCGGGGCGCGACACCCTGGTGGTCTTCGGTCAGGGACCGGTGGGGCTCTCCGCCACCGTGCTCGGCCGTGCCATGGGCGCGCGCGTCATCGCCGTCGACGTCTCGCCCGAGCGTCTCAAGCTGGCCAAGGACTTCGGCGCGGACGAGATCGTGAACTCCAAGGAGACCGACCCCGTCGCCGCCGTCAACGAGCTGACGCACGGCGAGGGCGCCGAGTGCACGATGGACTGCACCGGCGTGGCCGAGGCGCGCGTGGCCGCGGTGCGGAGCGCGGGGACGTGGGGTCGCGTCTGCTTCGTCGGTGAAGGCGGCACCACCACCTTCGATATCAGCCAGCAGATGCTGCGGCGTCAGCTGACCATCCACGCCTCGTGGACCTTCAGCGCCATGGGCCAGGCGGAGTGCGCGCGCTTCATCGTGGACAAGAAGATTCCGCTGAAGACGATCTTCACGCACCGCTTCAAGCTGGAGGAGGCCGACCAGGCCTACCGCCTCTTCGACACCCAGACCACAGGAAAGGGCGTCTTCCTCTTCTAGCAGGCAAACGGACCGGACGGGGCCGTCACCGAGCGGCGGCGGGCGGAGCGGGGGGCATCCCCCGTGGACGCATATCTTCTGCGCGCAACGAAGGCGAAGTCCAGAGTCTCGTGGCCCCTCACGAGACGCCACAGCGGGTCGCGAGTCAGTGTGGTCCGCGGGGGATGCCCCCGCTCCGCCCGCCGCACTGCCGGCACGCTCAGCGGGAGGAGCGGTCGCGCAACCCGAGCATGGACGCCGCGGCCAAAGCCATGCCCAGGAGCGTAGCGGCGCTGGCGTATAGCTTTCGCCGCCGCGGCCGGTCGAGCATCTCCCAGCCGACGGCGCCCGAGCCGTCCCGCTCGATGAGCCAGAAGCGTGGCTCCAGTCTCGCGTCCTCGACGACACGGCTGACATTGCCGGTGGCGCCGCCGCCCGTCTTGTAGGTCACGGTCAGCGTGGAGCCCGCGGGCGGGCGCAGCCCGCGCGAGCCGTCCCCGAAGCGCACCTCCGTCGTCCCGTCGTCCTCGGTCGAGAGCGTGAAGACCTGATCATCGGGGCCGGCCCGCCTCAGGCTCTGCACGCGCGTCCAGGCCTCGCCGTCCACCGCCACCGTGATCTCGGGGTCCTGTCGCCTGGATGTCATGCCACGTCCGGCGGAGCTAGAGCCCGTGGAGGGGGAAGATGTGCTCGCGGATCATCTGCACCTGACGCATGGCGAACTCCTCGGCCCAGTGCCGCGTGTCCGTCGGCAGGTCCATCGGCTCGTCCCAGAGGCGCATCTGCTTGAGGCCGTGCCGGGCGAGGTCCTTGTGGCAGGCGCGTGGGATCTCGGCGGGCAGCTCCACGCCGTTCATGGCCGCCCAGGCCGCCGTCCAGGCGCGCGCGACATTCGGCAGATCGTAGCCGCCGCCTCCCAGGGCCACGATGCGCGGAGAGAACTCCAGCAGCCGCGCCACGATCTGGGTAAACCCCTGCACCGTCCACGCGAGATGGGTCAGGGGATCCGTGCGGTGGGAGTCGATGCCGAGCTGGAGGACGATGGCGTCGGGGGCGAAGGCGCGCAGGAGCGGCGGGACCACGGCCTCGAAGGCGGGCGCGTACACCGCGTCGTCCGTGTAGGGCTGGAGGGGGAGGTTGACGGAGTAGCCGAGGCCTTCGCCCTCGCCGATCTCCTCGACGAAGCCCGTGCCCGGGAAGAGCCGGTCGCCCCGCTCGTGGCTGGAGAAGGTCAGCACGTGCGGGTCGCTGTAGAAGGCGAACTGGACCCCGTCGCCGTGGTGGGCGTCGATGTCCACGTAGGCGATCTTCCAGTTCTTGCGGCGCAGGGCCTGGATGGCAAGCACGGCATCGTTGACATAGCAGAAGCCCGAGGCGCGGGCCGGCATGGCGTGATGCAGGCCGCCCGCGAAATGGAAGGCGCGGGCCGCCTCGCCGTCGAGGACGAGCTGGGCGGCCAGGAGCGAGCCACCCGCGGTGAGCTGGGCCGCCTCCCAGAGACCGGGGAAGATCGGGTTGTCCCCGGCGCCGAGCCCGTAGCGGGCGGCGTGCGGCACCCAGTCCCCGCCGCTCACGGCCCGGAGGACCTCCACGTACTCCGGCGTGTGGAAACGCGTGATCGCCTCCACGGAGGCGGGCTCCGGCGTGAGCACCTTGAGCTTCGGTCCAGCCGTGAGGCCATAGGCCTCCATGAGCCGCCAGGTCAGCCCCAGCCGCTCCATGCGCAGCGGGTGCTCCGGCCCATAGTCGAACCGGCGCCACTCCTCCGAGTAGACGAGCGCGGTCTTCATGCCTTCTTCCGTCGCCACACGCCCGACTTGCCCCCGGACTTCTCCACGAGGCAGAGGCCCGTCATCACCACGCCGCGATCGATGGCCTTGACCATGTCATAGACGGTGAGCCCGGCCACGGCGGCCGCGGTGAGCGCTTCCATCTCGACGCCTGTCTTGTCCACCGTCCGCACGCGGGTTTCGATGGTCAGGATGGAGCGCTTGTCGTCGAGGGTGAAGCCGACTGTGACGCCGGTGATGCGGAGGGGATGGCAGAGCGGAATCAGGTCAGGGGTGCGCTTGGCCGCCATGATACCAGCCGTGCGCGCCACGCCCAGGACGTCACCCTTGGCGAGGCCACCCGCCCGGATGGCCGCGAGCGTGGCCGGCCGCATCTTGAGGGCCACGCGCGCGACCGCCTCTCGGGCGGTCTCCGACTTGGGTGATACGTCGACCATCCGAGCCTCGCCGGAAGGGCTCAAGTGGGAGAGGCCGCGAAAGCCCGGCACCTCCCTGGACGGCGACATGGAGAATCTAGCTCGGTCGCTCCGGGTCAGGCGTGCGCGGCGTCGCGCGCGTGACGGATGATCGACTCCATCCGGTCCTTGCCCATGAGCTTGAGCTTCTTGAGCTCGCTGACGCGCCATTGCTGGTCTGCCGTGAGGAACCCACGACCGTTGAGCTCTGCCAGCTCTTGCTTGTACTTGGCGTGGTCTTCCTGGAGCTTGCGGAACTCGGGGTTCTCGACGGCGAGACGCTCGAGCAGCGGTTCCGAATCGGCCATTGGGACCTCCTGTGCGGTGAGGTTGCGGCCGTGGTGACCCGTTTATACTCTCGTGGTGTTTTCGCTGTCAAGGCTTGCCGCGAAGCAAAAGATGAGGGGCCGTGGCCTTGAACTGCACCGTCACCTCGACCCCTTCGCCTAGTCCTAGCTCCTCCACGGCACGGTGCGTCACGAGAGCCGTCAGGGGGAAGCCACAATCAACGGCGACGCGCACATGGAGCCCAACCGGGTGGAGTCTGGATACCGCGCCCTTGAGCCGATTGGGTGGCAGCGAGGCTCCGGGCGGCGGCGTGCCGGTCTTGATCGTGACATCCTCGGCGCGGAGGCAGAGCCGCGCCTCCTCGCCGGGCTCGGCCGGCTGCTCGACCTCCATGGTCTGCCCCCCGACCTCGATGGTGGACACGCCCCCGAGCGAGGAGAGCACCCGACAGCCGACCACGGTCTCGATGCCGACGAACCGCGCCACTGCCTCTGACTCGGGCGCGCGGAAGACGCGCGAGGTGCGGTCGAGCTGGACGAGCCGGCCCTCGAAGAGCACCCCCACCCTGTCGGCCAGCACCATGGCCTCTTCGTGATCGTGGGTCACCAGCACCGTCGTGATGCGCTCGGCGCGGAGCACGCGTCCGAGATCGTCGATCAGGCCTTCCCGGGTGGGAGCGTCCAGGGCCGAGAACGGCTCGTCGAGGAGCAGGAGCTCGGGCTCGACGACGAGAGCCCTCGCCAGAGCCGCGCGCTGCGCCTCGCCTCCCGAGAGCGTCCGCGTCTGGCGGCCCGCCAGCGCCGCGATCTCGAAGCGGGTCAGCCAGCGCGCGACCTGCGCGTCGATGCGCGCGCGGTCCGCGCCCCTGAAGCGCAGGCCCATCGCGACATTGTCGAAGACGGTCGCGTCGGCGAGCAAGGGCTCCTGGAAGACGCTCGCCATGCGCCGCCTGACCGCGAGCCCCTGCGCGGCGCTCACGGCGAGCCCCTGAAAGCGTACGGTGCCCGCGGCGGGCGACTCGAGAGCGCCCATGAGGCGCAGCAGGCTCGACTTGCCCGCGCCATTGGGGCCGATCACGGCCAGCACCTCGCCCGCGCGCACGGTGAGCGCAGGCACGTCGAGCACCACGCGGCCCTCGCGCTCTATGCTGATCCCGACCAGCTCGATGACGGGATTCATGCGGAAGGCAGGACGTGGATGGAGCCGCGATGGATGCTGAGCTGCCAGTGGCGGTCTCGGCTGATCTCGAGGATCTCGTACACGAGGCGTGGCACCTCGACCTCGAGGTCGTAGTCGCCCTGGGCGGGTCCGCCCGGTGCGTCGAGCTTGAAATACAGGGTCCAGGTCGTGCCGAAATCGGCTTCCCCGACGACGCGGCCTGACATGAGGTTCATGTGGTGCCCCGGATCCGGCGTGCCGCGGTCCTTGCGGATGAGCCGCACGTATTCAGGCCGGATGAAAAAGGCCAGCGAGCTCTCCGGCGCGGGCAGGTACGAGCGCGTGGGCGAGTTGACGGCCTCCAGGAGCTGCTCGCGCCAGCGAAACTGGATGCGGTCGGCCGTGGCCTTGAGGACGGTGCCGTGGAGCACGTTGCGGATGCCCACGATGCGCGCCACGTTCTCCGAGGCGGGCTGCCACAAGAGCTCGGCGCGCGGAGCGGCCTGGATGACGCGCCCGTCCTCGTAGACCACGATGCGGTCGCCCAGCCGATAGGCCTCCGTGAAGTCGTGGGTGACGAGCACGGCGGCCGTGCGCCACTCCACGAGCACCGCGCGCAGGTCATCGCGGAGCGCCTGGCGGAGGGGCAGGTCGAGCGCGGAGAGCGGCTCGTCGAGGAGAAGCAGCGCGGGATCGGGGGCGAGCGCGCGCCCGAGGGCCACGCGCTGCTGCTGACCGCCCGAAAGCTCCTGCGGTCGCCGCGAGGCGAGGTCGGCCAGACCCAGGCGCTCCAGCACTTCCTGAGTGCGATCACGGCGCGGCGAGGCGCTCAGACGGCGAAGACCGTAGGCGACATTGTCTCGGACCGAGAGATGCGGGAAGAGCGCATAGCCCTGGAAGACATACCCGAGGCGGCGCTCCTGCGTGGGGACGTCCACCCCTCGCCCGCCGTCGAAGAAGACGGTGCCGTTGACGACGATGCGTCCGCTATCGGGCCGCATGAGCCCGGCCAGGCATTGCAGCGTCAGCGTCTTGCCCGCGCCCGAGGGGCCAAAGAGCGTGACGACCTCGTCACCCGCCGCCCAGCTGACGTCGAGGGTGAAGCCCGGCAGCGTCTTGCGCACCTCGAAAGTGAGCGCCACCTCAGAACCTCAGACGCGCGAGGCGCCCGAGCCCCATGAGGAGCAGGGCCACGGTGGCGACGGCGATCAGCGAGAGCGCGTTGGCCTCCGCCATGCGGTTCGACTGCACGAGATCATAGATGGCGAGCGGCGTGGTCTGGGTCAGCCCCGGGATACTGCCCGCGACCATGAGGGTGATGCCGAAGTCGCCGAGGGCGCGACAGAAGGCCAGCACGGTGCCCGCCATCACGGCCCGCGAGGCGAGAGGCAGCGTGATCGACCAGAAGACGCTCCACCCGGAGCGCCCCAGCGTCCGCGCGGCCTGCTCGAGCCGGCGGTCCACCGCCTCGAAGCCCGCCTGGGCCGCCTTGATGAAGAGCGCGCTCGACCCCACCCAGGCGGCCAGCACGGCCGCCCGCCAGGTGAAGGCCAGCTCTATGCCCGCGGCATCCAGCACGCGCCCGATCACGCCCTGACGGCCGATCAGGACGAGAAGGTAGTAGCCGAGCACGGTCGGGGGCAGGACGAGGGGCAGGACGACCAGCGCCTCCGCCACGTCGCGGCCCGTGAATCGCTTGCGCGCCAGCACCCACGCGATGGGCAGCCCGGTGGCCAGGGTCAAGATCGTGGCGACCACCGATACCTTGAGGGAGAGCCAGAGCGGAAAGAAATCCATTCCTTCTAGAACTCTCCCGGCAAGAGAAAGCCGTAGCGCTTCATGATGGGCCGGCCCTCGGGCCCGTTGAGGAACTGGATGAAGGCCACGCCGAGCTCCGGGCGCGCGCTTCGCTTGACCACGGCCGCCACCTGGCTGAGCGGCTTGTGGAGCTTGGGGTCGATGGGCGCGTAGCGCACATCGGGAACGCCCGCCACGGACAGCGCGACGATCCCCGCCTCGACCGCGCCCGTCTCGACGAACTGGAGCGTGTGGCGGATACTCTCGCCGTAGACGAGCTTGGGCTTGAGGCGCTCCCACACGCCCACGCTCTCGAGAGCCTCCTGGGCGGCGCGGCCATACGGCGCGTGCGCCGGGTTGGCGATGGCCACGCGCCGCACCTCGGGCTTGAGCAGGTCCGCGAGCTCCCGCACGGCGACGGTGGACTTCGTCGGCGTGGCGAGGACGATGCGCCCTTGCGCATAGAGCGCTCGCGTCTGGGGAATGACGGCGCCCGCCGTCTCCAGATCGTCGACGAAGCTCTCGTTGGCGGCGAAGAAGACATCCGCGGGAGCGCCGTGCTCGATCTGCTTGGCCAGGTTGCCCGTAGAGCCCATGACCAGGGTCACGCGCGCGCCCGTGGCCTTCTCGAAGAGCGGCTTGATCTCCCGGAAGGCCATGTCGAGATCGGCCGCGGCATAGACGGTGATGCCCGGGACCGTGGGCTGAGCCCGCGCGCTGGACCCCGCGACGAGGACGAGGGCGAGGAAGACGACTCGTCTCATGAGGTCTCCAGTATAGCGGAGGGTCTCAGGCGCGGCGGCCCTGCTGAATCCAGGTCAGGGCCCAGTTCACGAGGAACATCAGGAGCAGGAGGATCAGCGAGAGAGCGATGGCCGTGTCGAAGTTGCCCTTGCCCGTCTCGAGCACGGTCGCCGTGGTGAGCACCCGCGTCGAGCCCTTGATGTTACCGCCCACCATGAGCGAGGCGCCCACTTCCGAGATGACGGCGCCGAAGCCCGCCATGACGGCCGCCAGCATGGGGAGGCGCGCTTCCTTCAACAAGATCCACACGAGCTGGGCCCGGGAGGCGCCCAGGGCGAGGAGCTGCAGACGGAACCGCTCGGGCACCTGCTGGATGGCGGCCAGCGTGAGGCCCGTGACGATGGGCGCGGCGATGACGAGCTGGGCCAGGATCATGGCCGTGGGCGTGTAGAGGAGCTCCAGCCCGCCGAGCACTCCATTGCGCCAGAGCACGATGGTCACGAAGAGACCCACCACCACGGGCGGCAGGCCCATGCCGGTATTGATCAAGCTCACCACGAAGCCGCGCCCCGGAAAGCGAGTGAGCGCGACCCCCGTGCCCAGTGGGATGCCGAAGACGAGCGAGAGGAGCGTGGCCGTCGCGGAGACACGGAGCGAGAGCCACGTGATCTGCCATACCTGGCTGTCGCCGCCCACGAGGAGGGTGAGAGCCTGGAGAAAGCCTTGCCAGATCAGCTCCACGATCGCCTACCGGAAGTCGGCGTCGCTCTTGCCGGCGATGGGCACGAAGAGTGGCTGGCCGTACTTGTCCACGCCGAAGGTCCTGATCACGGCCTGCGTCTCGGGCGCGAGCATGAAATCGGCGAAGGCCTTGCCGCCGGCCGCGTTCACTCGCGGACCGTTGGCGGGATTCACCTCCATCACCGAGTAGATGTTCAAGAGCAGGGGGTCCTTCTCGACCAGGATGGGCAGGCTGACGCGCTTCTGGAAGGCGAGCCAGGTGCCGCGGTCGGTGATCGTGTACGCGCGCCGGTCATTCGCGATGCCGAGCGTCTGCCCCATGCCCTGACCGGATTCGATGTACCAGGCCCCCTTGGGCTCGATGCCCGCATGCTTCCAGAGCCCGAGCTCGAGCACGTGCGTGCCGGATTTGTCGCCTCGGGAGACGAAGCGGGACTGCGTGTCGGCGATGCGCTTCAGCGCGTCGGCCACCCTGGGCGTGCCCTTGATCTTCGCCGGATCGTCCTCGGGCCCGATGACGACGAAGTCGTTGTACATGACGAGTCGGCGGTTCCGCATCTTGCCCTCCTCGACGTACTTCCGCTCGACGGAGGGCGCGTGCACGAGCGCGACGTCGGCCTCACCGCGCGCGGCGAGGGTCAGCGCCTGCCCGGTGCCGACCGAGATCGTCTTGACGGTCATGCCGGTCTTCTTCTCGAACATCGGCACCAGCAGGTCGAGCAGGCCCGAATCCTGAGTGCTCGTGGTGGTGGACAGGATGACGGTACCGGACTGGGCCCAGGAGGGTACCACCATTCCTACGAGCGCGATCACGATGAGCAGGGTGCGCATGTGGAGGAATATGCTCACGCCGGCCGCGCGCTCGAGGTCGCGGAAGTAGCCCCAGGCCGCGCGGTAGGACATGCCCATGCGGTCGACGGCCTTCTTGAAAGAGCCGAACCGCTCGACCGCTTCCAGCAGCTCGGGCAGCGGCCTTCGCCGAACTTCACGCGACCGCCGAGGACCACCCAGAGCTTGAGCCGCGGACGGCCCTTGAGCGCGCGGCCCATCGAGCGCTAGCGCGTGAGGACGCGCCCGGCGGGGACGGCGTTGTAGCGCGGGCCGTCCACGACGACCTGGCCGTTGACGACGACATAGGGAATGCCCGCCGGATGCCGGTGCGGATCGGGAAAGGTTGCCTCGTCGCGAACGGTCTTGGGGTCGAAAAGCGCCAGGTCGGCGGCGTAGCCGACCTTGACCAGCCCGCGGCCTTTGAGCCGGAGCTTGCCCGCTGGCATGCCCGTCATCTTGTGCACGGCCGTCTCCCACGAGAAGAGCCGCTTCTCGCGGCAGTAGACGCCGAGCACGCGCGGAAACGTCCCGTAGCTCCGGGGATGGGGCTTGCCGGGGTGCGGCCCCGGTCCCGAGTGCAGCGACAGCGA
>Ga0137409_10003980_pt1 | contig 15630 bp, 9 predicted proteins | sample CZODoug1_16funga_FD_122059 | JGI IMG/M metagenome (GOLD analysis project Ga0137409, IMG submission 122059) | Vadose zone soil fungal communities from Angelo Coast Range Reserve, California, USA - CZODoug1_16fungal (Hybrid Assembly) | ecosystem: Environmental > Terrestrial > Soil > Vadose zone... | reverse complement strand
GATTCCGCGACCGCCGCTGCTAATACCAGAATCATAATATACCACCATATGCTGTAGGGTTTGGTCTGTTCCTGCGTTTGCCCCGCGGCAGCCACCTGAGCGGCCCCCCCTCCGGGATTCCCGCGCCAAAGCGACAGCATATCGTCCGGAATAACGTCAAGATTGGATTCGCGGCGGTCGGCATTGACGCCGATCACGTCGTGACGCCCGTTGGCGAGCTGGAGTTCGTAAAAGCCGGCGCGTGTCAGTTGGTAGGTCTGCGCCGAAGAGGCCTCCTTCAACGATAGGGGCCGATGGCCGTCGGGGTCAATCACTTCAACGCTGACCGATTGCTCCTTGGAGCTGCGCAGTTCAAGGAAGGAATCGGCTACGCGGGCGCCGCTGCGGCTCTGGGTGCCGGAAAGGTAGCGGGCGGTCTGCTCGACAAAAGGCACGAAGATCGGGTGGAGCGGGAAATCGTTGGTGAGGTTGTCGAGGCCGGAAGTAAACAGCAGCACATTGCCCTCTCCCATCTTCTTTTCCAGCAGCAACGGCGTCTGGTCGGTTAAACGGGCGGCGACCCGGGCATCGGCGGGGTCCACGCGAACCGCGAAATAAAACTTCACGCCGGACCAACGATCGGCCTTCGCTACAGAGGGATAAGAGGGATCGGCGTCCCCCACGGAGAGGAAGCGGTCGCCCGTGCGCGAATAATTCCGGGACTCCAGTATGTTCCCGCCAAACACGGGGATGCGCGTGCTATGCGAGGCTGAAGTGCCTGCGGCTACCCAGACACTGCCGCCGGTCTGCACATATTTCAGCAGATCGCTCTCGAAAGAGGCGGGCACCGAAATCAAGTCGGAAAGGACGACCAACGCGTACTTCGAGAGAGGAAGGCCGGCAGCCTGGGTGACGCTGGCGGTATCGACGGTGAACGCCGCTTCCGCGGCCGATGCCAGTGCCGCTCGGAAATAAACGGGAGACCGCGAGTCGCCGGTTTCATACACGAATAATGCGCGCCGGGGATCGGTACGTTCGACGGCGAAGAGGCTCGTGTCGTCCGCCGGAAATTCGTCCGCCGAATCGATTCGCACTTCGCAGCGGGTGAAACCATACGGCACATCGAGCGACGGAAACTCAGCGGTGGCGCGCCCGTTGGCAGGGACGGCGACACTCTGGGCGCCAAGCGTCTTGCCGTTCACAAGAAGAGAGACTGTGCGCGTAGCGGCGGGAGTGTTGAATCCGGCGACTACGACTTGCACGCGCGTTTTTTTCGGGTCCCAGACCTGGCCGGGCACAGTCACGCTTTCCACCGCCCAGTTTGGCACAGCGCTCTTGACCACCGGATGAAGGACGAGCGAGATATTCGCCGGCAGCGCCAATTCAGAGAAGCTCGCCGGCATCGCGGATTTTTGCATGTCGCTGAACAAATGAAGCTCGATGGGCGTGGGAATTGATTCCGCGAGCGACCGGAGCGATCGCGCGAGTTCACCAAAGTTTCCGTGAGAGTCTCCCGGTTGGAGGCTCTCAACAGCAGCTCGCAGCGCTCCCGCATCCTGCGAAGGCTGCGTGAGCACCTGAATCTGGGAGCCAAGCGCCATCACCTGGGCGCGGTCCGCGGGCCTCCGCGTGGACAAAACAGAAAGCGCCTCGCGGCGCGCGTCTGCCAGGCGCGTTCCGGCGCGCATGCTGAAAGAATTGTCGATGACCAGCAGCAAAAGTTTCTCGTTGCCCATATTCGCGGCCGTGCGATGGATGAACGGATTCGCAAACGCCAGCGCGAGCAACAGTAGCAAGAGGGTCCGGAGCGAAAGCAAAAGCAAGTAGCGGAGACGGCGATGCTTGATCGAACTCTGCGTGCGCCGCTCGAAGAACATCAGCGAGCTGAACGGATGCGGGATCGTCGTGTGACGCCGGAGCAAGTGAACGTAGAAGGGCACGGCTACCGCCGCGATGCCCGCCAGGAACCAGGGAGCGAAGAGGCCCACTTAATTCCTCCCCTGGCGAATCGAGAGGTATTCCCGAAGGGAATCGTCAAGCGGCCTGTCGGTAACGAGCAAATGATAATCCATGCCTGCACCGCGCGCTTTGTCACGCAACGCTTCCATATGCGCGCCCATTTTTTGGCGGTATTCGTCGCGCACATATTCAGGAGTGATCTCGACGCGCTCTTGCGTTTCCAGATCGACGAGCGTGGCCGGCTCGCGGAAATCGGGCCGGATTTCCTTGGGATCGAGAATATGAAACAGGACCACTTCATTCCCGTGGAAGCGCAGGGGCTCGATCGTCCGGACGATTTGTTCGGGAGATTCGTAAAAGTCAGAGATGAAAACGACGATTCCGCGCCGCCGCAGAAATTGCTGGAAATGGTGCAGCGGCTTGGCGAAATCCGTTCGGGCGCGCGGCTCCGCCTGCTCGAGCCCGCTCAGCAAGCGGACCAGCTGTCCCTGGCGCGTCGAAGGCCGGACGTACGCGCGAATTTCATCATCAAAGACGATCAGGCCCGCCGCGTCGCGCTGGTTCTGAATCGCCAAATAGAACAGCGACGCCGCGGTGAACCGGGCGTAGTCCATTTTATTTACGGAATGGGACGAGAACTTCATGGAATTGCTGGCATCGAGCAGCACGGTGAGCATGCTGTTCGTCTCGCCGCGATAGCGCTTCAGGTAAGCGCGCTCCGTGCGGGCAAACACATTCCAGTCCACATGGCGGAGATCATCGCCCGGCGAGTAGGCGCGGTATTCGGCGAACTCCTGGCTGAATCCGAAATCCGGCGAGCGGTGAAGACCGGCGACGAACCCGTCGACGACAGTCTTCGCCACCAGGTCCAGACCGGAGATTCCGGCGAGCACGGACGGATCTAAGAAGCGTTGCAGCATCCAGTTTTCTCAGGCCTTCGCGGGCGGCGGCATGTGTTCGAGCAGCCGGCGCAGGATTTCGTCCGAATCGATGCGGTCCGATTCCGCATGGAAATTCAGAATGATGCGGTGCCGGAGCACGGGAATCGCCAGCGCCGTGATGTCCTCATACGCCACGTTGTAGCGATGATGGGTAAGGGCGCGCGCTTTCGCCGACAGGACGATGAATTGGGCGGCGCGCACACTGCCGCCGTAATTCACGTATTTCTTGACGAAGTCCGGCGCTGCGCCGCTGTTGTGGCGCGTCGCGCGAACGAATTCGACTACGTAACGAGCCAGGGATTCGCCGATCGGCACCATGCGGACCAGTTTCTGGAAATCGAGGATTTCCTCCGCCGACGTTACAGGATCGACCTGCGCGACGTGCGTGGTGGTGGTCAGATCGACCACCTTCACTTCGTCGTCGGCACTCAAATAATCCAGCACGGTATTGAACAGGAAACGATCAAGCTGTGCCTCAGGCAGCGCGTAGGTGCCTTCCAGTTCGATGGGGTTTTGCGTGGCCAGCACGAAGAAAGGCGAAGGTAGCTTGTAGTGATTGCCGCGCACAGTGCACGAAAGTTCCTGCATGGCCTCGAGCAGAGCCGACTGCGTCTTCGGCGGCGTGCGATTGATTTCATCGGCCAAGACGATGTTGCCGAAGATCGGTCCCGGCACGAAGGTCCAGCGCCGGTGGCCCGTCGTGGGATCCTCCTCGATGATGTCCGTTCCAGTGATGTCGGAGGGCATCAGGTCCGGCGTGAACTGGATGCGCTTGAACAGCAGGCCTAGTGTCTGGGCAATCGTGCGGACCATCAACGTCTTCGCCGTGCCGGGCAAGCCGGTGATCAAACAATGGCCGCCGACAAACAGCGAGATGAGTATCTGGTCGAGCACTTCCTCTTGTCCGACGATCACCTGGCGGACCTGGGCGAGAATGTTGTCACGCACGGATTGAAAGCGTTCGATGCGCTTCTTCAGTTCCGCGGAATCCGGATCGAGCTGTACGATGGAGGCCATTTGTTCATTTCCCTTCGTTGGAATCCTTCAGTTGCAGCAGCAATTTCTGAGCGGGCCGAAAGCTGGGTGCGGCTTCGAGTGACGCGAGCAGGTGCTCCTCAGCCATATCCTTCTGGCCCGCGGCGAGGTACGCGCGGGCGAGATTGAATTGCGCGGAAGCCTGGTCGAGCGGGTGGAGCGCGACTACGGCGCCGTATTCGCGGATCGCGCCCTTGGTATTGTTCTGCGCGAACCACAAATCGCCGAGATGCCGGTGAAGGTCTTCGTCAACCGGGGAAATGTAATTGAGGCGGTCGAGAGTGGCCGCCGCGTCCGCGGGTTTGCCGAGTTCTTCTTCGAGCGAAGCCAGTTGTTTCAGCGCCTGCGGATTCCGCCCGCCCATTTTTTCGTAGTCGGTCAGTATGGCGGCGGCGGCTTGCTTGTTTCCCTTCGCCAAATCGGCCTCGGCCATGAACTCGTAAGGATTCGCGGGATAGACGTAGTCCGGATAGAGGCCGCGAACTTCCTCGCCTTCCTTCAAGACTTCATCGTAATTCTTGTTCTTGGCTTGCTGCACGAGATCCTTCAGGCTCGTGCGCCACTTGTCAAAGTGTCCGACGGTTTTGCCGACGTCCTTGTCCAGCCAGCCGAGAAATTGCCTGTCGAATTCTTCCGGCTCCATGGCCAGGTCCTGCCGGATCACATCCGGGGTGGTTTTGAGCTGCGCAAAGGAGTGCACCATGTCCAATAACTTGTCCGCGCCCCAGCGGCTCTGAATGTAGTCGCAGATGCGGCCCGCTTGATAGTACGAAACGATCACCTGCATCGGATATTGGGGGCGGATGAAACCACGGTCAAGCTCCGCGACAGGAAGCAGTTTTTTGTCCCGGATCGCGACCACGATCTCCGGCGTCATGCGGTCGCCCCACTCGGGGGAGACTTCCGTTTCTTCGTGAACCGCCAATCCTTCCGTGAACCAGCGCGGAACGCGGTGGTTGGTGGCGGTGAGAATGTACACGTGGCTCATCTCGTGCCACAACGTGCTCGCCCAATGAAATTCACCGGGAGGGCGGCCCGACGGGCTGTCCATGGCGATCACCTCGCCAAACGTAACGCCCAATGCGCCCAGGCCGGGCATGCCCATCGTGCGCACAGCGAAGTCTTCATGGTCCGGATAAACTTCCACCTGCACGGCGTCCGGCAGTTTCATCTTGTATTTTTTGTCGTAGGTCGCGATGATGCGCTTCAGCTCCGTCTCAAAGTAGGGGCGGAGCAGGTCCGCTTCCTTCTTCTGAAGTTTGAGGATCGTTGTATCGTCCTTGAACGTGACGAAATTCTTGTAGCTATCGAGCAGGCGAAGACTGTTGACTGTCTCTTCATTCCGGTAACCGTTGTCGTAGCACATCTCCAACTGCTTGCGCGGCTCCTCTTCTTGGCCCATGCGCATCAAGTTGATGCCCAGCTGCGAGCGCGCCGGCCACAATCGCGGGTCCATTTCTATCGCTTTACGATAGAACGCGATCCCATCCACGTAGCGGCGGTTGAACACGAGATGATGCGCGACCAGAGCGTAGCCTTCGCCATAGTTGGGATTGACTTCGTGGATTTTCGCAAACCAATCATCGGGCGAACGGTCGGCCAACACTTCAATGGCCGCATGGATGGCCATCGCGTCCAGCGCCTCGGGAGAAATCTTCAGCGCTTCGTCCGCCTCTGCAAAAGCTTTTCCTTCGTCGGAATCTTCCAGCAACAAGTTGGCCTTCAGTTCGTGCGCTTCTACCAGCTTCGGATCGACTTCCAGCGCCTTGCCAATGTATTCGAGGGCTTTGCTGTCGAATCCATCGGCGCTGACGAGCGCGAGACCATAGTAGGCCTGCGCGTTCTTCGGATCTTTTTCCAGGGCTTCCTTGAAAAGATTCGCGGCGTCGGTGTTATTGAAGCGCTCGTGCATCAGGCGGCCCCAGCGGACACGATAGTGCGCGTTCGCCGGCGACTGGGCCACCGCCAGGCGAAACTGATTGTTCGCCTCCTGATACATTTCCGTGCCCCAGTAGCCTTCGGCGCGGAGATATGCATCGCGCGCGGTGGTGAGTGATTCGTAGCATTTCTGCGCTTCGGCGCGATGGCCGTGCTTGCGCAGAGCGTGGCAGTCGTCGGGCGTGGCTGCCCGCGATAGGCTTGCGCCCAGCAAGCCCATCAAACACAGCACGCAGCTGCGAAACTTCCGCGTCACTTGTCCAACTCCTGCTGGACCCTGGCCAGCTCCACGAGCGCGCCGGAAAGTTGCGTCTTGTAATCTTCCGCTGACATCGCGGCTTTTTGATATTTGAGCGTATCGATCTTGCGTTCCAACTCCTCTTTCTTGTCGAGCAGAGCGCGCTTGGCCGGATCGTTCGCGGCCCTCTGCGCGGAGCCGAGGCGCAGAAGAACGAAGTTGGTCGCGAGTAGTCCTTCTCCATTTTCCGTCGAGGGAGCCCGCACGCCTTCTTTCTTGCCTGTGTCTTCGATGATGGCGTGTTCGGTCGCCAGGCGCTTCTGCGATTCATAGAATGAAGTTGTCTTGTGGTCCGCGTACTGGAATGCTTCGAGCGCACTAATCACTTCGTTTTTGTCCACGTCCGCGGAGGCGTCGCGCAGAGCCTCCACCCAGTAGCGGGCAAACACTGTGGCATTTTTCTCCGTACCGGTCTTGGTTGCGGCGATGACGATCCGCCCGGGCTTCTGCAGGGCGCCAATCGAACCGCCGCTTGCGCTCGAGGTGTTCACGATCAATTGTCGCTTAACGGGCACTCGGTCGCACAGCGAGGCCAGCTCCTCGCCGGAAATGTCCGGACCGGGAAGATTGAATTTATATTCGACGCTGTCGAAGGAGCCGTGCCCAATGAGGGTCAAAGTGAATGTATCGTCGGCCTTGGCCTCCCGCGCGATCAGATTCATGGTATCGGTGAGATGCGCCTTCGTGGCGTCGGTGCCGGTCAGCGTGTAGACATGCGTATCGTCGCCCGAAGCTTTCAGGAGCTTGTCGAGATCTTTCGCCAGCGCAGTGAAGCGCTGCTCGTAATCGGGTTCGCCGCCGAGACCCGCGACCGTAACGTAATAGGAAGCAGCCCGCGTGGGCAGCGCTGAAAGACCCGCATATGTGAGGAACAGACCCAACAAAACTGCGGCCTTCCTGGAGACCCTCATACGACGCCCCACTTCCGGCGCAAGAGCCATTCGGAAGAGCGCAATAGCAGAATCAAAAAGAAGATGACCGGCATGTTCCACAAGTCCTTCGTGTCGCGCACGGTGATGCCCGCTTCAGAATAGGAAATTTCACTTGGCAGCTTGGACAGCTCTTCAGGCTTCCAATAGCGCCCGCCGGTCTGCAAAGAAAGTTTTTCGAGCAGCTCGCGATTCTGTTCGGTGTGGAAATTTTCGGCGACGCCATCCATACGCGTAAACGTAAGAACGTCGCGGCCCATTTCTTCATTGGCGCGCGCGGCGGTCACCTCGGTGAGATAGGATCCAGGCTGATCGGCGTTCCATTCGGTGTGGAACGTTCCAGGCGCGTTCGGATCGGGAGTCAATTCAATTTGAGCCGCGGCGCCTCCCGGCCCGAGGATATGCGCCTCAACATGGGCGTCGGCTGCCGGCAGATAATTTTTGTCCCGTACTTCAGCTGAAAAACGGACACGGCCATCGTCAAACAACATCTGGCTTGGCACCGACGCAACGACGCGCCCCGGCGTGTCCGTAGCGAGCCAGCGAAGCAATTGCTGCCAGAATTCCTCGTGGGTTTGATCTTCGAGCGGCTGGCTCATCTGCCAGCGCCACGTGCCGCCGGTGGCCAGCACGGCAGTCCGCCCACGCCCATAATTCTGCGTGATCAGAAGCGGCAATTTCCGGCTGCCCACATTCATTTCGGCCAAGACAACCGCGCCCGGCTTCGGCGTGCCCACTTCTTGATAGTCCATCAAGTACGGAAGTTTTTTCCAACGTTCCGCATTCCGCGCGGGGTCTTCCACGAGCCGCGTGATGATATTGTCCGCGCCCACTGGAGAAAGTTCCACAGTGGCCGGATCGCGGTGGAATGTACCCTTCTTGTTGGGTAGCACGACCGGAAGCAGGTCTGCAAGGCTCGAAACGCCCCAGCCGCCGTCACCGAGAGATGCGCGGCCGCCGAGCAGGAGCAGGCCGCCGCCGCGCCGATCGACAAACTGCTGGATCAACTCTTGTTGCGCAGCCGTAAAATAACTTGCTTCGACCGACCCGACGATGAGCGCCTGGTAATCGAAAAGCTCCTCGACGCGCGACGGGAAACCGTCGGCCAGTTCTTTGGGATCGCTGATTCCCTGGCGATAGATTTTGTTTTCACTCGTGCGCAGCATCGAGACAACAGTCAGGATGCGATCGTCCTGTTCCGCGCGCCGGATGAATTTGTATTCCCAGCGAGGCTCGCCCTCTACGTATAGAATTCGGCGTTTGCTCGATTCGACGTTCACCAGACGAGTGACGCCATTGTTGGCGCGATTTTCTTCTCCCGGAAGCGGATCGATCGTGAATTGGAGGGTTTTCGATCCTGCAGGGCCGGCGTTGAAAAGAAGCGTTTCGTTCTGGATCTGGCCATCGGACGCCAGCGTAATCTCGCGAGCGGCCAACGCCTTATCGCTGTCGCGAACCGTCAGCATGGCTTTCTGACCAGCGTACCCTCGCTGGTGAAAGCTGACCTTGGCGGCCAATCGCGAATCCGCCAACGCCCGTGGTGGGACAATGGCGTCGTCAACCTCAACGTCGTGTGGCGACTGTTCGAGGCCAAACCCGACGGTGTGTACCGGAATGCGCCGGCTGCGAAATGTGGAGATCGTTTCCAGATCGATCCCGCCGGAATTGTCGTCCCCGTCGCTGAGCAGCACCACAGCGCCGATGGGCAGGTCTGCTGCCTCGCCGGCCAATTGCTTCAGGCCGTCGCCAATGCGCGTGGCAGGGGCTGGCGTGGCCGTCTTCAATTCGTCCAACTTTGCGATGCGCGCCAGTCGGCCATCGACGCGGTAGAGGCGAATCTGGAATTTCTTTTGCAGTTCGTCGAGCACGCCGCTTTCGAGCGTCTTGACGGCCTGCGACTCACGCGTCGCGCCGTTGTCCGAAATGGCCATGCTACGCGAATCGTCCACTAGGATCGCAATAATGTTTTGTTGCGGCCGGAGTTCGGCAACCAGGATCGCCGGCTGCCATAGCAAAATCAGCAGCAAGGCCGCCATCGCGAATTGCAGCAGCCAGATGGCGCCTGCCTTCCAATTTCGGACGTGGGGAGAGGCCTGCGGAAGCCGCGTGCGAATCAGCCATGCCAGACCACCGGCGGCGGCAAAAAGAAAAATGGCGAGGACCCACTTCGGCCAGGCGCCGAGCAGGACAAACTCGCCTTTCGAGAAAACTGCGCGCGGATACTTAAAAAGGAACTCAAACATTGTTCTGCCGGGCTTCAAGTAAAGCCCGCACCCATCACTCTGGTGGGCTTGAAGTAAAGCCCGATTCAGGATCAGTATGATGCTAGGATCGCCGCCCGCAGTTCGCCGTCAGTGCGTCATTCCGTACATGACGTAATTGATCCCCAGCCGGAACGCCAGCGAGGCAAATTTCTCTGGATAGCGGGGATCGTCGGCCCATTCCCAGGCGTCGCCGAGGTGCATGTTGTGGCAGATGGCTACCATGACGCGGCCCCTATCATCGCGGATTGCGCGCCATTCCGGGATGTAGCCATCCTTTTCGTAGGTCCTGCCCGTGCCAACGTACTGTTCGCCGGGCACCTGGAAACGCTCGCTCAAGTCATAGAGCACGTGGAAAATTTCATCCTTGTCTGTCAGGTCTTCGATGGGGCGGTCCGGGAAGACCATGAGCATGCCGCTCATGAAGTGTTCCCAATCGGTTGCGCCATGGAAATCGTCGACCATGATAAAGCCGCCCTTGAGCAGGTATTCGCGCAGGCGCTTGGCCTCGGGTTCGGTGAAGGTCCAGGTCTGCACTTGGACGGCGTAGACCCAGGGATAGTTGAAAATCTCGTCGCTGTCGAGGTCCACGACCTGCTCGGTCGGCCGGGCTTGAATCCGGGTGAGACGCCTCAAAGCAATCAAGAATTGGCGGTCCGCCTTCGGATAATCCCGGGACCAAGTAGACCAGCGGCCGTACCCGCCGTAACCCCCATAGCTGTTTGCGGAAGTGTAGCGAAGGCGCGACCAGGCGTATTCACTCCTGGTTTCGCCGTTTTCATAGCCTTCCAAGCGGGCTTGCCTTGCGGAACCGAACTCATCATCTTGTTGATACCCCCCGCGTTGGAGGGCCAGCAGGCCCGTGCCTGCACCCATCAGCAGAAGGACAATCGAAATGCGTGCGAGGAGCCTCATAGGTTAGCTCCTAAATAGACGGCCTTGACCCTGCCGTCGTTTCATCGGCAAACAAACTCGTCCGCGTGCGGGCTCTACTTTCACGCTGAACGCTTTACCCCCGCGGGGATGAAAGTGAAGCGTGGAGCCTGGCTGAACTAAAAAGACTGAATTAGCATGCTACTGCGAATCAAACCTATAGCGCAAGGCGCTTCTCGCCGCATGGAAACCGGAAAGCACGGAGAGAATCGTTTTGTTACAGGGGTGATATTCACCGGGCCATGTGAGTTCGATTCGCTACGAGCCATCTCCAAAATAGGCTTTGTCGGTCCCGGCTCCAGCTGCGACATCAAGACGCCAACAAAAACTGGGCTTTAGTGTGAATCAACTTACATTCGGGTGGATTTACGAGGCAGGTTCTAGTGTCCTGAGTCAGTGATTTCTTGCATAAATCTGTCACCCCAACCGCCGTGAAATGGCGCGGAAAATCCGTCTTTCTACTTTTTTCGTTCCGTCCACCTCCACTTCGAGTTATCGGTGGCATTTCTGACTCAGGACACTAGTAAGGGAAAAGATGATGGGCGGGGAGAGGAAGCCGGTCGCCAGCCCAGCCTTCCATTTTGGGTTTCCTACGCTCCTCCCCCCGCACTGTAATCCTCCCTCGACAAGGCGCCCAGAACAATACAGACGATATGGTATACAGATGGGCAAATCCCTGTACAAACATGGACCGTTTGGAATTAATTCTTGCTGCCGTACGCAAGAATGCCGACCAGCCGGCACTATGCCAGGACTGAGTCCGATGTCGATCAAAAGATGCAGGTTACTTCCAATGCGGACAATCGCGGTTCCCCCCCAAATTCAAACGGAAGCACTCCTGAGAATTGCTTAGGGGACAAGCCGCCTCCTCGCACAAGGCTCGAGATGGCGGCTTTTCGTGTTGATGCGCACTTCCATACCTTCGATCACCTTCCAATCCCTGGTCTTAGCGAATTCGGCCAAGAAAACACCTCCTTTGGTTTCACTCCGGCGATCTTTATGTATAATTAACCAGCCTAACGCCAGTGTTAGAGAACGGGGTTTGCTTCTTGATTCGCTCCTCGCTGGAATCTGGGTTGTTGAAAGGCTCTTTTCTGATAGTCTCAAAAACTGGAGGAGAACCTCGTGAAGCCCTTCCGAATTTTGGTTGCAGACGATCACGATCTAATGCGGCGCGGAATCAAGACGTTGCTGGAGTCACATGAGGGATGGGAAGTCTGCGGAGAAGCCAAAACAGGCCGCGAGGCAGTCGAAAAAGCCGAGGAACTCCAACCCGATATTATAATCCTTGATATCAGCATGCCAGATTTGAACGGCGTGGAAGCGGCGAGAAGAATTCGAAAATCATCGGCGAATACGGAGATTCTTATCTTATCGATTCACTACTCCGATCAACTGATACGTGAAATTGTGGATGCCGGCGTACGCGGATATATCGTGAAATCGGACTCGGACCGCGACCTCATCATCGCCGTGGAGACTCTGTTGAAGCACAAGCCGTTTTTTACCCCTTATGCAACTGAAGCGATTCTGAGTAATTTCAATTCAGGCGGACCTGCTGTTTCGGTGCCGGAGTTGGCCAGCAAACGGTTGACTTCTCGCGAGCGGGAAATCGTTCAGCTGCTTGCCGAAGGCAAGAGCAGCAAGGAAGTCGCCTCTTCACTAGCGATCAGCGTGAAGACAGCCGAGACTCACCGCGCCAATATCATGCGCAAACTTGATCTTCACAGCGTGAGTGAATTGGTGCGCTATGCGGTGCGCAACCAGATTATTGAGCCTTGACGTTCCGGTCTAGAAAGGGACGTCATCACAATTGCTCCGTTTATTCAAAGCCCACGGGAAGCTGGCGTGCGGACCTCAGGGTAATCATTCATCGAATATTCATTTTGGGTGGTGACGATCATGTTCTATTGTAATGGGCATGACGCTGACCTGGATTGTTCGCAAAAGATTGCCCATGACGCGGCCCAGCCTTTTCGGACGCCAAGTTCGATGCGGCGATGTGTGGCTAATTGGACTGATCGGCTTGGTTATTATGTTTGTCACCTTGCGCTGCGGCGAGTCAACGCGGTTAGGGGCAGCGCTCACGCACGCGGACACGGGAGTACACGCCGGGGCGACGTTCCAGGTGGCCGATCGAGATTTGCATCGCCCGGTGACAATCATTGCTTACGGAGACATGCGATTTACGGACCCGAGCAACGTTACGGCCACAAACCCGAGCGTTCGACAAGCCCTGATCGCGCGCATTGCCGAAGAGAAACCCGATGCCGTTCTGCTAAACGGAGATGTGCCTTGGCATGGAGGCAACGAAGCCGACTATTCGGTCTATGCGTCTGAGACCAGGGCATGGCGCGACGCTCACTTGCGCGTTTATCCAGCTTTGGGAAATCACGAGTTCGCCGAGGGTGGACCTCAGGAGTGCCTCACGAATTGGTGGCGGGCATTTCCGGAACTCAAGGACCGTCGGTGGTACTCGGTTCAGCTGGGGGCGGAAATATACGCCATTGCGCTGGACAGTAATGCGTCGTTGCTCGCGGATAGCGAACAATCTCGCTGGCTGGAAGCAGAAATCGCTTCCCTGCCCCAAGGCATCAGATTCGTGCTGATCACAATGCATCATCCGCCCGTCGCAGACGTGCAGACGAAATTGTTCGTCGATCACAACCCCCGTCCGAATGAGATTGCCCTGGCAAGGTTGCTGGAGGCGAATCGCAAGAGTAGAGCGAAGTTTGTGGTGATTGCAGGGCATATTCACAACTACGAGCGCTTCGAGCGGAACGGCGTTGTCTATCTGGTCTCCGGCGGGGGAGGAGCGGTGCCGTATCCAGTCGAGCGCACCCCGTCGGACGCTTACCAGGACCCTTCTTTTCCCAACTATCACTATCTGAAATTCGTGCTGCGAGGTGAGGGAATGAATACCCTGGCGCTGGGAACGAAAATCACAGTTGAAGGTAAAGGTCAAAAGTTCTATTTGGAGCAAATGCCGATGCGAGGGTTTGAGAGTTCTGTGGATCCCCGCCCGAATATTGGCCTGGGTGACATCCAGGTTGCTTCGAAAGTAATTGTTGAATGGCCGGGCGGGAAATTGACCGAATTAAATGAAGTGAAGACAAATCAAACTATCCGCATTGGGCCCAATGAGAAACCATTCTATGAAAGGCAGTAAACACGCTAAGGAAAATGTTCATTTCAGCACTTGCGATTGAGACAGCTCGCCGTTGGCCTTGATCAGGAGCGGTCTATCCCCCGACTTCGGTTGGGGGACTTTTCCTATTTGAGAGACTGATGAATAAATGCTGCTACAACGCCAATGCCAGCGCCTAACAAGAAAAGTGCTGTTCGCTTTTTGTTGCGTGGCTTGCGGTTCATATGTGGTTGGAGCGTGCCGCAATTAGGGCACGGCACCGGATCAATAGCTCTGTCCAATTCATCGGCTAGGTCTTTCTCCGCTCGTTCCAGTGCCTCCTGTTTCGCTCGGCTCGTATAGAAAAAAATAAAAGCAGTAGCGTTGCCGCTACCAGTTCGTCGGGCAAAATAGCGATAGCTGCGCTTACAGCCACAGCAAGTGACTATTTTCGCTTGCGTGCCCGAAACTGTCGAAGTCTGGACAGGAAAAAACATCCGAACGACTCTACTTTTACGCTGATCTGGCGAGGCAGCAGCCTCCTCCACGCCAGTAAATGGATACCGCAATCGAATTAGAGATTCATTCATATCTCAATTATGTGGCTCTTCAGGCAATCGAGTGGGTGATTTTGGCCCCTTTTTGAACCAATTTTGAATTTCTGTCTTCTGCTGCTGTTGTCGCTGTGGGCATGTGGGCAACGCCCTTGCGTTGTCCATCATGTCCACAGCGATGCCGGATGTGCGGACCGTTGAATACTGGCAAGGGTTCGGCGCTGCTGACCAGTCAACAGGTCGCAAGCAAACTATGATCCAGCTTACGGGAGGTGGTTAGAGGGGTGGCAACATGCATGTGAGAACTTTGAGCCGCAGGTACTCTTCGTTACGTATGCCGTAGGCGCGACGTTGGATGACGCGTATCTTGTTGTTGAGACCTTCGACGAAGCCGAGTGAGACTTTATTCTCGGGTCGGCAGTAGGCTGCAATGCCGTCCCAATGGCGGTCGATCATCTCAGCGAACTTCTCATAGGGCTTGAGCCGCTGCCACTTGAGGCTGGCGCGCCAGTTCTCGAAGAACCGCCGCGCCCAGCCTTCGCGCTCATAGCTCCAGAGCTGGCCAAAACTCTCCTTGAGAACATAGGCCGTGTTGAGCCGCTTGTTGGCCGCCAACAACGTCCTCAGTGCTTTCTTGCCGTCGAGCGTGAGGTTCTCCTTGCGCGACAGCAACGTGTATTTCTGGCCCTTGATGTAGCGTCGCTGGCGGCCCGCGAGCCGCGCATACTCGCTCTTGCGAACCGTATCCAAGGCCTCGCCCAGATGGCGGACGACATGGAACTTATCGAACAAAATCGCTGCTTGCGGCGCATGCGCATTGGTTGCCAGCCGAAACGGCTTCCACATATCCATGACGGCAAGGCGAATGCGCGAACTCTTCGTCTTGCCAAGCCAGGCATAAAACTGGCTCATGCTCGCCTCCGAGCGATCGGTGCCGCCAAACCAGATCGGTCGGCCGCGCAGGAGGTCGCTGACCACGATCCGGTAGCTGTGACCTTTGCGGATCGATATCTCGTCGACGCCGATCACCTGCGGAGAAGGTGTGCCCGCGCGCTTGAGCTGGGCTTGCATGTATTGGATGTCCAGCGCCTTGACCGTGTGCCAGTCCAGCGCCAATTCCGCCGCCACATCCTTGATCGTCTCCGCCCGACAGCGCCGGCCCACGTAGTAAGCAAAGCGCTTGGTATAGAGCGGATTGTCCGCCAGAAAGTCGAGCCGTTCCCGCTTCACCTTGCCACAACGGCGGCAGTCAATCCGCCGCACCTCCAATTCCAGAAATATCCGCGTGTCGCCGCACGAAAGATCGCGCGCACGACGGACCTTGCGGTCGTACCAGCCCATCTGGATGCGCCCACAGCACCCGCAAGTCGTTTTTTTGAGCGCCGCTTGAGTGTGATTACGCGCGCCTTCGGATCACCAAAAATCCCGCGCACTGTTGGCTCCGGTCGAAAGCCAGGGAAAGAATACGTATCCCAAAGCCGCCGGCTTCGCTTCGATGCTCTTGCCATCCACCAATAATGCCAAATTCCAACCGCAGCCGTAATGCAAAATCGCTACGTATTGGGCGGGTTTGTCGGCCCTTCTAACTCAAAAATCACCCACTCGATTCCGCGAAGACCCTGATTTTGTTCGGGCGAGCATTAACTCTTAATCAGCGGGTCCAAGGTTCGAGTCCT
>Ga0137409_10003979_pt1 | contig 15631 bp, 14 predicted proteins | sample CZODoug1_16funga_FD_122059 | JGI IMG/M metagenome (GOLD analysis project Ga0137409, IMG submission 122059) | Vadose zone soil fungal communities from Angelo Coast Range Reserve, California, USA - CZODoug1_16fungal (Hybrid Assembly) | ecosystem: Environmental > Terrestrial > Soil > Vadose zone... | reverse complement strand
GACATCATTGCAGCCTCCTTACTTGCACTTGCCGAGCAGAATCAAATTGGGTCGATGGGGCAGCGTCTCCGGCGTCTTCACATTCCAGACCAGGCCGACGCGGCGCAGAGCGCTCAGCACCCACCAGCCGGGATCGAGCTCGCCGTCGCGCACGCCGAGCCGCGCCGAGCCCGGGAAGGCGTGATGATTGTTGCGCCAGGCCTCGCCCATCGTGATCAGGCTGCAATAGGGAACGTTGTAGCCCTGCACGCCGGCGCCATCGACATGCCAGGAGCGCGGCCCGCGATTGTGGGCGAAGTAGCCGACCAGCCAGTGGCCGGTGACACACGCGGCCACCCGTAGCGCAATGCCCCAGACCACCCACGGCAGGCCGCCGATCGCAAAGAACAGAACCGCCCAGGGAAGCTGCTGCGCCATCCAGCTGCGCTCGATGAACTGATAGAAGCGGTCGTCGCGCACGCGCCGCTCCATCACCAGCTCGGGCGGATGCGCCAGCACGATCTCGCAATGCAGCTGCCAGAAGCCGTCGCGCAGCATCGACGAGCGGTGCGCAAGATAAGGATGGCACTGCGGCTTGCGCTGCGCCCAGTCGCGGATGTCGTGCTGGCGGATCATGCCGTAGGGGCCGGCCATCCCGACCAGCGTGCCGCAATAGACGAAGAACCGCTCGAGCCAGAGCGGACAATCGTATGACCGGTGGATGAGCCGCCGATGCATGCCGAGCGAATGCCCCAGGCAGACCGTGACAGCGCTCATGACGACGAAGACCGCAAGCGCGCTCCAGCTGAAGAAGAACGGCCCGCCCACGAGACCCACGATGGTCATGGTGGAAATCCAGAGCGACTTGCCGGCCTTCCAGCGCACCACGCCTTCGACCGCATCAGTGTCATCGGCGTCGACCATGCGGGGCGAGCGAAACGTGCTTTCCGAGCGCTGCAGCGCCTCGTCAACGGCATCAAAATCGACGCCAGGATCGTATCTTATGTTCGTCGCTGCGGCCGACATCGCCATGGGGCTGCTCCATAAATTTACGCAGTATGAAAATCCACGCGGTTGCCATCCACAAACCTGTCGTATATAACTAATTAATTAAATAATCAATCGTTCGTTCGGTGGTGCGGTCGACACCGGACAGAGGCGGTGGGTGAGCACGAAGAAGCGGGACGCACTGAAGCGGGAACACTGATGTCGATCGATAAAGTCTTCGAAGCCCTCTCGTCGGCGCCGCGGCGCCGCATTCTCGCCTATCTGTCGAAGACCGACATGACGGCCGGCGAGATCGCGCAGCGTTTCGCCGACGCGATGTCACAGCCGGCCATTTCCAAGCATCTGTCGGTGCTCGAGAACGCCGGCATCGTGTGGCGCGAGAAGCGCGGACAGAATGTGCACTACGGCCTCAAGGAGGAGGCGCTGACGTCATCCCTGGTGCACTTCCTGGCCGAGGTGTGCCCACGCTCGCGCCCGTTCCGCAAGGACAGCGCCGAGGCGGCAAAGCGGAAGAAGACGCGGACGTAGCGGCTTACGCCGCCTTGCGGCTGGCCAGAAAATTGCCCATGCGATCGAGCGCCTTGAGAATGTTCTCGGTCGAGTTGGCGTAGGACAGCCGCACGTAGCCTTCGCCGAGTATCCCGAAGTCGGGCCCGCCGATGATGGCGACGCCGGCGTCATCAAGGAGCGCACTGGCGAGCGGCTTCGCCATCCAGCCGGTGCTCTTGATATTGGGGAACGCATAGAACGCGCCCTTCGGGATTGCGCAGGTGATACCCGGCAGTCTGTTAAGCCCCTCGACCACGACTTTGCGCCGCCGGTCGAACTCGGCCACCATCTTGTGCACCTCGTCCTGCGGACCGGTGAGCGCCGCAAGCCCGGCATATTGCGCCGAGGCGTTGACGCAGGAATGGAGATTCACCGCAAGCTTGCGCGCATAGTCGTAGAGCTTGCCCGGCCACACCGCATAGCCGAGCCGCCAGCCGGTCATCGCATAGGTCTTGGACCAGCCATTGAGCAGGATCAGCCGATCGCGGATCGACGGATAGACGAGCAGGCACACGTGGGTCTCGCCGTCATAGACCATATGGTCGTAGATCTCGTCGGAGAGCACGCAGACGTCAGGCCAGCGCTCGAGCCCGGCGATGAGCTTGTCGACCTCAGCCTTGGGCGTCACGCCACCTGTCGGATTGGCGGGTGAATTGACGATCAGCAGCCGCGTCCTCGGCGTGATCAGCGAGAGCGTCTCCTCGGCCGAGAATGCAAAGCCGTTCTGCTCGCGGATCGGCACTGGAATCGGATTGGCGCCGGTGAACTCGATCATCGAGCGATAGATCGGGAATCCCGGGTCGGGATAGAGGATGTCGATGCCGGGCTCTCCGAACATCATGATCGCCATGAACATCGTCGGCTTGCCGCCGGGCTGGACCATCACCTCGTCGGGCGAGACCGTGACCTTGAAGCGTTTGTGCAGATCAGCTGCGACGGCCTCTCGCAGTGGCGGGATACCGGTCGCGGGCGTATAGCCATGGTGGCCGTCGCGCAGCGCCTTCACGGCCGCCTCGACGATGAAATCGGGCGTGCGGAAATCAGGCTGGCCTATGCCGAGATTGATGATGTCGCGGCCCTGCGCAATCAGCGCGTTGGCGCGCGCCAGCACCGCGAAGGCGTTCTCCTCGCCGATGCGATCGAAAGCCTGGATCGTGCGCAGCATGGCGTCCCCTCATCGTCATTGATTTCGCGCGGCAGTTCAGCCCATCCTCGCCGCGAATGCAATCAGTCCGGGAACTCAACCATGCCGACGATCGCCGACAAACGCCGCACCTTCCGCAAGCTGCACGAAACAGGTTGCTTCGTGATCCCGAACCCCTGGGACATTGGCAGCACGCGCTATCTGCAGCATTTGGGTTTCAAGGCGCTGGCGACCACCAGCGCGGGCTTTGCGTTCACGCGCGCCCTGCCCGATGGCGGCGTGCCGCGCGACATGATGCTCGCCCATATCCGCGAGATCGTGGAGGCCACCGACCTGCCGGTGAATGCCGACTTCGGCGAGGGCTTTGCGCACGATCCGGCGGGCGTCGCCGAAAGTGTGCGGCTGTGCGGCGAAACCGGCGTAGCGGGGCTTTCGGTCGAGGATGCGACCGGCGATGGTGGAGAGCCGCTCTACGACCTTGACACCGCCGTTGCGCGCATGCGCTCAGCGCGCGCCGCGATCGACAAAGCTGGCGGCGACGTGCTGCTGGTCGGGCGTTGCGAATGTTTTCTGGTCGGACGGCCCGACATTGCCGAGACCGTCGCGCGGCTCAAGGCGTATAGCAGCGCCGGCGCCGACTGCCTCTACGCGCCCGGCATCCGCACGCGCGAGCAGGTCGCAGCGGTGGTCGAGGCGGCCGCGCCCAAACCGGTCAATGTCATCCGCGCGAGCGCGGCCGGGCTCAGTGTCGCCGAGCTCGCCGCGCTCGGGGTGCGGCGCATCAGCGTCGGCAGCGCGCTGGCGCGAGCGGCTTGGGGCGTGTTCATGAAGGCCGCGCAGGAAATATTCAACGATGGCCGCTTCGACAGCTTCGCCGGCGCCGCACCCAACGCCGACCTCAACAAGCTTTTCCGCACGAGATGACGCGCGAGAGAGTCATCGCCGACCCACATCGTTTCGTCCCCGCAAAAGTGCATCAGAGATACACGCATCTAACTGACTCGCTTGAATGCATTGCTGTGCCACAGGCACGGCCTGCTCCCTCTCCCCGCAGGGGAGAGGGGTGGGGTGAGGGGGGTCGATCGCGAGGTTGGTTCCCCCTCACCCCCACCCTCTCCCCGTTGGGGAGAGGGAGTCCCGCCGTGCTCGCGGAAAGACCGTGGATCCAACAGACTCCAGTTCGCGATAACGCCTAAGCCTTCATCCCGACCGGCGCGACTTGCGACGACCTCAGCCCCATCGAATCGAGCGCGCGGCGAATGAGCCCTGAACCTTTCGCCTCCTCGATGAACGCCGTCACCGCGGCGAGCGCAGCCGGCTTGTTCTTGGCCACCGCGACCGCGGTGGTGGAATTGAGAAAGCCGCCGTCGAGCACGCGCGAGCCAGGGAGCGCATCGACGAGCCCGCCAAGGGCCTCGCGCGAGAGCGCGATGGCATCGACCTTGCCAGCGCGCATCAGATCGACGCCCTCGTCCGGACCCTTGACGTTGACTGGCGTCGCGTTTGGCGCGGTGCGCTGCGCGGCGCGAAATGTCGCAGTACCCTCGACGCCTGCAACCTGCACTCCGGCACGATTGACTTCTTCGACCGTTTTGATCGCTGATCCCGGCGCCACCAGGTAGGTGCTCTGCAGAAGATGATAGGGCGCGCCGAAATCCACCACCTTCTTGCGTTCGTCATCGACCGGCACGAAGGTCACGTCCCAGGCGTTGGCGTTGGTCGCCGCGATGATCTTCCCGGAGGAGTCATATTCCACAAGCTCGACCGGCACCTTGAGCCATTGCGCGAGCGCGGTCCCTAGCTCGACCGGAACACCACGCGGCTTGCCGGTTGCCGGATCACGCACACACCACAGCGCGGAAGCCGCCGGGCCGACCGCGATCCCGACCCGCAGCTTACCGGTCGGTGCAAGTTCTTTGATCGCCTGGTCCGCAGCCATGATGATAACTCCCCAGAATGCGCTGAGCCGTTACGAGCAGCTAATAGGGGCTGAGCGCAGGTGAGACAAGCGGCCCATCTCGATCTTGATCCCTTGCTGGCGCACGCAGGCGAGCGTTACCATGCTGGCCGACACGAATGGGCGGGCGATCGCGCGGCGCGGGCCGTGCTCAATAAATGCTAAATGAAACGGAGAGGAAACATGCGCATGACCCGAGGGCTCTATCTGGGCGCCGCCATGCTGGCGCTCGCGTTGGCGATGGCCACGTCGCCCGCACAGCTTAAGGCGCAGACGACGCCTCCGGGACTGAGCGTCGGCGCCGCCGAGATCGGCGGCATCGTCACCGGCCCAACGGGGCCGGAGGCCGGCGTGTGGGTGATCGCGGAGACGACCGACCTCCCTACCAAATACGCCAAGATCGTCGTGACCGACGATCAGGGCCGCTACATGATCCCCGAGCTCCCGAAGGCAAAATATAAAGTGTGGGTGCGCGGCTATGGGCTCATCGATTCCGCCAAGGTCGATGGCGAGCCGGGCAAACTCACCAATCTCACGGCCGTGAAGGCGCCCAACGAGGCCGCCGCGGCCGAGTACTACCCGCAGGGCTACTGGTACGCGCTGATGAAGTTTCCGGACAAGGGCGAGTTTCCGGGCACGGGCGACAGTGGCAACCGCATCCCGACCTCGATGCGCTCGCAGCACCAGTGGCTCGACAGCATCAAGACCAACGGCTGCTGGGGCTGTCACGGGCTCGGCAACAAGGCCACGCGCACGATCCCTGAAGACCTCGGCTCGTTCGAGAGCTCGCACGCCGCCTGGACACGGCGCATCCAGTCGGGCCAGGCGATGAACAGCATGATCGCGACGATCAACCGCTTCGGCGCGCAGCGCGGCATCTCTTATTTCGCCGATTGGACCGACCGCATCGCGAAGGGCGAGCTGCCGTTCGCGAAGCCCGAGCGCCCGCAAGGCATCGAGCGCAACATCGTGGTTACGCTCTGGGACTGGGGCCGCGAGAAGGCCTACCTGCACGACGAGATCGCGACCGACCGGCGCAACCCGCGGGTCAACGCCAACGGCAAGGTCTACGGCTCGCCGGAATATTCGACCGACTGGATCCCCATCCTCGATCCGGTGACGCACACCAAAAGCGAAGTGAAGATCGGCGTGCTTGATCCCAAGACGCCCTCCTCCAAGGACGACCCGATGGCGCCCTCGCCCTATTATGGCGACGAGAAGATCTGGGACAGCCAGACCAACTCGCACAATCCCATGATGGACCAGCTCGGGCGCACCTGGTTCACCTCGCAGGTCCGTCCCGCGGAAACCGAGCCGTTCTGCCAGCAAGGTTCGAGCCATCCGTCGGCGAAGGCGTTCCCAACCAAGCAGGCGAGCCGCCATGCGGCCATGTACGATCCGAAGGCGAACAAGTTCACGCTGGTCGCGACCTGCTTCGGCACGCATCATCTGCACTTCGCGGAAGACGCCAGCAACACGCTCTGGTTCTCGGGCGGCGCGCAGGTGCTGGGCTGGATCAACACCAAGATGCTGGACGAGACCGGCGACACTCAGAAGTCGCAGGGCTGGACCGCGTTTGTGGTCGACACCAATGGCGACGGCAAGCGCGGCGAATACACCGAGCCGAACCAGCCGATCGATCCCAACAAAGACCGCCGCCTCAGCGTCGGCACCTATGGCATCGGCGTCGCGCCCGACGGCGGCGTGTGGACGACGGTGCGCGTATTCCCGGGCTTCATCATGCGCACGGTGCCAGGGAGCGATCCGGCCAACACGGCGCTCACCGAGATTTACGAGGTGCCGTTCGACGACGCCAAGACGCCCGGCTACGGACCGCGCGGCATGGACGTCGACCGCAACGGCGTGGTGTGGACGCCATTGTCGAGCGGCCACATGGCGAGCTTCGATCGTCGCAAGTGCAAGGTGCTCAACGGCCCGACCGCCGCGAGCGGCCGGCATTGTTCGGAGGGCTGGACGCTCTATCCGTTCCCCGGCCCGCAGTTCAAGGACTTCAACGAGCCGGGCAGCGTCGAGTCGAGCTACTACACCTGGGTCGATCAGTTCAACGTGTCGGGTCTCGGCGCCAATACGCCGATGGCGACCGGCAACGCCAACGAGTCGATCCTCGCGCTCGTCGACGGCAAGTGGGTCAACATGCGCGTGCCCTACCCGCTCGGCTTCTATACCAAGGGCATGGACGGACGCGTCGACGATCCCAACACCGGCTGGAAAGGCCGCGGCATCTGGACGACCTACGGCCAGCGCACGCCGTTCCACCTCGAGGGCGGCAAGGGTACGCTGCCGAAGGTGGTGAAGTTCCAGATCCGGCCTGATCCGCTGGCGAGGTAAGTGATGCACGGCATTGTAGGGTGGGCAAAGGCGCGCTCGCACGGCTTTTCCACGTGCAGGGCCATGCGCGCGCCGTGCCCACCATGGCGGTTCGTTGCAAGAAATGGTGGGCACGGCGCACGATAGACTTGCCCGCATGGAACGGCAGTGCCAGCGCCTTTGCCCACCCTACACGTGCCCCAATCTCGCAAACTATCACACATGCGCTTTCCTGCCCCGCTCGTCCCCGCCACGCTCGTCAAGCGCTACAAGCGCTTCCTCGCCGATGTCACGCTCCCGTCGGGCGAGACCATCACGGTGCATTGCGCCAATCCGGGCTCGATGATCGGGCTCAACGGCGCGGGCGCGCGAGTGTGGCTGTCGAGGTCCACCAACGCGAAACGCAAGCTTGCCCATAGCTGGGAGATCATCGAGGTCGATCTCGGCGGCGGCGCCGAGCTTGTCGGCATCAACACGGCGCATCCCAATGCGCTCGCGGCCGAAGCGATCGCGGCGGGCGCCATCCCGGAACTTGCGGGATACAAGACAATTCGCCGCGAGGTGAAATACGGCAACGCCTCGCGCGTCGACTTTCTGCTGGAGGACCCGGCGCGCCCGCCCTGCTATCTCGAAATTAAAAACGTCCACCTCATGCGACGCCCAGGCGTTGCCGAGTTCCCCGATGCGGTGACCAAGCGCGGGGCCAAGCATCTGCACGAGCTGTCCGCCATGGTGCGGGCTGGCGCCCGGGCGGTGATGCTGTTTCTGGTGCAGATCGGCTCGGCCCGCTCATTCGTGCTCGCTCGCGACATCGACCCGGCCTATGGGCGTGCCTTCGATGCCGCCCGCGCGGCTGGCGTCGAGGCGCTGGCCCGCCGCTGCCAGGTAACCCAAGACGGGATCGAGGTCGCGGAGGCCATCCCCATCCAAGAAACTTGCTGAGAATAACCGCTGAGGATAACCGCTGACTTGTTGTGCTTGCGTCCCAGCCGTCGTTGCTTACATTGCGGGCAGCGGCACCGTGGCCGCCAGGAGGCGGCTCGGCCGCGGTTCCGATGCTCTACCCTCACATGCTCTGCCCCGACATGCTCTGCCCCGACATGCTCTGCCCCGACATGCTCTGCCCCAGCCTGCCCGACATGAGCCACCCCACATGAGCTACGTCGACGCGGTTCTCGCTCCGCAACGCAAGACCGGACAGATCAAGCTGCACGGCCCGCAGGCCTTCGAGGGCATGCGCCGGGCGGGGCGGCTTGCCGCCGAATGTCTCGACATGCTCAGCGGCGAAGTGCGCCCGGGGGTGTCTACCGAGAAGATCGACCGCCTCGTGTTCGAGTTTGCCATGGACCACAAGGCGCTGCCGGCGACCTTGATGTACCGCGGCTATCGCAGGTCGACCTGCACGTCGATCAATCACGTGGTCTGCCACGGCATCCCGAACGACAAGCCGCTGCGCGAAGGCGATATCGTCAACATCGACGTCACGCTCATTCTCGACACCTGGCACGGTGATTCAAGTCGCATGTACGCCGTCGGCGCGATTCCGCGCCGCGCTGAGCGGCTGATCGAGGTCACCTACGAGGCCATGATGCGCGGCATCGCGGTGATCCGGCCGGGCGCCACGACGGGCGACATCGGGGCCGCGATCCAGACCTATGTGGAGGGGCAGCACATGAGCGTGGTGCGCGACTTCTGCGGCCATGGACTCGGGCGGCTGTTCCATGACGAGCCCAACATCGTGCATGTCGGCCGGCCGGGCGAAGGCGTGGTGCTGCGCCCGGGCATGTTCTTCACGGTCGAGCCGATGATCAATCTCGGCCGCCCGCATGTGAAGGTCCTTTCCGACGGCTGGACCGCCGTGACCCGCGACCGCTCGCTCTCGGCGCAGTTCGAGCACACGGTGGCGGTGACCAACAACGGCGTCGAGATCTTCACGCTCTCGCCGCGCGGGCTGGACCGGCCGCACTTTGCGGCGGAAGGGCGGGGCTGAGCGCGCCGCAACCTGCCGCAACTTGTCATTCTAATTTGCATTGCAATTTAGCCGCCTGCCGGCATGCTGTGCTGCTTCTCACAGGGGAGGACAGCATGACCGATACCAACAGCAGTCCGGAAGCCAGCGCCATCGAAGACGCCTACCATGAACGGATAGGCTCATTGTTCGGTGTCTTGGCAACGAACCTGGGCGACATGCCGGTGACGCACAGTACCGAGCAGCAATGCGTCGACAAGTTCAAGGCCGGTTTCAACAATTTGAGGAAAGCCAAGCAACTGGCTTTGGCCGCGTTGGGCGCCGCGCCGACCGTGTGACGACGCCGGGCAGAACAAAGGCCGCGGCTCTTCGTGTCGGCAATCGCCGGTGCCGAGAGCACGGCCAATGTTGGTCACCCGCCGCGCTTTATCGCGGCCGATAGACGTTCCCTTCCAGCCAGGCAATCATGCGATGCATGATCTGCTTGTTGTTCTTTTCCAGCATCATCGTGTGGCCGTTGCCGTAGATGCCGGCCTCCGGCAGCACATCGACAGTCACGCGACCACCGAGCGCCGCCATCTCCTTCTGAAATTTGCGCGAGGCGTCGACCCGGTCCTGGGCGTGGTCGCCGATCACGATCAAGATTGGTATAGCCGCGAGCTTCTGCCGGCCTGCCGGTGGGATTGCATCGAAGGCCGTGACCGAAGTCTCGATCGCCAGAATGGCCTTCACCCGATCAGGCCGCTCAGCGGCCGTGAGATAACCCAGCAAGCCGGACGATGACCAGGTCTGCAGGATCACCGGCTCGGGCACTTTGTCGATCAGGGCTGTGAAGGCCGCAACCGACTTCAATGTCTCCTGCGAGTCGCGATAGGTGCTCACCGTCTGCGGAAAATATTTGTCGGCGGCCTCGATCGGAAACTGCGTGTTCGGATAGGGCTCGCCGTATTTCGGGCCCCAGCGGAAAGTCACCCAGGACGACTCGGCGGCATAACGATTGATCGCCGGCAGCTGCGTTGTCGGCGCCAGGCCGAGCTTCACCGCGTTGATCTTGCAGATGTCGGTGCCCGAGCGCCCGGTATTGGGCCGGTCAACGCCATAGACCGCGAAGCCCTCGCGCACAAACAGCGTCAGCCAGCCCTCGCGGCCGTCCGGCGTTGTGTCATAGACGCGCGCGGTGTGGCCACCACCCGAATTGAACAGGATCGGATGCGGGTGGCGCATCTCGGCCGGGTATTGATAGGTGGCATAGACATTGTCGACCATCACATGGCCGGCCGGCCAGCGCGTGCTCTTGGGATCGCCCCCGTCATTGGTGGCGCAATTGATCATCCGTCCGCCCGCCTCCATGCTGCCCTGCTTGGCGATGCGCAAGACCGGCTCCTCGGCATGAGCCGCCAGCTGGGCGATCAGCGGGGCAATGGCACCCAAGGCAACCATGACGACGGCTGCAGTGGATTTTCTCATCACGAACCTCCGTTTCTTCGCAGCTTGACGCCGCTTCAGAGGTAAAGGGACCTCGATCCGTCTTTATGACCAAACCCCGCGCTTGTTGCAAATCGCAGCATTATCGGCATCCTGCCTGCCTCCTGCGGCGAGAGCGCGCAGCATGGGGTGCGAGGCGGCGGCAATCATGTCGGGCAAGAGCGACGACCAGGGCGCGACCGCGACCGAGAAGGCGCCGCACTATCACGGCCACCGCGCGCGGCTGCGCCAGCGCTTTCTCGAGGCCGGCAGCGAGGCGGTGAGCGACTACGAGCTTTTGGAGCTGATCCTGTTTCGCGCTATTCCCCAGCGCGACGTGAAGCCGCTGGCGAAGGAGCTGATCGCCACGTTCGGCTCCTTCGCTGAAGCGATCGCGGCGCCGCGCCAACGCCTCGCCGAGCTCAAGGGCCTGGGTGACGCCGCCATCACCGAGCTCAAGGTCGTGCAGGCGGCGGCGAGCCGGCTCGCGCGTGGCGCGGTTGGCAAGCGGCCGGTGCTCTCATCGTGGTCGAGCGTGCTCGACTATTGCCGCACCGCGCAAGGCTTCGCCGAGAAGGAGCAGTTCCGCATTCTCTTTCTCGACAAGCGCAACGCCGTCATCGCTGACGAGGTGCAGGGAAGCGGCACCGTCGACCACACGCCGGTCTATCCGCGCGAGGTGATCAAGCGCGCACTCGAGCTCTCGGCGACCGCTATCATTTTGGTGCACAACCATCCCACTCGACTCATTTGAATCACGCTCGATCACGCCACTTCACTTTGATTCACAAGCATTTTCTGGCTTGTCGAAGCGACGGCTATCATGGCAAGTTGGGGTCGGTTTCTCGGGGGATCACCGCCCCCTTCGACCCCAGTCGCCGACCCCCGTTAGCCGTCTGGCGACCCCACTTGAAAGCCCACGGGAGAGCCTAGTGCCCAGCCTTACAGACGGAGCGATACGTCGCACTCTTAAGCAGGTGGAGCAGACGGGAAAGCAGGTGAGCTTCGTCGATGGTGAAGGACATGGCACTGGCCGTCTCGTTTTGGTGATGAAGCCAATGCCGACGCGTGTCACCGCTGATTGGATGGTACAACAGTGGCGCGACCAAAAGCGGCTCAAGAAGAAGATTGGATCCTATCCGTCGATGTCGCTCGGCATGGCGCGCGAAATTTTCAAACGAGATTTCGCGGATATGATTCAACGAGGACGTAGCATCAAGCTCACTGGCGATACACGACCAGGCACGGTCGCTGATCTTTTCGAGGCATACGTCGAGCATCTTAAGAGCAACGACAAATCGTCGTGGAAAGAAACCGAGAAGGGGCTGAACAAGATCGCGGATGCTCTAGGACGCAATCGGCCAGCGCGTGAAATTGAGCCAGAAGAGATTGTTGAAGTCATTCGGCCGATTTACGAGCGTGGTAAGAAGTCAATGGCCGACCATGTACGTGGTTACATCCACGCGGCCTTCAGTTGGGGAATGAAATCTGAGCATGATTACAGGAGCTCTAAACCGCGACGATTCCGCCTCGTCCACAATCCCGCTGCGGGCATACCGACTGAGCCGAAGAGGGTCGGCACGCGATGGCTTGATGAGGAAGAGTTTGTGCGCCTCTATCGATGGCTCGAGTGTCCCGACACACCGGTGCACCCACCTTATACGCGCGCAGTTCGTATTCTCATGCTCACCGGCCAACGCGTAGAAGAGATCGCGCGGCTCCACATAGATCAATGGGACGCAGCCGAGCGCATCATAGACTGGTCCAAGACCAAGAACGGGAAGCCGCACGCAATTCCTGTGCCGTCCCTCGCCGCGGAGTTGATCGACTCGATCGAGCCCAATGCCCATGGCTGGTTCTTTCCGTCAGCCATGGATCCCACCTGTCCTGTCAGTCACGGGACCCTTTACAGTTTCATGTGGCGGCAACGAGATCGAGCAGTCATTCCTATCGTCACCAATCGCGATCTCCGGCGAACGTGGAAGACGCTCGCTGGAATGGCCGGCGTGTCCAAGGAGATTCGTGATCGGATCCAGAACCATGCGTTGCAAGACGTCAGCTCGAAGAGCTACGACCGGTGGACGTATATGCCGGAGAAGCGTGCTGGGATGGCAAAGTGGGACAAGTTCGTTCGCGTGCTGCTTTCCAAGAAGAAGTCACTGAGGCGGGCTGCTTGAGGAGCGACCTGCGCCGCACCCAAATGCGGGTCCTCGCGCTAGTAGCCCAGCCCTTCGGACTTCCGACATCCAGTCTGATCGCTTGTTGCGGAAGCGCACAAGCAACGCACCTGCCAATTCCTGTTCATCGCTTTCAATGTTCTTCACCGCGGTCTTGTCCCGGTAGGAATGCAGGTCTGAGCCCACGCGCAGTCGCCCGTAGATCACCAAAATGACGCGATGGGCCCACAAGCGGTCATTTCGTGGCCGCGCGACAGGGGTGTCATCATTCACCTCGACGGTGATTCGAGACGCAGGCTCTCCGCCATCGACAAAATCTCGCGCAAGCCGTCGAGCGCTACTCGGCATGACCAGGAAGGGGTCGACCGGCTTCATGGCAAGAAAGCACATTGCTATCTTGAAGTCGTCAGGCAGCGCCATAGCGCGACTATAGCGGCTAAAAAACTGAGTGTAGCACAGAGGACAGGAAAATTCTCCACCTGGAGCGACGATGCCGCGAGACAACAAGTAGCCGCCAACAGAGAAAGAACGGTTAGCTCTAGCACCGATTTATCGGCACCACCCAACTACTACTTGATGTTGATATGGGCACACGCCAGAATTGTCGCAGCCTCATGCGCATCGCTATGATTCCGAATCATGCTCCGGAAGTGATGGTGCGCATCAGCGTCGCGGAGTTGATCTGATAGGCCACGGCGGTCTGTGCCATGTTGATGATTGTGAGGAGCAGGAACTCGGTGTTGTCGAAGATCGCGAGACTTTGCACCTTGGCGGCGGCAAGGGCGAATAGCACAACTTGGGTGATGGCGATCGCCCCCATGAACAGCACCTCGGTGGTATTGTTCACGCCTGGGGTGGCCACTTTGATCTGCTCCGCCATGGCCATGATGGCGGCGGCAACCAACAGGACTTCGACCCACGCAAGCTGGTATCCGCCGATATTGAAGAGTATTGCTCGCGGATCAGAGAAGAAGAGCTGCCCGAAGATGAACAGCGCCAGAATGTACACGAAACCCGGTATCAAGCCAAGAAGATGACTTTTACGGTGCCGTCCTCTGTCCGCGTCGCTGACGACTGCGGCGTCCATGTGTCCCGTATCTGCCATTGGCATATCTCCAGGCTGCGGCCCGCTAAGCACACCACCACAGTCGCGATTCTCTGTTCCTACTGGTCACCTGGGTAGGCGACTAGGATCACCTCTGCGGGATAGTAACTGGCAGCCCCGCTGTGAGTTCCGCTTGGAAGCGTCAACCGCCCCCCCCAAATGAGATCAGTGGCCTAATCGCCTGCGTCGATGAGTGTGAACGCCTCGACTTCCGCGCTGGCAGACGACCCTATGGGAGGTTTCCAAATTTGCGAGCAAGGCTCTTAGCTCGCCCGATGGCCAGGACTTTCTTCTGTTCGTCGCTTACTTCGTTGGGCACGAGGACAGAAATGATCATTAGTTCATCGCCAAATTCCACCGATATGTTCACTGCGCATGAGCCAGGTACTGGCGACATACCCGCAAGGGCAGTTCTGATTTCCATAGCGGCTCCTATCACGCACAGGTTACCAGCACGTCAGCCCTTGTAAAGTTACCCATTCGCTAAGACGCAACCTCATCCCTCTCCTCACATCCAGGCTAAAAGATACACGTGCCGAGTTGATTTCCGGTCCGTCACGCTCACATCGATAATCCTGTGAATTGGTAGCGAGCTCCTGGGCGACCACACTGAACGGGAGATATTCTGTTCACGTAAATGTTCGGCTCTCCACCTTGTGCCGCGAGGATTGGCTCGGTTGCCTCCCAGCGCCGGGTCAATTCTTTGACAGCAGTATTCGAATCTCTGACGAGTCGATCTGTCAAGATTTAGGCCGCTTCGAAACCAGTAAATTCCTTCGGCCACAGCACGACTTCATAGCTCAGGCGGGCACAACTCTCACAAACAAAGAAATTGCGCTCTACGAGTGTCGAAAGAAACACCCGTCCCATGAGTTGCGATTGCAAAAAGTGCGTATCGGCCCCACAATCAGGACATTGTGAGGACTGCGTGATCTTCTTCGAATCAAACAACATGGCACAGTCTGCGTCGACTATGTTCTATCAGGATCGGATGCCACTACAAATTAGACTTTCAGTTAAGTTTATAAACCTTGAGACGAATGACTGTCTTCACTCATGGACAGTCAGCGGGTACAGACTACCCCTTATTCATTCGAGTCGATTGTCTGTCGGGTTTCGGACTCTGCCTCACGTGCCCCGCTGCTGGCTCACGGCATGTTGTTGCACGGCCCTGCCCTAATTACTCTTGCTATAGTTTCTATTATAACGACGGTCCCCCCATCGCCGTAAAGCCCCGCTTCGCCGCGAGTGGAGAGTGCTCGGGCGACCACGCACTCGTGAACGGTCGCTCTGCGCTCCTAAGACACCACCTAAAGCAACTCACTGCAAGCGCGCGCTCCTGACTCGCGTCTGCGAAGCCGCTTTCTTAGCGCTCGCTGTTCACGAGCGGGTGCGCTCGCCTCCTCATCTCCACGTCCCACGATCAGCCTCAGCTCGCTTACCCGACCTTCGGCTGCGTGATCGCTCCATCAAATCACAGTGCAGCGGCTTGCCGCCGGGGAACGGGCAATGCTGGCAGTCCCAGGAATGCAAAGCCGAAAAGTCGCACGCAAGATCGGTCAGCAGCGCGTGCGTGACAATTGAGACAGGCCCACCGGCACCCACCCCTACCCCCCTTTTTGGATTTCGAGCCCTTGAAAAATCGCTCCCAATTTCTCGAGAAAGAATCCCAAAATAAGTCCTGTCAATGAGCGTCGGCTCGTTGCGATGCCGCACTAGGTCCGGGGTCATGTGTAGATCGGATTCGTCGCGAACATCGCGAAACCGACGCGAGTGAGCCGAAGAAGAAATGCCTCTGACGAACTTACTTTTGTGTTTGCGCGGGAGCGGTTGGATTTGGCGTCGTCGTTACTGACATCGACACACTGCCATAGCCGAAATAGACCAAGGCTCCAAACACGAGGGCAAACAAGATCGCGCTCACCAGGGCATTGAGGTAGCGGTTGCCGAA
>Ga0137409_10003978_pt1 | contig 15631 bp, 10 predicted proteins | sample CZODoug1_16funga_FD_122059 | JGI IMG/M metagenome (GOLD analysis project Ga0137409, IMG submission 122059) | Vadose zone soil fungal communities from Angelo Coast Range Reserve, California, USA - CZODoug1_16fungal (Hybrid Assembly) | ecosystem: Environmental > Terrestrial > Soil > Vadose zone... | reverse complement strand
CCCTTGCAGCGGACGTGCCGCAAGCGGCACGCCGCTGAAGGGTGTCGTTGAAGCCGTAGAAAAGTGTTCCAATTGCTTTTGACGCCAATTCCCTCCGAGGCCTACGACAGCGATTGGAGCGGCAGCAGTTGAGATGACGGCAACAGGTCGTCCCTCTCCAGGAGGCCATGGGTTCCCACGCCGAGCAACCGTACCGGGCGCTTCGCGGCCTCGGTGCGCTCCAGCAGCGCCAATGCACGCTCCACGATCCTTGCTGCGTCTTGCGTCGCAGGCGCCTCGGTGTGGCTCCGCGTTACGGTGGTGAAGTTCGCATAGCGCACCTTGATGGTCACTGTCCGCGCCAATAGGCCCTTCCGCTGCAACGAACCCGCCACGCGCCGCGCCAGCCTCTCGATCTCCGCTAGCATCTCCTTCACATCCTCCAGATCCATCGCATAGGTATCCTCCGCAGAAATAGACTTCCACGGCCGGTCCGGCGTTACTTCGCGTGGGTCGTCGCCACGCGATAGCCGCACCAGCCACTCCGCCAGGCTACCCACGGTCCGCGTCAGCACCACCCGATCGGCCGCACGAACATCCACCAGCCTCACCACGCCGATCGCGTGCAATTTCTTCGCCGTCACCGGCCCGACGCCCCACAGCGCCTCCACCGGCAGTTTCTGCAGGAACGATTCGACGCGCTCGGGCGCGATCACCGTCAGGCCGTCGGGTTTCTTCCAACCTGAGGCGATCTTGGCGAGAAATTTGTTCGGTGCGACGCCGGCGGAGGCGGTGAGAGACAATTCCTCGCGGATGCGCGTCTTGAGGTGCCTGGCGACATTGGTCGCCAGAGTTTCGTGCAACAGGTTCTCGGTGACGTCCAGGTAAGCCTCGTCCAGCGACAAGGGCTCCACCAGCGGAGTGGCGGAACGAAGAATGCCCATCACCTGCTGCGATACCGCTTTATACAACGTGAAATTGGGATGGACGATCACCAAGTCCGGGCACTGCCGCACCGCGCGCGCCATCGGCATCGCGGAGCGCACACCGAACCTGCGCGCTTCATAATTGCAGGCAGCGACCACGCCGCGCGACTGCGGAGAGCCGCCCACGGCGACGGGTTTGCCGCGCAAAGACGGATCCTCGCGTTGCTCGACCGACGCGTAGAACGCGTCCATGTCGAGGTGGATAATCTTGCGCAGGGTATCGGACACAAGTGCCAGTCTAGCGTCGCGGCGCTGAACAGGACACCAAAGGCGGTGAATGCAGGGACAACACGCGTGCAACGCGGGCTTGTTGCGGCGTAGGCTAACCCTTAGCTGAGCGAAGCGCAGATCAGGGTTATGCCGAAACCAAAACGGGCTTGCCGAGTTTCAGTGCGAGCGCGACCATTTCAGGGCGACACTGCCGCCGACCAAGCAGGAGGTGCGCGCGATGGCTTTCGACCAAGGGCTTGCTGAACGCATTCGCAAGCATCTTGGAGGGCAAAAGGGGCTGACCGAGAAAGGATGTTCGGGGGCCTAGCGTTTCTGCTCAACGGCAACATGTGCTGCGGCGTGCACCGGTGCAAGTTGATCGTGCGCTTGGACCGGCCCAAACCGGCAGCGCACTGGCCGAGCCTCACACCCGCGTCTTCGACCTAAGCGGCCGCGCGATGAAAGGGTGGATCCTGGTTGAACCCGCCGGGTTCGCGGACGAACCGGCCCTATGGTTGTCGTCATTTGGCGACAAAATTCGGCCATCCATTTCCCCCTTAATTCCGTAAGTTGAAGTAGAATCGCGCCAGCTTTTTGCAGTTTCTCGGGGGCCGCTGCGCAAAGACGCATGCGGCTGAAGCAGGCTGGCGCTGGGAACCCTATGAGGTAACGCGCGACGGTCGATGAAAATTAAGAATAAAGAGGGGCCGAGCTGATACCGCCCCAACCTATTGCATTGATTGCCGCCTTTCTGGCGGCCGTATCGCCCCTGACGGCGCTGGCAGAGAATCCGCCTTCGCCGGCCCCACCTCCCCGGAACGACTCCCCCTCGCAGCAGATCCAGCGCCTCAAAGACCGCTCCGACCGCAACCCCGGCAACAAGCGTTTCCTCTACGACTACCTCACCGCGCTCGGCGACGCCGGGCGCGATGCCGAACTGCTCGAATCCGTTCCGAATATCGACCTGGCTAGCGCGCCGGTGTCCGTGCTCGGCCGGGCCGGCCGGGCCGCAGCCAACCTGAAGCGCTTCGGGCTTTCGGTCGAGCTCTACCAGGCGGCCATCAAGCGGGCGCCCGATCGCACCGACATCGTGGCCGGTCTGGCGTATGCGCTTGTCGACGATCGCAAGCCGGATGATGCCGTTGCCTTGCTGGAAGCGCGCAAGCGATCGATGTGGCAGGAAATTCCGCTGCTCGAAGCCTACGCAGAGGCGTTGCAGGCAAGGCGCGACTCGGCCCAGGCGCTGCTCGTCTACGAGCGCATCCTGGCACTTGAACCCAGGAACCGCGCCGCGATCCGCAACCGGATTTTTACCGTCGCGCGGATCGGCGCGCCGCATCGCGCTATCGAGCTGGCGCAGCAATCCCCTGGCGCGTTGAGCGAAGACGAGCTGCTCGGGCTGAAGAGCGACCAGGCGGCGCTCACCACGCGTTGGGGGGCCGCCGCCGACCCGTCCGCCCCGGACCGATTCGGCAACACCGACCTCGCGCTGGCCGACAACGAGCGGCTGCTGCAGGAACTGCAGGCTTCAGGCAAGGGCGGCAGCGCGGCTGTGCGGCGATTACAGTTCGACCGCATCGAAGCGCTGCGTAACCGCGCGCGCATGCGCGAAGCCGTGACGTTGCACGAAGGCCTTGTCGCCGAAGGCGTTGAAGTTCCCGCTTACGCGCAGATTGCCGCGGCCGATGCCTATCTTTACCTCGAGCAGCCCGAAAAGGCGCGCGATCTCTACCTGCGCGCACTGCAGCAGACCAGCGACAATTTCAGCGCGCAGGTCCAGTTGTTCTACGCCTACTCGGACGGCGAGCAGCATCGGGAGGCGCTCGAACAGATCGACCGCGTGGTCGCCGCCACGCCGAAGCGCATCGCTGCCTACAGCCCGCTCACCATCGCCGACAACCCGGACTACGCCAGCGCGACGGCCACCGCCGCGGCGGCGCGCGGCTACCAGGATTATCCGGACGAGGCGCAGCAGCGTCTTGAGGATCTGCACAGACTCGCTCCGTACAACATGGAAATACGCGACAAGCTTGCCCTGATTTACGGCGCACGCGGCTGGCCGCGCCAGGCGGAGGAGGAGCATCTGTGGATTCTGGCGGTAGAGCCGGCGTATCGCGACAGCCGCGTCGGTTATGCCAACACGCTGCGCGAACTTCAGGACTGGGGGCCTGCCGGTCGTGAAGTTGCCGCGCTGGAAGCGGCGTATCCCGAGGACAGGCAGGTGCAGCGCGCCGCGCGCCAGTGGCGCATCCACAACATGCGCGAACTGCAGATCGACGCCGGCACCGGCGAGTCGAGCGGCGGAGCCGGCCCGCTGGGGACGAAGGAGCATGCCTTCGAAACACGGCTGTACTCGCAACCGATCGCGCAGGACTGGCGCGCGTTCCTGCATCAGTTCGAAGCCAGCGCGACGTTTGCCGACGGCAAGGGTTATCGCCGCCGCCTCGGCGCCGGCGCGGAATATCGCGGGCGCGACCTCCGCCTGGCTGCGGAACTGAGCGACAGCTACGACTCGAACTCCGACCTCGGCGTGTCGCTGACCGGTTCATGGTCGCTGGACGACCAGTGGAGCTTCGAAGGCGCCGTCGATTCCTCCAGCAACGACATCCCGTTGCAGGCACGGCTCGCCGATGTGCGCGGCAAGTCGCTGCGCGCCGGCGTCACCTGGCGTGCGCACGAATCGCGCAGCTTCGGTGCGTCCTTTCAGACCCTGGACTTCAGCGACGGCAACCGCCGCAACATCGTGACCGGCTCCGCGTTCCAGCGTTTCGTCACCGGGCCGGTGTGGAAGCTCGACGGTGCCGCCGCCCTGTATGCCTCGAGCAATTCGGCTTCGAACGTCAATTATTTCAACCCTGGAGAGGATTTCGGTCTGGAGCTGACGCTGATCGGCGAGCAGCGCCTGTGGCGCCGCTACGACCGCAGCTTCGTGCACAGGGTCTTTCTCACGCTGGGAAATTACCGGCAGCAGGACTTTGGCTCTGGGGAAGTGGGCGCGATCCGCTACGAGCAGGAGTGGAGCCTCGACAACCGCCTGGGCCTGCGTTACGGCGCGCAGCGCGGCTTCCACCCCTACGATGGCGTGCGCGAATACGCCAACTTCTACAACCTGTCGCTGAACTGGAGGTTCTAGGATGAAACTCCGCGCCTTCCCGTTCACGCTCCTCGCGCTCCGGCCCGCCGCCGCTGCGATAGGGATGGCGGTGATCGGCGCGGCGGCGCAAGCCGCCGAAAGCGCGGTGTCGTATCGCGTGCTGTGCTATCACGACGTGCAGGAAGACGTGCGGCTGAATCCCGATCCCTATGCGGTGGACAACGCGCAACTGGTGGCGCAGTTCGCTTGGATGAAGGACAACGGCTATCGCGTAGTGAGCCTCGACGACGTGATCGCCGCCAGGGAAGGGCGCCGGGCGCTGCCGGCGAAAGCGGTGGTGCTGACTTTCGACGACGGTTATCGCAGCGTCTACACGCGCGTGTTTCCGCTGCTGAAGCTGTTCAACTATCCGGCCATCGTCGCGCTCTCCGGCCGGTGGCTCGATGCGGCGCCGGGCGAGACCGTCGAGTACGAAGGCAAACAGATTGCGCGCGAACGCTTCCTGTCGTGGGAGCAGATCAGGGAAATGGCCGATTCGGGGCTGGTCGAAATGGCCTCGCACAGCTACGACCTGCACCGCGGCATTCCCGCCAATCCGCAGGGCAGCCTGATTCCGGCGCTGATCGCGCACCGCTACGACAATGGCAGGTATGAGGACGAGCCCGCCCACATCGCGCGACTGCGCGCCGACTTCGCCCGCAACTCCACGCTGATCGAGTCAAAGGCCGGGCGCCGGCCCCGGGTGATGGTGTGGCCATTCGGCCGCGACAGCATTCAGGCGATCGCAGTCGCGCGCGAACTCGGCATGCCGGTCACCATGAGTCTGGTGAGCGGCGCCAACAACCTCAAGGACGATCTGAGCCGGATTCGACGCGATGAGCTGGTCCACAACCCACCGCTGCGCGACTTCATCTCGGTGGTCTCCAAGGACCCCGACCCGCTGCCGGAACGGGTGGTTCAGGTGGACCTCGACTATGTTTACGACGCCGACCCGCGCCAGCAACAGGCGAACATCGACGGCCTGCTCGATCGCATCCTCGCGCTGCGCGTGACCACCGTGTATCTGCAGGCATTCGCCGACGCCGACGGCAACGGCCAGGCGGAGGCGATGTATTTCCCGAACCGGCATCTGCCGCTGCGCGCCGACTTGTTCTCCTACGTCGCCTGGCAGCTTTCGACGCGCGCCTTCGTCAAGGTCTACGCCTGGATGCCGGTGCTCGCGTTCGAGCTGCCGTCCAGCAATTCCGCGGCCGCGCTCACGGTGCAGTCGGCCGATGCCGATGCCGCGTCGGCGCACCCGCGCTACCGGCGCCTGTCCCCGTTCAGCGCCGATGCGCAGCGCGTGATCGGGGAAATCTACGAAGACCTCGCCCGCCACGCCTCCTTCGACGGCCTGCTGTTCCACGACGATGCCGTGTTAGACGATTTCGAGGACGCAAGCCCGGCGGCGCTGCAGACCTACCGGGAGTGGGGACTGCCGGCATCGATCGAGGCGATCCGTTCCGATCCGCAACTGCTGCGGCGCTGGACCGAACTGAAGACCCGCGCGCTGATCGATTTCACCGGCGAGCTCACGGAGCGCGTGCGCGATTACCAGGGCGCCATCAAGACCGCGCGCAATCTCTACGCCCGTCCGGTGCTGGAGCCCGCAGCGCAGGCCTGGTTCGCGCAATCGCTGCCCGATTTTCTCGCCGCCTACGATTACACCGCAGTGATGGCGATGCCGCTGATGGAAGGCGCGGCGAAACCGGACGCGTGGCTCGACGCGCTGGTACGCAAAGTGTCCGCCGAACCAGGAGCGCTGAAGAAGACCGTGTTCGAACTGCAAAGCATGGACTGGAACACGCGCGAGCGCGTGCCCACGCGGACGCTGGCCGGACAGATGAACCGCCTGCAGCGCCTGGGCGCGATCAACTTCGGCTATTACCCGGACGATTTCCACGCCGATCATCCCGGGCTGGCGGGCATCAAGCCGGCGATTTCGCTGCAGAGTTTTCTACGGAACGACTGATGGCCAGGAGTGCAGATCATGACTGATACCTTCGGCACCATCGGAGCCATCCTGTTCGGGTTCGCGTTCTACTACCCGCTGTTCATGGCCTACAACTGGATGATCGGCGCGCTCTACTACTTCTTCCACTACGAAGCGCACCAGGGCAAGGTGGACCAGCCGCCAGGGCTGGAAAGGTATCCTGGCGTGACTTTCCTGGTGCCATGCTTCAACGACGAAAAGATCGTTGCCGAAACCATCGAGTACCTGTTGCAGCAGAAGTATCCGGACTTCGAGGTGATCGCCATCAACGACGGCAGCCGCGACCGGACCGGGGACATCCTCGATGCGCTCGCGGTGAAGCATCCGCGGCTGCGCGTCATCCACCACGCCGCCAACCAGGGCAAGGCCATGGCGCTTACCAGCGGCGCGCTGCTGACCCCGAACGAATACCTGATCTGCATCGATTCCGACGCGCTGCTCGACCAGCACGCGGCGCGCTGGATGATGTGGCATTTCATGTCGAGCACGCGCGTCGGCGCGGTCACCGGAAACCCGCGCATCCGCAACCGTTCCACCCTGTTCGGCCGCATCCAGGTCGGTGAATTTTCTTCCACCGCCGGCCTGCTCAAGCGCGCGCAACGCACTTACGGTCGGCTGTTCACCATATCGGGCGTGATCGCAGGCTTCCGCAAGATGGCGCTGCACCAGGCCGGCTACTGGAGCCAGGACATGCTCACCGAGGACATCGACGTTACCTGGAAGCTCGAGATCGCCAAGTGGGACGTGCGCTTCGAGCCGCGCGCGCTGTGCTGGATCCTGATGCCGGAAACGCTCTCCGGCCTGTGGCGTCAGCGCCTGCGCTGGGCCATGGGCGGCGCGCAGGTCATCTTCCGCCATTTCCGCAAATTGCATGACTGGCGCGAGCGGCGCATGTGGCCGATCTACCTGGAATACTTCACCAGCATGCTGTGGGCCTACACGATGGCGACCACCGTGATCTTGTGGGGATTCGGAAAGCTCATCGAGGTGCCGCAGGCGCTGCAGGTGCCGACGCTGCTGCCCGGCTTCAGCGGCGTGCTGATCGGTATCACCTGCATGCTGCAGGTCGCCGTCGGCCTGCTGATGGATTCGCGCTACGAAAAAGGTTTGTTCCGTTACTACTTCTGGATGATCTGGTACCCGGTCGCGTTCTGGATCATCAACGTTCTCACCACCGTCGTCGCCACGCCCCGGGTCCTCATGCGCCGGAACGGGAAGCGTGCCACCTGGCGCAGTCCCGACCGAGGTATCCACACGACATGAACGACATCGTCTTCGACCTTCGCAACATCATCATCGACCGGCCCGAGCTCCAGTCGAAGGGCAAGCGCGCGATTTTCGGCGTGCTCACCGCGGGACTCTGGAGCTTCTACCTTTATCTGTTGTTGCCGCTGGCGAGCTTGCTTGCATGGTGGCTCGGATTCACGGCGGTGTACGAAGAGTTGGTGATGCGTCGCGGCTGGGAAGCACTGCTCGAGCTGATCGGCGTCTACGGCGCCATCGTCCTGGCGATGGGTCTGGTGCAGGTGAGCTGGGCGCTGGGCAACTGGCTGCGTTTCTACGGCGCGCGCGACCGCCGTCGAGAGCGCCCGCAGGAGGTGAACCAGGAATTTACCGACCCGCTGTTCCTGATGGATACCGGCGAATTCCCCGTATGGATGAACGCCAAGCGTCTGGTCGTTCATCACCACCCCAAGTACCCGCGGATCACGTCAGTCGAAGCGGGCTGACCCCGCCTGCCCAAGTCTTCACCACAGAGACACAGAGACGCAGAGGAAAACCGACAACAGGCGTAAATGGGCAACAAGCAGAATTCCGGTAATGTACGTTCAATACTTGGGATTCCCTCTACTATATCTTGTAGCCCTCCGTGCCTCTGTGTCTCTGTGGTAAAAGTTCCGTCCTGAACTGCATGTCCGAAAATGGCTAGCGCCTGCCCGAGAGAGAGGGCAACATGGGCGCATGCAACTCGATCAGGAAAGCTGTTACCAGGCGCTGGTGAGCCGGGATCCCCGCTTCGACGGGCTCATGTTCGTCGGCGTCTCCTCCACCGGAATCTACTGCCGCCTCATCTGTAATTCGCGGCGGCCTTTGCGCCGCAACTGCAGCTTCTATCCGAACGCCGCCGCGGCGGAGCAGGCGGGCTTCCGTCCCTGCCTGCGCTGCCGTCCCGAGCTCGCGCCCGGTAACGCGCTGGTCGATTCCCGCAACCGTCTCGCGGTAGCGCTGGCCCGGCGCATCGAGGACGGCGCCCTCAACGAGGGCAGCGTGAGCGCGCTGGCGGCGGAGATGGGCATCAGCGACCGCCACCTGCGGCGCGTGATCCAGGACGAGTTCGGCGTGTCGCCGAACAAGCTGCTCGAAACCCAGCGCCTGCTCACCGCCAAGCTGTTGCTCACCGACACCACATTGCCGGTTATCGACGTGGCTTTCGCCAGCGGCTTCTCCAGCCTGCGGCGATTCAACGACGCCTTCAAGAGCCATTATCGCCTCAGCCCGACCGGCTTCCGCCGCAGCACCGCTTGCGCCGGTAGCGGCCGCTTCGTCTGCGAACTGGCATACCGGCCGCCGCTCGACTGGGACGCGATGCTCGAGTTCCTGTCGAAGCGGCTGTACGACGGCGTCGAGGCGATCCGCGATTCGAGCTATTTGCGCACGGTGAGCCTTGGCGGGCGTACCGGCTGGATCCGCGTGCGGCCGAGCGCTCAGCGTCATGCGCTGACGGTAGAGCTGGCGCCGGAACTTGGGCGCGCGATTCCCGCGGTGCTGAGCAGGGTGCGGCGGCTGTTCGACCTGGGCGCGGAACCGCAGCGTATCGCGCAGCGCCTGGGCAAGCTCGCTGCGCGGCAGCCGGGCCTGAGGCTGCCCGGTGCGTTCGACGGTTTCGAGGTGGCGGTGCGTGCGGTACTCGGGCAGCAGATCAGCGTAAAGGCGGCCAGCACGCTTGCCGGTCGCTTCGCCGCAGCATTCGGCGAGCCGGTTACGATGCCGTTTCCGGAATTGGGGCGGCTCATGCCCACCGCGCAGCGCGTCGCCTCCGCCGCGCCCCCAGCGTTAACAAAAATCGGCGTGACCTCGGCGCGGGCGCGTACGCTTGGCAACGTCGCCAGGGCGATGGTGGCAAATCCGGGCCTGCTCGATCCAGGCGCCGACGTGGAGGCCGCGCTGTCGCGCATCAAGGCGATCCCGGGTATCGGCGAGTGGACTGCGCAATACCTTGGAATGCGCGCTTTTTCCTGGCCGGACGCGTTTCCGGCCACCGATCTCGGCATCCGCAAGGCGCTGGGCACCGACGACGAGCGCGAGATTCTGGCGCGCGCGGAGGCCTGGCGGCCCTGGCGCGGCTACGCTGCAATGCATCTCTGGAGAACACTGACATGACAACTTTTTATACGACATTCGAAAGCCCCGTCGGTCCGCTGCTGCTGATGTCCGATGGACAATCGCTCACCGGCCTGCACACCGACAGCGACAAGCAGCGTCCCGTGATGCGGCCCGACTGGATTCGCGACGAAGCCGCCGTGCCGTTCGCGGAAGTGATAGCACAATTACGTGGCTATTTCGAAGGCCGGGTGACCGAATTCGATCTGCCGCTGGCACCGAATGGCAGCGAATTCCAGTTGCGCGTGTGGCGGGAACTGCGCGGCATCCCCTACGGCGAGACCATCTCTTACGCGGAACTGGCGCGCCGCATAGGACGGCCGCAGGCCTCACGCGCGGTCGGCCACGCCAATGCGCGCAACCCGGTTTCCATCATCGTCCCCTGCCATCGCGTCATCGGAGCCGACAACTCGTTGACCGGTTACGCGGGCGGCCTGGAGCGCAAGCGCATGCTGCTCGCGCATGAAGCGAAGCATCGAGGGATGAGGGACGAGGGCCGAGAGGCGAGGGGAAAGTCGAATAAAGGGCAACTCTCCCTGGCTGGCATGTAAGGCGCGAGATTCCGCGCCGCTGTTCGCCGGAGATTCATTCTCACGGCGCGCGCATCCGTTGGAACGCGGCTCAAGGAGGTGGAAATCACCAATGGCGTGAGCGCGGACCTGGCGCTCCGCGCGCTGACTCCCAATGTATGCTATCGCTTTGAGCACAAGGGAGTAACGCGATGCCAAGAACCGCCCACAGGGTTGAGCGCGATTTGCTCGGGGAGCGCAATGTTCCCGCAACTGCCTACTATGGCATCCACACGCTCCGGGCCCTGGAGAATTTTCCCATCAGCGGTACTTCCATCGCTCTGCATGGGGATCTGATCACAGCCCTGGCCTGTGTGAAGCAGGCTTGCGCAATATCCAATCACAAACTTGGTTTTCTCGATCGCAGTCGTGCCCGGGCAATTATTGCGGCGTGTGAAGAGATTCGTGCCGGCAAGCTGCGTGCGGAGTTCGTGGTGGATGTCATCCAAGGCGGTGCGGGAACGTCCACCAACATGAACGCCAACGAGGTGATCGCCAACCGTGCGCTGGAGCACCTCGGGCGTCGCCGTGGCGAGTATGAGTATCTGCATCCGCTGGAACATGTAAACCTGAGCCAGAGCACCAACGACGTGTATCCCACTGCGGTGTGCCTGGGCCTTCATTTCGCCATCGATGGTCTGTTGGAGGCCATGGCGTTGCTTCAACGAGCCTTCAACGGGAAGGCGAGGGCCTTCGTAAAGGTCATCAAGCTGGGGCGCACGCAATTGCAGGACGCGGTGCCCATGACTCTGGGGCAGGAGTTCAGCACCTACGCGGTGATGCTGGGCGAGGACCGTATGCGACTGCGCGAGGCTTCGCGTTTGATCGAGGAAATCAACCTGGGGGCCACCGCGATCGGCACCGGGATCAACACCGTGCCCGGCTATGCGCGCCTCGTGCGCAGGGAATTGACTCGAATCTCCGGGGTCAAACTCATCACCGCACCCAATCTCGTGGAAGCGACCCAGGACGCGGGGGCTTTCGTCCAACTCTCTGGCGTGCTCAAGCGCATCGCCGTAAAACTATCCAAGGTCTGCAACGATCTGCGCCTGTTGTCCTCAGGACCCATGGCGGGATTCAACGAGATCAATCTGCCCCCGATGCAGGCGGGTTCCAGCATCATGCCCGGCAAGGTCAACCCGGTGATTCCGGAGGTCGTGAATCAGATTGCCTTTGAGGTCATCGGGCACGATGTCACGGTGAGTTTTGCCGCGGAGGGCGGACAGCTGCAACTCAACGCCTTCGAGCCCATCATCGCCCATAGCCTGTTCACTTCGGTGTCTCACCTGCGGCGCGGCTGCGTAGTGTTAGCGGAGCGCTGCGTCAAGGGAATTACCGCGAATCAGAAACATCTGGCCAGAATGGTCAAGGACTCGCCCAGCATCGCCACCGCGCTCAATCCCTATATCGGTTACGAGAAGGCCACCTACATCGCGAAGAAAGCGACAACAACGGGTCAGTCTGTCTACGACCTGGTGGTGAATGAGGGGCTCTTGTCCCGAAAGGAGGTGGACAAGATCCTCAGGCCGGAAGTGCTCACGCAGCCGCAGCCCCTCCGAGCCCCTTCGATGAGACGCCGAAGCACTAAACGCCCGAACGCACGCTGAGCGCCCGGGCTTTCGCAAACTTATGCATCATGCACTCATAGTTCGAAGCGAATGCCCTGGGCCAATGGAAGTTCGCCGGAGTAATTGATGGTGTTGGTGGCTCGCCGCATGTAAGCCTTCCATGCATCCGATCCGGACTCGCGTCCACCACCCGTATCCTTTTCTCCACCGAAAGCACCGCCGATCTCAGCTCCCGAGGTGCCGATGTTGACGTTGGCAATGCCGCAATCCGATCCCGCGCTGCTCATGAACAGCTCGGCTTCCCGAAGATCCTGGGTGAAGATGGACGAGGACAAGCCGTGCCGCGCGGCATTGTGCAGTTGGATAGCCTCGTCGAGCGTATCGTAGGGCATAGCGTAGAGAATGGGTGCGAAGGTTTCCTCCAGTACGATGTCGGTCTGGCTGCGCATCGCCGCCAGCGCCGGGCGAACGTAATACCCGCCGGGATACTCTGTATCGACACGCTCACCACCTGCGATCCACCGGGCGTCCACGTTGGCCCGATCCAGTGCGGCGCGCATGCCAGCATAGGCGTTCGAGTCGATCAACGGACCCACCAGCGTGTCCGAATCCAGTGGGTTGCCCACTTTGGCGCGCGCGTATAGCGATTTCAAACGGCCAAGAAATCCATCGAAGAGACTTCGATGCACGAACAGCCGGCGCAGGCTTGTGCAACGCTGGCCGGCGGTTCCCACTGCCGAGAACAGGATCGCGCGCTCGGTCAAGGCGAGGTCCGCCGACGGTGCGACGATGGCCGCGTTGTTTCCGCCCAACTCCAGGATCGTGCGCGCGAAGCGGGGCGCCAACTGAGCCGCGACGGCCCTGCCCATGCGCGTTGAGCCCGTTGCCGAAGCAAGTCGAATCTCCGGTTGATCCAGCAGAATGCGTCCCTGATCGCTCGCACCGAATACGACTTCATTGAGCTGATGCGGGGCATTCCCGATTTCCCGACAGGTCCGCTCCAGCAGTGCCTGCATGGCTACTGCGGTGAGTGGCGTTTTCTCCGAGGGTTTCCACAGCATGGTGTTGCCGCACACGAGGGCGAGCGCGGCGTTCCAGGCCCATACAGCGACAGGGAAATTAAAGGCGGTGATGACCACGCCTGGGCCCAGTGGATGCCAGGTTTCCATCATGCGATGACCCGGCCGCTCACTGGCGATGGTAAGCCCATGCAGCTGCCGCGAGAGCCCGACCGCGAACTCACAGATATCGATGACCTCCTGCACCTCACCGAGACCTTCCTGGAGAATTTTTCCCGATTCGATACTGACCAACCTGCCGAGCGCCGCTTTGTTGTTCCGAACCGCTTCGCCGAAGAGGCGAATGAGCTCGCCGCGCTTGGGCGCCGGTGTCATGCGCCAGTGCCGGAAGGCCTCCCGCGATCGGGCAACCTTTTCTCGAATACTCGCTTCGTCGTCGAGCACGACCCCGCCGATCCGCGAACCGTCAATGGGTGAGCGGGCGCAAAGACCTTCCGTGGAGTCGCCGGCAGAGGCGCCAAGGGCATTCAGCAGAATCTGTACTTCGTGATGTAGATTCATGTCGCCCTCATGTGGCCGCGGCCTCGTAGGCGCGGCCAAAGCGATTGGACAGAAAATCGGTAAGCGCGACCTGCTCCTGCCGAAGGAAACCGGATTGCGGAAGTTTGCCCTGGACGAAAAGATCCATCACGGCGCATACACCGCTGGCGGTGGTAATCTGGATCGCTGTCATGGGCATTCCAGACCAGGTCTGTGCATACACTTTGCGGGCGAAAGACACCTGAGTGCGTTTCCCGCCTCGCAAGCCCGACGCCGTCACGAACACCACGACCACATCCTGCTCGGTAGCAGGAATGGCTGTTTGCAGTATGTCTTTCATGGTCTCGCGTTTTCCCGCGAGCCCGAAGTCTTGCAGCAACAGCTTGGCGATATCGCGGTGGCCCGGGTAGCGGATCGTCTTATAGTCGAGATACTGCACGTGACCTTCCAAAGTCTCGGCAAGAGTACCCAAACCGCCCGAGGTATTGAAGGCTTCGTAATTCACGCCGTCCAACGCGAAGGTCTCGTAGCCTTCCAGCGCCGGTAGTTCGATGCGCCTTCCGTCCACTATGGCCTCGCAGGGATGAACGTACTCGTTGATGAGCCCATCCACGGACCAGGTGAGGTTGTACTTCAGCGCATTAGTGGGATATTGCGGCAGGGCGCCCACCCTCATGTGCAGCCGTTCCAGTTTGTCGAAGCCTTGCGACAGCGCATAGCCCGCAATCCCAATGAAGCCCGGCGCCAGTCCGCATTGCGGCATGAAGGCAATGGGGGCTCCCTCGGCCAACGCGCGGATAGCACGCGTGGTGGAGACGTCCTCGGTCAAATCAAGATAGTGTGCCTTGGCCCGCGCGGCGGCATTGGCCACCGTATCGGCAAGATGGAAGGGCAGGGCATTGATAACGATGTCATGGCCTTGGATACGGCGCGCAAAGCTGCCGATATCGTCGCCATCGATCTCGAACCAGCGATCCGAGAACAGGGAGCGTAGCTCGGGATCTACCAAGCGGTCGCCGACCGCGACTTCGTAACGCGGTTCGCCCTCGGCTGTAACGAGCAGATGTGCGACGGCGCGGCCAATGTGGCCGGTGCCAAGCAGCAGAACTCGTCTCGCCATGGATCGTCGCTCCTTGTTTATGGGAGAACTCGGGAATCGGGAAGCAAGCTTAGTTTAGGCCACACTGCGCCATGTCAGTGGGATTGCCCGGCCCAGGTAGCCGTCACGGCCACAGCGCCGCGGCATTCGGATGTTGCGCCGCAACGCCCGGTATCTGCATCCGATCACCCGTTGTTTGTTGCCTTCGGGGATGCCGGATCAGCGCGTCCCCGATACTATGTCGCCTCTGGAGCGGAGCGGACGGCGGACCGGGTGTTCACGAAGGCGCCGCCGCTTCCTGGCGCAAATCGAATTGACGGGGGGATGGCAATGGAACAGGAAATGTTCGGATTCGTCGGTGTGGGAAAAATGGGGTCGCTCATGTCCTCGCGGCTGCTCAACGCGGGACAGCGCGTGTGCGTGTTCGATACCGATGACAAGGCCGTCGCCGCGCTGGAGAAGGCCGGCGCGCAAAGGGCCGGCTCGGCGGCCGAAGTGGCCGGCATTGCACAGACCGTCTTCCTCAGCCTTCCCAATCCGGAGATCGTGCAGAACGTTGCGCTGGGCCGCGGCGGCGTGATCGAGGGAACGCGCGTCAAGCACGTCGCCGATTTCTCCACCATCGGACCGCGCACCGCGGGCATCGTCGCGAGGGCGCTCGCCGAGCGCAAGATTACGTACGTGGATGCACCGGTGAGCGGCGGCCTCAGGGGCGCGCGCGAAGGCACGCTTGCGGTCATGGTTTCGTGTCCGAGAAATGTGTACGCGGTACTTGAGCCGGTGCTCAAGACCTTCGGCAAGCCCTTTCATCTCGGCGAGGTCGCCGGACAGGCGCAGACCATGAAACTCGCCAATAATCTTTTGGCGGCGGCCGCCATTGCGGTATCTTCCGAAGCGATGGTGATGGGGGTGAAAGCCGGGCTGGATCCGCAAATGATGCTCGACATCCTCAATGCCGGCACCGGCCGCAACAGCGCGACCCAGGACAAGTTCCCGCGCGCCATCCTGCCGGGCACCTTCGATTTCGGTTTCACCACCGGCTTGTCGTACAAGGACGTGCGGCTTTGCATCGACGAAGCCGAGTCGCTAGGCGTGCCGATGGTGGTCGGCGCAGCGGTGCGCCAGATGCTGGCGGTGACCAACGCGGTTTACGG
>Ga0137409_10003977_pt1 | contig 15632 bp, 2 predicted proteins | sample CZODoug1_16funga_FD_122059 | JGI IMG/M metagenome (GOLD analysis project Ga0137409, IMG submission 122059) | Vadose zone soil fungal communities from Angelo Coast Range Reserve, California, USA - CZODoug1_16fungal (Hybrid Assembly) | ecosystem: Environmental > Terrestrial > Soil > Vadose zone... | reverse complement strand
GTCGGGTCATGGCACTCCCAGTCCTCAATGGCCTGCATCACGACTACCGAAGGGCGGCGTGACGCAGCCCGGGCCGTCTGGATCGAGAAAGTAGCCAGCACGGCCATCGGTGCAAGAACACATCGCGTCACTCGAGATCGTCAAAGGCGGAAGCTAGCGGGCGCAAGGCACTGACAGGAGGAGCTTTACCGCTATGAAACTCGGCACTGTTGAGATCAAGATAGTACTGTATCCCATCGTTTGTAGCGATCCAGAGTTTTCCGTCGTCAGAAACGCCCAAATACTGGCCCCAACTGCCGACAATGCGACCAGAGCTACGGATATCTCTTACGTAAACCGTTTTGCGAACGGTTCCGTTCTCAATGAGAACAAGCAGTTCGTCGGCATCGTGCGGCGAGTTCTGCGCACGGACGGAAGCCGCAACAACCGTGCCGTTTTCAGATACGAAGAGGGGTCTCAACCAATCAGGAACCTGGACAGACCACTCCCGCGCCTTTGATCGGAAGATCGCCGAGGAGATCGGGGCAGCGGCTGGCGACTTGGAGCGGGGACGACCAATCGTTACGCAAGCTGAACCTGAAACCGTGCAGAGGTGGTTTGGGTCGTGCGCTGGGCTCCCGCCCAGAGAGGTCGCCAGTAATGCCAAGATTATCGAGTTACGCATCATTTCACCCCGTAGTTCCTGAGAATCCTCATGATGTCATCCTCGGTCACCGGCTCAGACCTGTTTCCCATGATATCATGTTCGTGTCCAGCCACGGGAACAGGGGCGACTACTGAAAACACTCCGGCATCATCGATGTCGCGATCTATGTATCCGAGCCGGTACCAATCGGGGAGTCCGAGTACGTGGCCTAGCTCATGCGCTGCCGTTTGCCCAATGTGATCGGAGTGGAACAGACTGATAGTCTTCGTACCGTCGGCAGGGTTGAACATAGTGCCACTGAGCCTGTTCCCGTAGGGGTAAAGCTTGATCGTGTTTCGACTACTCGAACGGCCACCGAAGTTCAGCGTTACCACGAAACGACCTATTTTGCCGTTCCACCCGCGCCGAATGCCGACGAGAGCTTCATACTCCATCTCGCGCAGCGTCGGATCCCAGTCAAACTGTCCCTTTTCTGGTTCACCCCAGAATCGGTCGCCCTGCCTGAACTGAAGGTTCGCGTCAATCGTAACGCGGTTGCCTTCGGCCCGAACGGTAGACGCTTCCGAGTGCGTTACGAAGGGCGGATGGAAAGAGGTACGACCATAGATGTATTCGTCGTTTGCTATATCGACGGACATGTCTTGGAGTGAGGTATGGCCCGTCGGATCTATATTGGATAGCGTGTTAGCCCGGGCGTAGACGAAGGGATTCAGCGAGGCTGGCGTGACTGCATAACCATCAAACGTGTCCCGAGTGGTGAACCGGCCCTTGCGGGGGTCCATCCAACGCGCCCGCAAGTACAGGAGTCCCGACAGCCCATCCAATTGCTCACTTCGATAAGTGAACTCGTTGACGGTGGATCCGGCACGCTGGATCACACTTCCGCAAGCATCGTACGTCCAAGTGTCCGTGACACTCCCGTTCGCGCCAATCAGCAGACGGACGCCGCTATGCGCGTCGTGGCCGTAGTAGTGGAGCCCGTCCGCGTCGCGCAGCGAAACCCGCTGCGGGCCGTAGACGTAGCTCTTGATTACGCCGCCGGGTACCCGCTCCTCGGCGATCTGCGCGTAGCCGGTCGGGTTCTCTGAATCGATCAGGTAAGTGCTCGCGACACCCATAGCAGTCTTTGCGACAAGTTGACCGTCGCCGTCGTAGGCGTACGCGGCCGCCGCGTTGTTGAAGCGGAGCAGCCGGTTCTCGCTGTCGTACCCATATTGATTGCCGTTGCTCGTCAGCGTATTGCCGTTCGCATCCCAGCCGTCCGACAGGACGCGATCGTTGGTATCGTAGCTGCTGCTCTGGTCGGGAACGCCGATGACCGAACTGGTACGCGAGACCCGGTTGCCTACGTTGTCGTATTCGTAAGCGATTGAACCGCTTGAGTTACTGGCATCAACAACGGTTTCGTTCGTCAGCCGCCAGATGCGGTCGTAAGCCCAGGTCACGCTCCGATTGTTCCGCTCAGTGACCGTGTGCCGGTCGCCCGTCGCGTAGAACGTGTATCCGTAGGAGGCAACGAGCTGCTCATACGCCGTCCCCAAAGCTCTCCCGATCTCGATCGACTGTAGCCGGTTGAGCGCGTCGTACCCGAAGCCGCTGCTCACGCCGTTCGGGTAATCGTATGACGTGAGGCGGCCGGCGTTATCGTAGTGGTAGGTCGTCGTTCCGCCATCCGCAACGTTATCGGTCACCATTCTGAGCCGGTCGAGCGGGTCGTACTCATAGGTGACGTCGTACGCGCCAGAGTCACTCCGCACCGTTTTGCGATTCCCGGCCACGTCGTACGTGTAGGTCAGCGAGCCCTCGGGCGTAGACTTGGATAGCAACCGGTCGCGTAGATCGTAGGTGTAGCTGGTAATTCCGGTCGAGTCTGTCATCGTCCTGCGCCGGCCGTTCGGCCAGTAGTTGAATGTGACTGCCCCTTCCGAGGCGAAGTCTCCGTCCGGCGTCCGAGTGATCAGGTGGCCGCCGTGATCGTATTCGTACGTCGTCGTGCGACCGTTGAAGTCCGCCCTCGTGTGCATTTGGCCATCGGCGTAGTACGTAAACGTCTCTATCTGCCCGAGCGGCAGTTTCCGCGAGATGCGCCGGCTGAGCCCGTCGTACTTGAACGTTGTCGGGTGGCCGTTTGCGTCTGTCTGCGAAATGCGGTTGCCGAGTTCATCGTAGCTGTAGCGGGTGATCAGATCGGCGCCATTGACGTTCTTGTTCGTCACCGAAGTGAGATGGCCGAGGAGATCATAACCGTACTCGGTCCGGATTCCGGCCTGGTCGACGCGCGCGCCGCGGTTGCCCTGCGCGTCGTACTCCGTTGTCTCGAAAGTTTGATCTGGGTAGGTAATGCGGGCTTGCCGGTTCAGCTCGTCGTAGTCATACGAAACTGTGTTCTGGTTCGGGTCGGTGACCGAGGTCTGGTTGCCCGCCTCGTCGTATCCAAACACCGTCGTGTGGTTGAGCGCGTCGGTAACGCTAGTCCGGAGGCCGGCGTCGTCGTAACCGTAGGTAGTGGGATTGTTCAACTCGTCGAAGCTCTTCTTTACCCGGCCGATTTCGTCGTACTCGGTGATCCGCCTGCTCGAGTCAGCATAGGTGATGATCGTCAGCCGCCCCACGTCGTCGTAAGTGACACTCGTGGTCCTTCCTCCCCGATCCGTCCTGGTCTTGCGCCGGCCGTTCTCGTCGTAGGTCGTGGAGGAAGTCGTCTGGTCCGGGTACGTGGTGACGCTGAGCCGACCCTGGTCGTCGTACTGATATTTCGTCTCCCGGCTGAGCTGATCGAAGGTCGACTTCGGCTTGCCGAGCTCGTTGTACTCGGTACGGATGAAGATCCCGTCCGGGTACGTCACCTTGGTGCGCTGGCCGTTGCCGTCGTAGTCGTACGAGGTGACCTGCGTCTCCAGCACCCCGTCCACCGTGCGCGTTCGCGTCTCGGCCTTCTGGTTGCCGTTCGCGTCGTAGGTGTACGAAGTGACGTTCCCTAGCGCGTCCGTGACCGACTGGAGCTGCCCCCCCGAGTACGCATACGTGGTGAGCGCGTCGCGCGCGTCCTTCTGCGTGGCCAGCGTGCCGTCGCAGTTGTAGGTGAACTTCGTCTTCTCGTTCTTCGCGTTGGTCGTCGAGAGCAGGTTCCCGCTCGGCGCCGCCTGTCCGCACACTGCGATGGTGGCGCGCTCGTTGACGGTAACGTGATGCCGTGGGTCTTCCACCGTCAGCACACCGCCAAACGCGTCGTAGGTCCACTTCGTCTCGTGACCCAGCGGATCCTTCTCCGAGGTTTTGTTGTTGCGCGCGTCGTACGTCCAGCTGGTCGTGTGCCCCAGCGCATCCGTCTCGCTCAGCTTGTTGTCGTTCTCGTCGTAGGTGGAGAAGGTCTCGTGCTGGAGCGCATCGATCAGGTGCACCACGTTGCCGTCGGGATCGTACTCGTAGGTCGTCGTCTTCCCCGAGCGATCGGTCACCGTCTCCCGGTGATGCGCCAGGTCATGTCCGAAGATGATCGACTTCCCAGCCGCGTCGTCGGTGGACATGAGCCGCGCTGAGTCGTCATAGTGATTCCCCAGCACCTGCTTGCCTCGCGGGTCGGTGATCGAGAGCAGCAGATGTGCCGGGCTGTAGGCAAACTGCGTGGTGTTCCCCGCCCGGTCGGTGAACGAGACCAGGTCGCCGCGCTGGTCGTAGCCGTAGAGTAGCGAGTTCCCGCTGGGGTCGGTGATCTCGGTGATGTGCCCGGCCGCGTCGCGCAGGAATGCGACGCTCTTGCCCGCGGAGGAGAGGATGCCCGCCCGCGAGAAGGTGAGCTTGTTGCCGTTGCGGTCCTGGACCCAGCTCAACCCGGTGCCCTGGTGGATGGCGTACTGCGTGCCGTCCTCCGTGGTGAGCACGAAGTCGAGCGGGTTGTAGGTGCTCAAATCGGAGTCAAGCAGTTGCACCGAGCCGCCCAGGCCGAAGGGGCGGCTGAGGCGGACAGTCGGCGAGGTGTCGAGAACGCGCAGCGACCCGACCGTGCCCTTTTGCGGCGTGAACTGCAGCTCGGCGGTGTCCATCGGCACGAGCGACTGGCAGGTCGTGGAGAGGGTGGCGTCAAATCGGTACACCTTGCCGGTCGGGAAGGTCACGGTCACTACTTCTGGCCGCGTGGTCGCCAGGCAGTACGACGGGAACGCGTACGATCCTTGGATCCGCTCCGCCCAGAACTTCCCCAGCACCGCGCTCTTCTCCAGGCGGACGTCGGACAGGGAGAGCGACCAGCCGTGCCCGAAATCGCCGTCGCGAGAGTCGCGCGAGTCGTAGCTGCGGATCACCTGCACCGGCAACCCCGGAACGGGCACGCTCAAATCAGTGAGGGAGAACGCGAAGGTGCCGATCTTGAGGTTCTTGTCGACGAACACACTGCGCTGATCCTCTCCTTCCCCGCCCTCCGTCGTTGCCCGCAGCCGCAGCGAATACGTGCCGTTCAGGAGTTGCGTTGGGTCGAGTGTCCCCAATACTCCGGAGATGGCGCCAGAGCCTGCTACTATCCTGCGATAAGTCTGTGGCAGCGTCTCGTCCGCGCCCAAGGCCAGCTCGAGCTGCCACTCGCCGCCACTGACCGAGCCCACCACGTCGACCAGAGAAGTCACGGCCTGCCCGTCGTCCGGCGAAGTCAGCGCGACAGCCGGTGCGCTCCCGGGCGCCGCACTTACGGTGACGACCACTTCGTCGAAGGAAGACAGCTGCCCATCTGTGACGTCGAGGTGCAGGACGTACTGGCCCGGCCAGGAGAAGTGCACGAGCGTGTTCAGGACGTGCACGTCGTCGAACTTCGCCGTCCCCTCCCCCGCCCGCAGCGACCAGGTCGCGACGAGGTGCGCAGGCGAGGGATTTCCGTCATCGACCGCCGTCCCAGCAAGCCGCAGATCGCGCTGTGGGTAGGCGAGCGCCGGATAACTGCCCGCCCCAACGATGGGCGGCTGGTTGCTCTCGCCGAGTACGACCACGGTCAACGGGGCCGACGACGAGAGCTCGGTGTCCGTCGCGGACAGCCGCAGCGTGTGGGTTCCCGGTGTCGTGAACGTCGCCGTCGTATTCGGCGACGTCGCATCCACGAACTGGACCGCCGCGGGCCCCTTGCCGAGCGACCACAGGGAGTGCGTCACGTTGGAGGGGCGCCCGTCGTCGACGACGCTCCCGGCGAGCTGCACCTGCACCGTTGCGCCGGTCAGCGTCACGTAGACCGGGTCCAGCCCGACGTCGACGAACGGCGCCTGGTTGCGGCCGAATGAGTCCTGGACATGGATCACCACCTCGCTCTGCGCATAGAGCGCGGTGTCGCTGGCCCAAAGGCGCAGCACGTACGTTCCCGGCTCGTCGAAGGTGGCCACGGTGGCGAGCGCCGTCGGATCCGCGAAGTGGACGCTGCCCGGACCACTCTCCTCCTGCCAGCCCCAGCTGAGCGCCGCCCCCGTCGGGTGCCCGTCGTCGATGACCGAGCCCTCCAGCCGGGTCGACGACGACGCGATGTCCTGGTCCGGGCCCGCGCTGACGATGGGCGCCTCGTTGGCCTCGAGGACGTCGACCAGCACGTCGGCGGAGCTCGACAGCAAAGAATCGCTCGCAGTGAGCCGCAGGATGTAGCGGCCGACCCGCGAGAACGTCGCGGTGGTCGACGCGCTCGCCGGGCTCGCGAAGGTGGTCGTTCCCGGGCCGCTCACCTGGGTCCAGCTCACGGTCAGGGCGACGCCCGCGGGGATGCCGTCATCGGTGACCGTCCCCGCTAGCCGGGCGACCTGGTTCAGATGGACGAAACCCGTGGCCGGCGCCGACACCGTCGGGGCTTCGTTGGTGATGCCGCTCCCGGTGGCGAGCGAGTGGTCGCGAGCGGCCAGCGTGAGGATGCGGCCTGCCGAGTCGCGGTCGATCACGTCCATGTTGCCGCTCGCCGTGAACACCTCCCAGGTCGGGTCGCCGTTCACGTCGGCGCCGGTCAGGCCGAGTCGGGCGCCCGCCGCTCCGACCGTGTTGCCAATTCCCGAGCCCTGCGTCGGAACGGGTGCGCCCGGGAGCGAGAGGAAGCCGAACAGGTTCGTCCGCACGGGTTTCACCGCGTCCGGCCCCAGGCCGGACTCCGCCAGCGCAATCACGCTTCCGCCGGCGTTGACGAAGCGGCGCAGGTCGTCCTTGCGCGCGACCAGCCCATCCACCTCGCTCTGGCTCAAGGGCCCGCGGTCGTCGGAGACGACCAGCACGACGTCGTACTGGTTGAAGTCGACGGTCGCCAGGTTCAGCATCTCCAGAGTCGGGTGTGCGCTGGCCTCGTCGTAAAGGAGGCGCAAAAGGCCGATGGCGGCCAGCCCCGGCTCGGGCCAGGCGGGCGCGAAGTAGGTGACCCTTTCGCGGGTAACCACCAGGAGCCTGGGCGTCACGGTGTCCCGGGCCAGGTAGGCGAGCGCGAGTTGAAGCTGCCGCTGGGCCCCGGCTGGATTCTGCCCCACCGAGGCAGCGGCCTCCGGATCGTGCGCCGTCACCCAGACGCCGCCGGGGCCCATATGCCCGGCGCCCGCGAAGGTGAGGACGACGTCGCTGCTGGCCGTCAACGCTCCGTCAGAGGCAATGAGCCTCAAGGCATACCTGCCCGGCTCGTCGACGGTCACCGCCGTCGCCGCGCTGCTCGGCACCTGGACGTGCGCGGTGCCCGGACCGCTCACCTGCACCCAGGAAGTCGTGAGGTGTCCGGAGGGCAATCCGTCGTCGAACGCGGTTCCCTGCAGCGATGCCGTGGCGACCGGCCAGGTGACGAACTGGTCCGGCCCGGCGTTCGCGGTCGGCGGCGAGTTGGGCGCGCCCGCTGCCAGCACCCTGACCGTCGTCGTGTCGCTCGCCGTGATCGCTTGCGCACGGATCGTGGCGGAGAGCTGCAGCACGTAGAGTCCGGCTTGCGTGAACCGGGCAATCGTGAAAAACGCAGCCGGATCGTCGAACGTGACCTGCCCGGGGCCAGAGAGGACGCTCCAGGAGATCTCCAGGACCTGCCCTGGCGCGCCGATCACCGATCCACGCAACTGGGCAACCGGGACGTAGACCTCCTGCGAGGATCCGGCGAAGACCGAGGGCTTCGCGTCGCTGGCCAGGACGGTGATCGAGAGCTCGCTGATCCCCTCGAGCTCGCCATCCGTCGCCGTCAGACGGAGCAGGTAGTTGCCCGGCGCGGAGAAGCTTGCGGTGGTCGACAGGGCGTACGCGTCGGTGAACGAGACACTCCCGGGACCCGAGACAGCGGTCCAGGTCGTGCTCAGCGCGCCTCCTGCCGGGAGACCATCGTCCTTCACCTTGCCGGAGAGCTGTGTAGCGGCCGGGAAGTAGATGACCCGATCTCCACCGGCATCGACGACCGGCGGCTGATCGGGCGGGTTCCAGACCACCGTCACGTCTGAGCTCGCGCTGAGCTCCGAGTCCGAAGCGGTGAGCCGGAACACGTACGTGCCCGGGCGTTCCACGTGCACCGCTGTCGCCGCGGCGCTCGGCTCGTCGAAGATCACCGCCCCGGGCCCGCTCACCCGCGTCCACGCGGTGGTCAGGCGCGCCGGTGGATTTGGCAGGTCGTCGTCGCTCGCGGTTCCGTGGAGCTCGGCGCTGAGCCACCTGCTTGCGATGGGGCCGACGCCGGCGGGCGAGAAGCCGACGCCTTCCCAGATGTGCGTGGGCGTCTCGGCCATCAAGTTCTTCACGAACTGCGTGCCGTCCCAGCGCACGCGCCAGAGCCTTCCGCTGAACTCTTCGGTGATCAGGATTTGTCCGACGTAGGGGGTGAGCGCATCCGCGGATGCCCCGTAGATGGACTTGCCCTGATCGACGCCGAAGAAGTTCTCGCCCGGAGGCACCAGGTGCATGTTTTCGGGCGAGGCGATCCCGAGGTTCCAGCGGGTCACCGTGCCGGCAGGACTGATGGTGTAGAGCGCTCCCTCGTTTTCGGCGCCGGTGAGGATCATCCCTGCCCACGGCCCGTACGTCGCGGGATCGTTGGGGACGACCATCACTCCTTCGAGGAAGCGGCCAAGCTGCGCGAGTTGGGTAGCCACGCCGGCCGAGTTGACGCGCCAGATGCCTCCCTGATCGGTGGAGATGATCAGGTCGTGCCCGAACACTCCGGTTTGATCGAAGGCCAGCGCTCCACGCAGGAGTCCCGGTTCCCCGGGGAGGTGGGCCCACGGGTTCTGCACCGTCCTGCCGTCGGGCGAGATGCGGATGATGTCGCCGGCGACGCCGGTCCCTGCATAGACCTCGCCTGCACCGAAGCCGCCCAGCGTGTGCCCGAAGCCGTCCTCGTCCCGGCCCGTGACGAAATAGACCTCGTCCGAGAGCCCTTTCACGTCGGAGAACTGCTCCCACGTGCCGTCCTGGTGCACGAGGGCGAAGTTGTACGGGAAGCCTCGGCTGTAGTTCACGGAGACGAGCACGCTGCCGCTGGTGGGGTGGTCGTCGAGTCCAGTCGGAACTGGCAGGTTGGCGGTGATCGTTTGGAGTTGGAAGGACGGCGGGGGCGGCGTCCCCGGCAGCGTGATGGTCTGTTGCGGACCAGCGCTGACGAGGGGCGCCTGGTTCGGCAGCAGTTGGTCCAGGACCTTGACGGTAGTCTTGTCGGCGGCGGAGAGCTCGCCGTCGCTTGCCCAGAGTTGAAGAACGTAGGTGCCCGTCTGCGAGAACGTCGTGTGCGTGACCGGGCTGGTGGTGCTCGCGAAGGTGGCCCAGCCGGGTCCGGAGACCTGCGTCCACCGTTGCGTCAGCCCGGTTCCGGGTTGGCCGTCGTCGTCGACGATGCCGGCCAGATTGGCTCCCGCGGACAGCAACACCGTCTGATCCGCGCCTGCAGCGACGGTCGGAGGCTGGTTCTTCGCGCCGCGGTAGACCGCTCCGGATCCATGCAGTGGACCGTATGCATTCCCAACCGCATCGGTCCAGGTGAGCACGTACTGGTAGTCGAATCGATCGCCGGCGAAGTCCATCGGGGGATAGAACGCCGCCTCCGCCACCGCCCCAGCCGGAACCGTCAGGTCGAACGTTCGCAGAGGCTTGTTGCCGGACAGGAACTGGACGTGTGCGGACGTCGCGCCGGCATGACCGACGTTCGTCACCGTGACTCCGGCGCGCTGGGCCGTCTGCCCGACACCCGCAGCGACGGCGGTTCGCGCGGTGAGGTTCGGGAGGACGACCGCGCCGGTGAAGGACCCGTCCGTCGGTCCGTACGCGTCAGCGTTCGACGTCCACGTCATGCGCCAGGTCAGCGGAATGGGCGCAGCCTCGAGCGCGGACAAGGCGTCTGCGTAGCTAGCGTCCGAGCCTGCGGACGAACGCGCCGGAGCCGTAGGCAGGGAGCCCGGGAACGAGAGCGGCGCGTTGTAGTCGTACGAGCCGAAATCGCCGTTGTGAACGTTGTACGCAGAATGGATGGCCGTGCCGAGCGCATGGACGACGAGATCGGCCGTGCCCACGCCGCCCGTCCAATCGATCTTCATCTGCACGGCGGTCCCGGGGAGGCCGACGACGACGAGTGGCCTGGCCTCGCCGACCACGAATCCCGGCACGGTGCTGCTCACAGGGGACGAGATCGGTCCGAAGACGTTGCCGTGATCGTCCGACCAGGTGAACTCGAGCCTCGCGTCCGGGTTGGTGATCGGCGTCTTGAGGCGGGTGAGGTATGCATCCTGCGCTTCGCCCGGCTGCCGCCCGGTGGGATTGGAGGGCGCAATCCAGTGAAGCGTCGCGCTACCGGAATCGCCAGGCTGGATGGTCGAAGGCAGCGCGAGCACCTGCGTCGTTCCATGCACCCGGGCCGTGATGCGCGCGTCCCGCGCAGCGGACGAACCGCTCGCGTTCCAGGGGAAGACCAGGTCGTTGTGGGCTCCCGACGTCAAGTCCAGCCGCCAGGGGACGTGGATGGTCGTGCAGAAGATCGTGCACGTCGTCTGGACCTGCTGCAGCTCGGTCTCGACGATCGGCACCGCCAGCGAGATGAACGATTTCTGCCCGGCCGGCCCGTACGCGTTGCCGATGGCGTCCGACCATTGCGCGACCACGTTCGCGAGCAGGCCGTTGGCGGCCGCGCGGTGCAGCCAGAAGTAATAGTTGGTCGGATCCGACGGCGGAAACGGCACGAAGGGAAGCGCCGCCGGCAAGGCGACCGGGATGTCGGCACCAGGGAGCATCGTCGTCGTCGGCAGCAGGGGCGACAGGCGCGCGGGCTGGACGATGGACTGGCCCTCATTTACGTCGAATCCGAACTGCACGCTGGTCGCAAGGGCGTTGGCCGTTCCCTCGTTGCGCAAGTCGATCGCGAGCTCGAGCGTGTCGCGCAGATACAGCGGCCCTGCAGTTGAAGGCGTCTGGGTCGTGGAAACAATGGGCACGACGAGTTGCGAGCCCACGGACGCAGACCGCTGGTACTGGCTGCCCGCGATGTCCTGCCAGAGCAGGATGGCCCGCAGAGGGGAATCCCGAAGCCCTCGAAGCGAAAAGATGTACCAGTCGTCCGTCGGGTAGTTCGACCGCGAATCTACCGGTGGTGCCGTCGCGGCGAGCGGGCCCACATTGCGCAGGTCGCCGGGTGCGAAGGGCGGAAGACTGGAGAGCGCGTTCGGGAGGGCAAACGAGACGTACACGGCTTCCGCGTGACCGACGTTGGAGACGGATGCATTCACGGTCATGGGCTGCGACGGCAGCACCGTTAGGGGCTGCGCGGTCGCCGTGTATTCAAGAACGGGAACTGTGGCCGTGCCGTTCCAGTCGACGAGCGTGTCTCCGTACCCGAAGTTGAACTGATCGTCCCAGTAAACGCTCGCCTCGTCTGTCACGGTCTGAAGGTCGACGCTGAAGTCGCCGGCCTGATTGAACGGAGCACCTGCGTTGTAGACCAGCTGCGCCGTCTGTCCTGCCGGGATGCCGATCGTCTTCCATTCACGGATGGAGCGGGCGTCCGCATAGACGTTGCGCGCGTCCAAGCTGCCCTCGTTGACCAACTCGATCGTGAGCGTACCCGCCTGGTTCGGAACGAACGGATCGGGGTTGAAGGTCGCCATGGTGGGTCGGACGATCGCCAACGCGATCCTCGACGTGGTCGCGGCGCCGGCGACGTGCAACGCACCGGAGGTGTCCGTTGCGGTCACCTTGGCAGCTACGGTTTCGGGTGCGCCATCCAGGGCGTGCAACCGCGCGAGGTACGCGCCGACGTCCTCGAGCCAGGAAGGACGCCAGTACGGCAGCGTGGTGTTCACGAAAGCGAGTCCGGTCGTCTGCGCGGAACCTCCGGCAGGAATCGAACCGAGGGCGAGCTGCGCGGAGCTCCCGTCCGGCATGGACACATCGACCATGACGCCCAGGTAATCGACGGACGCAGTGTTCGTGACCGTCAGCGCATAAGGAACCTGGACATAAGCGCCCACGGTTGCAGGAGAGGAAAGCGAGATCTGCAGGCCCTCGGGGGTGGTCACCTGGACCGTGAGGGAATCGACGCCGGTCGACTGGCCGTCGCTGACCGCCAGCTGGAGAACGTAGCTTCCGGGCGCGTCGAAGGTCACATGCGTCGCGGGAGAAGACGCGTTCACGAACGCGGCGGTGCCTGGTCCGCTTCTCATCGTCCAGGAGTAGCTGAGCGGACCACCTGGAACGCCGTCATCGCGCGCGCTGCCCGTCAGGTTGGCTCCGTCGCCGATCGCCACCGTCACATCGCGACCGGCGTTCACGACCGGAGCCTGGTTCACGCCCGCGACCGTGACGTGCGTATCCGCGCTGCGGGTGAGCTCGGAATCGGAAGCAGTCAGAGTGAGCGTGTAGGTGCCTGCAGCGCCGAACGTCGCGCTCGTGCTCGCCAGACCGGAGTTCGCGATCGACACGCCCGCTGGCGCGCTCCACTGAACGGTCAGATGGCCAGGAGGATTCGGCAAGCCGTCGTCCGTGGCCGATCCCGCGAGTTGGGCGACGGCGGTCCGGGTTCCCGAAGCCTGCCCGGCGCGGAATTCGATCGCCCACCAACTGACGTCACTGGGGTAGAGCCGGTTCGCCTGCAGTGAGGTCCCGTTCCAGCGAACACGGTAGAGGCCGTTCGGCCAGGTGAAGACGAAGAAATCGCTCGCCAAAAAGGATGCATCTGCTTTCCAGAGAGCGGTGCCGTCGAGTCCGAGGAACGTCGCGTGCGGTGGCACGAGACGGATCTCCGTGACGCCGGTCAGGTTCAACGCCAGCGTCGCCGTATTCCCGTTCGCGTCCACGCCGGTCACTTGGCCATCGGTCGCGGTGATGAACAGACCGGAGAGTGGACCGTACCGATCGTCCTGCGGGACCTGGACGATGGACACGCCATCGAAGACAGGAGAGAGCAAGGTGCCGTTGCCATTGGCATCGAATCGCCAGAGTCCCAAGCCGTCATGGGCATAGAGCGTGCCGTCGCTGCCGACGAGCAGCGACCCCGGCCAGTCGTAGCTCGAGTAGTTGGCCCAGGAGGGATCGATCGTCGTTCCGTCCGGCGAGATGCGGAAGATCTTGGGGCCGACCCACGCTCCGCCGGCGAAGATTGTCCCATCCGGCGCAACTGCCAGCGCATTCAGCGGCTGTCCCAGGCTGGCGAGGGTCGTCGTCGTGCCGTCGTCCGAAATCTGGAGAAGATCCCCGCTCGGTGATGCGACCAGCGCGCCGCTGGTGGTTGGAGCGATGACGGCGGTGTCGACGAGCGGGGCAACCATCTCGAACGACAACGTCGCAGGCGGCGGCGATGCGTCCGACAGATAGATGGTTTGATCGGGGCCGGCCGAGACGACCGGCGCATGGTTCGAGGAGCTATTCGGGAAGCAGACTCCGGCCGTGCACTGTCCGCCGACACAGGCGGTCCCATCGGGCACCGAGGGATTGCTGCAAGTCCCGGTCGCATGATCGCACATGCCTGCGGCGTGACACTGATCGGAAGCCGTGCAAGTCACGTTCGCGCAGAGATCGACGCCGGCGCAGACACCGGCGGTGCATCGATCGTTGACCGTGTTCGCGTTCCCGTCATTGCAGCTCGTTCCGTCGCTGGCGGCGGGATTGCTGCAGGCGCCCGTCGAATGATTGCAGGTTCCTGCCACATGGCATTGGTCGGAAGCCGTGCAAGTCACGTTCGCGCAGAGGTCGATGCCGGCGCAAACGCCGGCGGTGCATCGATCGTTGACCGTGTTCGCGTTACCGTCATTGCAGCTCGTTCCGTCGCTGGCGGCGGGACTGCTGCAGGCGCCCGTCGAATGATTGCACGTCCCGGCGACGTGGCATTGGTCAGAGGCGGTGCAGGTCACGTTCGCGCACAGGTCCACGCCGGCGCAGACGCCGGCGGTGCATCGATCGTTGACCGTGTTCGCGTTGCCGTCATTGCAACTCGTCCCGTCGCTGGCGGCGGGATTGCTGCATGTGCCCGTCGAATGATTGCAGCTCCCCGCCACGTGGCATTGGTCGGAAGCCGTGCAAGTCACGTTCGCGCAGAGATCCACGCCGGCGCAGATGCCGGCGGTGCACGCGTCGTTGACGGTATTGAGATTGTGATCATCGCACGCGGTGCCGTCCGACAGGGCCCGGTAGGAGCAAGTGCCGTCGCTGTGGCAGATGGGCGCCATCTGGCAGGACGTCGGTGCGGCGCATGTCGTCGTGCACGCATGCGTCGTCAGGCTGACGGTGCCGCTGAGCGAGCCGGTATAGTTCGATCCGCCTCCGCCCCTCGCTCCTCCGGTGACAGAAGACTTGTAAGACTCGGGGGTCCCGGCGTGATCTGAGTTGTTGTATGTGCTCGCGTTCGGATCGTCGACCGGCTTGACGTGCAGACTGTTGTTGTCCGACGCGAACTGCGTGTAGACAGCGGCCGCCCATTGCCAATTGATGGTCACCCCCGGTGGATCGGTGACGAAGTCCGCCGACCAGGTCACCGGGTTGATTCCGCCAGGAAGGTTGGCTGTGAGCGGGAGCGAGACTGCGGTGAGGAAGGCATTGCCCGACCAGTGAAGCGGAAGAGTCGTCCGCCAGGTGTTCGAACTCGGATCGAAGGTCGTCGTCGCAACCGTGGCGCCCGGATTGATCGTCACCACCGCGGCCGGGACGGTGACCGTGTACGGCGTGCTGCCGGCCGTGAAGGTGATCTGCGACGGGGCGACGTCGATAGTGGCGCCGCTCGAGGGCACGCCGCTGATTTTGAAGACGCTGGTGAACCAGAGGGTCCGCCCCGAAGCGATGGCCGTGCCGTTGAAGTTCGACGGATTGGAAACGGCAGTGTCAGCCGAGGCAACTGCCGTCGATCTGGACCCGCCGTGTTCGAAAGACTGGGTTGCGCTGTCGCGCTGGCAAGCCTGCGAAAGTAAAGCGACTGCCATCAAGGAAAGGAAAAATCGGCGGGCCGCGTGAACCGAGAACGAGGCACACACGTCCAGCGCGATGCGGGGCGTCCGATCCATCCATCGGTCTCCCTGGAGAGTCCCCTCTCCGTTGAGTACTAGAGGGCTGACGCCCTCCGACGACGAGACCCGCTATCCACGAGGGATCGGAGCCTTTCCGAACTCACCCGCGTCGCCGCGGGGCCGGCCTTCGTTCGGCCAGCGCAACGTTCCTACCGCGCGCAAGGTAGTGAACACAACAGCCAGGATTCTGGCCCATAGAGCTAGAACTCTGGCGTTCCAGATTGTTCAAATCGCTATTCAATGCCAAATCCGAAGGCAATCGGGGGCCACGAGACGGGTGGACGTCAGGAGGTTGCGCGCGCGGCATGAGCTCGAAGCGAGAGCTGGAACCCACTTCAGCCATCGGCACAATGGGCAGTTCAGTACTCGCGGTTGCGCTGCTGTCGATCGGATCCGAGAAGCCGGTGCGCTAAGTGATCGCAGCTAGCGTCAGGCGAGAATCAACTGGCGCGCACAACATCGAAGAGGTTCATGGTGACGCGATCAGGACTTTCCATCGCGATCGGCCCACAAGGGGCCTCAGCGAGTTCGAGCGCTGCCGAGATGAGAGA
>Ga0137409_10003975_pt1 | contig 15634 bp, 12 predicted proteins | sample CZODoug1_16funga_FD_122059 | JGI IMG/M metagenome (GOLD analysis project Ga0137409, IMG submission 122059) | Vadose zone soil fungal communities from Angelo Coast Range Reserve, California, USA - CZODoug1_16fungal (Hybrid Assembly) | ecosystem: Environmental > Terrestrial > Soil > Vadose zone... | reverse complement strand
GGACCCGCGCGCGCGGGCAGTGACCGAGATGCCCGCGACGAAAGCCGGCTGGCGCAAGAGCGAGAAGGGCGACGGCACGCGCGGCCGTGGCATCGGTTTCGCGCGCTACAAGAATGGCGCCTGCTACGTGGCGGTGATCGTCGAAGTCGAGGCCGGCAATGAGATTGCGGTGCGGCGCGCCTGGGCGGCGATCGACGCTGGTCTCGTGATCAATCCGGACGGCCTCATCAACCAGACCGAAGGCGGCATCATCCAGGCCGTGAGCTGGGCGCTCAAGGAGGCGGTGCGCTACGACCGCAGCCGCATTCTGACGGCGACCTGGGACGACTATCCGATCCTCGGCTTCGAGGAAGTTCCGCAGGTGGAAGTGACGGTCGTCAACCGGCCCGAGCTGCCGCCGCTGGGGGCGGGCGAAGGGACCCAGGGGCCGACCGCCGCCGCGATCGCTAACGCCATCCACAATGCAATGGGTATCCGATTGCGGGACATGCCTTTCACCCGCGATCGGGTGATGGCGGCGCTTGCCTGAAGCAGGGATGAGGGCGGAGAGATGAGGGATGAACTTCCTGTTCCCTTTGTCCCAGGTTATCTTGCCGAGACCCGTAGCGTTTGCGCCACGAGGATTTTTCCAATTTGGGGTATCGGTACGAAAAAAAAGCGGGCCGGCCACAAGGGCACGGCCCGCCTCCGGGGGAGACGTATGATCAGATTTGGCTGGCGAGCGAGTAGACCCGATTCATGAAGGCCGAAACGTCCACATCTTTGAAATCTTCGGGCATCTGCGGGCTCAGTTCCTGCGGGGTTTGATAGCAGGACATGGCGATCAGGCGGACCGCGGGATTCCAATTCACGCACAGCAGTTCTTCGTCGTAGCGGTTGCAATCGACGTGCTTCGCCGATTGCGCTTTCCGGTAAGCATCCAGGTAGATCACCATGACAGGGTCCAATGCAGTGTTTCGTTCCAGTTATCCCGATATAGCAGCAGGTTCCATGCCAACGGCGATCCGGTGGCCCCACAAAACTGTAACTATATGAATATTGTTGTGTTTGTTACAGAGTTCTGCTGGCTCTGTCACCGGTAACCGGCGTTAGCCGGGTGTCGAACGGCGGTCGACAGTCGGGATGTTCGACAGTCGGCCACCAGAAACTCGACAGCACGAGGAGGGCATTGTGAAATACCGACACCCATGCCCGAAGCTGCCAATCAGCGCGCGCCGTACGCAGCAGCGCTCTACCTCGCCGTCGTCCAGTTCCTGTTCGTCACTTGCTGGACGCTCTACGTAATCTTCCTGCCCGGATTGCTCGAGGCCGCGGGACTGCCCCGGCGCTATGCGCCGTGGATACTGATCGTCGACCAACTCACGTTCATGGTGATGGACGTCGTGACGGGCGTAGCCGCGGACCGCGCCGGGCGCGCACTGGGGTGCATCGGCCCGCTGATCCTCGGCCTGACAACCGTTTCTTGCGTTGCCTTTCTCCTGATTCCGCACGCCGCGGGCCTGGGCGCATTCTCGAACGCTGCCTTGCTTGCGCTGATTCTCGTGTGGACGGTGACTTCTTCGGCCCTGCGCGCGCCGCCCTGGGTGCTGCTGAGCCGTCATGCCGCCGCGCCTGGCGTGCCGTGGATCAATGCCTTGATGCTGACGGGTCTGGCTGTCGGCGCGGCGATTGCGCCGTACTTGGGCATCACGATGAAGAACCTCGACCCGCGCCTGCCGTTTGCGCTGTCCAGCCTGACGTTGCTCGCCACTACGGCCGGGCTGATATGGGTCGAGCGCGTGTTGTCGCGGCAGCCGGCGAAGCCGGTGATGCCTGCTGCCGCGCCTGCGCGCCTGACTGCGGGAGCGTGGACGCTGGTCGCGGGCTGTCTGCTGCTCGCACTGGGATTCCAGGTCCATTTCTCGCTCAACAGCGCCGGCCAGTACCTGCGCCTGGCCGGCGCCGAGCGCTTGCCCTACCTGATGCCGGTGTTCTGGATCGGATTCAATCTCGCGATGTTTGCGGGCGCCGCGCTCACCCGGCGCCACGGCACGTTGCCGGTGATCGCGGTGGCGGCCTTGATAGGCGCTGCGGGCGCTCTGGCCAGCCTGCTGGCGCGGGACCTGGATCTTCTGCTGGCCGCGCAACTCACCGCGGGCGGCGCGTGGGGCTGCATCGTGATGGCGATTTTTTCCGCCGCGATCGAGCATGGACGCAGCGGGCGCGAAGGCCTGGCGCTGGGGATGGTATTTGCCGCACTCGCGGTGGCGACGCTTGCGCGGATCGCGGTAGTCGTGGCGGACATGGACAAGGCCCTGGCTGCGTACCTGGAGTGGGCGCCGATCGTGCTGTGGTGCGCGGGAGGTCTGGTATTCATCGCACTGGCGCGGGCCATGCCGGCCCGGCCGGCCTCGGCCTGATGGCTCGCTACCGGCGGTGATGGGTTAGAATCGCGCGGGCCGCAAGCCGGCGCCCGAGATCAAACCCGAAACTATTCACATGCTCCTGCACGCCGCGACGATATTCCTCAGCGCCTTCCTGCTGTTCCTGGTCCAACCCGTTATCGCCAAGCAGATCCTGCCGTGGTTCGGCGGCGCCGCCTCGGTGTGGGCGATTTGCCTGGTGTTCTTCCAGTCGGTGCTGCTGCTCGGTTATGCCTATTCCGATGTGACGACGCGATTGCTCACGCCACGCCGCCAGGCCTGGCTGCACGTCGGGCTGCTGGCTGCGAGCCTGCTCGTGCTGCCCATCATCCCGGACGCGGGCTGGAAACCAGGCCCGGAAAGCGGGCAGCCCACGCTGCTGATACTGGGGCTGCTCGGCGTGACCATCGGGCTGCCATATTTTCTGTTGTCGACGACGAGTCCGCTGGTGCAGGTCTGGTTCTGGCAATCCTTTCGCCACGCCGTGCCGTATCGCCTGTTCGCGCTGTCCAATTTCGCTTCACTGCTGGCGCTGCTTTCGTACCCGGTGCTGATCGAGCCGTTTCTTCCGCTTGCGGCGCAGTCGTGGCTGTGGTCCATCGCCTATGTCGGCTTTGCGGTCCTGTGCGGCGTGACCGCGTACCAGAGCACCCGTGGTCCGGCCGCCGCACCCGCCGCCGCGGAGCAGACCGGCCTGAGCCCGGAAGCCCCGCCCACCCCCGGACGGCGCCTGCTGTGGATCGCGCTCTCGGCAACCGGCTCCTGCCTGCTGCTTGCGGTCACCAACCACCTGACGCAGAACATCGCTTCGATCCCGTTTCTGTGGGTGGTCCCGCTTTCGCTCTACCTCGTCACCTTCATCCTGTGCTTCGACCACCCGCGCTGGTATCGCCGCGGCGTGTTCCTCGTGCTGGCGGCCGCGCTGCTGCCGGCGATGGCCTGGTACAGCAATTCGCTCGAGCTGTGGACCGCCGCGCCGCTCTACGCCGCGGGACTGTTCGTGTGCTGCATGTTCTGCCACGGCGAGCTCACGCTGCTCAAGCCGGGGCCGCGCTACCTCACCACGTTCTATTTGATGGTGTCGGTCGGCGGCGCCCTGGGCGCGCTGCTGGTGGGCATCGTCGCGCCCAACGTGCTCACGGGATACTACGAGTTGGGGATTACCCTGGTAGCGTGCGCCGTGCTGCTTTACTACCGCACGCTCACCAGCCAATGGTGGATTGCTGCTGCCGCCCTCGCGATCGTGATGACGACCGGCGCCTTCACGGTGATCAACATCAGCGATTATCTGAACGACACCCGCGTGAAAATGCGCAATTTCTACGGGGTGGTCCGCACCCGCGATTACCCGAACCCGGTGCCGTTCCGCGTGCTGTTCCACGGCGGCATCAACCACGGCGGCCAGCTGCTCGACCCGGCGATGCGCAACCAGCCGAGCAGCTATTTCGGCCTGACCAGCGGCTACGGACGCGCTTTCGCCAGCCTGCCGGACGGCCCGCGGCGTGTGGGCGTGCTCGGCCTCGGCGCGGGTGCCATCGCCGCCTACGCGCGCAAGGGCGACGTGTTCCGATTTTACGAGATCGATCCGCAGGTCGCCGCAGTTGCCGTCACGGAGTTCACGTTCCTGCGCGACAGCCCGGCCCAGATGGACGTCATTCTCGGCGATGGCCGGCTTTCGCTCGAGCGCGAGCCCGACCAGCGCTACGACCTGCTCGCCATCGACGCGTTCTCGGGGGACTCGATACCGATGCATCTCATCACCCGCGAGGCGATGGCGACTTACCTGCGCCACCTCAAGCCCGACGGGGTGATCGTGTTCCAGGCCACCAACCGGTTCGTGAACATCGCGCTGGTGGTGGAACGCCTGGCCGCTGAATTTGGCCTGACCGCCGTGCTGGTTTCCGATTCTCCGGAAGACAGCGAGGGCGCGGCCTACTGGATCTCCGGCACCGACCAACTCATCGTCACGCGCAACGCGCGGATGCTGGCAGCCGAGCCGATCGGTTCGGTGGCGGATCCGCTTCCGCCCCGTCCTGACCTTCGCATCTGGACCGACGATTTCTACAACCTCTTGCGCATCCTCAAGCTCTGACCTGATGAAAATTTGTGCAATCCAGACGCAAGCCCCTCGATTCGCCACATTTGGGGCTATCGCAGCGGGTTACCCACAACGTTATCCACAAAAATTGTGAATTATTTTTGACGGTGCCCGCACCAACGGCGCCGGGACGTAACCGTCGCTCACGCTCGGCGCTGTAAGGGCATCGCGAGTCCCCATCGTGCTGTGCTCGCCCGACTGCCGGCGGATTCCAGCATCTCGAGTTGAATCCACGGCTTAGCGGCCGAACGCCAGGTCGGGGCCAGCCCCGGATTTCCCCGATATCTCGCAGCCGAAGATGATGGGCGGCTCCCCTGGGTCGCGCCGGGCGGCAAGTGCTGGGGAAAGCGCCGAAAGAGCCGAGCAGAGACGGTCGAGCAGGGCAGGGATATCAACACCGGCGCCCGCCGCTGCATGAACTGCCTGAAAACGCCCGTCTGGCGCGGCTGGGCGGGGGGCGCAGCGGACGCGTGTCTGGCCGGGGTAGCTCAGAGCTGGCGCACGAAGGCTTCGATACCCCGCAGCAGCATTTCTACCGCAACGGCGGTCAGTATCAATCCCATCAGCCGCTCGAGTGCCAGCAGGCCTCGCTCGCCGACCAGCTTGGCGATGCGACCTGCAAACAACAGCAGGACCAGAGTCAGCAGTACGGCGACGGTTACCGCGGCGGTCCACTCCAGTAATCGCTGCGGTGCCCGCGATACCAGCAACATCACGGTAGCGATCGCGGTAGGGCCCGCAATCGAGGGGATGGCCAGGGGCACGATGAAGGGCTCGCCTTCGGGCGTGTCGCCGAACAAATTGTCGGCGCTGCGGAAGATCATGCGCAGCGCGATGATGAACAGGATCACGCCGCCGGCGATGGTGAGGGAGGAGTCGGATATCCCGAAGACGCCCAGTATCGCGGGCCCGAACAACGCGAACAGGATCAGCACCCCGAGCGCGATCGCGCACTCGCGCACGATCACCCGCACGCGCCGCGCCGGTGCGACGCGGCTCAGCAGCGACAGAAAGAACGGAATATTGCCGATCGGGTCCAGCACCAGCAGCAGGATCACGACCGCGGAAGAGAAGGATACGTCCATGGCAAGGGGAAAAGCGTATGGGTAAAGAGGATTTTACTTCCGTCTTTCCCGTTCCGGCTTCCTCCTCGAAATAGGCCCTAGTAGCCGAATAAATTGCGCCGCGCGTGCTGGAGGTGGGCGACGATCCCGGCCCGGGCGCGGTCGGCGTCGCGCTCCTTGAGCGCGCGCACGATCTCGCGGTGCTCCTGCTGGTAGCGGATGCGGCGATCAGGCGTGACGATGCGGTCCTTGAGCTTGCCCCATTCTGCTTGCTGGCGCACCGCGGTCACCATATCGAGCACGCGGATCACGAAGCGGTTGTGCGTGGCTTCGGCGAGCGCTTCGTGCAGCGCCGCGTCCCACAACTCGAATTCGTCCAGGGTCGTCGCCTTTTCGGCCCGTTCGATGCAGGCTTCCATGCGCTCGAAATCGGCGGGCGTGGCGTTGGTGACGACCAGCTCGGCGAGCGCCGGCTCGATGCGCAGCCGGGCTTCCATCAGCTCCGCGGGGCTGGTGTGGGTGACGCCGGAGGCGGGGGTCCCGTCGTCGCCGGAGCGCCCGGCCAGGAAAGTGCCGCGGCCGACGTGGCGGGTGATCGCGCCCTCGGCCTCGAGCTGGGCCAGCGTTCTGCGCACCGCGTTGCGCGGCAGGCTGAAGCGCCGGGCCAGTTCGCGCTCGGTAGGAAGCCGGGAACCGGGACCGAGTGACCCTTCCGTCGTTCCGGCGAGGATGTGCTCGCGGACGCGCCGGGCGCCTTCGCGCGAACGGGCTCTGCCAGTGTGGGTTGCCACGGAATCTCCTGGTAATCGCGAACGAAATCGAGTACCAGCCAAAATAAACCAATTTTATAGATTGGTCTACTTCGGGATGAATTACAGAATGAACCAATAGCAATCATAAACGAACCAATGTCTTCGAATCGTTGACAATAAGTCGACCCCTGCCTAGTATCTCGACACGTTCCAAACCGCCGTCGCGTCACTCCCTGTTCCGCCTGTAGTAGGCACAGTGCCTGTCGCCGGCCCATCACCCTGTCGCCGCATCTTGCGCATGGAATAATGATGACGGACCCCCGCGTGCAGTCGGCGATCGCGCACTGGGCGCCGCGCTTCGTTTCCAACGGCGTTCCGTTGACCGATTTCGAGGAAGTGACCGCCGGGGTGTCGCGCTGGGAAGACTGGTGCCGTGCCTGGTGCGAGCGCGCGGCGGTCCACGAGGCGATCGGGCGCAAGATCCTGGCTGAAGGCAACCAGTTATCCGCCGGCGAGCACCTGACCCGTGCCGCGGTGTGCTACCACTTCGCCAAGTTCGTGTTCGTCGTCGATTACGGGCAGATGAAGGACGCGCACCGCAAGGCGGTCGACTGCCGCAACCTGGCGCTGCCGCTGCTCGCGCCGCCGGGTGAGCGCGTGGCGATTCCCTACGAAGGCAGTCATCTCTACGGCAACCTGCGCAAGCCGTTTGGGGTTGTGAATCCGCCCGTCGTGGTGATGTGCATGGGGCTCGACTCGACCAAGGAAGAAATGGATTCCAACGAAGGCGTCTTTCTCGCGCGCGGGATGGCGACGCTGGCGTTCGACGGGCCGGGGCAGGGCGAGGGTGAGTACGATTTTGCGATTCGCGGCGACTACGAAGTCCCGGTCAGGGCCGTCGTGGATTACGTGGTCACGCGCACGGACCTCGACGCGGCCCGCATCGGGTTGTGGGGCGTGTCGCTCGGCGGCTACTACGCGCCGCGCGCCGCAGCGTTCGAGAAGCGCATCAAGGCGTGCATCGCGCTGTCGGGGCCGTTCGAATGGGCGGAATTCTTCGACCGCCTGCCGGAGTTGACCCGCCACACCTTCCAGGTGCGCTGCAAGAGCCCGACCGACGCGGAAGCGCGCAAGCGTGCAGCGACGCTTACGCTCAAGGACGTGGCAAAAAACATCACCTGCCCGTTGTTCATCGTGGCGGGCAAGCTCGATCGCATCATCCCGTGGCAGGAAGGCGAGCGGCTCGCCGCCGCTGCCTCGGGCCCGGTGGTGCGCTGCTTCCTCGATGACGGTAATCACGTCGCCAACAACCGTGTTTACCGGTATCGTTCCCGGTCCGCCGACTGGATGGCGCAGCAGCTGTCCCGGGCGGCCACTCGATAACCGGCCATAAGGAGGGGACATGCTGCGCGAATCCTGGACGATGCTGCTGGCGATGACTCTGGTCGCGGGCGCGGCGGGGGCCGCGGAGAAATACCCGACCAAGCCGATCCGCATGCTGGTGCCGTTTTCCGCCGGCAGCCAGACCGACATCCTGGCGCGCTGGGTGAGCGAGAAGATGATCGAGAGCTGGGGGCAGCAAGTGGTGGTGGACAACCGCCCGAGCGCGGGCGGCACCATCGCCTCCGAGTACGTGCTCGGCGCCAATCCCGACGGCCACACATTGATGATGGTTTCGACCGGCCACGCCGGCAATGCGACGCTCTATTCGAAGCTGCCGTACGACACGGTGCGGGATTTTTCCGGCATCACCCGCATCGCCAGCGTGCCGAACATCCTGGTGGTGGCGCCCACGCTCGGGCCGAAATCGGTGAAGGAGTTGATTGCGTACGCCAAGGCGAGGCCGGGCCAGATCAATTTCAGCTCCGCGGGCATCGGCAGCGGGAGCCAGATCAACGGCGAGATGTTCAAGGTCGCCGCGGGCATCGAGGCGACCCACGTGCCCTACAAGGGCGCTCCGGAAGCGCTCAACGAGACGGCAACCGGGCGCGTCCATTTCACTTTTTCGCCGGTGCTGGTCTCGACCGGACAGATCAAGGCGGGCCGCGTCCTGGCGCTGGCCGTCAGTACCGCCAAGCGTTCGTCGATGTTCCCCGATGTGCCGACGGTCGCTGAAGCCGGCATTGCCGGGTTCGATTACGACCAATGGTATGGCCTGCTCGCTGCGGCCAAAACCCCGAAGCCGCTCATCGGCGCCATCAACAAGGAGATCGTGCGCATCCTGAACTTGCCCGACATCCGGGAGCGCATGCTGACCCAGGGCGCGACGCCCAGCCCGACCACGCCCGAGGAGTTCGACGCCTTCATCCGCGCCGAGGTCAAGCGTTTCGCCGAGGTGCTGATCGCGGCGGGCGCGCGCATCAACTAAAAAAAACGGCATTACCGAGGAAGGAACTGATGGAGACGGCGGCTAAATCGGCAAAAGACAAACGGATCGAGATTGCGATTCACAGCTGGGGGCCGCGCTTCGTGTCGAGCGGTGTGCCGCTCACCGATTTCGAGGAGGTCACGGCGGGCATCTCGCGCTGGGACGAATGGTGCGAGGCGTGGAGCGCGCGCGCCGCGATCCATGAAGAACTCGGCCGGAAATCGCTGGACGAAGGCTGCAAGCTGTCGGCGGGCGAGCATCTGACGCGGGCGGCGCTGCTCTATCATTTTGGCAAGTTCATGTTCGTGCATGACCTCGAGCAGATGAAGCGGGCGCACCGCAAGGTGATCGAATGCCGGCAACTGGCGTTGCCGCACCTTCCGTTCCCGGGCGAGCGCGTGGAAATCCCGTACCAGGCCAAGCATCTCGCCGCCACGCTGCGCAAGGCGCGCGGCAGCGGTCGGCAACCGGTGGTCGTGATGTGCGTGGGCCTGGATTCGACCAAGGAGGAAATGGACGTCTACGAGAACATCTTCCTTTCCCGCGGCATGGCGACGCTGACGTTCGATGGGCCGGGCCAGGGCGAGGCGGAATACGACATCCCCATCCGCGGCGACTACGAGGTGGCGGTAAAGGCGGTGGCGGATTATATCCAGACCCGCGCGGACCTCGATGCCGAGCGCATCGGGCTGTGGGGCGTTTCGCTCGGGGGCTATTACGCGGCGCGGGCCGCCGCGTTCGAGAAGCGCGTGCAGGCCTGCATCTCGCTCTCCGGCCCCTACAACTGGTTGGAAACCTTCGATGGTCGCAACGAGCTGTCGCGGGAGGCGTTCCGGGTGCGTTCTCATTCGAAGACGATAGAGTTGGCACGCGAGGTGGCCAAGACGCTGACGCTCGAGGGCGTAGCGAAGAACATTACCTGCCCGATTTACGTGGTGGGCGGAGAGATCGACCATCTCACGCCGCCGCACAACGCGAAGCGCATCGCGTCCGAAGTCTCGGGGCCGTGCGAGCTGCTGATCGTGAAGGGCGGCAATCACGTTGCCAACAACCGTCGATATATGTTCCAGACTCAGACCGCCGACTGGATGGCGAAGCAGTTGGGCGTACCCAAAGTCTAAGGATGAAGGCGGAAGGAGGAAGGATGAATAAATCCGGGAGATCGGGAGATCGGGAGATCGCGAGAGCGACGGTCTCCGCGCTGCGAGGGTCAGCCTTCATCCTTCACCCCTCATCCTTGGTGCGGGGGGTCGTCGCCGTTTGCATCGCGATGTCGTCCACGATGGCAGTGGCACAGGATTATCCGACCCGGCCGGTGCGCCTGATCACGGGATCGCCCGGCAGCACTTCCGATTTCTCGGCGCGCTTCATCGCCCAGAAGCTGTCCGAGCGCTGGAGCCAGCAGGTCGTGGTCGACAACCGTCCCGGCGCCGGCGGCATCATCGGTGCCGAGATCGGGGCGGTGGCGATTCCCGACGGCTACACGCTGACCGTCGGCCACATCGGTACGCACGCAGCCGCGCAATTCCTGTTCAAGAAGCTTGCCTATGACCCGGTCAAGGATTTCGCGCCGATTTCGCTCATGACGAACTCGGGCATTGCCCTGGCGGTGCATCCGTCGGTGCCGGCCAGGGACCTCAAGGAATTCGTCGCCTACGCGAAAGCCAAGCCCGGCAGCGTCAATTACGGCTCGGCTGGCGGCGGCACCAGCAGCCAGCTGTCCGGCGAGCTGTTCAACCAGATGACCGGGGCGAAGCTCGTGCACGTCCCGTACAAGGGTGCGGGATTCGCACTGACCGCATTGGTGTCGGGCGAGACCCAGGCGGCGTTCCTGTCGACGACGACGATTGCCGGGCAGGCCAAGGCGGGCAAGGTCAAGCCGCTCGCCGTGCTCAGCGCCAAGCGCTTCTCCGCCGCACCGGAGATTCCCAGCGCGGTGGAAGCGGGCATCCCCGGGCTCGACTCGAGCGTGTGGTTCGGCCTGTTTGCGCCGGCGAAGACGCCGAAAGCCATCGTGATGAAGATCAACCGTGAAGTCGTGGCGGCACTGCAGCTTCCGGAAGCCAAAGCGGCGCTGCTTTCCCAGGGCGCCGAGTCGGTTCCCACCACGCCCGAGGAATTCGACCGCTTCCTCAAGAGCGAGATCGCGAAGTGGGGCAAGGTCATCAAGCAGGCGGGCATCCAGGCCAATTGATCGTGATTCGATAGTCGTTAGTCGTGAGTCGAAACTGACGAAAAGGCTGCAAATGGCAAACAAGAACAGGAAAGACCCCGTACAAATAAAAGCAGCAAGCATCAACCCGAAGCGCGGCCCGAAAGCAGGGCCGGACGGGTTGTACGATCCGGCCAATCCCGGTCACCGCTGGGACCAGCCGCTGCAGGCGCCCGGCCGCATGCAAGTGGACTTCGAGGAGCGGGTCGATTTCCGTCGCCTGCACGACTACCGCCTCGCGCGCACGCGCAAGGCCCTGGCGAAATCGGGGCTGGGTGCGCTGCTCGTGTTCGACCAATACAACATCCGCTACATCTCGAGCACGGTGATCGGCGAATGGGCGCGCGACAAGCTGACGCGTTGGTGCCTGCTCACCGGCAACGGCGAGCCTTGGGTGTGGGATTTTGGTTCCGCCGCGCGCCACCACAAGCTCTATGCGCCGTGGCTGCCGAAGAATCACTGCCTGGCCGGCAACGTCGGTTTGCGCGGCGCGATCAGCCCCAAGGTCGGCCTGTTTGAGGCCGCGGCGAAGGAAATATTCGACATTCTCAAGCAGGAAGGCGTGTCGAAGATGGCGATCGGCATCGACGTGTGCGAGCCGCGCTTCCTGTTCGCGCTGCAGAAGCTGGGTCTGAAGGTGGTGGACGGCCAGCAAGTGATGCTGGACGCGCGCGAGATCAAGAGCCACGACGAGATCACGCTGCTCAACATCGCGGCGTCCATGGGCGACGGGGTCTACCAGGACATCTTCGAGGCGCTGAAGCCGGGCGTGCGCGAGAACGAGATCGTCGCGATGGCGACCAAGCGCTTCTACGAGATGGGCTCGGACTGCGTGGAGGCGGTCAACGCCATCGCGGGCGAGCGCTGCAGCCCGCATCCGCACAACTTCACCGACCGCCTGATCCGCCCCGGCGACCAGGCGTACTTCGACCTGATCCAGACCTACATGGGCTACAAGACGTGCTACTACCGCACGTTCACGGTGGGCAGCGCCACGCCGGCGCAGCACGACGCCTACAAGAAGGCGAGGCAGTGGATGGATGGCGCGATCGCGATGCTGAAGCCGGGCGTTTCCACGGTCGATGTCGCCAAGGCCTTCCCGAAATCCACCGAGATCGGCTTCGAGACCGAGATGTCGGCGTTCGGGCTGAACTTTTGCCACGGCCTCGGCATGGGCCTGCACGAGCGGCCGCTGATCTCGCGGCTGAATTCGTTCAAGGACCCGTACGAGCTGAAGGCGGGGATGGTGTTCGCGGTCGAGACCTTCTGCCCGGCGAAAGATGGCATCTCCGCCGCGCGCATCGAGGAAGAGGTGGTGCTGACGCCGCAGGGCGCGAAGATCATCACCCTGTTCCCGGCGCAGGAGCTGCCCATTGCAAACAAGTACTGATAGAACCCGTGAGAGCGGGAGAGCGTAAGGGCGGAAGGGCGAAGACCAAACGATTCTCCCATCTCCCGATCTCCCGCACTCCCGATCTCCCGAACAACGAACGGCAACAAACATAGAGAGTTCATGAACACCATAGTGAAGGGCAAAAAAGCGATCACCGCTGATGGCATCGGCCGCGAGACGCGGCTCGAGCTCTACCGGCTGCAGCTGGAGCTGCGCTACTGCGAGAAGCGCGCGTATGACCTGTTTCTGCAGAACCTGATCAAGGGCACGAGCCACCTGTCGCTCGGGCAGGAAGCGATCGCGGCAGCTTTCGGCGTGGCGATGCGCCCGGACGACTGGACGTTCTGCACCTATCGCGGCCACGCGCACACGCTCGCGCGCGGCGCCTCCATGGCGGGCGTGCTGGGCGAGCTGATGGGGCGCGAATGCGGCCTGCTTGGCGGCAAGGGCGGCTCGATGCACCTCACCGACGTCACCAAGGGCGCAATGGGTTCCTACGCCATCATCGGCGCTCATCTTCCTGTGGCCGCCGGTGCCGCCTGGAGCGCGCAGTATCGCGGCACGGAGCAGGTCGCGGTGTGCTTTTTCGGCGACGGCACGACCAACATCGGCGCGTTTCACGAGGCGCTCAATTTCTCGGTGGTGTGGAAGCTGCCGGTAATCTTCGTGTGCGAGAACAACCTCTACATGGAGTACACCCCGATTAGCGATGTGACCGCGGTCGAGCACCCGGCGGCCGATCGCGCCGGCGCCTATAACCTGGAAAAGGTCGTGATCGACGGCAACGACGCGGACGAGGTCTACACCACCGCGGTGAAATACATGGACCGCGCGCGCAAGGGCGGCGGGCCGGCGCTGATCGAAGCCATGACCTATCGCCACAGCGGGCATTCACGGGCCGACCCCGCGAAGTACCGCCCGGAAGGCGAGCTGGAGAAATGGCTGAAGCGCGACCCGATCAATCTCTATCGCGACCGGCTGATCAAGCTCGGCGTTGCCGAGGCAACGCTGAAAGATATGGAAGCCGAGGCGATGCGCGGTGTGGACGAGGCGACCGCGGCCGCGAAGGCCTCGCCGCCGCCCTCGCTCGCGGATATCGAAAAGGGTGTCTGGGCCAATGGAGGTGTCGCATGGCGGAACTGACCTATCGCGACGCGGTTGCCGCCGGCATCGCGCAGGAAATGGAGCGCGACCCGAACGTCGTGTTCCTGGGCGAGGACGTGGCGCATGCGGGCGGGGTGTTCAAGGCAACCGTCGGGCTGCTCGACAGGTTCGGACCGAAGCGCGTGCGCGACTGCCCGATCTCGGAGCAGGCGATACTCGGCGCCGCCATGGGCGCGGCGATGACGGGGCTCAAGCCGATCGCCGAGATCATGTTCTCGGATTTTCTCGCGGTGTGCTGGGACATCGTCGCCAACGAAATCGCGAAGACGCGCTACATGACCAACGGCCAGATCACGCTGCCGCTGGTCATCCGCACCGCCAACGGTGGGGGCTCGCGCTTCGGCGCGCAGCATTCGCAGTCGGTGGAGAACTGGGCGATGGCGGTGCCGGGCCTCAAGGTCGTCGCGCCGGCGTTTCCCGCCGATGTGAAGGGCTTGCTCGCCGCCGCGGTGCGCGATCCCGACCCGGTGCTGTTCTTCGAGCAGAAATCCCTGTACGCGATGAAGGGCGAGGTGCCCGACGGCGAGCACGTGGAGCCGCTCGGCAAGGCGAAAGTGCTGCGCCACGGCAAGGACTGCACGATCGTCGCGCTGGCGGCGATGGTGCACCGCGCGCTCGGCGCGGCGGAGATCCTTGAACGCGAGCATGGCATTGCGTGCACGGTGATCGACGTGCGTTCGCTGGTGCCGCTCGATACGCAGACCATCCTTTCGGAGGTGGTGAAGACCGGCCGCCTCGTCACGGTGGAAGAAAATCCGCGGCTCTGCGGCTGGGGCGCCGAAATCGCGTCCATCGTTGCCGACGAGTGCTTCTGGGATCTCGACGGGCCGATCATCCGCATCACCACGCCGCACATTCCACTGCCGTCGGCCGACCAGCTCGAAGACCACACCATCCCGTCGGTCGAGCGCGTCGTGCGCGAAATCCGCGAAAAGATTGACTGAAGCCGCAGATAAACGCAGATACACGCCGATAAACCAACGAAAAAACGCGTCGGGTCACGTCAAGGAGAAGGAATGGACACCGGTACCAGGATATTGGTGAGCGCATCGCTGGCTCTCTTTGCAGCGGCGGTGCAAGCCGCGGATGTGGCCGACACCATCCTGGTCAACGGCAAGATCGTGACGGTGGACGAGCGCTTCACGATCCAGCAAGCGCTGGCGATCAAGAACAAGCGCATCGTCGCTGTCGGCAAGAATGCCGAGGTGCGCAAGCGCGCGGGCAGCGGCACCCGCGTCATCGATCTCAAGGGCAAGACGGTCATCCCGGGGCTGATCGACAACCATTCACACTGGATACGCGCCGCGGAGCTCGACGAGCTCCGGTTCGACGGCGTCACGTCGCGCAAGCAGGCTCTGAAAATGGTCGCCGACCGCGTGCGAGCAGCGAAGCCGGGGGAGTGGGTCGCGGTACTGGGCGGGTGGGCGGAGGAGCAGTTCACCGACGATCCGCGCGGCTTCCCGCTGGAGGAGCTCGACCGGATCGCGCCCGATAACCCGGTCGTGTTGCAGGCTGTCTACATCCACAGCTACCTCAACAGCGCCGCCCTCAAGGCAGGCGGCATCGACGAGAAGACGTCCAATCCATCCAATGGCACAATCGAGAAGGATGCCGGCGGAAAGCTGACGGGCATCGTGCGCGGCGCCGGCGGTGTCGCGTTCGTCGCGGCGAAGATTCCCAAGGTCGCGGGGGACGAGTGGCTGGTCAATACCCGCAAGCTGGTGACCGAGCTGAATTCCATGGGCGTCACGGCGTGGCTCGATGCGGGCGGCCGCGGCATGGGCGCGGCCCATTACGAGCCGTACCGGGTGCTCGCCGAGCGCGGCGAGCTCAACATCCGCGTGTTCTGGACCACGATTCGCCAGCCGAACACGCCGGAGCAGATGGACAAGGTCGTCGCGGAGATTCCACAACTGAAACCGTTCCAGGGCGGCGATTACTTCGACAACGTCGGCTTCGGCGAGTCGGGCTACGCACCCCTGACCACGCAGCTGCTGCGCGCCAGCAGCAACACCAAGCCGGAGGACCTCGCGCAATTGCGCCGGCTGGCGCAGGCACTGGCCGAGCGCGGCCTCTATTTCAATACGCACGTCGAGATGACCGAGGCCATCGACGCCTTCCTCGACGTCTACGAGGACCTCAACAAGGCCAGGCCGATCAAGGGGCTGCGCTGGTCGTTCT